>Ga0207421_10000826_pt1 | contig 40237 bp, 43 predicted proteins | sample SodLakKL_010_SED_4_FD_187542 | JGI IMG/M metagenome (GOLD analysis project Ga0207421, IMG submission 187542) | Alkaline sediment microbial communities from Lake Tanatar, Kulunda Steppe, Russia - 8KL_010_SED (SPAdes) (version 2) | ecosystem: Environmental > Aquatic > Non-marine Saline and...
CGGTCAGAGACACTCGCAATCTTCAGGAACACGATGTGTTCCTTCGATTTTCAATATCTTCCACTCCGTTCCAGATATTTGAAAATGCGAGGGAAGGGAAACTAACGCCAATTTGTATACAACTGTCTTTCAAATCACTTTTTCAGATATAAGAAAGTGAAAGAAAAGATGTTTTTATTTGTAGTCTTGACAATTGTCGCAATACCAACTATCATAATCATCGATATATCTAAGTTCTTCTCCACAGGTTGGACACATGCTTGTAGTGCTCTCTTGAGGTGGTGGAGGTTGCTCTGATCGTTGTTGTGGCTGTTGTTGTGGTTGTTGGGACTGCTGTTGTTGTGGCTGTTATACTTGCTGAGTTGCTCCTGTAGTTTGGGGTGACTTGTAGTCTTGACATGTATGGCAGTGCCATCTGTCATGTTCCTCAACATATCTGAGTGGGTTACCACAATCAGGGCAGAGTTTTTCATATCCTGTCCTTTTTTCTGATTTCAATGTGTTCTTTAATTTTTCAATTGATTTTCTCTCTCCTTTTTCTTTTCTCATCTCTTGTACAAGTTCCATAACCTTATAAGGAGTAGTATTCATTGTACTTTTTCCTTTGATATTGAACTCGATATCAGATGTACCAGTAAGTCCTTTCCCTCCAGAAATTTTGATGACAAGTTTACTTTCCCTAGCAAAGACAAATATAGCTATTAATACTAGTATATTGATAATAAGTATAACTTCCATGTAATCCAAAATGGCATCGTCGACTATTGAAATAAGAAACGGAAACAGGATAATTAATATCCCTACTCCTATGACTTTACTATTCAAGATAGTTTTAAAGGATATTCCATTTATCTTATTGTATGGAACTTCTTCAAACTGGTTCGGAGTCCTTTCCCCACTAAGTGTCTTAACTAATCTATAATTGGTCGCATAAATTTTCTGTTTGGTGAGGGTGGCCCAAATTAAACCGCTTATAACAACTCCAATAGTGATTGGCAATAAAATATAAAATTCATTTACCTCCCCTTGCAGAAAAAAATAAATTAATACAATAGATATTGCCATTGTGATAATTATTTTACCGATTGCACCGGCTTTGTAAGTCAAATCTTGTTCATAGACAATTTCCTCATCTGAAGTCAAACCATTGTCTAATCTTCTTTTCGATACCATTACACTCACCTATAGAATTCATAATATTTGAAGGTTATCATAAAACTGCACAATTTATGTATACTCTATAGTTCCTCTAAGATATCTTTCTTCTTTTCCTTTATGTGACTTATACCCTCACCCTACTCTGTTCTCCGCTTCTAGTCCTGTGAGTGGGACTATAGGGTGCGTTTGAGAGGTGTTTGATACGAATCGGTAGTGGAGAAGAGCTTGTTAGAGCAATTTTTAGGTTCTCTAAGCAAGAGGCTTTATATTCGGTTTCCGCATGTACTTTCCTCCCTCTACTTTAGAAAATGCCGTGTGTGATGACTATGAGGGCTAGAATCGGCTTAGGGAGTGCATTTATGGAGTTTATGTACTCTTTACTTGTACTCCTGACAGTTGTCGCAGTACCACCTGTCGTTCTCTTTTATATCCGGTTAAAAAGAGCTATATCCTATCAACCATTGGGTTTATATATACGAAACAGCACTGCAAAAGTGTAATACTATGAGTCGGGGAAATTATAGAACAAGTGAGAGTAAGGAAGAATGGAGAGGAACTTTAAAACAAGCTGCGGCGGAATATAATGATAAGATATCAATGGTATATCTATTTGTAGTAGGGCATAAAAGGACATTCTATGATTCGAGGCTAGTTAAACGTGTGGGGAGAAGTGATGACATTAAAAGCAGAGGAGGCGTCCATATAAGAGCTGTAGATAACTTTGGACGCCACAAAAAGCACGGAAAAATATCAAAGGTCAAATTCTGTTTTATCGTTGGACCACAAAGACATATACATTCTTTTTGTGAAGAAAGTCTTCAATACCATTTATATGGAGGCAAAAAAGGTTTGGAAAAGAATGAACAACACCCAGAACAACCTCATAATAATAGCAACAGGAAGTATGAATGCCCTGTATGTGGAGGAGTAGATAGTAACACGTATGAACACCATAAAGTCGAAAGTGAAACTTATTACAGAGACTGGTAATCCGTTTTAAAGATAAATAGGTTCCCAATTATCAGATTAGTTAAGAGCTGATATAATTTCGTAGATATGTTAATTCATTCAAACATTAAGTTGATAGTTCCCTTGAAAGACTCGTTATAGATCTTTACCAGGAGCAAGTTGTCTATCTCTTCAAGGTCATCTTCATCTACATCCAACTTCTCTCTAGGATATAGTCCGACTCATGAGAATTAAATCTCAAATCACCCCTACCATGACCTATACCCTTCACCCGACTCCGTTCTCCGCTTCTAGTCCTGTCAGTCGGACTATAGGGGGTGTTTGAGAGGTATTTGATACGAGTCGGTAAAGAAGGAGAGTCTATTCAGAGCGATTTCTAGTTTCTCTAATCAAGAGGCTCTTGATTCGGTTTCCGCATGTACTTTCCTCCCTCTACTTTAGAAAACGGCGTGTGTGATGACTAGAGAGAGCTAGAATCGGCTTAGAAAAGGAGGTGGTTAGAAGTAAGATAAAAGGTAAGTGGGATTGTTTTCAGGTGAAGGGTAAACTAACTCCAATTTGTATACGGCCTTGTTTTTAAGGGCTATCTTTGATAGCCCTACATGTTTTTGATGCATTTTTTTCTCAAAAAAATGCGAGGGAAGGGATTTGAACCCTCGGACCTCTACAGGACAGCGCCCTCAACGCTGCGCCGTTGGCCATGCTTGGCTACCCTCGCATTAAGAGCAAAAGGTTTTTGAGTGAATAATCGAGGGGTATGAGGAATTTATAATTCCTCGCATCCTCAAATTAGGAGCGAATCAACACTGTGTTGAAAATAAAAAGAGTATATTAAATTTATCGACCAACTTTACTTTAAAATGAACACTCAGTTCTCTTTCAGATCTCCTCGGCCAACTCGGTGATCTCTGCAAACTTATCTCTGAGCCTCTCCAAGCCCTCTTTTAAAACATCCTCAGAACTCAGTGAACCGTCGGTTTCATAGGTTAGGATGAATTTATCCTCTCTTCCTTTGATCTCAATGGCATCTGGAGTACATACGTCTTCGCAGGCTTTGCAAAGTTTGCATTCCTCCAACTCCGTAACAATGAGCTCTTCATCTTCAAGCTTCAGGATGTCGACAGGGCATTTTTCTATACACTTACCACATTCTGTACAGAGTTCTCCATCGATCTCTATCTCGGGATAATACTTGTATGCGACTCCGCTGGTCGGCTGCCATTTGGCGTGTTCTTTTGCAGTGCCAAGTTCAGCTGTAGCGTAGATCAGAAGAGCCTGAGTTTCGTCCAACTTCACTATAGGGATAAGGTCATCTACCGGTCTCAGATCCGTCTCACCGACGGGTATCAGATCACCAGAGTAAACGGTACAAGGACCTTTTTTATTCAAACTGTATATTATAGTACAATTGGGACAGCCTTCTCCTCCACACTCATCACATTCATCCTTGAAATTGAGAAGGTCGAGATCAGTGGGTATCGGGAGCATGCCCAATCGATGAGCTATAATCTCGTCGAACAAAGGAGCTGAGCTCTCAAATTCTTTGTCTTCCTCTTCATCACCTATAGTTCCGAGATGAAATTCAACATCCTCTATGGCCAATTTAGGGACATCAGCGATCAGGACTCTCCTGAGTGCATTGACCATCGGAGGATTGGTCTCAGAGAACAATAGTTCACCTTCTCTTTCCTTCAACTCTCTAATTTCTATTTCCATCTTTTCACTTTCAGTAAACTTCTAGTCTATACTCGTCTGCCCCTTCTTCCGCCCTTAGGTTTAGTCGAGTCGTGAGGAACAGGGGTGACATCTTCTATGGTGCCTATCTTAACACCTGATCTGGCGAATGCTCTTATCGCTGCCTGCGAGCCCGGTCCAGGTGATTTCGATTTGTTTCCACCGGGAGCTCTGACTTTAACATGGAGTTTAGTTATCCCTTTCTCTCTAACCTCTCCGACTGCTTTTTCGGCGGCTTCCATCGCGGCATAGGGAGATGATTGATCCTTATCCTGCCTGACGACTTCTCCTCCGGAACACCTTGACAATGTTTCGGCGCCAGTGATGTCCGTTATCGTTATTATGACATTATTATAAGAGGCATATACGTGCGCGATTCCCCATTTACCCATGATTATTACCTCCTACCTCCATATCTATTTCTTTCTTTTTCCTTTTCTATCATCTTACTTATCCGGGTCGGTGTTATCTCCTCTTCCGGCCGTTCTGGATGAAGCTCATCTGACAGAGGAGAATTACCGTAATAATCTATAGTAGGCTCTTCTTCCTTAGCCACTATATAGCTTGGAACAGTGACCTTTCTTCCTCCTACTGATATATGACCGTGAATTATGAACTGGCGTGCCTGTTGTGGACTGTGAGCAAGACCCTTATGATAAACCAGGGTTTGAAGTCTCCTATTAAGTATGTTCTCGATACTCAGTCCCAGTATATCGTTGAGTTCATGATCCTGTCCTTTCAGATATCCTTTTTTTCTCAACTTATCAAGTAGGTTTTCCATCTCTTCCGTAGCCTGTTTCTCTCCATATCTCAACCGTGCCTGAAGGTTCCTAGCCTGTGCTCTTATATTCTTCAAGATAGAGCGGGCTTTCCAGAATTCCTTCTTATTCTTCAGACCGTAGTGCTTTATGTAATCGTTCTCTTCCTTGATGCGTTCTTCTTGCCAAGGATGTGAAGGCTTGCTGTATTTTTTTCTACTAAATTTTGGATCTCCCATGTTATATCACCTGTTATTATTATTCTTCTTCACCGCCTGCCTGGGCTCTTGCGAGTTTTTTCTCTACACCCAGTTCCATTCCAGTCCTGCCGTTAGACTTCGTCCTCTGACCTCTAACTTTCTGGCCTCTTTCATGTCTTATACCCTTATAGCTACTTATCTTTTGCATCCTGTTTATATCCTCTCGGAGAACGGTGTCTAACTCGTTTTTCAGGACATGTTTATCTTCACCGGTAACAGGATCTCTCTGTCGATTGACGGCCCAAGAAGGAACTTCTTTTGAGTAGTCATCTACGCTATCCTTGAGTTCTTCGATCTCGTCGTCCTCAAGTCTTCCGATCCTTCTGTACGGATCGATATCAGTTGAATTGACCACTATTTCAGCTGCTCTTGTGCCTACACCCTTGATGTCGGTTAGGGCATAGGTCACGGGCTTGCTTCCATCGAGGTCCGTATTTTTCATCCGGACTATGTACTTGAATTCCTCATCTTCTTTTTCTTCTTCAGGCAAAGTATTTCCTCCGTTTAGTAGTGGAAATCTGATTATATGTAATATCCAATCAGAGGCGTGGTTGCGACTAAGACTCCAAGTGATATAAAAGGATTGCCCCGCACTTACGGCTTTACTCCTCTAAATCCTTTTCCGATTATGTACATCTCTGAGCTCGACTCCCTCGAAGCTTCAGGAGAGTGTCCATAGACCGATCTGAATGCACGTTCGGCCTGCTTCATAAAATCTTTGAACTCTTTCCCTTGAAAGACCTTAACAACGAAATTCCCGTTTTCTCTCAAGTTCGCACAAGAGAATCTGAGCGCCTGTTCAGCAAGGTACACGGATCTAGCGTGATCCATCTCATAATTGCCGGTCAGATCGGGAGACATATCACTTATCACCACATCTACGTCTCCTGAGATGATGGATACTTTTCTAGCGAACACTTCATCGGTCATGTCTCCCTTCTGGAAACTAACACCTTCTATATCTCTCATGTCCTGTTTATCTACAGCTAAAACGTTGCCTTCGCCGACCCTTTCGACAGCGTACTGACTCCAGCTTCCTGGGGACCCTCCAAGATCCACGACCACGTCCCCTTCCTGGAAAACGTTGAATTTTTCATCGATCTGTTTCAGTTTGTAAACTGCCCTCGATCGATATCCTTCCTCCTTTGCTTTTTTGTAATAACCGTCTTTCCTTCTGTAGGCACTCATAATGTATACCAGAGAGGACGGGGGTACTTAATTTTTATTTCCTCAATTTCAGCGTTTTTCCCGATCAGCGGAAGGTTTTTAATCGAAAAAGATAATCTCTTGTAAAACCATGACATCCCAAGAGCTCTTCGAAAGAGTGATGAACGCGATAGACAAGATACGTGAGCCTGGAGAGAAACCAGAGGATGATCTTTATTCCCTGGATAAATTCGTTTGTGATCTATGTCAGGGAGTCAAAGAAAGAGAGGAGATCACCCAGTGTGGATTCTGCGGCAGATGGGTATGCCGAGATAAGGACCATGGGGAAAAGGATTGCTGGAATGATGAACTTAAAGCCTGTGAAAGCTGCAGTGGGGTAATACAATTGGCTCGAAAAGAAGAGATTCAAGGGGAAACAGATTTAATAGAGGAAGATGATTTAGGTAATAAATCTACCGAGGCCGATGAAGATGAGTGACTTGGATGAAACTATAAAGAGTTTAGAATGGAATGAAAGGCTTAACGAAGTCAGGTTTGGAAGGAGAACTTTAGAAAGTGAAGAAGAAAAAAACATATTGGATATAGGTACGATAGAGATATTGATAACTTTTTTTGTCGGTCTTCTGTTCGGGCTGATAATAGGTACTATAGTCATCCCGACACTGACCGGCGTGATATGAAGGTGATCTAGATGAAAATACTTCTGATACATTCGGATTATTTGAGATATCAGGTGAAAAAGAAAACACCTGTGGCGGAAGAGATAACCGACGAGATGAAAGACGGCGAGATGGAAGAGTGCTTATCTGTCTTTACAGCTGTTGAAGAGAGTGACGAAGGCAAAGTCGAGAAAGTGATTGAAAAAGGTGTGAAAGAGATAACAGACACTGCGGAGGAACTCGACGTAAAGAAGATAATGATCTATCCTTATGCGCACTTGAGCTCCGAGCTGGGCGATCCTGAAACTGCTGTAGATGTGTTGAAGGGTCTAGAGGACTCACTCAGCGAAGATTATAAGGTCCATAGGTCGCCGTTCGGATGGTACAAAGCTTTTCAACTCAGCTGTAAGGGACATCCTCTTTCTGAACTCTCTAAAGAGATAATGGTCGAAGAGGATAGCGAGGAAGAAGAAGTCATTTCAAAGGCTCTCGAAGCTGAAGAAACTTTAGAATCGAGATGGGGAGTCCTTGAAGAAGATGGTTCCTTTCACGAGGTCGAAATAGACGGGGATGAGGTAATAGGGTACGATTTTCAAGGCAATAAAGACCTAGAGGACTTCTTCGTTTACGAAGCGGGAAAGAAAAAGAAATCGGGTGAAAAATCACCTCACGTCGACCTGATGAGGAGACATGAATTGGTGGATTACGAATCTGGTTCAGATCCAGGAAACCTAAGATATTATCCAAAGGGTAGGATGATAAAAGGTCTACTAGAAGAATTCGTGAGTGAAAAGACCAGAGAATACGGTGCCATGGAGATCGAGTCACCGGTGATGTACGATCTCAATCATCCAACGTTGAAAAAGTATCTCGATCGTTTTCCAGAGAGACAATATCAGATCGAAACTCCCGATAAGAGTGTCTTCTTGAGATTTGCGGCCTGCTTCGGTCAATTTTTGATGGGTCACGACATGACCGTCTCTTACAGACAACTACCTGTAAGACTTTACGAACTGACTAGATATTCTTTCCGTATGGAACAGAGAGGAGAGCTCACCGGTTTGAGAAGACTGAGAGCTTTCACCATGCCCGACAGCCACGCTTTGTGTGGGAACATGAAGCAGGCCGAGGAGGAGATGATGACCAGGATGGACCTGGCTATCAATGTACTCGACCAGATCGGTATAGAGCTGCCTGAAACTTTGGAATTGGGTATCCGGTGTACCGAGGACTTCTTTGAGGAAAATAAGGATCACCTGGTCGAAATAGTCAAGAATTACGGGAAACCCGCTCTGATAGAGATATGGGATGAACGTTTCTTTTACTATGTGATGAAATACGAGTTCAACTATATCGATAAGTTGGGAAGGGCCAGCGCATTGGTTACCGATCAGCTCGACGTAGAAAATGCGGAGAGGTACGGAATAACTTACGTAGACGAAGAAGGTGAAGAGAAACACCCCTATCTGCTCCATCTCTCTCCTAGTGGTGCCATAGAAAGAGTGATCTTCACACTGCTGGAACAGGCGGGTATGCAGGAAGAAAGAGGCGACAAACCGACCTTCCCTTACTGGTTAGCACCAACACAGTTGAGATTCGTCCCCATATCCGACGATCAATTGGAATATGTTGAAGGATTGGAGAAAAAATTTGATCATGTCAGAACGGACATCGATGACACCGATAGGACTGTCGGGAAGAAGATCCGTCAGGCTGAGAAGGAATGGATACCTTTCGTGGCGGTCATAGGTCCAAAGGAGGTCGAAAGCGGAAAGCTCTCGGTCAGGATCAGAGGTGAAGAAAAGGAGAAAGAGATGGGAGTGGAAGAATTGAAAACATTACTGGAAGAAAAACAGGGCGGAATGGCCTTCAGAAGTTTACCACTGCCTAAATACCTTACCGATAGGCCGACCTTCGTAGGATGATCACAATCGAATTCACACCAGGCCAAATGATCCTTCGGTGAATCTTCTTTATTCTTACAATTTTTTAGCCATATCTGTCTTTTCCCACGTAAATCCCGGTTCGTCTCTGCCGAAATGTCCATAAGCGGCAGTTCTTTTGTATATCGGCCTCAAGAGATCAAGATGATCGATTATCTTCGCTGGTTTTAGTGGGAATTTTTTTCTAGTGATATCTTCTATCTCCTTTTCTGAGAATTCATTTGTTCCATAAGTATTGACCAATATGCTCGTAGGCTCTGGTACTCCGATAGCATAGCTGAGTTGCACTTCACATTTCTCGGCCAATCCGGCAGCCACTATGTTCTTGGCTACATATCTTGCCATGTAAGTTCCAGAACGATCCACTTTGGATGGATCTTTACCCGAAAAACATCCTCCTCCATGGCTTCCGTGACCTCCGTAGCTGTCAACTATTATCTTTCTGCCTGTCAATCCCGTATCTGCTTGAGGTCCTCCGATCACGAATCTACCCGTTTCATTGATGTTGTAAGTTGTGTCTTCGTCCACCATATCTCCACATATAGGGGTGATGACCTCTCTTTTGATATCTTCTTGGAGCTTTTCTCTTTTCACATCTGGATCGTGCTGGGCCGCGATGACCACATCGTCTATCCTAACGGCTTCAGTACCCTTGTATTCGACAGTAACCTGAGACTTACCATCTGGCCGGAGATAATTTAAAATGCCTTCTTTCCGAACTTTAGTGAGTCTTCTACACAGTTTATGAGCTAGTACGATAGGCATCGGCATCATCTCTTCCGTCTCGTCGGTTGCGTAACCGTACATTATGCCCTGATCTCCGGCACCTTGATCCTCCTTTTCTACTCCCCTAGCGATATCCGGGCTTTGAGAATGGATAGCGGTCATAACACCGCATGAATCCGCTTCAAATCCGTATTCGCGTTCGATGTAACCTATATCTCTTATGGTCTCTCTTACCACGTCGTTTACGTCAACATAAGCTTGACTCGAGACCTCTCCGGCCACGAAAGCCAATCCATTCGTCAGTATGGTCTCACAAGCCACTTTTGATTCTGAGTCCTGTTCTATAAGCTCATCTAAAATGGAATCGCTGATCTTGTCCGCCATCTTGTCCGGATGTCCCTCAGTGACGGATTCTGAGGTAAGATAATAATTTCTATCCCTTTTCCTTCTTCTCATGAATATCGATCTCCTTTCCTAAACGATATATCATTACCTTTATTTTACTTTTGCCTGAACAGCTTTCAGGACAGTTAAAAAGAAAAGAATTAAATTTGAAAAGATAATCCGTACTCTATGAAAGCTAGATACGTTCCACTGATAGAGGCAGGACCAGAAAGGCAGATGGCCATCGACGAAGCACTGCTCCGAACATACGATAAAGGCGGAAAAAAGCCTATTTTCCGTTTCTTCCGTTTCAAACCCTCTTCGATCACTTTGGGCTACACTCAATCTGTCGAAGATACCATCGATGAAGAGAAGTGCAGACAAGAAGGTATACCCTTTGTCAGGAGGGTAACTGGAGGAGGCACCGTATTTCACGATTATGATGGTGAGATCACTTATTCGCTTGTCACTGAGAAGTCCCATGATAACATCGAAAAGAGCTTTGAGAAGAACCTGCAGCCGATCATAGATACGTTGAAAAAATTGGGATTGGACGCGAAATTCAAACCCTACAACGATATACTCGTAGGGAAAAAGAAGATATCAGGAAGTGCGCAAAGAAGAGGTAAAAGAGGCATGCTCCAGCACGGGACCCTAATGTACGCCACAGATCTGAAGAAGCTTTCGAAGATATTAAAACTTGATGAAGAGAAATTGAAGAAAAAAGGAGCCGAAAGCTTTTTGGACCTGGTCACTACTATAGAGGATGAAAAAGGAGAAACTCCTTCACCTGAAAAATTGATCGAGATGATGAAAGAGGAGTATGAGAAGCACTTTGGGGGAGAAGTGGAAGAAAAAACTCTCACTGAAGAAGAGAAGAAGTTGACCTCAAAATTTGAAGATAGATATTCTTCAAAAAGTTGGACATATGATAAGGAATGGGATCGATATTGAACAACGATGAAGCTATAAGGGTATCTTACGGCACGGCACAAGTCCTAGATCTAAAACCGGGCAGGAGCAAAGAAGAACCCACGACTGCCTACTGTCTGCTACCCGGAAAAATATGCAGAGGAGGATGTACTTTCTGCCCTCAGTCGAGAGGTGAGGAGAAGTGGTTGTCTAGGGTCTCATGGCCCCTTTATGAGATCGAAAAGTTGAAAGATAGGCTGAAGGATTCTGAGCTCTCTAGGATCTGTCTCCAATCTCCCGATATCCCTGACTATGAAGATCGTTTAAAGGCACTGGTGGATGAACTCGAGTGCACCGACAAACCTATCTCCATTTCAGCACCACCTCTTGAAGAAAAAACACTTGAAGAGTTGAAGGATCCTGTGGACAGGATCGGAATAGGTTTGGATGCTGCCACAGATCACCTTCGTAAAGAGAAAAAGCCGAACTACGATCCCTTGGTATTTTGGAATTATCTAGGTAAGGCAGTCGATATCTATGGTAAAAAACAAGTCACCGCACACCTCATAGTTGGGCTGGGAGAGAGTCTTGAGGAGTTAGGGACCGCTGTTAACAAGGCGATAAAAGTCGGAGCGAATGTCTCTCTATTCTCTTATACGAATGATGGAGAAAAGGCGGATCTTATTCACTACCGCAGAGCTCAATTACTGACAGCACTGTTGGAAGATGGTCTAAAAGTTGATGAGGCGGTAAAGCTCGTTTCAGATGATCCAAAAAGAGCTTTTGAAGAGGTCGATGCTAAAGAGACTTTCCAGACAATAGGATGCCCTGGATGCAATAGACCTTATTATACTTCCTCTCCCGGCAGCGAACATAGAAACTTTCCTAGAGAGCCCGCTAAAGAAGAGATAAGAAAGATAAAAGAAGATATCGTTTCAGGAGATAGAGATTGATCATGGACCCCATAAATAAGACCATAAGGGCATACGATAAGATAGCGGAAAGGTACTGTAAGAGGACCAAGGAAGAGGGCGATAGAGATTTTCAAAAAGAGATGCTACTTAAGACCTTGAGTCACTTACCTGATGATCCCAGGGTTATAGATCTTGGGTGCGGAGACGGAAGAGATACTGAGTACATGAGAAAAAAAGGAGTCGATGTAGTCGGTATAGACCTCTCTAAAAGCATGATATCTCTGGCTAGAAGCAAATATCCTAGATGTACATTCATCCACTCTGATATGAGGGAAACGGTGTTTCCAGAAGATACCTTTCATGCAGCCTGGGCAAACGCCTCATTGATAAATCTTCCTAAATCAGAACTATCCCATGTAGAAAAGGAAGTGTACCGGATCTTGGAGCCAGAAGGAATTTTTGCCTTCAGCTTCAAAGAGGGAGAAGGAGAGGGCTTCGAGACCAGCGTTATCGAGGAACATGAGAGATACTGTTCATACTACACATTGGAAGAGATCAGAAAAAAGATGAATCTTTTCGACATATTCCACAGTGAAGAGAGTCCTAACAAGATATTCGGCGAGAAGTTCATTTACTGCTGGGGAAGAGCTCGAGGTCGATAGTACTTAACTATCATAGGAAAAATTGGAATGGTCCGAGGTAATATCCTGCAGCCAAGGTTCCTACAATTAGTCCGGCCAATATCAGGTAATTTTTGAAGCTCCATGCGAATATTTTTCTTCCATCTAATGGTCCCAGCGGCAGAAGATTGAAACCTCCGATGAACAGATTAACGAAGGAAACTGCCGAAAGTATCCAGGGCAGTCCAAAAACCGTTATACCTGAGAAGGCGGTCAGGATCGAAGCTATCAAAAACACAGCCCCGACAGCCCAATTGGTCGCGGGACCGGCGGCACTGATCTTTCCGTTCTGCTCACGGGTTATATACCCTCTTATCATCACCGCACCAGGGGCGGCGAAAACAAATCCAAATAAACTGAAGAGTAGAGCCAACATCAGACCCCACCTCCACATCCTGAACTCCGCCCAACAGCCGAACTTTCTAGCTATCTTGCGGTGGGCTAACTCGTGAAAAACAAAAGCGGTACCTACAGAGAGGAGTGAGATGCCCAAGGTGATTAAAAATCCCAAAGTGAAGAAATCAGCTCCGTATATTCCTCCAGAAAAAGCTATCGCAAAAGCAAGAGTCAGTACACCTAAAGCTATCCCGAGGTGTCTTTTTTCAACCTTGCTCATCCCTTCTCTTCTTCTATAGTCGATGCGGGTATAAGGCCTACTCATCTTTTGACCACCTCATCTATGAAGAGTTTTTTGACTTTTTCCACCGCTTCTCTTTTCGTTTCGAATCGTTTCAGATCCACTTGACCACCTGCCGCGTGTTGGTGTCCTCCTCCTTGCCCCCATTCTGAATATATTTTTTTCATAACTTTCCCTATATTTATCTGCATATCCTTACTTCGAGCCGACATATGTATTTTATCGTCTTTTATCCCGTAAACCAACACTGTCATGATATCGCGTTCTCTAAGCAGAAAATCAGCTATCTGGGGAAGGTCATCTCTGTGGTATATCTTCTCGGAAAAAGCTGTTAAGACAGTATCGTGCACCTCTCTATTCGATAGAGCTATACCCATAGCATCCATAGTTTCAGGATAGATAGAAGGTTCTTTCAATATATCCAAAATGTCTTCATCGGCCAAAGCCGAAAGATATGCTATCGCCTTGTGATCTGCAGTAGATATATTTTTTGTGTAATCGTGAGTATCGACCTTTATGCCCGTCAATAAGGCAGAGGCTAGTAATGGTTTGATCCTCATATCAAGATTTTGAAGATGTTTGGTCATGATGGTGGAAGTAGCTCCCACATCGTTCCTTATTTCGTTGTATTCCCCAGCCGTTATATCTTTGCTGGTGTAGTGATGGTCTATGATGATATCAGGTTCTAAGTTTTCGGGTAAAACGTTGTTGACAGATGGTTTAGCGTTGTCCAACAGAGCTATCTTTTGATGGCGATCCAACACCTCTCCTACGTCTGAACTATCGATCCTTTTGATGTCAAAACCTGTGTTCTTAAGAAGTACTTCGTTCTCCGGATGTCCTACCGAACCACCAAAATACGTGACAGCTTCTACTCCCTCACTTTCACATATCTCCTCGAAGGCCATGGCGGAAGCTATCGCATCGGGATCGGGATTATCATGTAGGAAAACCGCAATTTTTCCATTGGTGGATGCGATCACTTCCTCCAACTCTTCACTCTTCCTTTTCATCATCATTCTATCGATCTTTCTGAACAGAGATCCTACCAGTTCCTCTTTTTTACACAGAACATGAACAGACCCAAGTTCTTCCGCTTCTTTATCTTCAACAAGAGCTATCTGAACTATGTCAGGATCTAATTTTTTGACTTTCTCACTCAATTTTAGAAGATTCAAGGACTCAATTTCTAGATAAACGAGGATTTCTATATCTTGAAGGTTATCTTTGACGAATCCTATCAATCCTTCAAGGTCTTTTTTAGATGGGTTGAAAGACCTGATATCTTCTTCCTTTTTTTTACCGATCTTTTCGATCTCATCTAGGAGAGCAGGAGAACCATAGAAGATATACATCATCTCATACTTCCTTTAGAGGGAAAGGTCTTGTCGAACTCTCCTTTCATCTTTTCCAAGAACTTTTCATCCACCGCGCTCCCGGCCACAGATGTGACAAGACAGCCTTCATTTTCCTGTATCTCGTCTTTTATGAAATGGAGTAACTTCAATACTTTGCCTTCGTCATTGTAATTTATTAGAAAGGGTATGCCGGAAAAAAGTACGACAGCCATTTCATTAGAACTCAAAAAATTACCGATGATCTGAGACAGACCAGATAGATCTCCTGGTGAGACTTTTTTGATTTCTACCTTGGATTCCTGCTCTTTGACCCTGTTCTGTCTAGAAAGCCAGACGAACTTTGAACCTTCGACCAGTGAGGTGGCATCTTCTAGTTCGCTCAATACTTTGTCAGGAGACTCTCTGACTATGAAAAGGATCGGGATACCGCATCTTATCACCTCACTGAGAACAGTCAATGCATCCTTAGGCCTGTTTTCGATAAAAAGATAAGCATCTCCAGGGTACCATGGTAAATCTCTCTTTGGGGTTTCACCTCTTTCGATCTCTTTATCCTCAAATGAAATCATCTCTGGATCTTCTTTCAACTCCTCTCTCTTGGATTCGACCTCGTGGTAGAGTGTGCCTATCCTACTCTCGACCCTGCTCTTCAAGTCCCATCCATCGTAGCGTGAAATGAGGCTTTCGACGTCTTTCCAAGCTTCTTTTTGACCCTCTTTATAGCCTTCAATATATATCTTTATTTTCTTATCTTCGTCCATGAAGCCTCACCTTTAAAGGAGGAAGAAGTTCGATCCTCAGCCGATATAGCTCAGATCTTCTCCTCCGCTCTCCTGCTGTTGGAGTCCGCTCATGTCCATATCTTTTACTTTGCTGGTCAATTCCTCGACCTCTTCAGCTTTTTCATCTAGTTCAGCGTACCCTATCTCCAAGCTGATATATCCAGACAATTTTTTAAGCACGGCCCGCGCAGCTCCTGGATCCACGAAATAGCCAGAGGTTTCGCCCATCAGACATACACCAGGTATATCGTATAATCTATCACCCAGGCCTAGAAGCAATCCGCTAGCACCTACGATCCCAGAAGAGGGATGCTCTTCGGAAAATTTCACGCCTATTTCTTTCATCTCCTCGATCTTTTCAGGAGTGGTAGCTGCACCCAGTACCTCGGGCTCTTCAACCACTTCACCGTGGCTGTAGCCGCCTAAAGAGAACAGCTTACTGACTCCCATATCCTTAGCAACAGATAGTATTCTATCGGTCAGCTGATATTGACCCTGTGGAGTCATCCCCTGGTAATCACCTGTCAACAGCAGAAGATCTGTGTTTTTTTCACCTACATCTTTTTTAAAATACAGTGTGTTTTTCACCAGTTTAGACAATCCCTTTTCATCCACCAGTACTTGAGGTGGAAAGTAGAGTGAATAGATATCAGCTGCTTTTTTCGCATCTATCTCTTCTTTCAGATGTTCTACAGCGAGTTTTCCTACATTTCCGACTCCGGGTAAACCCTCTATGAGTATACCGTCTTCCAGTTCGGCCTTATCCACGAAATCTATCGTTATATCTTCCATATTATCATCTCAACTATAACTTTGATCTGAAGCTTCTTGAAACTCTTTTTGCTTCCTCCTGTATACACCATATCTATCTTCCGGTGAATAACTCGGAGGTTTTGGGTTGATGGTGGTTCCCCCACAATCTTTACAGTTCTCACTCAGAGTGTATCCTTCACATGAAGGACATTTCCTGATCTTCTTCATACGAAAACCATCAATAGGATGGCAGTGGTGTTTTATATATTTAATGTCTTTCGTTTCTACGTGAAGTTTCTATTGTTGATCTTCTGAAGAGTGATAGATCACCTTTTATTTTTTCTTTTTTTAGGTCTAGATGACCTAATGATACCAGAACTAACTCCGTTTAATACACCTGCACCTATAACTATAAACCATGCTATGCTCGGACCCCAAGATCTCTCTTCTTCTCCTACGGACCCCCTGCCCATGAAGTAAAGACGGCCTTCCTGAGGACCAACTTCATTTATATCTAGGTCTTCTTCAAAGGTTTCAGACAGACTCCACCATAAATAAACTGGTGCCAAAAAAGCGAAGATAACGCCTATAACCGCAAGAGTCCCTCCTATCGTTGGTTTTACGACATCCAATCCAACGAGTATAGCACCCGCTAATCCTATGATGGAGCCTACCACGGCTATAGTCACGAATAACTCTGTAGTTCTAAATAGATAACTTATTTCGTTCATACCTTCTTCTTCATAATCCAAAGTAATAGTTTCTCCGTCTTCCGTTATTTCCATCTTATCCAAGTAAAAATCTCTATCGATATCTACTTCTCCCTCTTCTTCAGCACCTTCGATACTTAAATTGTACCAGGTAGCGCCTAAGCTGAATATCAATAAAGAAACTGCTATCACAGTTATACCTGCTCCTATCATTGCTCTGATCATCTTCGATACACCCTCGTATACTCTACCCCACTATCTATATATATCTCTTCCGTTAGGACCGATTTATTCAAATTTTCCTTGCAGATCACTTTTTCTGAAAAAGACCCATATCACCCAGTCTATAAGGTGTAACGGATTTTGCATCTACAAAGTGTGAAAAAGCTTTACTCATATCGATGTTATCCGCGAGGATCAAACCGTCCTCTTTTAGATGAGCCCAAGCTGAAGAGAACTCGAACATCATCGTCTCGTAAGAGTGACCGCTGTCGTGGATGAAGATATCCACATCATGTGAGATCTCCTCGAAAATCTTCGGCAGTTCATAGTATGTGTTCCCTATCCTCAACGACCATCTATCTTTGAGGTCCTCTGGAACTGCCCAGCCGGAACTTTTCTCAGGAGGTATCACAGCACCTCTTTTCCCTTCGCCTTCGATCTCATCTATCTTGACGGGCAGGTCTACAGAGTAGAGCTTACCGTTTTCATTTTCCTCTAACGCTCTCAATATCAGCGAAGAAGAAAAACCGTTGCATACACCTGTCTCGATCACGATGTTTGGCCTCTTCATCCTGATAAGATCGTATAGTTTTTTACCGCTCTCCACTCCAAGGATCGCTGGATGATATCTTTCATATCCAGTGAACTCGTCTCTGATCTTTTTGGCAATGGCTTCGATGAACTCATGGGCTTTTCCGTCTTTCTCTTTCACATCGACGGTGAATTCTTCTAACTCCTCGATATCGATCTTTCCGCTTATCTTACCACCTTCAAATTCAATCCCTCAATAAGGATCTGTATTCAGGTATCACATCATCGTCGAAGGCCTTCATACCTTCACTCGTTTTATGATGGCTCATCATATCTTCTATCACACTGAACGGGAGCGTAGATATCTCGACACCTATCTCCGCGCACTGCCTGACCTGTCTTGCGGTCCTTATGCTGGCAGCGATTATCTTGGTATCGAAAGTATAGTTGTCAAGGATGTTCTTGATAGACCATACCATATCTACACCGGATAGTACGCCGTCATCGTTACCCCAATAGAAAAGTTCCATGGATTCTTCATCTTTGTATATTATATCTTCTGGACTCCTTTCGCTTATCCGCCTTTGTATATGGTAATTCCTGACCCTCTCGACCATCTCGGATGGGTAATAAGTTCCTTTAGGATAATCTTCACCCCTTTTCAGTCCCATCTGATCTCTGATGTGATCGTCTATCCTGCCCAGGAACGGGCTCACGTATTCGGCTCCCGCTTTTGCGGCCATAATAGCCTGATTCGGTTTCATAACCAGTGTACAGTTGACAGGTATACCGGTTTCGCTGAGTGACTTTATGGCTTTAACGCCTTCAAAATCATCGTCGTTTTTACCCATCGAAGTGTTGACGGGTATCTTCACTACCACGTTATCGTTGATCTCGTTGAACTTATCGTAGAGAGTTTCGGCCTCATCGACCATGTCTTGCTGGTCGACCGCTGTCACCTCTAGACTTACGGGTCCGTCAACGGTCCTCAATATCTCGCTGATGTGTTCCTCTAGATTCATTTCACCTTGTTCTGAACTCGCGGCTTTCTTTATCAAAGAAGGGTTTGTCGTGACACCATCTAATATGCCCCAAGATTCGGCTTCTTTTATCTCATCCAAGTCTGCAGTATCTACAAATATATCCATCATATCACCTTTTTATCACATAATTCATCTTCTTTCCAAAACATCATGGGCGCTCTCCACGATGTGTTCCGCGGTGAGGCCGTACTTTTCCATGAGCTCGTCGCTTTCTCCGGACTCACCGAAGACGTTTGGGATGCCCACTCTTTTCATAGGTACATGGTAATTGCTTTCCGCTAAAACCTGAGAGATGCCACTGCCCATGCCCTGACTGACCACGTGTTCCTCAGCGGTCACTATCCCGCCTGTATCTCGTGCCGACTTTACTATGCTATCCTCATCAAGAGGCTTTATCGTGCTCATGTTCAAGACTTTTGCATCCACTCCATGCTGCTTATCCAATTTCTCCGCAGCCTTTAAACATTCTGAAACCATTATCCCGGTCCCTATAAGGGTCACGTCTTCACCCTCTTTTAGGACAGTTGCTTTCCCTACATCGAAAGGATCATCTTCCTCGGTTATTATCGGAACACTAGAGCGACCCAATCTCATATAGAATGGTCTTTCCTTCTCGGCTATAGCAAAAGTGGCCTTTCTGCTTTCGTGGTAGTCTGCTGGAGCGACCACATTCATATTGGGCAGGACCCTCATCAGAGCTATGTCTTCTAACATCTGATGAGATGCACCATCTCCTCCAACAGTAATGCCCGCATGAGTGGACACTATCTTGACATTGAGTTCAGGATAGGCTATGCTCTGTCTCACCTGATCGTAAGCTCTTCCGGTTGCGAAGACCGCAAAAGTACTCGAGAATACAGTTTTTCCTGAAAGAGCTAGACCTGCGGAAACTCCTGTCATATTCTGTTCAGCTATCCCTACATTGAACATCCTCTCAGGGAATTCGCTGCCGAACTCCTTGACTCGGCAGGAACCGCAGAGGTCAGCTCCGACCACCACTATATCATCTTTCTCTCTTCCGAGCTCGACTAGAGCTTCACCGTAAGCATCTCTCTGTTTCGCCATCTCCCACATCTCAGTCACCACCTACTTCATCATCTTTTTCTCCAAGTGCTTCGAGGGCAACTTCTAACTGCTCGTCGTCGGCAGCTTTGCCGTGGAAAGCTAGAGATCCTTCCATGAACGGAACTCCCTTGCCCTTTATTGTGTGAGCTATGATTATCGTCGGCTGCCCGTGTACCTCTTCAGCTCTCTGAACAGCATCGACTATCTGCTCCATGTCATGACCCTCTATCTCAAGGACATGCCATCCAAAGGCACTCCACTTGGTGATTATCGGCTCGATCGACATGACTTCTTCAGTGGAGCCGTCTATCTGCAGGTTGTTCCTGTCCAAAAACACGATCAGATTGTCCAATTTGTTGTGACTCGCGAACATCGCAGCTTCCCATATCTGCCCCGATTGGATCTCACCGTCTCCGCATACGGCGAAGACCCTGTAGGACTCTCTATCCAATTTCGCAGCCAATGCCATGCCGGCAGCGATGGAAAGTCCCTGGCCTAACGAACCTGTCGAGGCGTCGACACCAGGTGTAGTTTTCACATGAGGGTGTCCCTGCAACCTTGATCCCAATTTTCGCAGGGTCATCAATTCCTCTTTGGGAAAATAACCGGCCTCTGCTAAAGCTCCATAAAGAGCCGGTGCCGCGTGTCCCTTACTCAATACCAACCTATCTCTTTTTGGCCAGTCCGGTTCTTCGGGTTTGTGATCCATTATCTCAAAGTACAGCGCCGTCAATAGGTCAGCGGCGGATAAAGATCCTCCTGGATGACCAGAACCGGCCTCATTAGTGCTCTTTACTACATGTACTCTGACTCTTCGAGCGATCTCTTCCAATTCTTCAACCTTTGATTCCTCTAAAGTGGACATCGATTATATTCCTCCAAAACGTTTTTTACCCGATAGCTATTGCGTTAATAGAGTAAAGCTAATTATCTTTTTTGGGCACTACGTACGCTTCTCCATCCTCTAGCTTCACTCTACCTTCAGCGAAGGCTCCCACCACAGAAGGGAGAAGCTCGTGTTCCATCTCTTTCACCCTTTCAGATAAACTATCATGATCATCATCATATTTTACCGGAACGCATCTTTGATCTATTATAGGTCCTCCATCGACTTCACTAGTTACGAAATGAACTGAACATCCTGATCTTTTTATCCCTGCATCCAATACCGCTTTGTGAACCTTTTCTCCGTACATGCCCTCTCCGCCGAACAAAGGCAGCAGAGCTGGATGGATATTGATCAGTTTACCGTAATATCTGTCCACGAACTCATCTGTCAATATCCTCATGTAACCGGCCATCACTATGAGATCAGGACCATAATCTTCTAAAACATCGACGATCTCTTTTTCATGTTCGGTTCTGCTCTTCCCCCTGTGATCGACCACTACGTGATCTATACCGTGTTTTTTCGCTCTCTCTATACAATATGCATCTGGATTATTGGTGACGAGAAGAACGACTCTCGCATCGATCTCTCCTGACTCGGAGGCATCGATGATGGATTGAAAATCCGTTCCTCCTCCAGACGCCATCACTGCAACATCGATCATGTTATCGTGTGTAAAATCACAGGATAGATAAAAAATATTCGGAAAAATTGATGGAGATAAAAAAACTTATTATGGTTGATGCAAATATAGCAGTGCTTTCAATAGTAGATATGATAGAAATATACGATAGAAGTAGGTGTTGATATGAAGGTGTTATTAGCAGATGGTGAGGGAAACGTAAGAGACCTCTTCGCAGATCAAATTGATAAAACTGATTATGATTTTGAAGTGAATGATGTAAAGACAGGTGAAAAATTTTTAGAAGAGTTGGATAAAGATGTTTACGATGTGATGATCTCAGATCAAAAGATAGACGATATGGGCGGACTCGAATTGTTAGAGATGGTAAGAGATGAAGGTTTCGATATACCGTTTATAATCCTGATAGAGGAGGGCGAAGATGAGGCAGCTATGGAAGCTTTGAAGCTTGGAGCAGAGAAGTACGTTAAAAAGATCGGGAGCCCTCAAGATCGATTTGAATACATCGCTCAGGCCATAATACAGCTCTCTGATCACTCACATAGGAAAGATGAGGGAAGACTGCAAAGAGCTTACTTCGAGCAGCTGTTCGAGAAGTCTCCTGAGGGTATAGTCCTTTTGGACAACGAAGACAGTATCTTAGAGGCGAACGAACGTTTTGAAGAGATGTTCGGATACATGAAGGAGGAAATGAAAGGTGAACCCATCAATGATCTTATCGTTCCAGAGGAGAATATATCCGAAGCGAGCAGTCTTTCTGAAGATGTCCTGACGGGAGAAAATATCGAAGAAGAATCTATCCGGGTTAGAAAAGATGGAAAGGAGTTTCCTGTCTCGATAATGGGGTACCCGATACGGCTGGATGAAGAGCAGGTAGGCGTCATCGGGATCTACAGGGACCTGAGTGAGAAAAAGGAAAGGGAGAAGAAACTGAGAGAGCTTTATGAAGCCTCGATCAAGATAGCTGAATGTTCCTCTGAAAGGGAGGTTTACGAACAGGTTCTCTTGTCTGCTAAAAACATATTGGACTTCAGGGCGAGCAGCATCGCCCTAGTGGAAGACGATGAGTTCGTCGTGAAAGCTACGATGACCAAGAACCTTGAAGTTGGTGATAGGCTCTCGATGGAAGGTTTAAGGTGTATCACATATGAAAAGAAGGAACCATATCTGATAGATGGCATTCAAAAGTGGGGTGAGAAGGTCTCAGACCCGGAATACATTCCCAAGCCTACAGACCCAGATTTCACGTCGGCGATAAGCTTGCCTATAAAAGATGAAGGCGTCTTTCAAGCCATGGCCTATGAGGAAGGCTATTTTGATGAATTCGATTTTGAGATGGCTGAAACCTTGATATCTCATATGAATCAGGTAGTTGAAAAGATAAGGGTCCAGGAAGAGGTAGAGAGTAAGGAAAAAAAGTACAGGACCATCTTTGAATCAGCCAACGACGGCATCTTTGTTATAGATGATAATTATCGGTTTATCGAAATCAACCAAAAAGTCTTGGAAACGCTCAAGGTGGAAAGAGAGGACATAATCGGTAAAACACCATGGGATTTCTCTCCCGACAAGCAGCCGGATGGAAGATCTTCCGAGGAAAAAGCCAAAGAGATGATAGATCGGGCTAGAGAAGGAGAACCGCAGTTCTTTGAATGGTTCCATGAAACGCAAGATGGAGATGAGATCATCACTGAAGTAAGCCTGAACAGATATAGGCTGGATAGTGAAGGAAAAGTGATGGCCGTAGTCAGAAACGTAACGGAAAAAAAAGAGACCAAGAAAGAACTTCAAGAGAACAAAGAAAAGATCAAGAAATTACACGATACCGCCATGGAATTGGGGTTGTGTGAAGAGGAAGAGGAAGTATATGATATAACGATAAAGGCGGCTAATGAAGTCCTTGACTTCCACGATTGTACTCTAGCTATCTTTGATGATGAAACAGAAAAACTGATAGCTAAGAGAACGTTGAGAAGTGAATACGAAGAGGGGTCTGAACTATCCCTTGACATCGGATATACGGGTAAGACTTTTAGGGAAAAATCATCATTCCTAATCGAAGACGTGAGTTCAGATGATGTAGCCAAACCTGCCAGCGAGGAGTATAGATCCGCGATAAGTCTTCCCATCGGTGATATCGGTGTTTTTCAGGCGATGTCAGATGAAAAAGATTATTTCGATAAGGAGGACTTGGAGATGACAGAGACCCTGGTTTCACACACGAATCAGGTGCTGGAGAGGATAAAGAGTCAAAGGGAATTGAGGAAAAGGGAAAGGCGTTTCAGAAATATCTTCGATCACGCTTTGGTTGGAATATACAGAACCACTCCTGACGGAGAAGTATTGACGGCAAATCCGAGATTGGCCGAGATGATGGGCTTAGAATCCGTCGAAGAGATGATCTCCAAAAATATATCCGATATCTCGGAACCCACTGATTATTCCCGAGAGGATTTCAAAGAGATGATGGAGAAAGAGGGTGAAGTAGAAGGGTTTGAAGGTTCGCACCTCCTACAGGACGGCTCCATTATCCACATAATCGAGAACGCAGTCGCAGTGAAAGACGAAGAAGGCAACATAAAATACTATGACGGAACGATGCAAGACATCACTGACTTGAAGGAAACACAGAAAAAATTAGAGGAGAGTGAAAAGAGATACAGAGCGATCTTTGAGAACACTGGTACCGCCACGATTATTATCGACCCCGACCGTACGATAGCCCTTGCCAACAAAAAATTTGAAAGATTGACCGGACATTTCAGAGGTGGTGTAGAAGGAAAAGATTTCCTGGAGTTCGTCGTGGAGGAAGACAAAGAGAGGACTAAAAGATACCACGAACAGAGGAGAGAGGACCCTGAGAGAGCTCCGAACGAGTACGATGTCCAGGGCGTGACCAAACAGGAGGACATCAAAGAGCTGCACGTGAGAGTGAACATGATCCCCGGCACGGAAAAGACCGTGGTTTCCATCACTGATATTACCGATAAGAAAGAGATAATCAAAGAAAGAGATCACTATCAATCGAGTATTGAAGAGACTAGAGATATGATGGAGATAATGGAGAGTTATCTAGAACGACTTGAGAGAACTGAACTCGATGAAGAACAGGAAGAAGAACTCGATAAACTGAAGAAGACCTTGAAAAAGATCGATGAACTAGTAGAGGATTGAAGGAAAAATCTTTTTATAAGATACCATTAGGATGAGTAATGTAAAGTTCAGGCAGTTTAGATGCGGGGATAGCCAAGGGGTCAACGGCGAAGGATTGCTAATCCTTTGTCCCATCGGGACACGCGGGTTCAAATCCCGTTCCCCGCGCTTCTTCAAAGGTGGAAATAAGGATGTATAAAAAAAGAGAGGATGGTCCTGGATGTGTATCTGAGGAGCAGAAGATCGAAAAGAATAAATTCATACTCTGTAGAGAAAAGGTAAGATCCATCCTAGAGAAGAAAGAAAAACTCGACGACATTACAGTGAAAGGGTTCAAACATCTCATGGATGGAGAAATCACCAGATCTAAGGACTGTTTCGAAGCTTTAGATGAAAAAGAAAGGGACAAGGACTTCATGTTCTATGGAAAGGGACTTATAAACTTGCTCTCAGGAGATATACAGGAAGCTGTACTCTTTTTTGAAAGATCTCTCTCGCAAAATCCCGATCTCAGTGAAGCCTGGTATGATAAAGGCGTCGCTTTATATGAATTGGATAGGAGTAAAGAAGCCCTAGAATGCTGGAGAAGAGCCAGAGAAGTGGGATGATATTCTATCTTTTTATATCGAAGCTGAGCAGGTTGCGGAGCCTTCTTTTCTTGTACAGTGACGGATTGAAGAGCACCACCGCTGTGAATATCTCAAGCCTGCCTATCCACATGAGCAGAGCCGAGAACAATCTTCCTCCTTGACCCACTTCTAGAAAATCACTCGCCACTTCACCTAAAGCTGGACCAACATTACCTAAACTGGTGGCGGAGGCTGAGATACCCGTCATCATGTCTCCAGTATCCCACACCAATACGAATGAGCCTATAGCGAATAAGATTATGTAAGCGGAGAAAAACATAGCGATGTTTTCAAGGGTGCCCTCGTCGATCACTGCATCGCCCATCCTGACCACTTCGACCCGCCTTGGATTTATTACCTGTTTAAATTTTCTTTTGATCATCTTGAAAACGATCAGGATCCTCATCACCTTCATACCACCGCCGGTAGAGCCAGCAGACCCTCCAACGAACATCAGCATCAATAGGATAAGCCTCAATACCTGTGGACTCCATTCAGCGAAAGTTTCGGTAGTATAACCTGTTGTGGTCATCAGAGAAGCAGCCTGAAATAATGAATCACGAACAGATATGCCCTGGCTCGCTCCAATAAGAGCGATGATTCCCGCGGCTCCAAACATCAGGGCAAGATAAGTTTTGAATTCCGAATTGGAAAAAATCTTCTTGAAATCATGTCTGAAGAAGCCCTGGTAATGGAGTGAAAAATTTACTCCCGCTATTATCATGAAGATTATGAATATCCATTGGGCCGCAGCAGAAAAGACCGCTGCTTCCCCGATGCTTTCAGCGTAAGGGGAAAAGCCACCGGTCGGAAGCGTAGTGAAAGAATGATACACAGCATCGTAAGGATGAAGACCCACTCCCAGCAGGAGGATCGCCAGTATGAGAGTGAAAAGACAGTAGATATACCAGAGAGTTTTAGCCGTTTCTTTTATCTTCGGTTTTAAACGGGTCACGGTAGGGCCGGGAGCCTCGGCTTGAAGCAGTCTCATACCTCCACTGCTGAGTTTTGAAAGAATAGCGACCGAAAGAACGATTATCCCCATACCCCCGAGCCACTGCAGGACCGCTCTCCATAATAGCGTGCTCGTGTGTCCTAAGGCAGAATAATCCACACCGTGTCGAGCCATATCTGAACTTATCAATTCTTCAGTTAATAGGGTCGCCCCGGTGGTGGTTATCCCAGACATAGATTCAAAGAACGCATCTATAATATTTGGAAACAAACCCGTCAAGACGAATGGGATGGCGGAGATGAGTGCGAGGACTATCCATGTGAAGCTGACCAAAACGATAGCTTCATTGTGGTGAAAATCTTCCGGCCTTCCGAACTTCTCTGCTGGGTAACCTAGAGATATAGTGAAAAAGGCCATGAAGAGAAATACAACGGCGTTAAAAGGTTCACTGTAAACCAATGCAGGTATCACCGGGATGAAGAAGGCTAACCCGAATACTTTCAAAATCGATCCAAGGTTGCCCACGACTACCTTCCATCTCATGTCAGAAACAGTCCTCCACAGCACTGATCTCGTCTTTCAAAACAAAGGTCAAAACCTGATCGCCAGGTTTCAATTCACTATCGCCTTTAGGGATCATCGTTTTTCCCCTTCTGATGATCGCGCCGACTATACACTCAGGAGGTAGTTCACTGTACTCTAAAGTTTTGCCGGCCACCTTAGAACTTTCATCTACACTCATCTCAAGAAGGTAAAGATCCCCACCATGGATCGGTATAGCTTTCAAAGGATTCAATTCTCTAGCCATCCTGAGCATGGTGTTCGCTGTCTGCAGCTGCGGAGAAGCAGCGAGATCGATACCGACTGTCTCTACAAGAGACTTGACTCCGAGCTCTTTCACTATAGCGACGGTCTTTTCCACTCCATATACTTTTGCCAGTAAAGAGACAAGAACGTTGTATTCTTCTGAGTTCGTAGTCACAGCGACCGCATCCGTTCTCAGGATACCCTCTTCTATCAGAACAGATTTGTCCCTAGCATCCCCCACCAAAACTTCTACGCCTTTCAATTCTTCCGCAGCCCTCCTTGCTTTGCTCTGAGATCCCTCTATCAGTTTTACATCCACCCCTCGCCTGCAGAGTTTGTTGGCTATGTGGATACCGATAGAAGAAGCTCCGATGACCATCACCTTCTCCACGGAAGACTTCTTAGTACCTAATAACTTGAGTATCTTCCTTTCAGCTTTTTTACCTTCCGTCATAACAACGATGGTGTCGTCTTCTTTTACGATATCATCGCCGTGGGGAACGATGACTTCACTATCCCGTATTATGGCTCCCAGATTGATATTTTTCGGAAAACCGATATTTTTGATCTTCTTATCTTTTATACGGGAATTGGCTAAGACCTTGAACTCTGTGACGTTTATCTTACCTCCCATCGATATCTTCCTGTCTATGGCGAAGGGGACCGTGATCACGTCAGCTACTTTTCTAGCCACGAGAAGTTCAGGTGAGACGGCTTTATCTACACCGATACTCTTGAACCTTTGAGATACCTCTCGGTTGATATATTCAAGACCCCTGATCCTAGCCATCGTCTGACATCCTGCGGACTTCGCTATAGAACAGGCCACGATATTGGTTTCATTACTGTTCGTGGCTGCGAAGAAGTAATCCGATCCCTTGATGTCCAAAGAGTTGAGAAGTTCGGGTCGCGCTCCATTGCCCTTCACTACTTTCACATCTAGAGCTCTAGCTTTCTCACAAGCACTCTCCTTCTTATCCACTATGATCACATCGTGGCCCTTTCTCCTTATGGATTCGGCGAGTTTTCTTCCGACTTCACCTGCACCGATTATTATGACTTTCATGATTCGCCACCTTAAACCTTGGTTGACTAAAGAAGTTTTTGGAGCAATTTTTTGTGTTCTCTGACCGTGACTTTATCTCCCTCTTGGACTCCAAGTTTCTTCCTGTCGTTCACCCTTAAGCTTATCTTTTCTCTTTCTATCATATAATCTGAGTAGGCCGAAACGAGTATATCTTTGTTTTCCGAACTCACCACGATCATCTGTCCGTCTTCTAATTCAGCTTCTTTCATTATCTCCTCGTTGACTCTAGCCCTACCACCCGATTCGATGGGACTGTTCTCCACCTCTAATTCCGCCAACTCTGTCATACTCCTACATAAGTCTCTATTTTAGATATATATTTTTTGAAAAAAACCTCGGAGCTCCTACTCTAATGACAAAGGCTAAAAACCCTGTTCGTAATCCCGAAAAGAGACCATGAAAAAAGAATATCCTCTTGAAGAACTAGCTAGTTTACCTGAATTTTATCATCCTGCAGCCTCTCCTGATGGTGAGAAGATAGCTTTTTACTGGGATGAGAGCGGCAGGAACGAACTTTATCTCATGGATACGGAAAGCAAGGAGATAGAACAGCTGAGCGACGGAGAAGTCCCTAGGAACGCGAGATGGCCCTTGATGTGGGATTCAAAGGGGGATAAGATCCTTTTTCACAAAGACGAAGCGGGCAACGAGCAGAACGATATCTACTCTATAGATATTGAGGGCAGCGTTAAAAAAGAGGTGGAATTCGAAGGGCAGTGTATCTTACAAGATGTGAGTCCCGATGGCGAATACATTCTTTTCACCAGTGATAGATACGAGCAGATGAATCTTTTCCGATACTCTTTTGAAAGCAACGAGATCGATAAGTTGACCGATTATAAACTGCCTGTATGGAGTGCAGTTTACAGTCCCGGTGGCAGATGGATAGCGTATCAGGCTAACGAATCCGACGACCTCCGGAATAAAGATATTTATCTATGTGAAACGGACGGCTCTAATAAACAAAAATTGGATATCGGTGAGAAGGGTTCTGAAAACAGTCCTGTCCGTTGGTCTCCCGACGGTAATAAACTGCTGGTCACTGATAATTCCCAGGATATGAATAGGCCCGGAATCTATCATGTTGGAAAACAAAAGGTTGAATGGTTTGGAGATCAAAACTTCGAAGAAAGACCGGTTGCATTCAAACCCGACGGTGAAGGTTTCCTCGGTTTTAGGATAAAGAACGCTTCATGGATACCTATATACTTCGATCTCGACGGTACTATCAATGAACTTGAACTCAAGGAAGGAGTATCGAATTTCCCGTTCACAGGTGGTAGTGGAGTATTCGTTTCTGATAATTCTTTCATAGTGTCCTATACTAAAGGAGACTGGAAAAAGGAGCTGCTTGAGTACGATATGGAGAAAGATGATCATGAAGTTCTGCTGGAAGCTGAATACGGAGATCTGAATCCTGATGCCTTCGTACCCGCTGAATACGTCACTTACAGGTCCCATGACGGAGTTGAGATAGGTGCACTGCTGTACGATCCCGGTGTTAGACCTTCTCCTGCAGTGGTCATGGTACACGGAGGACCTCACGGTCAATCCATAAATGCGTTCAACATCTACGCTCAGTTTTTGGCCAGCAGAGGATACGCAGTACTGCAGCCCAACTACAGAGGTTCTATAGGGAAAGGTAGAGAGTTCAAGCGTATGATCCACATGGATTGGGGTGGAAAGGAACAGGAAGATGTAGCCGCCGGAGCAGAATGGCTGAAAGAAAAGGATTGGATCGATGAAGATAGGATAGCTGTTTTTGGAGGTTCCTATGGCGGTTATTCAGTTTACATGCAGATGGTAAGATACCCTGAACTCTGGACTACGGGTATAGCTTGGATCGGCATAACTGATCTACACAAGCTCTATGAAGAAGATATGCCCCATTTCCAGGCTTTGCTGAGAGAACAGATGGGAGACCCGAAAGAGAACTATGAGTTATGGAGGGATAGGAGTCCTATAGAGCATATCGAGAACATGAAAAATCCTATACTGATGATACACGGTGTGAACGATCCAAGGTGTCCCATCGAACAGGCACGGATCTTCAAAGAAGGACTAGAAGAGATGGGCTGGGAAGAAGGTGAAGACTTCGAGTACGAAGAGTTAGGTGAAGAAGGACACGGAAGCACCGATATAAGTCAGAAGATACGAGCTTTCAAGATACTAGAAGATTATTTGAAAAGAAGATTGTGAGTGTGCTGCCTGAACTGTCAGAAAAAATCATCTACACCATTCCTCTCGATGCCTTCGATACCGTCGAAATCTTCATCTTCGCTGAGAAGAATAGTTAACTTCTCTTTTTGCATGGAAGCCAAATGAATAGCGTCTCGAGGATCTAAATCAGTGCTATCGTATAATTTCAGACTTTGATACATGATATCCCTTTTGACATCTATCCATTTTATAGGTAATGACAAGAACATCTTCGTGGATTCTAGTGCGTCTTTTTTTCCTATCTCGTTCTGAAGTATCCAGAGCACTTCGTCTAGAACCAGATAAGATGATGCCGCGTTCAATGATCCGTTCTCTATCTTCTCGATAGCTTTTCTGCAGTTTTTACCCAATTGATTTTTATCAACCGCTGAATAAATGAATATGTTTGAATCGATATACATAAATTATGCCTCGTATCGCCTTTTCAATTGTTCTTTTATTTCTCCGACGCTCAGTTCTTTATCGTGTTTCTCCGCGATATCCTGCAGTTTCGAGGAAACCTTCTTCTCTTTTTTTATCTTTATAGTGTCTCCTTCTAAGTCTATCTTTACTTTGTCCCCTTCGTGCAAACCCAAAAGATCTCGTATATCTTTTGGTATCACCACTTGGCCTTTTTTTAACACCTTCTTTTCTATCATTTTATCAGGTAGTTAAACATTAGATTAACTAATTAATAAAACCTAGGTATGTATCACTAGTTAGAATGAAAGAATGCAAGAACTTTTAAAATACTGAAAGATTATCTTGATAGAAGATTGTAAGGCAAAAAGGTGAGATGATGAAAGGTTTGTTCGTATCCATGAAAATAGATACTATAGAACTCCGGAACAGGATCGTGCTGCCTCCGATGGCGACTGAAAAGTCCACTGAGGAGGGGCTTCCGACCGAGGAACTCTATGAACATTATGAGGAAAGATCGAAAGGCCCTGGTCTGGTGATAGTGGAGCATTCTTACGTCGATGAAGGCGGAAGACTCAGCAAAAATCAGCTAGGCATCTATTCTGATGAACATATAGAACCATTGCAGATATTGGCTGACCTGATAAAGGAGAACGGAGCCGCAGCCGCGATTCAGATAAACCACGCAGGTGGAAAAGCCCAGGAAGAGATGATCGGGAAGAAACCCGTTGCTCCTTCCGAAGCATATTTTGATAACGCTGAGGAACTGTGTTTAAAGGAGATGGAGGAGATAAAAGCTGCTTTCCGGGAAGCGGCTAGAAGAGCGGAGGAAGCCGGTTTCGACGCTGTCGAAGTCCACGGTGCCCACGGCTTTCTACTTGGTCAGTTCCTTTCGCCTATCAGCAATCAAAGAAAGGATGGATACGGCGGTGAGGACCTAGAAAAAAGGATGAAGTTCCCGTTAGAAGTCGTGGAGGAAGTGAAAAAAGTTCTGGAAGACACTGCACTTTTCTACCGCCTCGGCGCTACAGACAGAGACGAGGATGGTTTGACCGTTAACGAGGCGAAAATATTCGCAAAAGAATTGAAGGAAAGAGGCGTTGAAGTTATCGACGTTTCGGGAAATCTCTGCGGCTCTAGACCTTCAGATCTTGAAGGCGAACAGGGTTATTTCGTGTCTACCGCTATGAACTTGAAGAGAGCTGTAGATGTACCGGTGATAGGTGTAGGAGGGATAAAGGATCCGGAGTATGCCAATAAGATAGTGGAGGAGGGGATGGTAGACCTGGTCGCTGTAGGCAGAGAACAGTGGAAGGATCCTAGATGGGCACTTAAGGCAAAAGAGGAGATATCCGGATAAAAACTATAAATAATAAAACTCACACTGTAGAAAAGGGTGGTATGCCTTGAAAGAGAATGTATTCGAACCGGTTGTGAAAAAAGAGGGCGCTGGAGCCGAGGTAAAGAGACTCTTTCCGTCCTCAAGTCTTGACCATATAGATCCTTTTGTACTCCTCGATGAATTTTTCGTTGAAGCAGACAAGGGTTTTCCGAAGCACCGCCACGCCGGGTTTGAAGCTGTGACGTATATCCTAGAAGGAGGATTCAGACACGAGGATGATATGGGTAACGATTCAGTGGTCGGAGAAGGTGGTGTTCAGAAATTCTCCGCCGGGAGCGGGATAAGACATTCAGAGATGCCCGCAGGAGAGAAGGATGCCCACGGCTTTCAGCTTTGGATAAATCTCCCGAAGGAGAAGAAGGATATGGAGCCGAATTATCAAAAAGTGGAGTTCGAAGACGTACCGAAGATAAAAAGAGACAATACTGTGATCAGGACGATCATAGGTGAGGGTTCCCCGGTGAAGGTGGAGACCGATGTGAAGTACCAGGACCTTTCATTAAAGAGAGCCTGTTTCACTTCTATAGATATACCTGAAGATCACGAAGGCTTACTTTATCTCTACAATGGTGAGATAGTCATCGAACAAGGTGAAAACAAGCTCAGTTTGACGGAAGGAGAGGCTTATGTCCCTTCAGGAGAGAGATTTTCCATCGGATGTACCGAGGATTCGAACTTCATAATGGTATCCGGAAAGCCCCACCATCAGGAGATAAGGTTGGAAGGTTCGATAGTCAGGTGATCTTTTCCTCTAAAGGTCGGCTTCTGACATCAATTTTCCATCCACGTGTATGTCTCTCTGCGGGTACGGTATCTCTATATCCGCCTCGTTGTAAGCTTTGAAGATGCCTTTAGTGAGACGGAACCTGACCAACCAGTATCTATCCTTGTCGGTCCATGCTTTCAACATCAGGTTCACTGAAGAGTCCCCGAGATCGGTCACGTCCACCTGGGGTTTTGGATCATCTAAAACTTCCTCGTTAGAAGTCAAAAAGTCCATGGCGACTTGTACCGCTTTATCTACGTTTCCGTCATAACTTATACCGACTGGGATATCTACCCTTCTTTTATCCATCCTCGAGTAGTTGATTATCGGCTCATCCCAGATCAGCTTGTTAGGGATGGTGATCCTTGTGTTATCGGGCTTTAGCAATTCGGTGGCCATCAGGCCTACAGAGATCACGATACCTTCCTGTCCCTGCACTTCCACTCTTTCCTTCTTATCTATCGGTCTCAAAGCGGCTATCCATACACCGGAAAAGAGGTTGTTCATGGTGTCCTGAAGACCGAAACCCAGCACCAGGCCGGCTACGGCGGAAAATCCCAACACTACAGAGCCAACATCGAATCCTACCGTAGAGGCGGCCAAAAGGATCACGATGATGTAGAGAAATATACTCAAGAAGCGGCCTAGAAAATCGACCACCAACTTAGGCAGTTTGGTTTTTCTAAGACTTCCTTTGAACAGGTAAACTACTAATTTAGCTAGAAAGTATCCTGCTGCTAAAATTATAAGTGCCACAACGATGTTAAAAACCCGAACTCCCAGATAGGGTATCGTGGATTCTAAAGGCATATTGTCAAAACGGTAACTGTATTAAGATTATAAATCTTTTTCTCTTACCATTTTTTCAGCCCAGCACCTCTTCGTCTACTTCTCTGCTCTCATCCTCCAATCTTCTTTTCAGCCTATCTATCTCCATCTGCTGTTCTAAAAGTATGGAGAAGAAGACGGATTCGACTGGATCGGGATTGGTCTGTGACTGTGAAGCCGAGACGTGCCTTTTCGCCTTTTTGAACAGCTCATCGAACATCTTTTTCTCTTCCTTTCTGAGGATCCTCCTGTAATCCCGCCATTCAGATTCTATCCTCTCGAGCTCTTCCCTAAAGGTCGGTACGCTCTTTCCCATGTTATCATACTTGATCGAAGTTTAGAAGATATTTAAAGAAAAGTGGTGGAGAGGTGAGTGAAAGTTAAAAGCTATAATGGAACAACCAAAAGTTTAAAGCCTTCCGTCTATTTTTCTTTTTCCCGTGTAAAATGACGAAATTCATAATAATCACGGGCGGCGTTTTATCAGGATTGGGCAAAGGTGTCGTGACCTCTTCTCTGGGTAAGCTTTTGAAAGCTAGAGGTTTTTCTGTTACCTCTATAAAGATAGATCCTTATCTGAACTGCGACGCCGGAACCATGAACCCCTTCGAACACGGTGAAGTCTTCGTTCTGAAGGATGGAACGGAAGTGGATTTAGACTTGGGTAACTACGAGCGTTTTTTGGATACTGATCTGATAGGTAAAGACAATATAACCACTGGAAAGGTCTATCGTACGGTTATAGAGAAAGAGAGGGCCGGCGATTATCTGGGAAAGACGGTTCAGATAATCCCCCACATCACGGACGAGATCAACAGGAGGATCTGGGAAGTGGCTGAAGAGACGGAAGTCGATATAGTCTTGATCGAACTGGGAGGCACTGTAGGCGACATAGAGAGCATGCCCTTTTTAGAAGCTGTGAGACAGCTCCACATGGACGTCGGAGAGGAAGAAAATAACGCTCTATTCATACATACAACCCTTGTACCTGTCTTGGATGTGGTCGGCGAACAGAAGACCAAGCCCACTCAACATTCCGTCAAGGCCCTGCGTGAGATAGGCATAGAACCGGACGTCGTAGTGGGCAGATCTAAAAACAAACTGGAGGAGTCCACCAAAAAGAAGATATCTTTATTCTGTGACGTGCCGGAAAAAGCTGTGATATCATCGCCAAATGCAAAGAGCATCTACAGAGTGCCGCTGATACTCCAGAAGGAAGGTTTGACCGAATGTGTTATGGAAGGATTGAACCTTTCTGAAGTTCTGGAGCAAAAAGAAGACCTTTCCGTGGAAAAGGTACACAGGATGGACGAGTGGAAAGGCTTCCTCGAAAGATTCGAAAATCCCACTTCCAAGATAGACATCGCTCTTGTAGGCAAATACTGCGATCTGGAAGACGCTTACGTCAGCCATGAACAGGCATTGAACCACTGCAGAGCTAAAACCAAAACTAAGATAAACATAAAGTACCTCGAATCAGAAGATCTAGAAGGAAAAGATTGCTCGGAAAAGCATCTTGGGGATGTAGATGGTCTACTGATACCTGGCGGTTTCGGTGATAGAGGTGTCGAAGGTAAGATCGATGCCTTGAATTATGCCCGTAAGAACGATCTTCCGACATTGGCGATCTGTTTGGGCTTTCAGCTTTCAGTGGTCGAATTCGCTAGGAACGTCCTCGGTTACGATGAGGCTCACAGCTATGAGTTTGATGAGAAGACTCCGGATCCTGTTATCCATCTTCTACCCATGCAGAGAGGCATAGATCAGATGGGAGGTACTATGAGATTGGGAGCGGAGGAAATCGAAATCAAAGAAGGCACTAAAGTCCATGAGATATACGGCTCTACTGAGATCAACGAAAGGCACAGACACCGCTATGAGGTGAATCTGGATTACAAAGATGAGCTCGAATCCCACGGCATGGTGTTCAGCGCTCAATCGCCGAACGGAAAGAGGATGGAGATGTTAGAGCTCGAAGATCATCCCTTCTTTATCGGCTGTCAGTTCCATCCAGAATTTCAATCTAGGCCCATGAAACCCGCTCCATTGTTCCTAGAGTTCGTGAACTCGATGCTGGAGCAGGATGATGGTGAGAGTGGATGAAGATCGACGTGGTCGATAACGGGGGACAATGGACCCATAGAGAGTGGAGAGTTCTGAAAGGACTTAATGTCGATTCGGAGATAATACCCAATGACACTCCCGTAGAGGAGATCGAGGTGGACGGGTTGGTACTTTCAGGAGGTGCACCCCGCATCTCGGATGAAAAGATGGAGTTGGGAGAAACGGCGAGTTATCTTGAAGAACTAGAGGTGCCTATCTTGGGTATATGTGTAGGAGCGCAGTTCATCGCCGAGTACTTCGGTGGTGAAACAGGCAGTGCTGAAAAACCCGAGTACGGTAAAACGGTCATCGAAGTTTTGGAAGAAGATGATCTTTTCGTAGGTACTGAGAAAGAATTCGTTGTATGGGAATCTCACAACGACGAGATAAAAGCATTGGGTCCTGATATGCTAAAGTTGGCTCTTTCAGAATCATGTCCTATACAGGCGTTCAAGCATGAATCCAAGATGATATATGGTTTACAATTTCACCCTGAAGTCGAACATACGGAGCACGGCAAAAGGATATTCGAGAATTTTATCGACGTTTGTAGGAGATTTCAACGATAATTTTAAATTCTAGTAGGATTCGTGTTCATCTGTGTAAAAACTAAAAGTTGATCAACATGTGCGGTATCGTTGGCGTGTTAGGCTCGGGAAAAGCTTCCTCAGAACTGTACAACGGTCTTTTAGCTATTCAGCATCGAGGCCAAAACGGAGCTGGCATGTACGTTTTTGATGGAGACGCTGCAGTTTTAAAAAAAGATAAAGGTCTCATAGGAGAGGTATTCGATGAGGAGACACTAGAAGGTTTAGAAGGGAGCAGCGGTATAGGCCATGTGAGGTACCCCACGATCGGCTCCGACGTGGAACGCGATGCTCAACCCTTCAAGGTCGAGGAACCCATCGAGATAGCGATGGCCCATAATGGGAACATAGTCAATTATAGAGAGATGGTGGAAGAGTACGAGCTAGAATTGGATTCTACGTGTGACCTCGAATTGATACTTCACATATTTGCTAAAGAGCTCGATAAGGAAGATAAGATAGACGAAGATGCACTTTTTTCAGCCGTTGAAAGGGTGATGGAAAAGTTGAACGGGAGTTATTCAGTCGTAGCTATGATCCCGGACTTCGGACTCTTCCTTTTCAGAGATCCTAAGGGTATAAGGCCTTTCGTCTTCGGAAAGAAAGTCAATCTGAACGGCACCAGTTTTGCTGTAGCCTCCGAGAACACTGTTTTGGATATACTGGGTTACAAAGTGCTGAGGGACGTACTCCCTGGAGAAGCGATACTGATCAAAGAGGACAGGTCTTATCAGGCTAGGCAGCTCAAAAATATGGAGCCGAAACACTGCATGTTCGAATGGGTTTACTTCGCAAGACCCGACTCCACCATCGAGAGGATAAACGTCTACGAGGCGCGCTTCAGGTTGGGTCGGCAGCTGGCCAAGGAGTGGAAAAAGAAGAACGATCACAAGCTCGATGTAGTGATCCCTGTTCCAGATACCGCAAGGACCCACGCTTTGGCGGTTGCGGAGGAATTGGATATCCCTTACCGAGAAGGCCTCCTGAGGAACAGATATATCGGCAGGACCTTCATAATGCCCGATCAGACTTCCAGAGAGACCGCGGTTAAAACCAAGCTGAATCCTATAATCGAGGAAGTCAAAGGGAAAAAGGTCGGATTGGTGGATGATAGCATAGTGAGAGGGACGACCTCCAAAAAGCTGATCAAACTGATAAGAGACTGCAAAGCGGAAGAAGTGCACTTCCTTGTGGGCTCTCCTCCGATAGTTTCACCCTGCTATTACGGCATAGATATACCCACTAAAGAAGAATTGGAAGCTTCTGACAAGACCATAAAAGAGATAGAGAAAGATATCGGCGCGGATTCGCTGACCTATCAGAGCATAGACGGTCTGGTGAGAGGCGTCGCGAAAAAGAAAGATCATTTGTGTTTGGCGTGCCTGGATGAAAACTATCCCACAAGAGTCCGTGAAGATATAAGGGACTATTTTGAAGATATGAGGAGAAAAGAGAGAAAAAAGGTAAAACAGGGATCTAACTAAAAGTTTTCAACCCTCTTTTTTTAAAGTCTGTTCTCTTTTTGGACCGATGGAAACGTGAGTTATCGGCACTTCTAGATCATCCTCTATAAATTCGAGATATCTTCTAGCGTTTTCAGGTAAAGACTCGTAACCTTTTTCAGCCATCTCGTCCCAGTCCTGATCGTCCCATCCTTGGAATGTTTTGTAGACAGGCTCGTGATCCTTCAAACTTTCTATGTCGGCCGGGTAGTCGTACACTTTTTCACCTGTATAAGTATATGCAGTACATATCTTCACTTCATCTAGACCACCCAACACATCGACGCACGTCACCGCAAGATCAGTGAACGAGTTCACTCTTGCAGAATACCTCAACATGACCAGATCCAGCCATCCGACTCTCCTTGGTCTACCGGTTGTGGTGCCGTACTCATGACCCTTCTCCCTGATATACTCTCCCGTTTCACCTTTCAGTTCAGTCGGGAAAGGACCGGTACCGACCCGGGAGGTGTATGCCTTTACTACGCCTATCACTGAAGAAAGGTTCAGTGGTCCAACACCGGTGCCCGTAGCGGCGTTAGCTGAAACGGTATTGGAAGAGGTCGTGTAAGGGTAGAGGCCGTGGTCTACGTCGAGATGAGTACCTTGAGCTCCTTCGAAAAGCAGGTTCATACCTTCTTTCAAAGCTTTGTCGAGGAGTACTGAAACATCTTCTACATAACTTTCCAACTCTTTCCCATAGCTGAGATATCTTTCGTAGATCTCCTCCACAACCCAGGTTTTGTTCTCCCCGTAGGCCTTGAACAATCTATTCTTCATCGGCACTATCTTTTCTAGCTTGCTTTTAAGGGATTCAGGGTTGTACAGGTCAGCAACTCTGATACCGTACCTTGCGGCTTTGTCAGAGTAGCAGGGGCCGATCCCCTTTTTTGTGGTGCCGGCTTTAAGATCGCCTTTTAATCTTTCTTGAAGGGCGTCTTCTTCCTTGTGGTATGGCATTATAAGATTTGCCCGATCTGAAAGTACCAGCCCGGAAGTATCTATACCCCTCATCTTCAGTTCGTCAAGTTCTTCTATCAGGACTTCCGGATCCACGACCACGCCGTTCCCTATGACAGCCTTTTTACCCTCCCGGAGAAGTCCAGAAGGGACCAGGTGCAGCTTGAATTCCTCATCACGGAATTCTATCGTGTGGCCGGCGTTGTTACCGCCCTGGAACCGTATTATGTAGTCCGATCTTTCAGCATAATAGTCAGTTATCTTCCCTTTACCTTCATCGCCCCATTGAGCACCGATTATCACTACGGAATCCATCATTTCACTCTACAAGGTAGAACTTTTTCATATAAAAAATTAGTGAGACTAAGTAGGATTAGATCGATAGAGCTCCGTTGCAGGAGAAACTCGATGATCTGAATTCGATCCTATCTCACTCCCTTTCTACCTTTTCCGCCTCCTTGACGACCGAAAATTCCTCTCCCTTGACATGGCAGATGGAGCCGAGTTCTTCTAAGTTGATTCTGCCGTTTTTTATCGCTCGCTCATCTGCAGATATATGGACGACTTTTCCGATGAGTAAAGAATGGTCCTCTCCATGGAACTCGTCCCAGTACTCGCATTCTATGTTCACAGGAGCTTCTTTGACATGGTAAGGCCCGATTTTTTCAGCTTTTTTCTCAGTTAGACCCACTTCTTCAAATTCGCTTTTTTCTCTTGGTAAAGAGACTTCCGTTTCGATGCCTTTTTTCATCCAGCTCTCGGTCAAGGGGACTACAACGAATCCTTCCATATCTCTAGCGTTCAACAGGGTGTCTTTTTCCAGACCAGATGAGATCGCCAAAAGCGGTGGATCGAAAGCGACAGGTGTTACAAAACTGTAGGGCGCTATGTTCGCGTTCCCTTCTTCATCGATCGTGGATACGCAGACAGTAGGTCTAGGAGCTATAAAACCATAATATTCTTTTGAAGATATCTCTTTCTCGGACATGATGTTCACCTTGTTTTTAGGATACTGACGAGATACTTATCTCTTTCCGTGTATTTGGAGATAAGGAGTTCACTCACATCCAGGACAGATACCTTTCATAACGATAGAACCGTCAACTTTTCTCTCGGGATTCCGTCCCACTTCATGATCATCCGGATCTATGATCCAATCATCGGGCACCGTATTTTCTATAGCTCTGTAGGATTTGACCTCTTTCCCGCAGTTCAAACATCGGAAGTATTCCTTCTCCATCTCTTTATCTGTTCTTTCAGCGACATCCTGAACATCTTTTATCAAAACCGTCGTTCCGTGAGTCATGGTGAATTCTCCCTTTATCCTTTCTCCGTCAGCGTATATCTCTCCATCACCATAGACCTCTATCGCATCCACGTCCTTCCAATCATCGTCTAGGCTTCCGATCATACCAGAGTATATACGTTTAGCTTTTCCGTCATCCCATCTTTTGACTAGATATTCGGAAGGGTCGATCTCCGATGCCTTTTCAAGAGGGTTATCTTCCATCTCTTTTTTGATCTCCATCTTACCGGGTTTTTCCTTATCTGAAAGATCTTCGGAAGGGATGAGGACTGAATTTACCAATTTCCCCTCTTCTATCACGTTACCCGGGATACAGCCGTCCTCGTCTTCAATACCGAAATACAACTTTTTCATCGAAGATACCTGATCGAGCAGAGACCAAGTGTGATTAGTATTTTTGGTTGCGATGGCTCAAATATGTGACGTCCTCCTTCACCCTAGAAGGGTGAGGCTTCCTACGGAGCCACTGACTCCTTGCACAAGCCCAGAAGTTGCATTCCGCTCGCCGACTTTTGTTTTACCCAAACACAGAGGTCTGGTCATCGCTTCCAGCTCGAAGGGCCGCGCCACAACACCATGTCAATTCATGATCGGCCCCTGCCTGCAAAAGCGGTCTCTTCAAACTTTCTGCAGGCC
>Ga0207421_10000827_pt1 | contig 40220 bp, 35 predicted proteins | sample SodLakKL_010_SED_4_FD_187542 | JGI IMG/M metagenome (GOLD analysis project Ga0207421, IMG submission 187542) | Alkaline sediment microbial communities from Lake Tanatar, Kulunda Steppe, Russia - 8KL_010_SED (SPAdes) (version 2) | ecosystem: Environmental > Aquatic > Non-marine Saline and...
CTTTTCTTTTTTTTAGTGTTAACAGTATTGGAAGTGGTTGAACCGCCCCCTCAGGTCCGGCGGTTTTTAAAATAAAAGCCACGTTTCGCTGAGGGACTAATTTAATATCAGTTGAGGAGGACTCGGGGTGCAGGAAAAACCTGAAATAATGGGCACGGAAAGCATCACCACGCTCCTTTTCCGTTATTCCCTGCCTGGTACGGTGGGCATGGTAGTGGCCGCAACTTATAATGTGGTCGATACCATCTTCATCGGCCGGCTGGGCAGCGAAGCCATTGCTGCTCTTTCTGTAGCCTTTCCAATCCAGATGATCCTGGCGGCAATTGGGGTCGGGATCGGGGTTGGATCAGCTTCCCTGATTTCCCGTTCCCTGGGGGCGGGAAATATCCGCGATGCCGAAAAGGCGGTGGGCCAGGTGGTTAGCCTGGCTTTGGCTTTTGGCCTGATCGTTGCCCTGGCCGGTTTCTATTACCTGCGCCCCCTGCTGGTTATAATCGGAGCTTCCCCGGAAATTATCGGTTACACCGAGGAATATGCTTCCGTGATCACCGCCTGGTCGGTGATGTTATTCATGATCATGAGCCTTAACAACGTGGTCCGGGCTGAGGGGAGCCCGCTTTTTTCCATGAAGATAATGATCTTTTCTTCCCTTTTAAACATTGCCCTTGATCCGATCTTCATTTTTGTGCTGGATATGGGGATCAGGGGCGCCGCCGTGGCTACGATACTGGCCAAGGGCACGGGAGCCCTGATCCTGCTGCTCCATTTCATCAGCGGCAGAAGTAATGTCAAACTGATGGCAATAAATTTAAAGCCGGATTTTGAGATTATTAAAAATATCTATAAGATCGGTTTTCCCAGCATGCTGCGCCTCTTTTCCAGAAACCTTTCGCTGGCCATAACCAATATTATTTTAGCCGGTTTCGGGCATATCCCGATAGCCGCCATGGGCCTGTTTTTCCGCCTCCAGATGCTTATAATAATGCCGGTGATCGGTTTTTCCCAGGGGCTTATGCCGGTAATCGGCTACAATTACGGGGCCGAACAGGGCAGCCGCATCCGTGAAGCGGTGATCAAAGGCTTTGCGATCAGCACCGCTTTTATCACCCTGCTTGCGCTCGTCATCTATATCAGCCCGGGCACTTTCCTGGGCTTTTTCACCAGTGAAGAAGAGCTGCTGGCCATGGGCATCTATTCAATTCGGATCATGATGGTCATGGTGCCCCTGATCGGGATCCAGATCGTTTCCGCTGTCTTTTTCCAGGCCATCGGCAAAGCCGTACCTTCCCTGATCTTATCCATTTTGCGCGAAGTGATGCTTTTTATCCCCCTGCTTTTAATCCTGGCCAATTCTGCCGGTTTGGTCGGAGTCTGGGCGGCCCGGCCGGTAAGCGACTTTTTGGCCTTTGTGATTACCTTTATCATGATCTCCAGGGAGCTTAATAAACAGAACATCCCCCTGCGCCCATCCCTGTATTATGAAGAAACTATTTAACATAAACTGGTTTCCAAAACATCACTAATTTATGGTATGATAAACAAGGTGTGTAAACGAGTCAATAAAAAGAAAAGCATTACTTGCGATTAAGGAGGTATAGCATGCAGCTAACTGAAAAACTATACTGGTATCCCTGGCAGGGCCGGGCCAACAACTGCAACAGCTACCTGTACAGAGGTGAACAGCTAATCTTGTTTGATCCCGGCCACATCAACAACGAGCTGAACGAAAACTGCCTGGAGATGCTCGATACCCAGGTCTCGGCCGACGGTTTTAACCTGAAAGATGTCGATCTGATCCTGTGCACCCACGGCCACCCCGACCACGTGGAATCGGTTGGTGTAATCCGTGATCAAAGTGGGGCCCGTTTCGGGATTCACAGGGAAGACGAATTTATTCTCGATGCCCTTGCCAAGCATTACAATGATCAGGGCGGGGTAGAGGTTCCGTCCCTGAAGCCCGATTTTTATGTGGATGAAGGCGATCTCGACCTCGGTTCCGGAAACGGTTCCAGTGATCGCATCAAGGTCCTGCATACTCCCGGCCATTCTCCGGGCTGCGTCTGTTTTTACCTGCCGGAAAAAAAGGCGCTGATCAGCGGAGACACGGTCTTCGAGGGAAGCATCGGGCGTGCCGACCTGCCCGGCGGGAACATGGAAACCCTGGGCCAGAGCGTCGAAAAACTGTCCCGCTTTGAGGAGATTGAAATGATGCTCCCGGGTCACATGGGCTACGTTTCCGGGGCTTCCAATGTTAAGCGGAATTTTGAACAGATCAAGCGCTTCTTTTTCAGCTAACAGGGCTGAACCAGGTTGCCATTCAGTTTTTAAGGTCTCGGCCTTTTCCAGTTTTTGTTCAGCCCGCCCGGTTCTGGAATACGGATTAATTATCGTAAGCCCGGGCCGATAAACAGCGTAAGGAAGTCAGCAGGACAGCACTTGCCGGAGCAGTAAAACCAGGGGCGGGGTTTTTCCGGCAGCGATTTGGATCTAAAGCAGGAATAGCCTTAAACTATAACGAATAATTTAACCATTAAAACAGTGTTTTTAGCTTCCGGGATCGTCCCTTCTGACAGGAAGCTCATTTTAAAATAGATTTACTAAAAACTATTTCACTAAAGGAGTAACTTTAATGATTTACTACAATCACCAGCGCCCTAACATCACTTTTGAACGTTACAAGGGCAACCCCATCCTCGAACCGGATCGCTGGCCTTACCCGGCCAACGCCACCTTTAACCCGGGGGCGGTCAGGCACAATGGTGAAACCCTGCTCCTGGTCCGGGTGGAAGATATGCGCGGATTTTCGCATTTAACTTTTGCCCGCAGCAAGGACGGAAAAACCAACTGGCAGATCGACGAGCGACCGACCCTGATGCCCGATCCTGATTTTAACGAGGAAAGGTGGGGCATTGAAGATCCCCGCATCGTCTGGCTGGAAGATTTGCAGCGGTATGCGGTCACCTATGTTTCATTTTCCAAGGACGGGCCCGTGGTTTCCCTGGCCCTGTCCGAAGACCTGCATCATTTTGATCGCCGCGGGGCCATGCTGCCCCCGGAAGACAAAGATGCATCGGTCTTTCCGCGCAAGATTAACGGCAAGTATACCTTGATCCACCGCCCTATTATCCGCGGTGAAGCCCATATCTGGATGTCCTGTTCGCCCGACCTGGAACACTGGGGCGACCACCAGATCCTGCTTCCCGTCCGTCCGGGCTGGTGGGACACCACCCGGGTTGGCCTGGGCCCGCCGCCGATCGAAACCGACGAGGGCTGGCTGATTATATATCACGGCGTCCGGGACACGGTTTCCGGCAGCCTCTACCGGGTCGGCCTGGCCCTGCTTGACCTGGACGACCCGCGCCAGATTAAAAAGCGCTGCGACCAGTGGGTTTTCGGGCCGCATGAAGCTTACGAGCGGGTAGGAGATGTGCCCGGGGTGACTTTCCCAACCGGCACTGTCCACGATCCGGAAACTGATGAGCTGATCCTTTATTACGGCGCCGCCGATTCTTTCGTCTGCCTGGCTACGGCCAAACTAAAGGATTTAGTAGATCACCTGCTGTCATGTCCCGATTCGGAGGGGGAAGGATTCTGCCGCTAAAATGAAAATTGCCATGCTCGCCCCCATATCCTGGCGTACGCCGCCCCGCCATTACGGGCCCTGGGAGTGGGTAGTCAGTATGCTCACCGAGGGTCTGGTCAAACGCGGGGTAGATGTGACCCTGTACGCTACCGGCGACTCAATCACCGGCGCTAAACTGCGCTCGGTGGCGGCCCGGCCCTGGTCCGAGGACGGCGAATTGGAACCCAAAGTCTGGGAATGCCTTCATATTGCGGCGGTTTTCGAAGAAGCGGCTTCCTACCAGTTGATCCATAACAACTTTGATTTTCTGCCGCTGAGTTATTCCGGGCTGGTCAATACTCCCGTCCTGACGACCATCCACGGCTTTTCATCACCGCGCATCCTGCCCGTTTACCGCAAGTACAACCATACTGCCCACTACGTTGCGATCAGCGATGCAGACCGCAGCCCGGAACTCGATTACGAGGCCACCATCCACCACGGCATCCCGGTGGAGAACTATCCTTACCGGGACCTGCCGGGCGAATATCTGCTATTTTTCGGCCGCATCCACCATGATAAAGGGGCCTATGAGTCAATCCGCCTGGCCAAGCAGGTCGGCCTGCCCCTGGTTATCGCCGGGATCATCCAGGACCAGAACTATTACGATCGCTATGTCGCTCCCTACCTGGACGGCGAGCAGGTCCGCTATATCGGGCCGGTCGGGCCGGAAGACAAGGGAGAGGTCCTCGGAAAGGCCCGGGCTCTTTTGCACCTGATCAATTTTGACGAGCCCTTCGGCCTGAGCGTGGTCGAGTCGATGGCCTGCGGCACCCCGGTAATCGCTTTTAACCGCGGCTCCATGCCCGAATTAATCGAAGACGGGGTTACAGGTTTCCTGGTCGACGATCTCGACCAGGCCTGCGCTTCTATATTCCGGATGGATAACCTTAACAGGCAGGGCTGCCGCCGCCACGTGGAAGAAAATTTCACCGTCGATTTGATGGTCGATCGCTATATTAAAGTTTATGAAAAGATAATCCCATAAAAGTGTTCCCGGGCCTTGAACACATGGTCCGGGGAGGGCATTACACGGTGCCGGTACCGCCTGAGGGTCAAGCCCAGGATACCGGTCTGGATGTTCCTATCTTTAAGCGAGGTGAGCGCTATGTATCAAGGCAAAATCTTGCGCCCGGTCAAGGCCGCTTTTGTATCCACCTACCCGCCCCGCAAGTGCGGTATTGCCACTTTCTGCTCGGATCTGCTAAACAGTATGAGGGGCCTTTACGGCAGCGGCAACGGAAACGGGCCGGATCAGAACAATTTCGAGGTGATTGCTTTAAACAGGGTCGGTGAAAGCTACAACTACGGCCGGGAGGTGTCTTTCCACATCCGCGATCAGCACCATCACGATTACCAGCGAGCGGCGGACTTCATCAACCTTACCCCGGTCGATGCCGTATCCATCCAGCATGAGTACGGCATTTTCGGCGGCGAAGACGGCAACTATATCAGCTACCTTTTAAACAGCCTTAAAAAGCCGGCCGTCACCACCCTGCACACGGTCCTGGAAGAGCCCACCCCGGCGCAGAAGCAGACCATGATGCGGATCTGTGAAAAGTCTGCTACGGTTGTGGTCATGGCCAATGCGGCCGTCGATATCCTGAAACGGGTTTACAAGGTACCCGGGGAAAAAATCCAGCTCATCCCCCACGGGGCGCCGGATGTACCTTTCCTCGACTCCTCCTATTACAAGGACCAGTTCCAGGCCGAAGGCCGGAAGGTGCTTTTGACCTTCGGTTTGCTCAGTCCCACCAAGGGCCTGGAATATGCTATTGAAGCCATGGAAGAGGTGGTAAAAGCCCACCCCGATGCCCTTTACATCATCCTCGGGGCCACCCATCCCGAAGTCAAGCGCCTCTACGGCGAAGAATACCGCCACAACCTTGAAAAAATGGCCAGGGATAAAGGCCTTGAAAAAAATATCACCTTCTACAACCAGTATGTATCGATAGAGCGTTTGGTCCAGTTCCTGGTGGCCACCGACATCTATATTACTCCCTACTTAAACCGGGAGCAGATTACCTCCGGCACCCTGGCTTACGCCCTGGCCTGCGGCAAGGCCATCGTTTCGACCCCCTACATTTACGCCGAGGAGCTGCTGGCCGAAGGGCGTGGTTCGCTGGTTCCCTTTAAAGACAGCAAAGCCATGGCCGATGAACTGATTAAACTGCTCAGCGATGAAAGCCTGCGCAACCGGATGCGCAAAAACTCCTACCAGTACGGCCGCCAGATGATCTGGAAGGAAGTGGCCCGTAATTACGCCACCGCCTTTGAACAGGCCAGTCTGTGCTACGGGGAGATGTTCGCCCCGAGCGAGCAGGGTGCTGATGTGACCGAGCGGGCCATCCTGCCCGAAGTTAACCTGAAGCACCTCCGTTTCATGACCGACGATACCGGCCTGTACCAGCATGCGGTTTTTTCCGTTCCCGACCGCAATTTCGGCTACTGCACCGACGACAATGCCCGAAGCCTGATTGCCGCCGTTATGAACTGGCGCCTTTACAAAGATGAAGCGATTAAGCCGCTTTTAAATACATACCTGGGTTTCCTCTACTACGCCCTCAACGAGAAAAAGGGCCGCATGCGCAACTTTATGAGTTTTGACCGCCACTGGCAGGAAGATATAGGATCTGAAGACAGCCACGGCCGCACCCTGTGGGCTTTAGGCTATACCATTGCCCACCCGCCGAGTGAAGCCGTGCTAGGCATGGCCAACCGGCTGTTCAAGGAATTGATCAAAGCCCCGCTTTCCTTTACTTCCCCGCGGGCCTGGGCCTTTGCGGTCATTGGGGCCAACTACTACCTGCGCCGTTTTGGCGGTGATACCAGGGTGCACAAGATCATGGGTGAGCTGGGTGAAAAAGTGCATCAACTCTTTATCAAAAATGCTTCCGATGATTGGTACTGGTGCGAAGACATCTTAACCTACGACAACGCCCGCCTCGCCCAGGCCTTGATTGTTACCGGCAACTCCCTCGATCACGCCGAGATGTTTGAAACCGGCCTGAAGAGTCTCCAGTGGCTGCTTGATGTCCAAACCAACCCGGAAGGAGGCCACCTGTCGCTGGTCGGAAACGACGGCTGGTTTGTGCAGGGCGGGGAAAAAGCCCGCTTTGACCAGCAGCCCGTCGATGCCACCGCCCTGACCGATGCCTGCTACCAGGCTTATGTCCTGACCGGCAAGGAGCACTGGCTGAGGTCGATGGAATGGGCCTTCAACTGGTTTTTCGGCAGCAACGACGCTCACCAGCCGCTGTACGACTTCTCCAGCGGGGGCTGTTATGACGGGATCCAGCCCGGCGGGATCAACCAGAACCTGGGCGGAGAATCGGTTGTCTCTCTGCTCCTGGCCCTGCAGAGGGTTCATCTGGTTGCCCACCAGGGCTATTTCCAGGAACAGCTGAACATCATATCATAATCATGTCATTGGGACGGTTCTTTTGACATTCTTGACATCCAGGCTATGATTTTAACAAACAACTGATCAAGTGCTACTCATGAACCGCCCTTTTGACAGGGATAGTGTCATAAGAACCGTCCCCTTGACATAACCCTTGACATACTTTCGGGTGACCAGATTTGAAATGAGGTGATCTAATGTATGCTGTCATATTAGCCGGCGGGAGCGGGACCAGGCTCTGGCCGCTCAGCCGGGAAAAGTTTCCCAAACAATATCTTCCCCTGCCTGAAACCGGCGATGAAAACGAGGATAAATCCCTTTTCCAGGCCACTTTCGAGCGGGTTACGGCGGTCGTAAAACCGGAACATATCATCGTGGTTACCCACCGCGATCAGGCCGGTGAAGCAAGAAGGCAGCTGGATTTGTCCGGCCTGGCAAAGGTTTCCGTCCTGGAAGAGCCGCAGGCCCGCAATACTGCCCCGGCGATCGGGCTGGCTGCTTTTTACCTGCATAAAATAGACGGCCCGGATGCAGTCATGGCCGTGTTGCCTTCAGATCACCTGATTACCGACCGCCGCTGGTTTTCCGACCTCCTAAAGATCGGCGACCAGTCGGCCCGAAACTACGGCCTGGTCACCTTCGGCATCCGCCCCACCTACCCCGAAACCGGCTACGGCTACATCTGCTGCGGCGACAAGCTTGATCAGCACACCTTTAACGTGGCCCGGTTCGTGGAAAAGCCCGACCTGGAAACGGCCCAAACCTATTATGAAGACTCCCGCTATCTCTGGAACAGCGGCATGTTTGTTTTTCAGGCGGGGACCCTGCTAAAAGAATACAGGCGCCACCTGCCGGAGATGTACAAAGCCCTGGAGCAGATCGACTATGAAAACTTTGACAACGCCGAAGAAATATATAAAGACCTGGAAAAAATATCGATCGACTACGGGATCCTGGAACGCTCGGACCGGGTCACCGTAATCCCCACTTCCATTACCTGGAGCGACCTGGGCAGCTGGGAAGCCTATTACCAGGTTTCGGCCAAGGACGAACAGGGCAATTACCTCAAAGGCCGGGTCGTGCCGGTCGATACCGAGGACAGCCTGGTAGTCGCCCACTCCCGCCTGGTTGGGACCGTGGGCTTAAGGAACCTAATTGTGATTGATACCGAGGATGCCCTGCTGGTCTGCCACCGCGAGCAGGGCCAGGACGTGAAAAAAATCGTGGAGCGGCTGACGGAGGAAGATGCCAATGAAACCAAAGAACACCGTACAGTCTACCGCCCCTGGGGCAGCTACACCTCCCTGGAACTTACTGAAAACTACCAGGTCAAGCGGATCGACGTCAACCCCGGGGCCCGCCTGAGCCTGCAGAGCCACCGCCACCGCTCCGAGAACTGGATCGTAACCCGGGGCGAAGCCCTGGTAACCGTTGACGATGAACAGTTTACGGTTAAAAGGGGAGAAAAGGCATACATCCCCGCCGGGGCCCGCCACCGCATGGAAAACAGGGGCAGTGAACCCCTGGTTATCATCGAGGTCCAGACCGGCGATTACCTGGGCGAGGATGATATCGTTCGCTATGAAGACGATTACGGCCGGGCTGGAGGAGCAGCGGCACCAAACAGCGGCAGCGGGGACAACCCGGATCAACCAACCCCGGGCGGAGAAAGCGGCCCTGCAGACTCTGTTCAGAATAACCAGGCTGCCCCTACCCCCACCGCCCGCAAAAATTACGAGCAGTGGCTTAACCACCCCCGGCTGGACCCGGACATGAAAGAAGAACTGCTAAAAATGAAAGATGACCCGGAGCAAATCGAAAGCCATTTCGGCCGGGAGCTGGCCTTCGGCACCGGTGGTATGCGCGATTTAATGGGGCCGGGTTTGAACCGGATTAACACCTATACCGTCAGCCGCGCCACCCAGGGCCTGGCCGATTACTTAAACAACCTGCCCGCGGAGCCGGGCCGGGAAGACCCCCAAAAAGTGACCATTGCCTATGACACCCGCCTCTATTCGGACCAGTTCGCGGAAATGACCGCCCTGGTCCTGGCTGCCAACGGCATCAAGGGCCTGCTGTTCGGCGACATCCGGCCCACCCCGGTGCTTTCCTTTGCCACCCGCGAGCTGAACTGTTCCGCCGGTATAGTTATCACCGCCAGCCACAACCCACCCGATTACAACGGCTACAAGGTATACGGCCCCGACGGGGGCCAGGCGGTCAGCCCCCTGGTCGATGAAGTCATGGCAGCGATCGGTAAGGTTGATATTTTTGATGATGTTCGCTCTATGACCAGAGAGGAAGCATTGGAAAAGGGACTCCTGGAGCTGGTTGCCCCGGAAGCGGATCAGTCCTACCTGGAGAAAGTGCGGAACCTGTCCTTGAGCAGCCCGCAGACCGCCTTAAAAGTTGTCTATACTCCCTTGCACGGCACCGGGCTGGTCTATATCCCGGAACTTTTATCCGGTCTCGGCTGCGTAGAGTTGTTCACGGTCGAAGCCCAGAGCAGGCCCGACCACCGCTTCAGCACGGTCAAAACCCCGAATCCCGAAGATCCCCCGGCCCTGGACATGGCTTTGGAAGAGGCCCGCCGCACAGGAGCCGATTTAGTGCTGGCCACCGACCCTGACGGCGACCGGGTCGGGACCGCAGTGAAGGATCGCTCCGGCGAATACGTGATCTTAAGCGGCAACCAGGTCGGGGCTCTGCTGATCGAATATATCTGCAGCCAGCTCTCCGAAAGGAAAGAACTTCCCCCCGACGGGGCCCTGATCAAGACAATCGTCACCGGCAACCTGGGCCGCCGGGTGGCCGAATTATACGGCCTCCAGGTTGTAGAAACCCTGACCGGCTTTAAGTTTATCGGCGACAAGATGAATGAATTTGAAGCAAAAGGAACGCCTAAGTTTATCTTCGGTTATGAGGAAAGCTGCGGTTACCTGTCCGGGACTTTTGTCCGGGATAAGGATGCCGTGATCGCTTCCTACCTGATCGCCGAGATGACCGCCTATTACAAAGAACAGGGCCAAAATCTCCTGGAAGTCCTGGAGCAGATCCAGGCCCGGCACGGCTACCACTCGGAAGTTCTCTTCACGGTGGAGCTGCAAGATATCACAGAGGCGGACCGCCACGTGGCTGCCTACCGCGACCTGGAAGGGGAGCTGGGCGGCCTGAAAATAGCCGAAAAGAGGGACTACAGCGAAGGTAAAGGTAAAGACGTGCTTAATAACCGGGACTTCGAGCTGACCCTGCCCCGCTCGACGGTTTTCCACTACACCCTGGAAGATGGCTCCTGGTTTGCCGTCCGGCCTTCTGGAACAGAACCAAAGGTCAAGTTCTATATTTCAGCAGTGGCTCCGGATCGCAGCGAAGCCGAGGAGAAGCTGGCCCGCCTGAAAGAAGCGGTCCAGTCCGCCCGGTAGAAAAAGGGCATGGGGCAAAATATAATTGCCGCCTGTCATTCAGGGTTTTGGCTCGAGAACAGGATGTATCAAAGAGAAGGCTGTTGAATGCCTGTGTTGATTATAAAAGGCCCCAGGATAATACAGCCACAGCGGCTGCCGGGAGCTGCCGGGATAGGAGACATCTAAAGGGCCGCCAGATTTAGAATATTGTGGTTTTGGATAAAAATTAAAGCAAACCGCCTGTCTTATAGCGATAGATGGCTTTAAACCGGCGTACTGCCGAAAAAGACCGCCTGCTGCCCCTTTCCAGCAAAAAAGCCGGCATTTTTTATTTAGAAACTCTTTAAAATTAAAAGTATATTGTATATAATATAGATAAAAGAGTTTTTTTCTTCACAGTTTGTTTTTCCTCTTCTTTTTATCTGGATCGTTTAGGTTGAAAGATAAAATTACCCCTGAAGCCAAAGGGGGGATTCTGAAGGAACATCTGTAAATTCGGCTCCAGTTATGCTCTTGGCGTCTTTACGAAAAGGTAAGGGAAAAGGTAGTTGATCCCTTAAGCCTGGTCGGAAGGGTTACGTAAAGAAGGGTTACGTAAATACGTAAAAAGGAAGCGTTTTATATCCCTGGGCTAAACAAGCCCGCCCCAATTCTAATTTGAATGGAGGTTTTAGAAAGATGGCCGTAGAGAAAAGAGAGCTAAGAGGTAGTGAAGTGCTGGCCGAATACTTGATTAAGGAAGAGGTGCCCTACCTGCTCGGTTATGCCGGGCACGGTGCCATAGGCTTTTTGGACGCCGTTTACGACCGTTCCGACAAGATTAAATTGATCTGGCCGCGAATTGAACAGGGTGCCGGTTTCATGGCGGATGCTTATTTCCGCATCACCAAAAAGCCTTTGCCCGTATTTGCTTCCACCGGTCCCGGACCGGCTAACCTGGCTATTGCCACAGCCGCCGCATTTTACGATTCATCGGCTTTCCTCTGCATCACCGGGCAGGTGACCACCGACCAGTTTGATTCGGGGGCCCTGCAGGAACCTTACCGGCACTATCCGGCCGACTTCCCTTCGGTTCTGCGCAACTACACCAAGCACAGCTGGCAGGCTCATAAAGTGGAAGACTTGGCCCGTATTTTGCCCAAGGCCTTTAAGCTGATGAACACCGGTCGTCCCGGGCCGGTGCACGTAGATATACCCTACGATCTCTATGTTGAAAAAGCCCCCGTGGAACTGCGCGAACCCGAACAGTGGTCCAGGCCCCTGAACTGGCGCACCGGCGGCGATCCGGAGGCGACTGCCAAAGCCCTGGAGATGCTGGCTGGGGCTAAAAGGCCCCTGATCCTGGCCGGAGGCGGCACCCTGGTCTCAGGAGCTTCTGAAGAGCTGAGCCAGCTGGCCCGCAAGCTAAATATCCCCGTATACGCCTCCCTGATGGGTAAAGGGGCTCTTTCTGAAGAAGATCCTCTCTACCTGGGCGTAGCCGGATGCTGGGGTGCCTACCCGGCGGTAGAAGCAGCCAGGAATGCTGACGTGATCTTAGCTCTAGGCTGCCGCTTCTCCGACCTGCACACCGGATCCTGGCTGCCCGGGTTTACCTACAACATCCCACCTACCAAGCTGATCCAGGTTGACATTGACGCCTCTGAAATCGGCCGTAACTACCCTGTTGAGATGGGGATCATCGGCGACATCAAGGCGGTACTGCAGCAGATGCTGGAGATAACCGATAAGAAGGGGCTTACCGCCAACAACAAAAACTGGCTGGATGAGGTAAACGGTTTCCAGAAAGAATGGGATGATTTTATCACTCCCCACCTGTCCAGCGATGAAGTGCCCATCGATCCCCGCCGGGTCCTGGGTGATATCAACAAGATTACTCCGCCCGACGCGGTATTGCTCTCAGATGTGGGCAACAACCAGCCCTGGGTGGGGCAGTACTGGAGCGCCCGCCAGCCCTACACCCACCTGACCTCGGGCGGTTTTGCCGCCATGGGCTTCGGCGTTTGCGGAGTGCTGGGAGCCAAACTGGCCCGTCCGGAATCGCCCTGCATCAATGTCTGCGGCGACGGTGGTTTCATCATGATGCCCCACGCCGTGGCTACCGCAGTGGAATACAACCTGCCCGCAGTGTGGGTGATACTGAATAACTACTGCATTGGCGCCATCCGCGACCTGCAGCGTTTCTACTTTGACGGCCGCGAGATCGGGACCAGCTTCCGCAATCAGCAAAGCGGCGAGCTCTGGAACCCCGATTTTGCCGCCATGGCCAGGGCGATGGGCGGAGAAGGAAAACGGATCGAAAAACCGGGTGATTTCGGACCGGCCCTTGAAGAAGCCATCAAATCGAACCGGCCGACCGTGCTGGACGTGGCCATCAACCGCGACACCCCGGTCCCCTTGACCAGCACCTGGCAGATGCCGCCGATCCCGGCAGCAGAACCGACCTTTGGCAAGAAAAAGGTGATCCGTTAATTTTGCAGTCCAGGTTTGAAAGCCCGCCCCCAGGCAGAACCGTTAGCGTTAGACCCTACCGGAGCCCCTCTTTCCGGCCGGAAAGAGGGGCGGGGGCGGTCAAAAATTAAGGCAGCTGGTTAAGGGTTATCAAGGCTTCATTTACATTTACATTTTGGAACTCGCAGTAACTTCTTCAAAACCCGAAAAAACAGCTGTTGGCAAAAGAAAGAAAGGAGCGAGGGGATGGAGCAACCGATCAAAGATAAGCTGGAGCGGCTTTCCCAATCAGGCAGGAAACCTGCCCTGGCCCTCCTTGAGCTGGCTAAAGATTTAGCCGGAACTTCTCCTGAAGGACGGGCCGGTTCCAAAGCAGTTGAAGCCGAATTCATCAATTTTTTCTCTACCGCCGAGCTGCAACAGGGGCTGCAGGAGCTGCAGGAAGAGGAGTTGATTGAGTCAAAAGACTCCGGTTATGCCCCTGCAATTGACCCCGCCTTACTGGATGAGGCCCTATCCGATCTGGCCGGTTCCCAAAAAATCCCTCTCTTACCCGGTTTTACGGTGCGGGAGCTGTGGTCAGGGTTTATCGACTACCTGGCCCGGAGCGAACCTGATCTGAGCGTTACGGAAAAACCGCAGCAGGATTCGGGCCGGCTGGAGGCTGAAGTCAGCTACCGGAACAGGAAGCATTTTTTTAAAGCCAGGTATTTTCCTTTTCCCCTGCCTCCCCGGGAAGGTACCCTTGGCCTATTTTTTGGCGGCTGGTCCGATCAGGATTTTTCCCGCCTTTCTTCACTGGCGGCGGAAAAAGGATGGCTGCAGCAGGCCGCCTTTTACAACCTGGCAGCGGGTGTAAAAATCAACATTGTTCCCGGCAGTATTTTCCCCTATTTCGACTGGTACCTGCGGGAAAACTTCAGCCTGCGCATCGCGCCCTGCCCGGTATTTGCCCGCGAACTGATGAACAAAGGCCGCCTGCGCTTTGAAGGCTAGCTGTGACGCAGGTTACTGGGCCGCAGCCGGGCTGCCGGAAACGATCCGGGCTTTGATTTGATCCGGCTCTTAGCCGGCGCCGGCCATGATAACTTTTAAACTATAGCGAAAGGCTGTGATTGTTTGCCGTCCAAAGATTTTTTCCACTACCCCTTCACTGCCATAGTAAGCCAGGAATTGATGAAAATGGCCCTGCTTATAAACACCGTCAATCCGAAGGTAGGTGGCGTACTGATCCGCGGCACCAGCGGAACTGCCAAATCGACCGCCGTGAGAGCTTTAGCTGAACTGTTACCGGAGATTGAAGCGGTGGCCGACTGCCCGTTCAACTGTCATCCCCGCCTGGAGGCGGCCCGCTGTCCCACCTGCCGAGAGCGGGCTAAGAACAATGAAACCCTACCGGTAGTCTCCAGGAAGAGGCCCCTTGTCAATCTGCCCCTCAATGCCACCGAAGACCGCGTAGCCGGGACCCTTGATCTCACCAGAGCCCTTAAAGAAGGGGTTAAAGCCCTCGAGCCGGGCCTTCTGGCCGAAGCAAACCGCGGTATTTTGTATATTGACGAAATCAACCTCCTGGACGACCAGATTATAGACATCCTGCTCGATGCCGCCGCCCTGGGCGTCAATACGGTGGAAAGAGAAGGAGTTTCGGTATCTCACCCCGCCTCCTTTATCCTGGTGGGGACCATGAACCCTGAAGAAGGAGAGCTGCGGCCCCAGATTGCCGATCGGATTGGTTTGCAGATCGAAGTAAAGGGCCTCGAAACGGTCGAAGAGCGGGTGGAGATCATGGAGCGGTATGAGCGTTTTTTAAGCGACCGTTTTGCCTTCATCAAATACTACGAAGAAGAGCAGCGCCGTCTGCAGGATAAGATCAGCTCAGCGGAGCGACTCCTGCCTGAAGTTTGCTTTCCGGACCCCTTTTACCAGGCCGTAGCCCGCCTTACGGCCCGCTTTGAGGTTCCCAGCCACCGGGCCGATTTAACCATCGTGCAGTGCGCCCGGACCCTGGCCGCCCTGGATGAAAGGGAGGAGGTCAGGTTATCCGATTTGCATGAAGCCGCCTTCCTGGCCCTGGGCCACCGCGTACCCACCGATCCCTTTACGGCCGGTCCGGCCCTCGAAAAAAGAGATATCGAGCGCGCCCTGGAAAAGATCTTCACGGAGGAATGGCCGGAAAAAAAAACGCCTCCGAGCTAGAGGCAGACAGTGAAGCCGAACTGGTTTCCACTTCCGAGGAGCCTGCAGGCCTGGAAGAAACAGGGCTTGATCCCCAAAAAGCGTACCGCTTCAAAGGAAAATACAGATATTACCTGCATACCGCCAAAGGCCGCCGCAAGCCAGCGGTTAAAACCTTGGTGCGGGGTAAATATTCCCGGTTCAAACTGCCCGGAACGACTTTGCCGGGCGGAGTCGCTGTCGATGCTTCTATCAGGGCGGCGGCAGCCCGCCAGGCCGGCCGGGGCAAAATTCAAATCGAAAAAACGGATCTCCGTGAAAAAATCAGGCGCCACCGTTCTCCCTACCTGATCTGCTTTGTGGTTGATAACAGCTGGTCGGCCCACGTGGAGGCCACCCTGGAGAAAGTTAAAGGCGTGGCCTTAAGCTTTTTAAAAGATGCCGGCTTCCAGCGGGACCGGGTGGCCATGGTAACCTTTTACCATTCCCGCTCTCCCCAGGGGCGTTTGATCCTGCCCCCGACCAACAGCCACTACCTGGCTGCCCGCCGTTTAAAAGAAATTCCCCTCAGCGGCTCCACCCCTTTGCCCGATGCCATCAACCTGGCCCGGACCACCCTCAGGTCTGAATACCGTAAAAAACAAAACGTTATCCCCGTTCTGGTCCTCCTGACAGACGGCCTGCCCACTGCCGCCTCCAAACCGGGCCGTGATCCCTACCTCGAACTCGAGGCTGTCTGCCGCCTGTTAAGTAAGGAACCTTTCCTGGTTCTGGTAGTAGACGTTACCTCTGGGGAGGAAGAGAAAAAAAGTAACTGCCGCCAGATTGCCGCCCTTACCGGCGGGCGCTACCTCAAGCTTGCGGAATTAACCAGAAGAACCCTGGAGAAAATTATCGGGAATCATTAAAAATACCGGGGACGGATCTTTAGGTCTGCTTTAAACAATTAAAAAGAACACCGATCAGTATTTAAATTTTAGTGACACCCCTGTTTATTTTAAACTAAGCAAACGGGCGTTAGCCGGAAAAGTTGACACCTATTAAAGGGTTTACTGCTTTCAATCTGGAATTACTATTCGTCTAAAAGAAAGCCATAAGTTATAAAAACGGGAGGGATTGGCATGTCAGAATTAATTCCATCGTGTGCTAAATGTTCGGTAAAGGCAGCTGAAAGGGCATGCCGCATTCAGGGTGGGAAAGGGCCGGCCTTTTGCCCTACCAGGAAGATGGAAGAGATTGTCGAAAAAGCCGGGGAAGCCTATTCCGAGCCGGCTACGTATGAGTTTGCCCGGCAGGCTTCTATCCAAGAAGCCGAATGTTATATTAACCGCGACAAAACTCCCCGGATCAAACATCCGGTCAAGCCCCGCCTGCAAGAGATCTGCGAATTTGCCGGCCGCATGGGCTACAAACGTCTGGGGGTGGCATTCTGCAGCGGCTTAAAAGAGGAGGCCACCGCCTTAAGCAAAGTTCTTGAAAACTACGGTTTTGAAGTAGTTTCGGTGATCTGCAAAGTAGGCTGCACGCCAAAGGAAGAGATAGGCATTACCGATTCAGAAAAATGTAATGTTGGTAAATTTGAAGCCATGTGCAGCCCGGTTGCCCAGGCTGAAATACTGAACGAGGCCGGAGCTGATTTCAATATCCTGCTCGGCCTGTGCGTGGGGCACGATTCGCTGTTTTTTAAACATGCCGAGGCCCCGACCACGGTATTTGCGGTTAAAGATCGGGTTCTGGGCCATAACCCGCTGGCCGCCGTTTACACCCTGGACTCATATTATGAGCGGTTCAAAAAAAGTCCGGGGCCGGATGACCTTTAATGCTTTATGTTTTTCCAAACCGGCAGCTAAATAATACATGGAGGAGCTGGCACTTGTGAGCATATTTGAACAGCTGGTTGGCGGCTGTAAGATCCCCGAATTGATTCCGGTCCGGCAGAAGTTTCCCCGCCCGGTTTTAAAAGATCCTGTCTCGGCCCTGAGGAAAGAGATCCTGGAAAGCAAATTGCTGGAAAGGGTGCCGAGAGGATCCCGGGTGGCAATTACCGCCGGCAGCAGGGGGATCGCCAATCTCGATCTCATTACCCGTGAGCTGGTCAATATCCTTTCAGAAGCTGGAGCCGAACCTTTTATCTTCCCGGCCATGGGCAGTCACGGGGGAGCGACGGGGGCTGGCCAGGAAGAAGTTCTCCGCAGTTACGGGTTGAGCGAAGAAAAACTCGGGGTTCCCATTAAATCTTCCATGGACGTTGTAAAGCTGGGCTATACAGATGATTATATCCCCGTTTACGTGGACCATAAAGCGGTTACTGAAGCTGATGCGATCATTGTGGTAAACCGCATCAAACCGCACACCACTTTTCGGGGCACTTATGAAAGCGGTTTGGCCAAGATGCTTGCTATTGGCATGGGCAAACAGCAGGGAGCTGAAATTTGCCATTCTACTGGCCCCTTGAACATGTCCGGCCGGATTGAGAGTATCGCCAGGATGATCATTGAAAAAACAAACATTGCTTTTGGCATCGGCATTTTAGAAAACGCATATGATGAAACCTGTAAACTGGCAGTCCTGGCCCCTGAAGATATTCTTGATCAAGAACCGGTTTTACTGGAAGAAGCCAGGGAGCTTATGGCCCAAATTTATTTTAAAAATTACGATGTCCTGGTTGTTGATGAGATCGGGAAAAACATCAGCGGAACCGGCATGGATCCCAATATTGTTGGGCGTTATACCACCGATACCATAAAAAATGAGAACTGGATGCAACGAATTGTGGTCCTGGATTTAACCGGGCAGACCTACGGTAACGCCAACGGGATCGGGCTGGCAGATATATGTTCCAAAAAGGCGTTTGAAAAAATAAATTTTGAAAAAACCTACCCCAACTGCTTGACGACAAGGGTTGTCCTTTCAGCAAAAATCCCCGTTGTCATGAACAGTGACCGCCAGGCTATACAGGCTGCGATTAAAACCTGCTTTGATCTTGACCTCAATAAAGTCAGGCTGGTCAGGATCAAGAATACGCTGCAGCTGGAACAGATCAGCATCTCTGAAGCGCTGCTTACCGAAGCTTTAGCCCACCCCATGCTTGATGTCCCGGAACAAAAAGCCCGGCCGCTGCTTTTTGACAGCCGGGGAAATATCCTGGAATAAGCGGTTAATTTGCAGGCAGCCGGTTTTTTCAAAGACTCCATTTGCCGGGGATCCCCTTTATATCTGTATTTCATAAATTATATATCTTCACTGCTGCCACAATGGCCCGGGCTTGTGCCTTTCTCTTTAACGGTCTCGTGCACGAACCGTTTGCCGCTGTAATTTTCTTTTCTCCTGGCAAACTCCGATCAACCTGTCAAATTTTAGCCAGCCAGGATGAAAAAAAATTAAAATAAATCATCCGCAGGCAGGAAAATTTATCTTAACATCGAACACCCTAAACATACAAAGATCATATTGCCTAAATGTCAGACCAATTTAGGGGGCTGATTGATGGATCTAATTAAGAGGGTCCGTATTTACGAAATGGTGGCAGAAAAGATCAAAGCTTTAATTACCGGGGGCCAGTACCAGGTCGGTGATTTGCTACCTACCGAGAGAGAGTTTGCCCAAAGATATGGCGTCAGCAGATCGGCGGTCAGGGAGGCAATGATCGTTCTTCACCGGCTCGGGATGGTTGACAACATCCCCGGTAAGGGAACCGTAGTGGTTAGCGGAACTGAACCTTCGGTCAATGAGTACCTGCTCGAACTGCTCAGGGCGGAAGAACAAAGCATCATTAATCTTCTTGAGCTCAGGAAAGGGATCGAAATAGAAGCGGTTTCTTTGGCGGCAAAGCGCTGCACAAAAAAAAACCTGGCTGTATTGCAGGAAAAACTTGAGCTGCTTGAAAAAGCAGTCGAAAGGGGAGAAGTGGCGGCCAAGGAAGACCATGACTTTCACGTGACCCTGGCCTCGATCACCAAAAATGACTTATATATAACTGTTATGACCGCAATTTCTTCAGTAATGCAGAACACCCTCGAAAAAACCAGGGCAGAAACCCTGAATAAACCGGGTGGGCCGCCCAGGGTCCTTTCAGAACATAAAGCGATTGTTCATGCCATAAAAAATAATGATGCCGAAGAAGCAAGAAAGGCTATGCGCCTGCACCTGGATAATGTTCTGCATAAAACATACCAGGAGCTTGATCATAAAAGCATTAAACAGATGAAAGGCAGGTAAAAAATTGCCAAACCGGGTTGATTAAGGCAGCATATATGCTTAAAACACCCGTGCCTGATGTGATTATTTGAAAAAGCCTGTGTTTTGTTTGGTATTAATAAGTTAATAAAAAGGAGCGCAATATGAAATTACTCGAATACCAGGGTAAAAAGCTTTTTGAAGAAAACGGAATCCCTGTCCCCGGGGGCAGGGTCATATCCGGTGCAGATGAAGCCTTTGAGGCGGCCTCTTCACTCGGAACCGAAGTGGCTTTAAAAGTCCAGGTGCCTGTGGGAGGGCGCGGCAAGGCCGGAGGCATTAAGCTGGCTGCTGCAGACAAAGCAAAAGACGAAGCAGAAAAGCTGCTGGCCATGGAGATCAAGGGGTTCCCCGTGGACAAATTATTGGTCGAAGAGAAAATTGAGGCCGCGCAGGAACTGTACCTGGGGGTGGTTGTGGATACCGATTCAGGAAACGTGATTCTTCTTTTTTCACCCACCGGCGGAGTTGATATTGAACAGGTTGCCGCAGAATCTCCCGACCAGGTTTTCCGCCTTACAGTAGATCCCTTTGCGATTCCTCCCCGTTACAGGCTCCGCTATTTTATCCGCCAGGGCGGTTTCCGGGGCAAGATACTGGAAAAATTGACCGGAATAGCACAAAATCTCCTGCAGCTGGCTTTTAACAGGGACTTGCTAATAGCTGAAATCAATCCCCTGATGATTTTAGCTGACGGTAGGGTCCTGGCCGGTGATGCAAAAGTAGAAGTTGATGACAATGCCCTGTTCAGGCAGCAATTTGAAGGCAAGTTTTGGGAAGAGCAGGATGAACTGGAAAAAGAAGCTCGTGAAATTGGAGTTACCTACGTCAAGCTGGACGGCAATATCGGCGTCATCGCCAGCGGGGCCGGACTGGCTATGACGACGATGGATCTCCTGGAAGAAGCCGGTTATAGTCCGGCCAACTTCCTCGAAACAGGCGGCGGTATTACAGAAGATCTGCTCTACCATTCTTTTAAGCTGGTTTGCAAAAACAAGGGTGTCCACAGCGTCATAATCAACCTCTACGGCGGTGTAAATCCGATTGAAAAGGGCGCTAAAGGGGTTGTCAGGGCCATGGGGGAAATGACCGACCCACCGGTGGTTGTGGCCAAGGCCCTGGGCAACAAGCAGGAAGAGTGCTGGGAAGTTTTCAAAAGCGGCGGAGTCGCCGTTGTTACCGAGGTAGGAACAGAAGCGGCGGTAAAAGAACTGCTGGCCCTGCTTGATGAGAATAAACCGGCCTGAAACCGGCTGCAGCAGGGCAGAGCAGAGATTTTCTGAAGACGCCCGCAGGTGTCGTTAAAAATTATAGAAAGCGAAGAGGTATAAAAAAATGGGTATTTTGTTGGATGAAAATACAGGAGCTATTGTTCAGGGCATGACCGGGCGGATCGGAAGCATCCAGGCGAAGTGGATGCTGGAATACGGGACCAATATCGTGGCCGGAGTTACCCCCGGTAAAGGCGGAGATGAAGTGCACGGCCTGCCCGTATATGACGATGTTTACCAGGCGGTAGAGGAAAAAGGAGCCAACGCATCGGTAATTTTTGTTCCTGCCGCTTTTATCCGCGAGGCGGTGCTTGAAGCAATCGATGCCGGTTTAAAACTGGTTGTAGCCGTAACCGAGCATGTTCCCGTCCATGATGTGTTGAAAATGAAAACGGCGGCTGAACAAAAAGGAACCTGGCTTCTCGGCCCCAACACCCCGGGTGTCATAACTCCCGGTGTGGGCAAACTGGGCATCATGCCCGGCAACATGTTCACCAAAGGCAGGATCGGTATTATCTCCCGCAGCGGGACCCTTTCTTACGAGGTGGCCGGCCTGCTCAATGAAATTGGCCTGGGCCAGAGCACCCTGGCCGGAGTGGGCGGAGACCCGGTGGTGGGGACCCGCATGATCAACCTGTTAAAAGAATTCGAAGCGGATCCCGGCACAGATGCCGTAATCATTGTTGGTGAAATTGGTGGCAGCTCCGAAGAAGAGGCGGCCGGGTTTATCAAAACAATGAGCAAGCCCGTCGTGGCCTATATTGCCGGGCGGACCGCTCCTTCCGGGCGCAGGATGGGCCATGCCGGAGCGATCATCAGCAAAGATGGGCAGGCGGGGACCGTGCAAAGCAAGGAGGAGGCCCTTAAAGAAGCGGGGGCCCTGCTTGCAGAAAAACCGGGAGACGTGCCCGACCTGATAAAAAAACATCTCTAACCCGGCAATGGCAGGATTAAGCCCGGAACGTTGTAATTTTTAAAGGCAATATCAGGGATCTTAAATTGAGGCAGTTTGGTTTAATAGGCCTGTTGATTATAAATATCTTTAACCTGGAGGAAATGAAAAATGGCTTTAAAGACTAAGGAAGAATATATTGAGTCGCTCAAAAAGATGAACCCCACTGTTTACATGTTTGGTGAAAAGATCACCAACGTGGTCGACAACCCCCGGATCAGGGCGGGAATCGAATCAACAGGGGCAACTTATGAAATTGCCCACCTGGATGAATTCAAGGACCTGGTGGTGACCGAAAGCCCCCTCATTAATGAGCCGGTTAACCGCTTTACCCTTCCGCCCTCTTCTATAGAAGACCTGGTGGCCCGGGTAAAAATTAACCGGAAGCTGGGCAATTACGTGGGGACCTGTCACCAGCGCTGCACCGGCCTGGACTGTTTATCCACCCTTTCCATTGTCACTTACGATATCGATCAAAAATACGGGACCAATTACAACCAGAATTTTATCGAGTATCTGAAATATATCCAGAAAAACGACCTAACCGCCAACGCCGGTGTCACCGATGTCAAGGGTGATCGCTCCAAGAACCCCAGCGAACAGGAAGACAAGGATATGTACCTGCACCTGGTGGAGCGCCGCGATGACGGTATCGTGGTCAGGGGGGCCAAGGCCCACCAGACCGGATCGCTTTCTTCGCACGAGGTGATTGTCCTGCCCACCCGGGCTTTGCGCAAAGAGGACAGCGACTATGCCCTGGCCTTTGCTGTACCCACCGATGCCCCGGGGCTGATTCACGTTGTAGGCCGCTCCACCCTCGATATGCGAGAACTTGACGGTTGTGATGTGGGCAACACCCGCTACTCCAAGTACTGCCCCACCCTGATCTTCGATGATGTCTTTGTCCCCTGGGAAAGAGTGTTCATGTGCGGGGAGTCTGAGTTCGCCGCCGACATGGTGGTCCGCTTCTCTTCCTTCCACCGCCAGAGCCACGGCGGCTGCAAGTCGGGGAAAATAGATTGCATGGTCGGGGCCGCCCTGATGGCCATGGAGTACAACGGCACCGCCAAGGCCAGCCATTTGAAGCAAAAAGTAATCGACATGATCCACCGCGCCGAAACCCTCTACGGCTGCAGCCTGGCCGCTTCCTACGAAGGCAAGCCGGAAGCCTCGGGGACCTATTTTATCGACACGGTCATGGCCAATGCTTCCAAAATCCATGAAGGCAAAGAAATGGCCGAGGCGATCCGGATGATGGTCGATATTTGCGGCGGTTACGTGGCCGACCTGCCCTCGGACCGCGACTTTGAAAACCCGGAAGTGGGCGAGTTGATCAAGAAATACATGAAAGGGGCCGAGGGAGTCAATGTTGAGGACCGGATCAAGCTGTTCCGCCTGGCTGAAAAACTGGCCCTGGAAAGCGCCGATACCGTATCCGACATCCACGGCGGAGGATCGCCCGAGGCTCACCGGGTGACAATCTTGCGCGAAACAGATCTGGAGAGCAAGAAAAAGGCTGTCAGAAGGCTGGCCGGGATAGAAGATTAAGTTCTAGTCGCAGCATTTTCCCCTGACCAGATCGTTAAATCTGTAGATGCGGTTGTTTGGTTGTATATAAGGATCCGGTTATATGTCCAGTTAAACAGCCGCATTTTTAATCAGGGTCCGGCCAACGTAAAACTGTCCGGAAAAGCAAGACGGATTCTGGTTTTTGTTTTGAAAGTTGTGCTTTTTACCTGTGTTATAATTATTAATATCTGCACAGGCACCACGGAAGTGATCAGCGCTCTCAACCGACCGGTACTGACAGGTTTCTTATTTGTTTCGGTCGATCAGCTTCTTGTTCAGCAGGAGGAAGAGCAGCACCCAGAGGAGGAATTTCAATAATGAGCAAAGCCAACGACAACTACTACAGGGTCGGGGAAGAAGATCTAAAAACAGTCATTGCTGCTATCTTAAAACGAAACGGGGTCCCTTCCGATCAGGCCGCGATTGTCGGCGATGTCCTGGTTGCGGCGGAACTGAGGGGTATAGAAACCCACGGTGTGGGCCGCCTCAAATCCTACTATACCTGGCGGCTGCAAAACGGCTATATGAACCCCGAACCCAAGCTCCAGGTTGAGCGGAATTACGGGGCTACATTTGTCCTTGATGCCGATAACGGTCTCGGCCACCCCGCCTGCCATGCAGCGATGAACAGGTGCATCGAACTGGCCGAGCAATACGGGGTCGGAATGGGAGGGGTTAAGAACAGCAACCATTTTGGCATTGCCGGCTATTATTCGATGATGGCTCTTGAAAAAAACATGATCGGGGTTTGCCTCACCAATGCCCAGCCTCTGATCATTCCCACCTATTCCAAGCGCAGGCTCCTGGGATCAAATCCGATCAGCATCGCCGTTCCGGCCGGTAAAGAACCGGCCTTTGTCCTTGATATGGCAACCAGCGTGGTGTCTTATGGCGAGATCCAGGTTCACCAGCGCAAAGAAAAGGCCATCCTGCACGGCTGGGGGGCCGATTCCCGGGGCAAAACGACCACCGACCCATCGGCTGTGATCAATGGAGGCGGCCTGCTTCCCGTTGGCGGAGACGCTGCCAGCGCCGGCTACAAGGGATACGGCCTTGCTGCGGCTGTAGATATCCTGTCCGGTGTCCTGACCGGAGCTTCCTTTCTATCTAATGTCTTGAGTTCCCAAAAAAGCCCCGATCCCTGCGGGGTTGGCCATTTCGTGGCCGCTTTGAAGACGGAGGCTTTTATTGACCCCGATGAGTTTAAGGCCAAAATGGATAGTTTTATTGAAGAATTAAAGTCGGCGCCCCTGGCCGACGACTGTGATCGGATTTATGTGGCCGGCGAAAAAGAATTTATGCAGTGGGAAGAGAACCGCAAAAACGGGGTGCCGGTGCATGAAACCGTCTGGGAAGAACTGGTTGAACTGTGCCATGAGAATGATATCAATCCGCCGGCTGTGCTTTGATCCGGCATCTTTCTATTCATCAATTTCCTACCGCAGCTTTTGCATCAGCTGCCGCTTTTTTCGGCCCTGGCCTGTTCGTAGGTTGTTTCAATTTCAGCGATGATTTCCGTGGAATGCCCGCCCCGGATCAGTTCAGCTTCCATTTCCGCCAGCAGGTCGTAAAAGGCCTCATCGACTTTTTTCCCAGCATCCGCCCGGCCTGGATGTACTTGCTGGTCAGCACAAAGCGGCCCACCGTGCCGTCTTTTTCCACGCTGACCCCGAAATCGGTGAAGAAGGCATCCCCGAACTGGGACCGCAGCCTGCTTTCCAAAAACGGGTTAGAACCAAACACCACTGAAGCGGGACCGCATCCCGCCCCGCCGCCTGCTACCAACTCCATGCTCTCCAAGTTCAAACTGATTTCTTCCACCGGTACCGGGCTGGGATTAGCGGTGTTTTTGCTGCGGAAACACCGCCCAGGGCCAGGACCAGCACTATGGTGAAGACAACAACAAGGTAAAACTTTTTCATGATCTGTCCACCCATTCTATTTTCTCCCCGTATTAACAACCAGATTAGTATTAAGAAATCTTAACATCTGTTGCAACACGTTTTGCTATATTTTGAAATTTGCCAACCTGAGCTTTAAAGCCCAGTTTATATCACCCATATTGAGGAATTTTTACAATTATTAGCAGGTATGGTAATTGGTTTAAGTTAAAAACGATCAAGGAGCTTAAAAACTTAACCCATCTATAGTTTTGACCGCCCCGGGCACAACCGCTATAATGGAACAGGCAGATGCATAAGCAAAATATTAACAAGTGATTAATGCAAACACGGAGCGGTTATGCCTTTACTAACTTTATCCCAGGTTAAAAAAACATACGGGGCCGACGTGATCCTCGACGGGGTCACCATGCAGGTGCAGCCCGGCGAAAAGGCGGGCCTGATCGGTCCCAACGGCTCGGGCAAGACCACCCTGCTAAAAATTATCAACGGTGAAATTGAACCCGACGCAGGGGAATTCCACCTGGCCAGGGGCGCCCGGACCGGCTACCTGCCCCAGGAACCGCTGCCCCTTTCTGAAGGCACCTTGCGCCGCCACCTGGAATATCCCCTGCGCCATATCTTAGAAATGAAAGCAGAAATGTCCTGCCTGGAAGAAAGGATCGCCCGCCGGGCTGAAGCAGAAGGGCGGGCTTCAGAGGAAGACCTGGAGCGGTACGCTGACCTGACCGGCCGCTTTGAGGAAGCGGGCGGTTACCAGGTGGAAAAAAGGCTTTTGGGGGTGGCCCGGGGCCTCGGCTTCACTGAGGCCGACCTGGAGCGCGACCTGTCCACCTTCAGCGGCGGGGAGAAGACCAGGGCTCGCCTGGCCGGCCTCCTCCTGCAGGATCTCGACCTGCTTTTGCTGGACGAACCGACCAACTTCCTGGATATATCCGCCCTGGAGTGGCTCGAAAAGTACCTGCGTGAGCTGAATTGTGCCCTGCTGGTGGTCAGCCACGACCGCTTTTTCCTGGACCGGGTAGTGGGGAGCATCTTTGCCCTGCAAAAGCACCGGGTCAAATCCTACAGCGGCAACTACAGCTCCTACCAGCAGCAGCTTGAAATGGAGTGCCTGAGCAGCGAACGCGAACACCGGCGCCGTGAGCTGATAAAAGCCCGCGAAGAGCGCCTGGTCCGCGAAGCCAAGGGCGACGAACGCTCCAAGCGCCAGGCCCGCAGCCGCCAGAAGCGTCTGGAGAAAATAGAGGAGGTAGAGCGCCCCGCTCGTGATCAAAGCTTTAAACTGGGCCTCGGCTACAGCGGCCGCAGCGGGAACAAGGTTATAGTTTTCGAAGCGGTCCGCAAGGAATTTGCCGGCAAAACCGTTTTTGATGATTTAAATTTTGAAATCCACTGGGGCGACCGGGTGGCTTTGATCGGCCCGAACGGAGCCGGCAAATCAACCCTGCTCAAGCTGATCGCCGGCGACCTGGAAACCACCGCCGGGACCGTCCGCCTCGGTCCCTCGGTTGAGGTAACCTATTTCGCCCAGGAACAGGAACAGCTTGCCCCGCAGCAGACACTGCTTGATACAATCACCGCCTCTTCCGAGTTCGATCAAAGGGAGGCCCGCAACCACCTGGGCCGCTACCTGTTCAAGGGAGAAAACGTTTTTAAAAGGGTCGGCGATTTAAGCGGCGGGGAGAAAAACCGCCTGGCCCTGGCCCGACTGGCTTTAAAAAGCGGTAACTGCCTGCTGATGGATGAGCCGACCAGCCACCTCGACCTGCCGGCCCTGGAGGAGATCGAAACGGTACTTGCCCACTACCCCGGCACCCTGATTATCGTTTCTCACGACCGCTATTTCTTAAAAGGTCTGGCCAACCGGGTTTTTGAACTCCACAACGGCGCAATCCAGATCCACGATCAAAGCTTCGAGCGCTACCTGCAGGACAAAGAAAAGACCGCCGGACAGGGCGGCATTAAGGAAAAAGAACCGGATCCCAAGCAGGAAGAGAAGAGAAAGAGGCAAGAGGATCACCGCCGCCGCCAGGCCGAGCAGAGAAACCGGCGCCGGCTGCAGGACGAACAAACCCGCCTAGAAGAAGAGATCAGCGCTAAAGAAGAAGAAATTAGGGAGCTGGAAGAAACCCTGTCCAGCCCCGAGCGCTACGGCGATCACAGCGAGCTGGCCGAACTGGGTGATCGCCTGGAGCAGGCCAAAACGAATCTAAGTGCATTGATGCACCGCTGGGAAGAGGTCACTGCCCGGCTGGAACCCCCTGGCCAGGATTGAAAGCGAGGCTCTGGCTGAAAGAAGACCGGAACAATTGATCAGCCGCCCCTTATTTGCAAAAGCCCGCCCTCAAAGCTATAATTGAGCCAGCAAAATATCTACCAGCGGGGGTTAACAATGCAGCAGGCAAAAGCGTTTCTAACTACGCGCCAGGAAGAAGAAACCGCCTATATCGGGGAACTGCTCGGCTTGATCATCAACCGGCCCCTGGTTGTCGCCCTTGACGGCGAACTGGGCACGGGCAAGACCGTCTTCGTCCGCGGCGCGGCCAGGGGTCTTGGTGTCGAAAGTGAACAGGTGGCCAGCCCCACCTTTGTCCTGCTCAAGATCTACCGGGGCCGCCTGCCGGTTTACCACTTCGACTTTTACCGGTTAACCGAAGACGACGATTTCCTGGAACTGGGCTTCGAAGAATACCTGCCCGGCGACGGGGCGGCCTTCATCGAATGGGCCGGCCGCCTGCCCCAGCTGCTCCCGCCCGAATACCTGCAGATAATCTTGGAGCGGTTCGAAGACGAGCACGGGGAGGGGCGCCGGGTCTGGTTAGTGCCGTTTGGCACAGGAGCCTCCCAGGTGGTGGAAGCCCTGCTCGGGGCCTTGAGCTGGCGGACCAACGGTTCTCTGCACAAACAGCAGCCCCGTGACATAATGCTTTGATAATAAAGGAGTTTTTATCTGTATGCCCAAAACCCATAAACTGGCCCTGATTGTCCTGTCCGTGCTGGTGGTAGCCGGAGCTGTCGCGGCCTACCTGTATGACTGGGAAGGAGAAATATCTTACGAGGACGGCACCTACAGCGGAGAACTGCACTGGTTCACGCCGCACGGGGAAGGAACCTGGACCCACCCCGACGGGGACCGCTATGAAGGACAGTGGGGGGAAGGCCGCCGGCACGGAGAAGGAACCTATGAAACGGCAGACGGCCTGGTCTATGAAGGAGAATTCAGGGACAACTTGATGCATGGCCGGGGGAAAATCACTGACCCCGACGGCTTTGAATATGAAGGAGACTTCAGCTTCGGCCTGGCCCACGGTTACGGCCGGACGGTTTACCCGGAAGGAGACACCTATGAAGGCCAGTACCAGGAAGGTCAGAAGCACGGCTATGGTACCTACATCGACCCGGAAGGCGGAAAGTATGAAGGCCAGTACCAGGAAGGTCAGAAGCACGGCTATGGCACCTACATCGACCCGGAAGGTGGAAAGTATGAAGGCGAATTTAAACATGAAGCTTTCCACGGCGAAGGGGTCCTGATCGACCCCGAGGGCGATAAATATGAAGGAGAGTTTAAAGAAGATCTCTTCCACGGCCAGGGAGTCTACACTTCCGATGAAGGCACGGTTTACGAAGGCGAATTCAAGGAAGGGCGCTTCCACGGCGAAGGCAAGATCACTTACCCTTCCGGGGCCAGCTATGAAGGAGAATTCAAGGACGACCTGTTCCACGGCGAGGGAATCTACATCTCTACCGATGATGTTAAATACGAAGGTGAATTCAAAGAGGGGCAGTTCCACGGTGAAGGGGTAATGACCTTTCCCGACGGCACCACCCTGGAAGGAACCTGGGAAGAACATGAATTTATAGAATAAAGTCCCGTAAAGGGCCTTAAAACAGGAGGCTCAAAGCGCCCTGCTGATACTCGGCATCGATACGACCACCCTTTCCTGCAGCGTGGCCCTGCTGGAAAAAGAAACCCTGCTGGCCGAAATGACGCTCAACATCAAAAAGACCCATTCCGAGCGCCTGATGCCTCTGGTCGACCGGATCCTGGCCGAATCAGGACTGGAACGGGAAGCCCTGGGGGCTGTGGCCGCCTCAGGCGGCCCCGGTTCCTTTACCGGCCTGCGCATTGGCGTTTCCACCGCCCGTGCCCTGGCCCAGGGCCTGGGTATCCCGGCCGTTCCGGTCTGCACCCTGTCGGCCATGGCTGAAGCGGTGCCCGCCCCGGGCGTCTTGATCTGCCCCCTGTTTGATGCCCGCCGCAGCCAGGTTTATACGGCCCTGTTTCAAAGATCTTTTCACCCGCCCCACCATCTGGAAACGGTTCTTGAGCCAAAGGCGCTGGCCTTAGATGAGCTGATTGAAGTAATAAAAAGCGATCCCTGTTTAGAGGGCCGGCATCAAGGCGCTGCCGCTTGCCCGGGGGGCGAAGCAATAAAAAGAAATGAGGACGCCTCGCTTCTGCCGGTTATTTTCACCGGCGAAGGCTTGCACAGCTACGGCGATGAACTGAAAAAGGCCCTACCAGGCCGGGCGGTGATTACTTCCGCCCCCTACCGGCTTTGCCGGGCCGCCCTGGTCGCCCTGCGGGGCCGGGAGCTTTTAAAAGAAAACCCGAATGCTTCCTACCTGGAAGTCCAGCCCCAGTACCTGCGCCGCCCGGAAGCAGAGCGGAAGGCGGTCCAAAAACAGGGAGGTCCTAAACCGTAGCCATGGCCATACCGCTCACCATCGAACCGATGACCCACAACGATCTGCCAGCTGTAGCGGCTATAGAAAGGGAATCCTTCAAAGATCCCTGGTCGATCCATTCCTTTCAGACCGAGATTGAAACCAACCGCCTGGCCCTTTACCTGGTGGCCCGCCACCGCGACCAGGTAATCGCCTACATCGGGGCCTGGATCGTGTTAAACGAAGTCCATATCACCACCCTGGCTGTCGATAAAGGCTGCCGCCGCCGGGGGATAGCATCGCGTCTGGTCGGGGCCTTGATGGAGATGACCGGCCCCCGCGGCGCCAGCTGCCTGACCTTAGAGGTCCGCCCCAGCAACACCGCCGCCCTGCGCTTTTATCAAAAACTCGGCTTTGAAGTTCTGGGCCGCCGCAAGCACTACTATGCCGACGAGGACGCCCTGATCATGGCCAAGAAGAACCTGACCTTGCCTGAACAGATCAGGAGGGGAGGGCGCCATGAATCCTGAGCCGGTCCTGATCCTGGGTATTGAAACTTCCTGCGATGAAACCGCCGCCGCCGTGGTCGAAGATGGCTGCCGGATCTTGAGCAGCCTCGTTTCTTCCCAGGTCGAACTGCACGGCCGCTACGGCGGCGTGGTCCCTGAAATTGCCTCCCGCCACCACCTGAGCTTGATCAACCCGCTGATCGACGAGGCTTTAAAAGAAGCAGAAGTAGGGTTTAAAGATCTACAGGCCGTAGCCGTTTCAAACGGCCCTGGCCTGGTCGGGGCGCTCTTGGTCGGGGTGGCCACCGCCAAGGCTTTGGCTTACGCCCTCCGCCTGCCCCTGGTTGCCGTTAACCATCTTGAAGCCCACCTTTATGCCAACCACCTGGGCGCAGAAGAGATTAACTACCCGGCCGTCAACCTGATCGTATCAGGCGGCCATACCGAGCTGCTCCTGATTGAAAAACCAGGCCTGGCCACCTCGCTCGGCCACACCCGCGACGACGCCGCCGGCGAAGCTTACGACAAGATTGCCCGGGTCCTGGAGTTGGGCTATCCCGGTGGACCAAAGATCGATCAACTGGCCCGGGAAGGAAACCCGGAGGCGATCGATTTTCCCCGGGCCTGGCTCGGAGAAGAGGGGCGCTTTGACTTTAGCTTCAGCGGCCTTAAAACGGCGGTTATCAATTACCTCCACCGGGCCCGCCAGCGTAATCAAGAGATCAGTATCCCCGACCTGGTGGCTTCTTTCCAGGAAGCCCTGGTCGAAGTGCTGGTGGAAAAAACGATCCTGGCCGCCCGCACCTATAAGGCCCGCTCGGTGCTCATGTCGGGCGGGGTGGCTGCCAACAGCCGCCTGCGCCGGATGATGAAGGAGCGCCTCCAGGAAGCCCTGCCCGAAGTGGCCCTGCGCTACCCGCCCCCGGAGCTCTGCACCGACAACGCGGCCATGATCGCCGCCGCCGCCTACCCGCGCTACCTGAAGGGCGAATTTGCCGGCCTCGACCTCAACGCCCACCCCGGCCTGGGTTTGACCTAACCCTTCCCCAACCACCTTTAAAGGCGGTGGCTGCCGGGAGCATTTTTGGCGCCGCAACCCAAATTTTATGTTAAGCAGCTGTTGTTACTGTTTATAACCGGGGGGAAAAGGTTCAAGTCAGGCCTTTTTCTGTGGATAACTTTGTGGATAGTGTGGATTACTACTAATCTAATCGGTTTAAATTAGAACCCGCTCTGCCTGCACCAGCGGCAATAAACTTACGTTTGTGGTGACATAAAGCTAAAACACGAAATTGATAAAAATGCATCCCACGCCCTGCCGTCCACCGCCATCTTATGCTATAATTTTAAATGCCGGTTAAGCTTCAGCCACAATCGCTACAGGAGGTTAATTCTTGCCCTTACCAGAACACGTCAAGGAAGTCCATTTTATCGGCATCGGCGGCTACGGGATGAGCGCTTTAGCCCTGATCCTGCTCGCAAAAGGCTACCGGGTCAGCGGTTCCGACCTCAAAGCATCCCCCCTCACCGAGCACCTGGCCGATCAGGGCGCTCAAGTAATGATCGGCCACCACCGGGAAAACCTGGGGAGGGCCCAGCTGGTGGTTTATTCCACCGCTGTTCCTTCCGGGAACCCGGAGCTGATGGCCGCCGCTGAAAAGGTCCTGCCGCTCTGGCACCGCTCTGAGCTTCTGGCTGCCCTTTTGAACGACGCTTACGGGATCGCCATCGCCGGGGCCCACGGCAAAACCACCACCACGGCCATGGTGACCCTGCTCCTGGAAAAGGGAGGACTGGATCCCACTGCCCTCATCGGCGGGGTGCTTCCGGCCTACGGTTCCAACGCCCGCCTGGGTAACAGCAGCTACCTGGTCGCTGAAGCCGATGAAAGCGACAGCTCTTTTACCCGTTACTATCCTAAAGTAGCCCTGGTCACCGGCATGGAAGCGGACCACCTCGAACACTACAACAACGAATACGGCCGTTTGAAAGAGGCCTACCGCATTTTCCTGTCCCACCTTGACCCGGAGGGAATCGCCGTCTTAAGCGCCGAAGACCCCGGTCTGGTTGATCTGGGCTCAACCCTGGAGAGCCGGGTTTTTTATTACGGCCTCAAAAAAGATCAACAAGCAGCTGATCCCCTCCAAAACCTGCCCGATCCCGACTATTACGCAGCCAACATCAACTTAAAAGAGAGAAGCTCAAGCTTTGATTTCTATTACCGTGGCAGCCTCCTGGCCTCCGCGGTCAACCTGAACGTGCCCGGCCGCCACAACGTCAGCAATGCTACAGGCGCCCTGGCCCTGGCCGCCGGTTTGGGCCTCGATAGTGCCGCCTGCGCCGCGGCCCTGAACGGCTTTACCGGCGTCGGCCGCCGCTTTGAAGTGATCGGCACCGTCAACGGGATCGCCGTGATCGATGATTATGCTCACCATCCCACCGAGATCAGGGCCACCTTAGAGGCGGCCCGGCCCGGCTGCAAACGCCTGATCTGCATTTTCCAGCCCCACCGCTATACCCGCACCGCCTGGTTTATGGAGGAGTTTTCCCGGGCCTTCGCGGAAGCGGACCTACTGCTTCTGCACAGCGTCTACTCGGCCGGCGAGGTGCCCATACCCGGGGCCACCTCGGAAGTCCTGGCCGATCAGATCCGGGACCAGAGCAACATCCCCGTCTTTTACAGCGATCACCTGTTCATGCTGGAGGAGCAGGCTTTAGCCATTGCCCGCCCCGGCGATTTGATCATCACCATGGGCGCCGGCGACATCACCACGGTCGCCCCCGGGATCATCGCCCGGCTAAAGAAAAAAGAAGAGGAGGGCAGCCTGTGAGCGGTTACATCGACCTGCACAACCACATCCTGCCCGCCGTAGACGATGGCCCGGAAAACATGGAAGAATCGATGCTGCTGGCCCGGGACCTGGCTTCGGCCGGGTATGAGATTGTCGTTGCCACCCCCCACACTATAGGCGGGACCCCAACACCGGAGACAATCCTGAGACGGGTGGAAAATCTGCAGGCCAGGCTGGACAAGCAGGAGATTCCCCTGAGGATCCTGCCGGGTGCAGAACAGCAAATCGAACCGGAACTGTGTGAGCGTCTGGAGCGAAAAGAAATTTTGACCCTGAATAATACCTGCTACCTGATGCTGGAGCTGCCCATGCTGCAGCCTTTGCCTGTATATACTGAGCAGCTGCTGTTTAAGCTGGCCCAGAGTGGCTACCACCCGGTTATTCCCCACCCGGAACGGGTCATGGCCCTTCAGATGAACCAGCAGGTGCTGCACCGCCTCCACCGGCTTGGGGCTATTTACCAGGTTACCTGGGGCGCTTTTACCGGCCTGCTCGGGCCGGCGGCCGCCAAAACCGCCCGCTACATGCTGGAGGCCGGGCTGGTCCATTTCCTGGCTACCGATGCCCATCACCCCGAAAGCCGCCTGCTGGCCCTGGACAACGCCCTAAAAGTCCTGGAAAAAACCAAAGGCCCCTCCTTTATCCGTACCATGCTGACAGAAAGGCCCCGCCTCCTGCTCGAAGACAGGCCCCTGGCCCTGCCGGAACCGGTATCACAACCCTCCCGGCCCCCGAAACGGGTTCCCTTTATATCGAGGCTGTTCCGGGTTTAAGCAGGCTGATCATTGACGCCGGGGCCGATCTGTGTATAATAAACAGTAAGAAGAGGCGATGGTTTCCCCGGGTCAAGCTTTTTAGAGGAAAAGGTGGTGTTGAAAATGGGTCATCCCGACCGCAGGCCCAAGCGCGAGCTGAAACGTAAGAAGAGAAAACAGAAGATGTTAGCCCGCCGCAACCTCTATCAGCAGACCCTCGATCTGACCCCCTACAACGCGGTTGGCCCGATGGTTAAAGGTGAAGAGTTTACGATTAAGTATAAATAAGCCCAAAACAGCCCCGCAGGGGCTGTTTTGGTTTCTCTCCAAACAATTTACCCTGCTTTGAAAACAATCTCAAAACCGGTATTAATTATCCTGGATAAGCTATAATTTTAAAAAGTTCCAGGGTTTTGACAAATTCCCTAATTGAAAAGATTACCGTTTTGGAGCCATGCTGCGGCCGCAGAGGTGGTAACGCGGCCCGTATCTATACCGGGATGGTGCTATCCATGAAGAAGAAAAATCTGTTAAAGCGCAGGCTCCAAGGAATAATCCTGGACCAAACCCAATTCAACTCACAAACAGGCCCTTTTCTCAGGCAGCCACTTCCTCCGGCTTAACACCCTCTCCGGGCCGGGCAATTATGTTTCTGCGAATCAGGTCCGGCTGTAGAGGAGTAATCCCGGCCTGTTTTTAAGGGTCCCCGTATTCCCAGGGAGGGGCGGTTGTGTTATGATCAATAGGCACTGCCGGGCCTCCACCCGAGGCGACCCCGGCAATTAAGGCTTAACCTTGAAGGTGATCTTGGTGCTGTTTAAAAGAGCGCTATTTGGACTGGTTTTAATCATGGCCCTGGTTTCAGGCTGGGTCCTTTTAACCGGGCTGAGCCTGGAAAGGACCTTTCTAAGTGTTGGCTACCACCACCGTGTCCTGGAAGAAGTGGACGGGGAGGACCTGCAGGACTATTTCCTGCAGGCGGCCCCTGAAGAACTGCAAAGCGAGGCCCGCTGGGATGAGTCCATAATTTACCTGGCCCTGCTGCGGACCGCCGAGGAAGAATGGCTCAGGGAAGAAGCCGCGTCCGCGGTGGAAGAATACATTTTATTTATCACCGGCGAGCAGGAAGAACTGGTGGTGGAGATCGACCTGGCAGGTCGCCGCTCCGTTTTCCTGGCCGAACTGGAAAAGATCCTCGGCGAGCACTATCCTGGAGTCCTCGACGAACTCGGTCCCCAGTTTCTGGAACAGCTGCTGGACCGCTTCGATCTGCCGGGTGAGTTAGCCCTGGTTGATCTGGAAAGCCGGGCGGAGCTGGAGCCTGAGCGCAGGGCCGAACTGGAGCGCCTGGACCGGGCCCGGACCTACCTGCGCTACCTGCCCTGGATCTGTTTAGCGGCCCTAACCGTGGCCGGGTTTTTGTGGCTCGGAGCCGGAGGGACTTTGATCGCCCTGGGCCTGGGTGTCCTTTTATCCGGGGCTTCCTATTACTACCTCTGGCCCTACGGCTGGGAGGCGGCAGTGGTTCCCTTTATCGAACGCCTGGCCGCCGAACACGGCCTCCTGGAGATGATCTGGTCCAGGGAGGGGCAGCTGTTCTACAACCATGCCGCAAAGGTTTTCAACCGCCTGGCCCTCTACACTGTCTTCTCCGGGGCGGCGGTCCTGGTCTTCGGACTCTTTGTCGAGGGCTGCAGCCGCCTGGCCCGGACCCGGTCCGGGCGCCGCTAGAGAGAATTTATGCCGTCTTTTTCCATTCTCCCCTGCGCTGAAGCTCTTCAATCTCGGCAAAATCAACGCTAACCAAAACTACTTTCGCCGAGTGGAGCCTACCCAGGGCCGCCCTCATTAACGGCCCGGTAATAGCTCTGGGTCGATTCCCAGCTCATTCCTCCCAGCATACCTATTGTTTTTATAGAAACTTTCCCTGATCAAGCCTGCCCAGGCATTAAAAAAAAGAAGCATCAGATCAAGTAGCGCAAGATCTAAAATAATTGTGGTTATAAGTTTCTATAAAGAACAATTCTTTCCTTTCAAACAATCAGAGCCACTTACCAGAAATTAACTTTTGCCACACTTAACTCAAAGGGTCAAAATTCCCACTGATGCAGGCGGAAAACCGCTTCAAGAAAAATAAAAACACAAACAGCCCGCACAGGGAAGCTCCGGCGCCAACCCAAAATGTTCCCTGTGAACCCAGAGCGCTCCAGAGAAAACCACCCAGTCCGGATCCGGCAACAATCCCGGTGTTTTCACAAATAGCGCCATAAAAGCCCATTGCCGAGCCCTGGCGGTCCGCGGGAGCAGAATCAGAAAACAGGCTCAGGGCGGCGGGGCTGAACAAAGTATGGCCCAAACCGTGTAAAATTACTATGGCCAAAAACCAGGGTAAACTGGCGGCAAAGGAAAAACCGGCCATGGCGGCAGCGGTCACCATCAGGCCAAATATCATCATGACTTTATTACCCAACCGGTCTGCCAGTTTGCCCATGGGGACGCTGAAAAGCAAGACTGCAATTCCCCTGACGGAAATCAGGATTCCCACGATAGCAACAGAGTGATCCATCCGCTCGATGATCAAAAGGGGCAGGAAAGCGATCACGATTCCCAAGGCAAGGAAGTGAAAAACAGTAACCAGGCACTGCACAGATAAAGGCTTCAGCCGACTGTTTAACTTAAGTTTTTCTTTTTGGCGCGAACCCTTTTCTAGAGAACCGTTTTTCTTAATTCCCAAGTATACCATAACAGCACCCAGAAAGGAGATCGAGGCGGAAATCGCAAACACCGAAGCATAGCCCCAGGCATCGGCAATAAAACCACTTGGAAAGGCCCCCAGGGTTTGGGATGCAGCCATGATTGCCGTAACAATAGCCAGGCGAGCCGCCTTTTTCCCTACGGGTGCCCCCGCCGCCAGGATCCCGCGGCTGGGGCCAAAAATTGCCGAACGAAACAACCCCCAGAAAAAGAAAATGGTAAAAAGATAAAACACGCTGTCAGCCAGGATAAAGGAGAGGGCAAACAGCCCGCAAACAACGGTCCCCATAATCAAGGGGATTCTCGCCCCTATTCGGTCCGCGACCCAACCCCAGTACCCCTCTCCGATGGCCATGGCCACCATGGAAGTAGATATCATCAGCCCGATTAATTCCGGTGAAATATCTATAGAAGTCAGGTACAACGGCATAACCGGCTGCAGCAAACTCATAGCCATGGCAGCCATCCCGAAAACAGTTACCACGATCCAGTGCTTATCCCCTGTCATCTCTTCACTTCCTGGAAATATTTGCATGCAATTGGAAACTACTAGTGCCTATTTTAACGGAAGAAAATGCAAAAAGAAAGCTATCGAATTGCATCAGAAAAAAAATACTCCAAACCGCTTCGTTGCATCATAATTAAAAAGTACTCGAAAGGAGCGGGGTGGATATGCCCCTAAGTAAAAAGAATCTAACCCTTAAGGGGGCACTTGAGATGCCGCTAAACTTTCGAGAACGTCAATCTGTGATTAAAGAGTTGGCCAATCAGTATATTCAGCTTTCAAAAAAGCGCTTTGCATTCATTCCCAAGCCACCTGGCAACAACTTCCGGCATACCCCCTGTGTCACTATTGTCGAGACTGCGCCGCCGCATTGGCCGCTGAGACAAAAGCCCCACTAATCCCTGGCAAACTATGTTATAATTTGCTTAAATGACTTCAGAGGAAAAGAATCATTAAGGAGTTTTCACAGTGGGTATAAAAGATGATTACAGGGGTCCGACAGGAAAGATTTTGCCGGGGCTTCAACTTGAATTAACTGAAGCCTTAAGCAGACTAAAACAGCTATTTGCCTCAAAAGGCATTATTGTGGCTTATCTCTTCGGATCACATGCTCAAAATACTGCCAAATCATCCTCGGATATCGATCTGGCAGTTTTATTACCCGGTGATAAATCATCCAGCAGTGAGTTCTACCGAAAACTTATCACTGATATCAGGGATACTATCGGCACTGAACGTTTCGACCTGCTTATCCTTAATAATGCTTCACCAAATATTCAGCATGAGGTAATAAGCAGTGCAAGGGTGATCTATGCCCGCAGCGAACAGGATCAAGAGCACTTCGAAATGAAAGCAAGGCAAAAATATTTAGACACAGCCTACCTGCGAAAAGTTCAGAATCAGTATCTAAAGAAGAGGGTGGAGCAGTGGTATTCAGAAAAGAAAGCATTTTAGAAAGGCTGAAAAAGCTTGAAACTGTATTAGAAAACCTGCAGGATAAGCCTGTAAATAACTTAGAACAGTATAGCAGTGACCTTGACCTGCAATGGATTGTAGAACGCGGGTTGGAGGTTGCCTCTTCTGTTATTTTTGATATAGGGAACCACATTCTAAGCGGTCACTATAAAGTATCTGTTGATGAATACGAGCAAATTCTGCAGCAGCTTGCAGCTAAAAAAGTTATAAGCACTGATCTATATAACGAACTTAGCGGACTGGGCGGATTCAGAAATATCCTGATTCATGATTATTTGAGTCTTAACCACGAAATAGTATTCAAACATTATAATAAAGCGCAAACAGTTTTTCCTCAGTTTATTGCCGAAATATATGCCTGGCTTGAAAAGCAGGGTTAGCCCCGGGTATATTAAAATGAGACTGAGACGGAGGTTGCCCATCAATGCTAAAGCACCCCGGCTCAAAGCATTTGTTTAAGGGCAAACAAAAGATATATACGTAACCCTTGCATTTGATTTGCATCCCCCCAAACGTGACAATATAGCTCCGACCCCGGTGATCTGCCATTCCTGGAGACAGCGGCAGCAATACAGAGTAAAACCCTGGTGACAGGGAACAGTAAAGATTACCTCAATGCTGAGAATATTAGTGTTAAGATAGTTTCTCCGGCTCAATTTATAACTTCTTTCTGAGGCACAAAGCTGAGCAGGTTTCCTGGCAGAAAGCAGCAAGAGATGAGTGGTACGTGCTCTACAGTTTTTCCGGGTAACTGATCCGCTTTGTCAATTAGCTGCATCAGAACCAAACTTCGGCCTTTTTAAAACTGAAGCCAGATCATCGATAATCTGGTTAGAAAAAGAATTTGCTTAAGTTCCAGAAAAAAACTAGTGGTTCGATCAGGATATTAGGAACATAGATCAGATTAGGAGGCGCGTGCAAATAAATTTGCAAGAAGTTAAAAAAATTGTTAAAACTGCCTTGACAGAACAGCTATAAAACCATATCATAGTTCATGTGATGAACGTATCTTACCCAACCTTTTTAGCAGGAGCATTTATGGATCAAGAATACGAAGTATTAAGCCACCTGCAGGAAAATGAGATAACTTCCCAGCGCAAGATTTCCAAGCGCACCGGCCTTTCTTTAGGGGCGGTCAATCTACTAATGAAAAAAATGGTCCGCAAGGGCCTGGTTAAAGTAGAAAAACTCAGCGCCCGAACGATGCGCTATATCTTGACCCCCAGGGGGATGCAGGAAAAATCGCGGCTTGCTTACAACTACATCTGTAAATCCTACCACCAGATCCTTAAAATCAACCGGGCCCTGGAAGAGGTGCTCATAGAGTGGGAGCCCGCCTTAAACGGCGCTCCGGTGATCTTATACGGCCCGGCAGACGAACTGCGCGAGATTATGGCCCTTTACCTGGATGGCAAGGGTATTTCTTACCGGTGCTTTGAGCAGGATGCTTTACCCCGTCAGGAAACAGCTGGTGAAAACCTGGTTCTCCTCTGGCGGCATGAAGAAGAAAAGACAGTGCCTGAGCGCTTTAACGCGCTCAACATTATGACCAGGTTATAAATAAAACAAATCCCTTAACCTCACGAGACATTACAGCTTAGAATTGCAGGGATAAAGTATAAAGCATCTTTCATGGCTTGCTGATGTGCCAAACAGCTTCCCGGCAAGAAGTAGATTGGTTATGTACTGAATTAAATGCTGCCGCGATCACCGGAGATCAAGAAGGTGTTTTTAAACCAGCACGGCCACCCGATCACCACCCGCGGCGTGCAGATGGTTTTTGACTGCATCTGCCAGGCGGCCGGCCTGATCAAAAAAGGGCTCTCACCTTAAACCTGCATTAGTTTACGGTATAGCCTAATAATATGATAGCAGGTGGTGGTGGACATGATACCTAGGGAAGCTTATCTAGAAAAGGTTCGCCCTTTCTTCAACAAAGATCTTGTTAAAGTATTGACAGGTATTCGTCGTTCCGGTAAATCAACTTTATTTAAGCTTATCCAACAAGAATTGATTGCAGATGGAGTTTTAACACCCCCTGGGGTAAGCCTTTTAGAGCGGGACCACACCCCTGAAATGTTGTATAATAGGGGTGGAGGGAGTGCGATCAAAAAGAAGATGATTATAAGTGAAATTCTTAATTACCATTTTTCAAGATGAAGATGGTGTATATATTGCCGAGTGCCCTTCAATACCTGGTTGTTTCAGCCAGGGA
>Ga0207421_10000828_pt1 | contig 40213 bp, 32 predicted proteins | sample SodLakKL_010_SED_4_FD_187542 | JGI IMG/M metagenome (GOLD analysis project Ga0207421, IMG submission 187542) | Alkaline sediment microbial communities from Lake Tanatar, Kulunda Steppe, Russia - 8KL_010_SED (SPAdes) (version 2) | ecosystem: Environmental > Aquatic > Non-marine Saline and...
AGACCTCAAAACAACCCCATCCTGGGGTTTGAGGTCTTTATAAATCCGTCAGAAACAGATCGGCCCTCAGAACAACCGTTTTTCAACAAAAAAAATATACCCGGTCGGCAGGGGGGAGCCGACCGGGTAATTATCCGGGTTAGAGAACCGGTAAATACTCTTCCAGTTCGTACTGGGAGACGTGCTGTCTGTACTGGTCCCAGACGAAGCGTTTCTCGCGGATATAGTTCTGGAAAGCGTCCTCGCCGAAAGTTTCCCTCATCAATTCGCTATTTTCGAAGTGATAGACGGCTTCGCCGAGACTGCCGGGGAGCGAATCAATGCCGGCCTCCTGGCGTTCGTAGGGTCCCATCTCGTAGATGTTGTCCGTGCTCGGGGGATCAAGCTGATAGTTTTCCTCAATTCCCTTGAGTCCGGCGCGGAGCATGACAGCAAAGCAGAGGTAGGGGTTGGCCGCCGGGTCGGGCGAGCGCAGTTCCATTCGGGTGGCGTGCTCCTCTCCCTGGCGGTTGGTCGGTATACGGACCAGGGCGGAGCGGTTGTGCTGGCCCCAGGAGAGGTAGACGGGGGCTTCGTAGCCGGGGACGAGACGTTTGTAGGAGTTGGGCCACTGGTTGGTGACGGCGGTAATTTCACGGGCGTGTTCAAGAATACCGGCAATAAACTGACGCCCGGTTTCTGAGAGGTGAAAGTCGTTTCCTTCTTCAAAAAAGGCGTTTTTACCGTCCCGGAAGAGGGAGAGGTGGCAGTGCATGCCGGAGCCGTTTTCGTCCTCGATTGGCTTGGGCATGAAGGTTGCATAGACACCGTTACGGTTGGCGACCTCCTTGACGACATAGCGGTAGATTATCGAGATGTCGGCCATGTCCAGGGCCGGGCGGTGCTGCAGGTTGATCTCGTGCTGGCTGGGGGCGACCTCGTGGTGTGAGTAGGGGACGTCGATGTCCATGCGCTGGAGCGTTTCAATGGTCTCCTTGCGCAGGTTGTTGGGCAGGTTAAGGGCGGTTAAATCGAAGTAACCGCCGTGGTCAATTACCCTGGTGTCGGTCGGTGATTCAAAGTAAAAGAACTCCATCTCGGGACCGACGTAATACTCGTCGAAGCCCATCTCCTCGGCTTTACGGAGGGATTTCTTGAGGATATGACGGGGGTCAATGTCGTAGGGGTTGCCCTCGTGGTCGTGAATGTCGCAGAAGATCATGCCGACAGGAGCGACGTCCTCGCCGTTGTCCCAGGGCAGGATCTTGAAGGTCTTGGGGTCGGGGATGGCCAGCATGTCACTCTCCTGGATGCGGGAGAAACCTTCGATTGAAGAGCCGTCAAATCCAAACCCGGCCTCGAAGCCTTTCTCCATTTCGTCCTCGGGGACCATAAACCCCTTGAGATTACCGGCGAGGTCGGTAAACCAGAGCCGGACGAACTTGACCTCATGTTCCTTGATTACGCTCAAAACATCTTCCTTATCCATTGAAAAAACCTCCACTAAAATAAGTTAAAAACAATCAATTGTTTTGTTAAGTTTAAATTAAATGAACGTTTGTTTTATTATTGAGCTTTTTTATTATCGGACATCCATTAATGTTTGTCAAGAAAAAATTTGGTTGGAGTTCAAGTTTGGTGAACGCAAAGACGCGAAGGCGCAAGTCATCGAACAGGCGAGCTTGCGAACATGCGAACCGGCGAAAGACCGAAAGAATGTAAATACCAAAAATCGATAGAATCAACGTCAAGAGCAATTGGACGGGATTTACAGGATGGACAGGATAGAGAGCGTTTATTTTTTGATAGCGGCTCGAACTATGACAAAAAATGAATGAATTCATTTTTTCGCCAAGTTTCTCACCTTACACTTTTCGAGTAGCCTCGAAAAGTTGTTGCTGGCGCAGCGATCAAAAAACTCGAGCAGGTGAGCTTGGGAGCTTGCGAAGAGGCAAAAGACCGAAAATCAAGGTCAAAGTCACTGGATTCCGGCTTGGGGGCGGAAGGGTTCGAAGGGGCGAACTGGCGATGGGGGGAGCGGGGGAAAGTTCGCTGGGTGCGGGGAGCAGGGCGCTTGGCGCAGGGCGTTAATCTTGAAATCAAGAACTAAAAAATCCCAACCAGTCAACCAGTTAACTAGCCAACTAGTTAACCAGCCAACCAGCCAACTAACGAACCCGTCGGACTAAAAAATTGAGAGGTAATGCTGTATAGTATTAGCCGGAATATGGGGATAAGGGGTGAAATGTCGGAAAATTAGAGACTGAGGAGAAAAGGTTTCAGATGAAGATATTGGTCTTAATTGCGGTTGTGCTGAGCCAGGGTTGTCTTGGTAGTCTTTACGCCTGGAGCGCCTACGTGCCGTCGCTGCAGGTGGGATATGGTTTTACAGCGACGCAGACTCAGCTTATTTTTGGTGGGTTGGTGCTGGGAAATACGCTGTTGATGGTTTATGCGGGCCGACTGCTGAAAAAGACGGGGCCGCGAGCGCTGGTAGTGCTGAGTGCTCTGCTGTTTGCCGGGGGGTATTTGTTAGCCGGATTCTCCGGTGGTTCGTTTGGATTGATATTCCTGGGGATAGCAGTTTTATTTGGTCTAAGCATTGGTTTTGGTTACGTCAGCCTGTTGAAAGTCTGTATGGAGTGGTTTCCGGAGCGGGAAGGGTTGGCCAGCGGTTTTGCGGTGGCCGGGTTTGGCGGCGGTGCGATAGCGGTTTCGGCGCTGGTGGAAAGGTTTTTGGCGGCTGGATACGACGTGCTGAATATTTTTAAGGTTATTGGAGCCGCCGGCGGCCTGATAATACTTATTTCATCACCATTGATGAGGCTGCCCGATAACAGAGAAGAAGAGGAAGAAGAGAGAGGTCGGCCGATCATTGAAGTGCTGGTCGACAGGACTGTCTGGCTGTTGTTTTTTGCTATGTTTGCGGGGACATTTACAGGTCTGGTAGTAGCGGGGAATTTGACACCGATAGCATTAGAGGGAGGATTATCCGATAAACTGGCCGTTTACGCGGTGGGGGTATTTTCGATTGGTAACGCCGGTGGTCGTCTTGTCTGGGGTTGGGGAGCAGATCTGTTCGGGGCAAAGACAATCCCGGCGTCGCTGGGTCTGTTAGCGTTGGGGGTGCTGGGCGTACTGCTTTTTTCGTCACCACCGTTTTTCTATCTCTCCGTCATCTTGGTTGGACTCTGTTTTGGAGCATCTTTTGTGATTTATGTGACTTACATAGCTGAAATTTATGGGGCGAGCGGTGTTGGCGATGTGTATCCTCTTGTTTTTATTGCCCAGGGAATTTCCGGTGTTTTTGGGCCGGCGCTTGCTGGGCTGTCGAGTGATATTACGGGTTCGTTTGTTCCGGCGCTGGCGCTGGCGCTGCTGGTTGCGACTGCTGCCAGTACGGTGACTTTATATGTGTTTTTTCGGGAGTAGGAGATTAGGGGGAATCAAAACATCGAGCAGTCGAGCTTGCGAACAGTCGAGCAGCCGAAAAACCTATGATAGGGCGATGGGGTGAGGAGCGAGGGAGCGAGAAGCGAAGGTGCGAGGAGCGAGTTGGCGAGAAGCGAGGAGCGAAAATTCGTGTAAATAAAGTTCAAGTTCGGGGAACGCAAAGGTGCAGAGACGAAAGGACGGTAACATCGTAAGATCAAGGTCAAGGTCAAAGTCAAAGTCACTGGATTCCGGCTCGGAGGCCGGAATGACAAGCTTACGGTCAAGGTCAAAGTCAAAGTCACTGGATTCCGGCTCGGAGGCCGGAATGACAAGCTTACGGTCAAGTTCAAAGATTTCTACCAATCAGCTACCTCGCTAACGAACCAGCTACCCAGCTAACTAACAAACCAGCCAACTAACAAACTAGCCAACCAGCTAACTAACGAACCAGCCAACCAGTTACGAAGGGATTTTAAACGAAAATTTATATTTTATTTTGAATAAATTCAAAAAAATACTTGATTTTCATTCTAAACAGGTCGATACTATAGGTGACCGGTATTTTCTCCAATGGAGGGAGTCAGCCGGAACTGGTGTTATGGGAGCTCTAAAATAAAAACAACAGGGAGGTGGAGGGACAATGTCAATACAGTTTCACGGTCTTTCCTCGGGGTTGGATACGGGCGAAATTATCGATCAACTGTCGGCAATAGAGGCGCGTCCTATCCAGCGATTTGAGGATAGGATTGAAGAAGCAGAGGAAGTACAGGGAGCATTTAGGGACTTAAACAACCGCGTTTCTAATTTGCACAGCCGGGTTGAATCACTTACTGCGCGTGATGCTTTTGAACCGATGGCGGCCAGCAGTTCAGATGACGATATTGTTGGCGTAAATATTGTGAACGACCGCCAAGCAGTTACAGGAAGCTACGAAGTTTTTGTCGAATCACTTGCCACCAATGCCCGTGTAAGAAGCGGTGCTTTCCTTCAAAACCAGAAAATGGCGACTGAAGACGGGGAGACTATGCGCAGTGACTTCAGGGTGACCGGGGACAGCCGTTTAAATTTAGATTCCGAAGATTTTCTTGATCAGCTCAGGTACAACGTTGAGACGACAGGAAGCGGAAACGAGGACTTTTTTGTGCGCCAGGACACTGCCGAGGGAATGGTCGGGGTTAGTATTGATCTTGACGAAGTGGAAAGTTTCAGCGAGTTAATGGAAATAATTAACGATCCGACAATTGGGCCTGAGGATCACGCTGCGGTGCTTGAATATGACGGGGCCGGAGAGGACCGCTCGACGCTCGCCGATTCAGAAAACTGGTCGATGACCATGCAGTATCACTTCTCAAGCGATCGCTTTACCATGCACGCTGCTGAGTCCAGCGGAGCCGACGGAGGCCGCACTGTTGAACTGGCCGATGCCGTGGGAGGCTCTGGATTTTTTCAGCGGATAGGTTTTGCCTCGGATCAATTCATTCACACTTTTGATCGCACACAGTCTGAATACGGGGAAAACTTGCTCTCCCTGGATCGTCGAGCCAGTCTTGAGGACGCAGCTTTTCAGAGTAGCATTGATTCGGCAGGTACAATACGGATAAACAACACGGAAGTTGAATGGGATGCTGAAGAAGATAGCCTGGACGATGTAATAGCGCGTTTGGACTCCGAGGTCTCGGGGGTAAATGTTAGTTACAATGAAGCGACCGACCGGGTAACGCTGGAAAGTTCTGACCCCGGGGCGGGAGAGATTGAAATTGATGACCTCTCGGGTAATCTGGCTAATGTTTTGAATCTGCGTGAGCCCGGCGAGGAGAGCTCTTATCAATCGTCCGGAAACTTTGAGGCGGGCGAGGACGCCGAGGTGTTGATCGACGGTGACCCGGTGAGTTCATCCAGTAATACAGTAACATTCAACGGTCTGGAGTTGGAGCTGCATGAGCTTTATCAGCAAGCGGAGCATGAAGACGAACCGATAGAGATAGAAGTTTATGACGACCTGGATGCGGTGGTTGAAGAGGTTAGTCGCTTTGTTGACCAATATAACAGCGTGATTGAGTTTATAAATCAGCGCAGTGAGGTTGACGTGCCCAGTGAACCGGGAGCGGACGCTGACGAGATTGATTCTGGTGTGTTTGTGGGTCAATCGTTACCGCGTGACCTGCGGGTGCGGCTGGGGATGATGGTGACCGGACGGTTTTCCGAACCCGGTGGTGATTCGATCAACTCTGCTGCCCAGTTGGGTATTGAGCAGGTCAATCCGCGCCAGGCCAGTGCTCGTGACCGGGGCAAACTGGAATTTAACGCCAGTGAATTGCGGGCCCAGCTTGAAGAAGATCCGAACGCAGTACGTGATTTTTTCCAGGCCTCGACCGATGAAGACGATCCCGAGGACGGGCTGGCAACCAGGCTTGATGATTACCTGGCCGGGATGACAGACAGGCACGACGGGATTATAGGTAACCGGATTGATGGTTTTGATCAGCGGATTAATAATTTGCAGGACCGAATCGAGCGTCAAACGCGCCGTGTTGAGACGAGACAGGCGCAACTGCAGAGGCAGTTTATACAGATGGAGTCTATTATGGCGCGCTTACATCAGCAGCAGGACTCTTTGATGATGGGATTGGGTGGGTGGTTTTAAGTTCGTCGAGCAGGTGAGCTTGGGAGCTTGCGAAGCGGCGAAACAGCGAAAATCAAGTTCAAAATCAAAACCGAAAAAATCCAAACCACTCCACCAGCCAACCAGTCAACTAGCCAACTAGCTTACTAACCAACTAGCTTACTAGCCAACCAGCTAACTAACCAACTTTTGCGTCACTGTCATGTATAAAACCGGGTGAGGAGAAACTGTGTAAGTGAGTGCGGGAGAAACGTTCCGGTGGTTATTTTGAGGAATTTTTAATAAAATTACTACACTTTGAGAGAATAAGTGGGGAGAGCGGGGAGTGAAATTCTCGATGGGGCGGGGGAAAGAGCGTAAACATCGAACCTGCGAACAGGCGAACCTGCGAAGAGGCGAAAGACCGAAAATCAAGGTCAAAGTCACTGGATTCCGGCTCGGAGGCCGGAATGACGTCAAGTTCAAGAGCGGGGAACGCAAAGGCGCAGAGGCGCATAAGACTCGAGGAGGCGAGCTTGCGAAGAGGCGAAGAGGCGAAAGACCGATAAGCGGTGAACTTGTGAATACCGAGTACTGATTACCGATTACTGATTTCGCATAAATGGCGAAGTGTTTTTTGAGTGAGGAAAAGAAAAAATAGAAGAATAGAGGAAGGAAGTATTAGCTGATGAGTCAAGAAAGTGAAGTTCCAGAAGGAGATCATTTTTCAGTCCGAAAGCAAAAGCTGGAGGAACTGCGCCAGCGGGGGCGGGAGGTTTATCCGCACAAGTTTGAGCGTATTCATAGCTGTCAGGAAGCGATTGAACTGTTTGACCCAGAGTCTGATGAAGACCTGGGAGCCGAGGTAAAAGTTGCGGGCCGGATTCGCGGCCGGCGTCTGCACGGCAAAGCCGCATTTGGCGATCTGGTGGATGCTTCCGGCCAGATACAGATTTATCTGTCGCCAAATTACCTGGAGCAGGAGGAGCAGTTTGAGGAATTTACTGAGCTCTGGGACCTGGGCGATTACGGTGGTGTGCGAGGTGAGCTGTTTGAAACTAACGAAGGAGAGATATCGATAGTCGTTCGTGAACTTACCCTGCTGGCGAAAGGATTGCGTCCGCTGCCCGAGAAATTTCATGGTCTTAAGGACAGAGAACTGCGTTATCGGAAGCGTTATCTTGACCTGCTGGACAACCGTGAAGTGCGGGATACTTTCAAGCAGCGGAGCCAATTTATTTCAGCTCTGCGTCGTTATCTTGAGGAACGAGATTTTCTTGAAGTAGAGACGCCGATGATGCAGACGCTGGCCGGTGGAGCCGAGGCGGAGCCTTTTGAGACGCATCACAACGCGCTGGACCTGGACCTTTATCTGCGCATAGCGCCGGAGTTGTTTTTGAAGCGGCTGCTGGTCGGTGGTTTTGAACGACTGTTTGAAATTAATCGGAACTTCCGCAACGAAGGCATTTCAACGCGGCATAACCCGGAATTCACGATGCTTGAACTCTACTGGTCTTATGCCGACTACGAAAAGATTATGGAGCTAGCCGAGGAACTGGTATCAGCGGCAGTGAAAGAGGTGGCCGGCAGTCATAAAACTAATTTCAGAGGGGAAGAAATAGACTGGTCAACGCCCTGGAGACGGTTAAGTCTGCAGGAAGCAATCGAAGCCGAAACAGGGCTGGAGATTGCGGTGGATACGCCGCCGGAAGAGACCAGAAAGCTGGCGGCCGATGCCGGCTACGAGCTGGATGAAAAGTCAACCGCCGGCGGTCAGTTGCTGGAGCTTTTTGAAGAAGCGGTAGAAGCAAAACTAACCGAGCCGACGTTTGTGATTGATTTTCCAGCCGATGTCTCACCGCTGGCCAAAGAGCACCGGGAAGACGAGCGCCTGGCCGAGCGGTTTGAGCTGTTCGCCGGCGGACTTGAGGTAGGCAACGCCTATACGGAGCTTAACGATCCGCTGAAGCAGCGTCGAAATTTTGAGGAGCAGGCTGATTCGGAGGAAGAAATTGACGATAATTTCTTAGAGGCGCTTGAATACGGAATGCCGCCCGCGGGGGGACTGGGGCTTGGAATTGACCGGTTAGTAATGTTGCTGACCGACTCGTCAAGTATTCGTGACGTGATATTATTTCCGCTTCTGCAGCCGCGTGATAATGGCTGAAGAAAAAGCGGTTAACGGAGCTGACGAAGTCTCAACGGTCAGGGGGCGGGCCTGGTTTCTGCTGCGTATGGTCTGGCGATTTCTCTTCCGTTCCCAGAGTGTCGGTGTTCTTCCCTACCTGACTATTTTTGCTTTCCTTAGTATTAGTATCGGAGTAGCCACCTTAATAATTGTGCTTTCGGTAATGAACGGTTTTTCAACAACCCTCCAGGAACAGCTTGTCGGAGTTTACAGTCCAATAAGGGTATATTCGTTATACCCGGGTGAGATGGAGCTGAACGAGCTGAAAGAGAAGCTGGACGGGGAAGATATTGAAGAAATCGTGGGTGTGGTCGAGGGCGACGTACTTTTTCAGTCGGGGCGTGAAAATTATGCCGGCGGCCGCGTAATCGCCTATACAAGCTGGCGCGAGGGGCGGCTACCTGTCGAGAAACCACCAGAGACCGGGATATACCTGGGACGAGAGCTGGCGCGTGAATTGTTTGTGCGAAGCGGGGAGGAGCTGACAGTTATTCGACCGGACGCGCAGAGGACGCCGTTTGGTCTACTGCCGTCAGCGGAAACGCTGCGAGTGGAGGGGGACCTACGGACCGGTTTTCAGGACGTAGACGCAGCGCTGGGCCTGGTTTCAATAGAACAGGCGCGGCAGTTGTTTGATCTGACGGAAGGGAAAGTATCGCACGCTGAGCTCTGGATTGAGGATCGTTTTCGAGCCGACGTTGTTAAACAAGAGCTGCAGGATAAGCTGGCCGACAACTACAACCTGGTGACCTGGATGGAAGCTAATCCGGCGCTGTTTGAAGCGTTGCGTCTGGAGAGGACGGTTACATTCATCGTCCTGGCCCTGATAGTGATAGTGGCAGCAATAAATATACTCTGTATGCTTGTTCTTTCGATTCTGCAGCGCCGCCGCCAGATAGCGATGATGATGTCAATGGGGGCTTCGCCGGCCATAGTGCTGAGTCTTTTTCTGACTGCCGGAATGTTAATAACCGTGATCGGGTTGGCGGCGGGGTTTGGTGTTGGATTAACCGGCTGCTGGTTGCTGGACAACGTTTTTGTTATTGAACTGCCGCCGGTCTATCCAATGGCTCACCTGCCGGTCCAGGTGGAGACCTTCCACCTGATAGCGATAGGTGTGGTAACGCTGCTGCTTGGGTTTTTAAGCTCATTTTATCCGGCCTGGGCGGCGGCGAAAATCGACCCGGCCGAGGTGCTTCGTTATGGCTGAAATAATTTTAGAAGCGCAGGAGATAGAGCACAGCTATGAGCCGGGGAAACCGATCCTGCGGGGAATAAACTTGCGTCTGCACGAGGGGGAGGCGATAGTTGTGGAAGGGCCTTCCGGAGTAGGTAAAACAACTTTGCTGGAAATCCTGGGAACGATGCGTTCGCCGAGCGCCGGCCAGGTTAAGTTAATGGGGGAGGGAATATATAACGGTAAACAGAGCCACCTGGCGGAACTACGTGGCCGCTGGCTTGGTTTTGTCTTCCAGGAGTCGCTGCTGCTGCCCGACCTGACTATTTATGAAAACTGCCGCCTGGCTGTGGTGCTCTCCGGTCGGGACTGGGGGGACAGCCGTATCAGAGGGAGGTTTGAGTGGCTTATGGAGGCGCTGCGACTTGACCCCGGTCGTGCCAGCGACCGGCCAGCGCAGCTATCGACGGGAGAGCGTCAACGGGTTGCCGTAGTCAGGGCGTTGATGCATGAACCGCGAATAATTATAGCTGACGAGCCGACGGGGAATCTGGACATTGACTCGAGTGAATTGCTGCTGGATCTATTTTTACCGCTGGTTAACGAAGAGTCGACCGGGATAATTGTTGCCACACACGACCCATTAATGGCACAATCTATAGGGAACCGTTATTTAATTGAAGATAAAAAAATTAAGCGTCTTGAGGAGCAAAAACGCAAAAAGGAGTGAAGCATAGTTATGGATTCTTTATCGATCTGGCTGGACGGTGAGTTTGTGCCCGAAGAGGAAGCGGCTGTCAGTATTTTTGATCATGGACTGCTTTATGGTGACGGGGTTTTTGAAGGAATAAGAGCATACGAGGGGACGGTTTTTAAATTAAAGGAGCACATCAAGAGACTTTATCGCTCGGCCAAGATATTAAAACTGGAGATTCCTATCAGTCCGGAGGAAATGAAGGAGGCGGTGCTGGAATCCTGTCGGGAAAACGGTGTTAAAAACGGTTATATTCGACTGGTAGTGACCCGTGGTCGGGGTGACCTGGGACTTGACCCGGCGAAATGTGATAAGCCGACTATTTTTATAATTGCGGCTGATATTGAGCTTTATCCCGAGGAAGCCTATGAAAAGGGGTTGAAGCTGGTTACGGTGCCGACGCGGCGCAACCTGAACGAGGCGATAAACCCGCGTGTTAAGTCGCTTAACTATTTAAACAACATAATGGCTAAAATGGAGGCCCGTGAAGCGGGGGCAAAGGAAGGTATAATGTTGAATCAGCAGGGCTACGTAGTCGAGTGCACGGGAGATAATATTTTTATCATTGAGGACGACAAGGTTGTCCGCACACCACCGCCATACATGGGAGCGCTTGAAGGTATAACCCGTGCGACTCTGATGGAGCTGGCCGAGGCGCGTGGCTACGAGGTAATTGAGGAGCCGCTAAACCGTTACGATTTGTATGTTGCCAACGAGTGTTTTCTTACTGGAACTGCGGCTGAAGCGCTCCCTGTCATTGAGATAGACGGCCGAAAAATTAACGGCGGTGTGCCGGGGCCGGAGACGAAGCAATTGATCAGCGATTTCAGGGACTCAGTTGTTGAACAGGGAGCAAAGATTTAGAAGGTGAAAAAATATGATTTGTGAAAATTGTGGAGAAGCGGAAGCTACTTTTCATCACGTAATCATCCAGGAAAATGAAGTTATACATAAGCATCTTTGTGACGGCTGTGCCGGAAGCGTCGGGGATGCGGCGGACGCTGAAAGCAGTCTGACGGAGAAAGCGTTTAAGGAACTGCAGGAGACTCAGAACGAATCTGAGGCCGCTTGTCCCAGGTGTGGAAGTCAGCTCAGGGAGCTGAGAAAGAAGGGGAGAATGGGTTGTGCGATGTGCTACGAGGCTTTTGAAGAGGAATTGGAGAAGTTGATCAAACGTATCCACGGAAGTGATCAGCATGTAGGGCGAGAAAGTGAAGCCAGCCAGTTGGGGACCTTGCCGGAAGAGAAGAAGCTCCGTTTTCTAGAAAAAGAGCTTGAGCGTTGCGTGCGTGAAGAAAATTACGAGGAGGCAGCGGAGCTGCGGGATCGGATATCCGAGCTGGAGGAGGCAGAAAAAATTGGTTCTACCGGTTGATTCTCAACGGCCGAGCAGTTGGTTAAGTAAAGAGGGGCCTGAGTATGACGTCGTGATAAGCAGTCGTGCTCGTTTTGCGCGTAACCTGAGCAATTACCCCTTTTACGACAAAAATCCGGACGATAAAAAAAAGAAGCTACGTAATGAAATATTTTCTGTATTAAAAGAAGAAGAGATAACTGCCGGCTGGAACTTCTTGTCTCTCGGTGAGTTGTCGACCTCGGAGAGACAGCTTCTGGCAGAGCGCCGGCTGGCCAGTGACGAGCTAATTTCTGAGTTAGAGTCCGGAGTGGTTTTCAGCGAAGGAGAGTATACGTCGGTGATGGTAAATGAAGAGGACCACCTTCGTTTACAGTCTATCTCGTCCGGATTTGATATTGACAGGGCTTACGATGCAGCGACAAAGCTGGAGCGAACGTTAAACGATAGATTTCAATTCGCCTATGATTCGAGGTGGGGCTATCTGTCGGCCTGTCCGACCAACCTGGGGACGGGGTTTAGAGCGTCGGTTTTGCTTCACCTGCCGGGATTAGTTCTACAGCAGAAAATAAATAAAATACTGAAGGCTATTTCTAATCTTGGATTAACAGTGCGGGGATTTTACGGGGAGGGGAGCGAAACAAAAGGATTTTATTTTCAGCTTTCCAACCAGGTAACCCTGGGTCAGTCGGCGGAAAAATTCAAGGCCAGTCTGGAACGTGTTGTCAAACAGGTTATAACCCAGGAGCGCAAAGCGCGCGAAGAACTGATAAATTCAGCGGGGATAGAGCTTGAGGACCGGATTGGCCGGTCTTACGGTATTTTAAAACATGCGCGAAAGATTAATACGCGAGAGGCCCTGCAATTGCTCTCCCTCTGTCGTCTGGGTGTTGATCGAGGACTTGTTCCGCATGTCGACATAAAGCGCCTGGATGGACTGCTTCAGCTATTACAGCCGGGACATCTGCAGTGCAGTGTGGGCGAGGAGCTGTCGGAAAAGCAACGTGATTTTTATCGCGCCGAGAAGGTGGGGAAGGAGTTCTCCGGAGCCCCGCCGTAAGGTAATATTTAGACCCCTCCGAGTTAAATTCAACATCCGAGAGATCAAGATCAAGTTTGGGGGTAGATTTTGTGAAGGATATGTGGACGATTATATTTTAGAAGCAAAAATGATATAATTAATCTGTTCAGTAAAAAAGGTTGGTCTAGAAGAAATTAATCCGGTAGCGCCGGAGTAGATTTTAGTCGGAATTTATTAATCAGTTCAACAAATTTAGTACAGCCAGAGAGGTGTGACCAAAATGTTTGAAAATTTTACAGATAGAGCGAGAAAAGCACTACGTAAATCGAAACGAATAGCTCGCCGCACAGGCTATGGAGAGGTTGAGTCGGAGCATCTTTTCATGGCCCTGCTTGAGTTGGGGAGCGGGATTGCGATCGATATTCTCCAGGAGCTGGGTATTGACCCGGAAGATCTGCTGGAGGAGCTCAACAAGCGAATGGAACACGGTTCAGGAACAGCCGGAAAGATGCAGCCTGACTTTTCGCAGCGGCTCAAGCGAATCCTTTCCCTGGCGGAAAAAAATGCCCGTGAACTGGGCCACAACTATGTGGGCACGGAACATCTTCTGATTGGTCTGGCCGACGAAGGCGAGGGGCTTGTTGTCGAAATTTTCAACGAGTATGGTGTTTCAGCCGACGATGTAAAAAAACTTTTGATGGAAATCCTGGGTGAGGAATACGGACTGGAGTACGGTTTTGTTGTGCCTTCACAGCAGAAGGCAAAGAAGAGGGGGAAGAAAAAGTCACGTGGAAGCAAGTCCAAGACTCCAACCCTGGACACCTTCTGTCGTGATCTTACCGAACTGGCCCGGAAAGAGGAGCTTGATCCGGTAATTGGCCGTAAGAAAGAAATTGAGCGGGTAACACAAATTCTGGCCCGCCGTAAGAAGAACAATCCTGTCTTAATTGGCGAGCCGGGGACGGGTAAAACAGCCATCGTCGAGGGCCTGGCGAAGCAGATTGTTAACGTTGACGTGCCGCAGGCGCTTTACAACAAACGTGTGCTGGCCCTGGATCTGGCATCGGTAGTGGCAGGCACGAAATACCGCGGTGAGTTTGAGCAAAGGATGAAGAAGTTGCTTGAAGAGATCCAGGATTCTGACGAGATAATTCTGTTTATTGATGAGTTACATTCGCTGGTCGGGGCCGGTAGTGCCGAAGGGGCTATTGATGCGGCTAACATCCTCAAGCCGGCGCTGGCTCGTGGTGAGATACAGTGTATTGGAGCGACGACGCTTGATGAATATAGGAAACACATCGAAAAAGATGCGGCGCTGGAGCGTCGTTTTCAGATAATTAACGTTGACGAGCCGAGCCAGAAAGAAGCGATAAACATTCTTGATGGACTGCGGCCAAACTACGAGACACACCACCATGTCAAATATACAGATGAAGCGCTGGAGGCGGCGGTGCGTCTATCGCACCGTTATCTGTCGGACAGCTATCTGCCGGACATAGCGATAGATGTTATTGATGAAGCGGGAAGCCGCTCCAAGCTGCGCTCGTCGATGCCGCCCAAGGAAATTCGAGAGTTAGAACAGGAACTCGAGGGGCTCAGGAATGACAAGAGTAAAGCAGTAGCATCCCAGGAGTTTGAAAAAGCGGCGGCGCTGCGCGACCAGGAGCGGGAGCTGAAGGCGGAGTTAGACGAGGTGAAATCGCGCTGGAAAGAGCAGGACACCGACACGCCGGTAATAGATGAGGAAGAAGTAGCGGAGCTGGTCAGTGACATGTCGGGGATTCCCGTCTTTAAATTGACAGAAAAAGAGCAGGAGAAGCTGCTGCGGCTGGAAGAAGATATTCACAAACGACTAATCAACCAGGAAGAGGCAGTTGGAGCGGTCAGCCGCGCTATACGGCGGGCGAGGACCGGATTGAAAGATCCCAGCCGTCCAATGGGAAGTTTTATGTTTCTGGGCCCGACCGGGGTAGGAAAGACCGAGTGTGCCCGTGCCCTTGCGGAAATCCTGTTTGGCGACGAGCAGCACATGATCCGGGTTGACATGAGCGAATTTATGGAGAAACACTCAGTCTCGAGGCTGGTTGGAGCTCCACCGGGTTACGTTGGTTATGACGAGGGGGGACAACTGACTGAACAGGTTCGGCGCAACCCCTACTCGGTAGTGCTTCTCGATGAAATCGAAAAGGCGCACCGTGAGGTGTATAATATTCTGCTGCAAATTTTTGAAGACGGCGTTCTCAGCGACAACATCGGACATAACGTTGATTTCAGGAATACAATTATTATTATGACTTCAAACGTTGGGGCACGTGAAATCACTGATGCCGGTTCAATGGGTTTTCGGTCGGATGAAGAAAGAGCGCTTGAATACTCGGAGATAAAAGACAGGGCAATGACAGAGTTAAAGCGGCAGTTTAATCCGGAATTTATAAACCGGATTGATGAGGCCATTGTGTTCCGTTCGCTTACGCGGGAAGATCTCGAAGGGATAGTAGATCTTATGCTGGCAGATGTTAGGGAACGGTTGGAGCGGCAGCAGGATCTGGAGCTTGAAGTCAGCGAACCAGCGCGCGCTTACCTGATAGATAAAGGATATGATCCCGACTATGGTGCTCGACCGTTGCGGCGGGCGATAGAGCGTAAAATTGAAGACTCACTGGCCGAAGCAATTTTAAGAGGGCAATTTGGACCTGGGAGTTCAGTCAGTGTTGATTATGGTGACGAAGGGCTGACTTTTCAGGAAATAGAGTCCTCTGAAGATGACAAAGAAGAGCAGGAGGAGCCAGTGGGGTCGCGGGAAAGCGGATAACGTTAATGTCGAGACCCCCGGAGCTAAATCCGAAAGTTTACGGTCCGGGGAAACCAGAACGCCCCTCATTTGACGTTGAGCTACTTGCAAATTTTATCAGGTTTGAAGTCATCGCCGGTGGTGGAGTGCTGGCAGTTGGTGGATTTGCCCTGCGAGCTACTGGTTCTTACAATCTTCCCGTCTTAGGAATGCTATTAATCGCCGCCGGTCTTTTGCGGCTCTGGATATCGGATTTTCCCCAGGAAGAAAAGCGTAGCGCTTATCCAAAGGATCGCCTCCTTTTTCGATTAAAAAGAGAGCTGGACGCGGACCATTTTATTGCTGCTGATTATCCGCTTCCCCCCGGGGAATCTATAGATTTGATAGTTGTCGGATATGGCGGAATATTTTCAATCGGTAAGCTGCGTGAGGCCAGCAGGTATACCGGAGACGCTTCCAGTGAGAAGTGGGAATATATCCCCCGGGGAACAGATGCGATTACTGAAATGTCCAACCCGTTGAAAAAGCAGAAAGAAAAGACCAAAAAGCTTAGAGATTTCCTTGCTCAGCGTGGGGTTGAGGTGGGTAGGATAGAATTTCATAGCCTGCTTGTTTCAATGAAACACCAGGTGGAGGGGAGCGTATTTGATCTGGAGGAAGTGTTTGCTCTCGGGGAGGTGGCCCACTATATCAAAGAGTTAAGGCCACAAAAATCGCTTGACTGGGAATTGATCAACGAACTGGAAAAAACAATGAAGGAGCGTATGCACCGGGTAGAATAGGATATTTTATTTAAGTTGAGACTGATACTTATGGTAATCAAGAGCGTTAGTTTTGTGTTTGCTAATTTAATTTTAATTTTTTTAATTCATTCGCCTGTCCCTGCTTTTGAAGATCCGGGGGCAATTCCTCCCGGCGGGGGAATGCCGCCGGGGCAGGAAGATGTGCCCCCGCCAGCGGAAGAAGAGCCTGCGATAACCGAACCGGAACCGCTTCTTGACGAAGAACTGGAACCACGCGACCCGTCGCTTGAAGACCCGCTGGAGGAAGATGAAGCACTTAACCGGGTGTACGCCCGTGTGGGCGGTAGAGTGATTACCAAAGCTGACTACCGGCGTGAGTTTGGGACGACAGAGGTTGACCCTGAGCGGTTGAAGTGGTTGATTGACGAGCTTTTGATAGAGGTGGCGGCCGAGGAAGTTGGAGTTCAAATAACGGACGAAGAAGTGGAGGAACTGGTTGAGCAGCAGATCAACCAGATAAGAATGCAGGCCGGTGAAGAGGGTTTTCAGCGACAGCTTCAAATGGAAGGGCTGACGGAGACCGAATTTCGCGAACAGATGATGAAAGAATTTAAACGGCAGCAAAAATTATCAGCCGTTCTCTTCGCACAGTATCCCGAATTACAGCCGGAAGAGGGAGAGCCGGCGATGGCCAGCCCGACCCGACCGCGGGCGCGTATTATGTTGCTTGAAAGCAGTAAAGTAGCCGAGGAGGCCTATGACAGGCTGGCTGAGGGGGAGGCATGGGAGACCGTATTTGAAGAAAAATCAAGACAACTTGCTTTTATGGGTGACGCCGGTGATCTGGGCTGGTTTGACTGGGGGGATTATGCCCGTGAACTGGAGTATAGAACCTTTGAACTACCGCTGTTTGGTATCAGCAAACCGTTTGAATTTCAGGGAGAAAAAGCGATAGTGCAAAAAACAGGAAGTCGTCTGATTCCCCCCTGGGAAGAAGTTAGCGTTCGGGCGCAGGAGACCTGGAGTCATTACCGGCTAGAGTATTACCAGGAAAGATTAGTGGAGCTACTGCGAGACGAGTATGCTGTTCACATACCTTCTGATCTGGAAGTTGACCTGCCGGAATACGGTTCAAACAGTTGAAGAACAGTAAAAAATTAACCTGGGTTATCTCGACCGGGGATCCGGCGGGCAGTAGTCCAGAATTGATTGAGCCTCTCGTCGGTGAACGGAGGGCTTCTGAACGAGTGGTTTTTGTTGGCCCGGAGGCGGAGCGTCAGAAGGTTGTTCCAGAAATTGAAAAAGTGAATAAAATTCCCGATGATGCGGGAGCTTATTGGGTTGAGGCCGGGGATATTGAAGAAAGCAGGGTGCTTTCCGGAGAAGTTGGCGCTGAATCAGGGGCTGCCGCTTACAGCAGTTTGAGCAGGGCGGTAGAGTTAGTGGAGGATCTGAAAGCATCCGGGTTGATCACACTGCCGCTGGTTAAAGCAGCGGTTCAGGAGTCGGGGCAGAAAAAATTCACCGGCCATACGGAGTTTCTTGAAAATTACTGGGAGCAAAAGGCGGTTATGACTTTCCTGGGGGATGAGCTAAATGTTGCACTGCTAACCCGTCATATTCCACTACGCGAGGTGGCGGATAAAATTTCGATCCAACTGGTTGAGGAAGTGGTGGATAAGTTAGTTGATTTTTTTGTAGCATACCTTGACCGGCCGCCAAAAATCGCTTTGCTTGGACTTAATCCTCACGCCGGAGAAGAGGGGTTAATTGGAGCGGGAGAAAAAAATATTTTACAGCCGGCAGTAGAAAAGCTGGTGGAGGCCGGTGTGGATATTGAAGGACCATTTCCGGCGGACAGTTACTTTCCCGTTCATTCAAACAGACATGACCTGGTGCTCTCCCCTTATCACGACCAGGGTTTACTTCCCTTTAAACAGAGATATTTTTTTACCGGGATACAGGCTTCTGTCGGTCTTCCCTACCCGCGGGTAAGCCCTGATCACGGAGCCGCGGCAGAAATAGCCGGCAAGGGGCAGATTGACCCCCGCAGTGCGATCAATTGTATGAAACAGTTGCGCCGACGGGCAGAGGAAGAGTAAGAGTGGGTGAACGGCTGAGCCAGGTGCTGCTAACCGACAAAAACTGGATAAACCGCTGTGTTGCCCAGGTGCCCGAGGCGGAGTTTGGAGTCGAGTGGGCGTCGGGCCGGGGGGCGTTAACGGCGGGGCTTATGAAACGCTGGAAGAAGCTTCTAACAGTGGAAATAGATTTGAGCTTCTGCCGCCATCTGCGGGAAAAATTTGTTGATCCTCCGGCGGTTATTCGAGCCGACATATTAACCTATCCTCTGCCAAAAATTAGCTTATCATATCCGCTTGTCGGAAACCTGCCCTATCACCTTACGGGACCTTTACTGGTGAAGATACTCAGGAATGCCGATAAAATTAGTAGTTTTCAAGGATTAATTCAGCAAGAGGTGGCCGAGCGGATCGCGGCAAGGCCCGGGGAGTCGGAATACTCGGGGATAACGGTTCTGTTTCGGCTCAGCGGTCGAATAGAAAACTGTTTTACCGTCCCCGCCGGAGCTTTTTCCCCGGTCCCCGGAGTCGATTCGGCCTGGGTGAAATTTATACCGGGAGAGGGGATAGAAAATTTTGAAGGGATGAGAAAGTTTGTCCGGCGTTGTTTCAGCCAGCCCCGCAAGACCCTTTTAAACAACCTAGCGAGCGGCGCGGACAAGGATAGCTGCCGGCGATTGTTAAGCGAGGTAGAGCTGGACGAGCGCTGCCGTCCGCACCAGGTAACCCCAAAAAAGTTTCTGGAGGTGTTCGACAGGTGGAAAAAAGAAAAGTTGTCGTAGCATCAGACAAATACAAAGGTTGTGCAACATCACCGGAAGTCTGTGAACAGCTTGAACGTGGTGTGAAGTCGATTGCGGAGGGGTGGGAAGTAGTGAGCTTGCCCCAGGCCGACGGCGGCGAGGGGACGGTGGAGGCGCTTGTAGAGGCACTTGATGGAGAGTTTGTTGAATCGACGGTTAAGGGGCCGCGAGGTGGCTCAGTAACGGCCAGGTGGGGCTATTTGTCGAGAGATGATCGGGGGGACGCGGCGGTTATTGAGATGGCGGCCGCCTCGGGGCTGGCGCTGCTTGAACCGGAACAGCAGGATCCATTTAAGACTTCAACCTATGGTACGGGGACGTTAATCAGAAAAGCGGCGGAGAAGGGAGCCCGTGAAATACTGCTGGGGATTGGTGGTTCGGCGACAGTAGACGGGGGTCTGGGTGCGGCGCTCGCGCTGGGGTTTGAGATTAAGGATGAGGGCGGTTGGACCGTGGAAGCGGCGGGGGAGGAGCTGGAACGAGCGGCAGAGATAAGTGACGGTGAAGTGCCGGATGAAGTGAAAGAATTACAAATAAAAGTCGCCTGTGACGTGACCAACCCCCTGCTCGGGGAGGAAGGAGCGGCGGCAGTATACGGACCTCAGAAGGGGGCGGATGAAGAAGAAATACCGAGGCTGGAAGAAAATCTTGCCCGCTGGGCCGGCCTGGTTGAAAATTACGCCGGCCGTGAGCTGCGCGACGAGCCGGGGACCGGCGCCGCCGGAGGACTTGGTTTTGGTTTAATGGGCTTGCTGGGGGCTCAATTGACGGGTGGCGCTGAGCTGGTTGCAGACCTAACAGGGTTAAACTCGGAGCTCGAAAACGCCGATATCTTAATTACAGGCGAGGGAGCAATGGACGCTCAGACCGCTTTTGGCAAGACACCTCAGGTAGTGGCCGAGCGAGGGCGTGAAGCAGGCGTTGATTTTATTGTGGGAGTGGCCGGAGCCCAGGGAGAGGGCTACCGTGAGCTTTACGACAGTTTTGATCTGCTTGTCGGTTTGCCACGCCGGCCAATGACGCTTGAAGAGAGCATGGCGAAGACGTTTGACGCTTTATACGACTGGGGAGCCGACATAGCGAGGATAGATAACTGTCGACAGGAGAACAGGTAAACGTGGACAAGCAGACCGGTTTGAAACAGATTATTTTAGTGTTTATAGTGGTTCTTGCAGCAGGGAGCGTTACCTTTGTGGCGCGGCGTCAGGACGACCACCTGAGTGACTTACGGGAGGAAAAAGAGCGATTGGCTCGAGAATACGAGGAATTGCAGGATAAGCTGGACGAGCTGAAGGTGCGACGTGAACGGTTGCAGGGGGATCCCTATCTGATAAAACAGCTCGCCCGACAGAAGCTGGGATTGGTACCGCCGGGTGAAAAACGGATCTGGCGGGAAGAAAGTGACAATCAATTCTCGCCTCTACAGACTGCCGATACAGTGCCTACGGACGGTTTTGGTGCAGACGGTTCAAACTCACCTATAATTAGGGATTAATTTTTCCGAAGATTTAGTTTAAACTATTAGTAGTGTAGAAAAGAGTACGCACAAAAATAGAAAAAGTTATAATTTCAATAAGAAGAAAATCCGGCTCTGTTGAAATCCTTACTGGAGTCAGGCTATTCAAAGGTTTTGGGAGTTATTCTAGTAGCCTGATTAAAGGTTATAGATATTTAATAGAGTTTTGCGATTTCTCCGTTCTGAGAATCGAGCACTCAATTGATAGTATGATGAGGAAAAAGTTTACGCTATTGAAGGGCTACCTGCAAATGTTTTTCTCATTCTTGGTCCCTATCGGGACGTGTGTTTGCTTTGTCCATTTTTATGATTAAAGGAGGTTACTGGCCCATAGATATCGTGGAAGGAAAAAGCCTCCATTGCCAAATGGGCCGGGCAACCTCCGAGGTATAGCCGGTTGCAAACCAGGCCATCGTGGCCTGCAACCGGCTATAATTCCGAAAAACACCTGCAGGTAGCTCCATGTATGCTGTCTAAGAGCCATCTTCACTATTTTGTAACGGTTGTTCCTTGTATGCCCGATTGAATACTCGGGAAAATGAAAAATAAGATATGGACTATCTAGCTCGTAAAACGCAAAATTTTAGAGATATTTAAAACACAGCATTAATCAATTGCTCTCTAAGATAGCAAAAAGGATTTCAACAGAACCGAAAATCCGCAGTATAGCGGGAGGTTTTTTTATGATACCGGTAAGGGTGCACGGTGTTGGCATGAGTCCTCACAACCAGGGGTTTGTAGCGTTATTGATGGACGATACGTTCAACAAGTGGCTCCCCATATACATCGGTTCTTTTGAAGCGCAGGCCATTGCAATGGAGCTGGATAACGTCGACCCGCCCCGACCGATGACGCATGATTTATTAGCAAAAATAATAGAAGAACTGGGCGCAGAAATTGATCATGTCGTGGTCAACGAGTTAAACGAGGGGACGTTTTACGCCAGTATAGTCATCAGACCGGCCAATTCGGACCAAGAAATTGTGATTGACGCCCGTCCGAGCGACTCCATAGCGCTGTCGTTAAGGACGGGAGCGGATCTTTACGTGGAGGAAGAAGTAATGGAAGAGGCGGCGGTGCCGGCCCAGGCCGAGGACGATGAGAGCGAAGAGGTCAAGCGTTTGAAGCTGCTTCAGCACCGTTTGAAAAGAGCGGTGGAGGAGGAAGAATTTGAGGAAGCGGCTGACCTGCGGGATGAGATAAAAGAGCTGCAGAAACAGATTCACAGCCCGGTAAGTGGTGAGAGTGAGACAGCGGAATAGAGGTATTCAAACCAGTTATATATAGATGGAGGGCTGTCCGAACGGCAAGGGGCCGGATTTGAAATCCGGTGAAGTCTCGTGCGAACGAGATGTCCGGGTTCGAATCCCGGGCCCTCCGCTTTCTCATCGTTCCCTGTCCCACGCCCTTTGCTTCGTCCGTCGGACGAATTTAGATTTTTTAGGAGAAGTTCAATGAGTTTTACCCTTCCGAGGGCCCTTTCCATAGATGAAATTTTTGACCGAGCCCGGGATTACGATTATGTTCTTACCGCTGATACGCCGCTGGCCGACGCTCTTAACAACCGTATCTCCTCCCCGCGGCTGGGAAAATTTGCTTACACTCCCCGCGGGCTTATATACGACTCACATTCTGAAAGCAGGACCCTCGACCGGCGGGAGCTGTTCTTGCGGTTAAATTCAGAGCTGTCAGCGCCGCCGCGTGAAATTTTATATCACCTGGAGAACATACTTCACTGCTGGCAGGAAACCGGCCGCCCGGAAGAGGTCATGAATTACGCTAATTATGTTGATCACCTGACCGAAGAAATACTTTCCCGGCTTCAATCTCTGGGCAGTATTTACCGTAGTCTCCAGAATTTTGATAGTCCGCCCGAAGGAAAAGCGCTGATTGTTGCCCCGTATCAGTTCAAAAAGCTGGATCAAAACGTATTTCCAGACAAGTACGACGAGTTAGACCCACTGCAGAGGGGTGAATATGAGCTGCCTGAGTTTCACCTCTTCTCCTCAGCGGAAAAAATAGTCCGTGCAGTTTTAAACTCACTTTCCGTTTACGACCCTTCGGACGTCGCCGTGGTCGTGCACCCGGAGAGTTCATATCAGCCACTACTGGAGGCCGCCCTGCAAGCCGAGGGAATACCGCGAACCACAAATAGACTGCTTGACGAGCGCAGTTCTTTTCGGACTTTCCTGGAACTACTCAACCTGGCGTTTTCGGACGATGTATCTAAAGTGCGAGACCTGGAGCCACTTATGCGCCGGTTGGGGTATGAGGTGGATCCGGAGCTAAAAGAAGAGCTGGTTCCCTTCCTGGACAACCCCGACTGTCACGATTTTGAGCGTCTGCGCCAGCAGTTAAGAGGGAGTAATTTTGGTCAGGCGATAGAAACTTACGAGGACTTGAGCGGTGCCGATTTAGGGGATTTTAAGGGTTTGCTTGGTGAGTTAAATTTGCGTCACAAAAAGATTGGGAAAGAACTGGATTTTTTAAAGTTTTATCTTGATAATTTCCCGCCCCCCTTACCGCCAAGCGGAGCCCCCGGAGTCCTTTTTGTCTCGCCTCAATCGCTCAGTTTTGTAGACCGGCCAGTCGTTTTTTATCTCGGAATGGGAGTGGACTGGGATCGGGAGCAGCATCCGCGCCCCTGGGTTGACATCGAGGATAACCGGCAAAAAAACCTGTCTGATTTTTCGCTGTTGCTGCAGAACGGCAGCCGGCAGTATTACTTTGTGCGTAACCGGGAGCGCAATGAACCAGTAACGCCCTGTTATTATTTTAATGCGCTGGTGGACGAGACCTTCGAGGAGTTTGCTGATTTTCCATCGCGCAATGTTAGCCCGCCGGAAGCGGGACCGGGAGCCGGTTTTGAGCGTCACCAGCAGCCGGTTGCGGCCGTCGAGTTGGATCACTTCAGCCAGTCATCACTGAATACTTTTGTTTCCTCGCCGCGGGCATATTTATTTGATCGTCTGCTGCCCGACCGGGACAGTTATTACCTGCGGAAAGGGACGTTATTCCATGATTTTGCGGAGTTTTTCCTGGAACATTCAGAATTTGTAAAAAAGAGGGGGCTGGAGGAGATGTGCGGCCGGGCCCTGGAAGAGCTTAGAGCTTACATGCCCTCCTATCAGGAATCGGCAGTGCGGACGGAATTACGGTTGGGTATGGAAAGCATAATTAATTATCTTGAGGCGCACAATCTTAGTCGGGAGCGCAATAGAAATCAGCCGAAGCTCGCAAAATACGATCGAAAAGATGAAAACCTGTTTGCCAGTCAATATGATTTAAAACTGACCGATCCGCGGGCAGAGGTATTTTTTCGAGATGATGAGCTGAGAGTGAAGGGAAAAGTTGATTTAAAGCTTTCAGAGACGCATTTACTTGACTACAAAAGCGGCCGCCGTCAGTCGGCGCGCTCGCTGGTAAGACGAGGCAACCTCAAGTTTGCGCGTGACCGTGTTAACTTCCAGGCAATTCTTTACCTGGCTCACCTGCGTCGCCAGAATCCGCGGACAGCCTTGAAGTTCAGCTTTTTTTATTTTCTGGACAATTTAAACGAAGTTCTTAGCGGCCGGGGAAGCGGCGAAGCGGTAATGGAGACGCTCTGCTACTATCCGCGTCCCGTGGCTGAGCAAGTGGCACGTCCTGAAACCTTTGAGTTTCTGGTGGAAAACGTAAGTGAGAGCAATAATCGACGTAAGACGTTAGAAAAGCTGGGAGAGGAAGCGTATGGTGAATTTTTTAAGCAGCACGATTTTCCGGCGGGAGTGGAGCGGGAAGAGCTGGTTGAAACGGAAGTATATGAACGTTTCTTAATCTACTGTCGGAGTAAAGTTGGAGAGTATAAATACGTTGACAGTGGGGTAAAGTCGACGTTCAACAAGCTTTTGCGTATGCGTCGCGAGAATTTTTTCTGGGAAGACCTGGAAGATTTCGAAGATTATCTCGAAGAAGCACTGGAAAAATTTCATTACTACAGCCGTACGCGGTTTCCCGTTGAAGGGGAGCTGGAAGAGCTGGATATCGATGATTTGCCAAATAGGGACCTGTTACTAACGGGAGAACGGGGGGGCGCCGATGGAACCGAATGAAAACCAGAGACGGCTGATTGAAGCGGGACCGGGAATATACCTGGTTGACGCGGGAGCCGGGACGGGCAAGACCTTTGCGCTCGTGCGCCGTTATGCCCACTTGCTGGAGTCAACGTCTTTATCCCCTTCACAGCTTTTGTTTATTACCTTCACCAACAGTGCCGCCGCCGAGATGAAGGAACGGGTGATGAACCTCTGTCGCGACCGTGTCGATCCGCTGGAGCTTAAGGAAGCACCTATTTCCACTTTCCACAGCCTCTGCAATCGTATTCTGCAGGAACATGGTTTTTCCGCGCCGGCCCACCTCGGGTTTGACGAAAAGATAACATCGGCGACAAAACTGCTTGAGAACAGTCTGCTTGAGGAGAAGCAGTTTCGACGTTTTACAGATTCTTTTTTGGAAAAATATTCCGACTATAAGAAATTTTTCAGTCTTGTTTACGACCGTTCCGAGTTACTGGGACTTTTGAAGTCCCTGGCCGCCAAAGGAATATTTCCTCGTCGGGATGAAAACAAAAGCTGGTACGGAAGCGGCGAGGAGTATCTGACCGGCAACCGCTCGCGTTTTGAAGAGCTGCTGGAAATAAAAAACGCACCCGGAAGCGGGTCGCGTGGACCAACTCAGTCGCCGCTTCTCAACCGGGTAAAGGCTGGATGGCGGGACCGTTGTTTCCCGCCTGCGGCACCGGAGCGTGAAGAACTGGTCGGAGGTGAGTCAAACAAACAGGTCGATCCGCAACTCCTGGAGACGGCCTTTGCTGACAAGCGGGAGGAGCTGAAAGAGTTTTTACATACCCTTTACTCAGAATATATAGCCCACTGTCTGAAAGAAAACTACCTGAACTTCGGTTTTTTGATGATGTTTGCCTACGTGCTGCTGGCCGAGGACGATTCTGTTCGTGAGGAGTGTCGCTACCGCTACGTCATGGTGGATGAGTTTCAGGACACCAGTGAGATACAGTTTAAGCTGACCCTGTTGCTGGCCGGGACCAACAACATCTGTGCGGTTGGCGACTGGAAACAGAGCATATACAGTTTTCAGTATGCATCTGTTGAAAATATAACTCGTTTTCGAACCCGGTTGAATCGTTACCGAAATGAGTTGAACCTCGACCGTCAGCGGATAGACTACCCGGTTGAGGATGTGGAGGAAATAGCCCTGAATGATAATTACCGTTCTTCACAGGAAATCCTCGATTTCTCGGAGCAGGGACTAATTCTGCCCGGACGTAAGGACGAAGAGCTGGAGAAAGAGAAGATACTGAGCGAGGTAACCAGTCTTAGCGCTGAACGTAATCCGGCTGGCACCGCTATTGAGCCGTTTAAATCAGCGGACGAACCGGCGGCGATTCTGGGAAAGATCAATAAAATAGTTGGGAATGAAGATTATTTAATTGGTGATGAAGGAGAGGGAAAACCGGTTACTCACGGGGATATTACTGTACTCACCCGTAATCGCAAGTTTGGTCTTACTCTGCAGGAAAGGGCGCGTAAGCTTGGCGTTCCCCTGACTTACGAAGGGGGGGTGGAGTTATTTAAAACCGACCCGGCTCTTATGCTACTTGCCTGGCTGCGTGTGCTGGAGGACGAGGATTCAGAGCGAGGCTGGGCGGTGATTCTGGAAGAGGCGGGCTACAAGCTCGCCGACCTGGAAGCACTTGTGCGCGCTCCCGACCACCCCTACCAGTGCTGTCCGCGTCACTTCAAGGAGTTTCGCGAACAGCTTCTTGAGCTGTATTCCGGCTCTGTGCACCGCTGGCTGTCCGCCGTTGCCTACCGGGTTTTTCGTCGCTACGGTTACAGCGGAGAAATAGCCGGCCGGCTGATTGAAAGCCTGTATACAATCGCTCGTGACACACACTTGAATTTAGGAGAAATTATCAACTACATGGAGGACAGTCTGGAAGCGTCGCTGACCGATGAGATTAGCAGTGATCACGAAGAGGCTGTTACAGTGCAGACAATTCACTCGGCGAAAGGGCTTGAATATCCGGTTGTTTTTCTGGCTGACGTAAACAGCCGTCACTTCCCCGCCCAGGGGGGGCGCAGTCCGGCGATCGAATACCGGGAGCCGCTGGGATTACGGCAGCGAAAAATTTATTCTGAAGAACCGCGCCCTTACAGCTACGATTGCTGGCAGAGCAGCTTACTGTTGCCACTGACAGCAAGCGAGTATGACGAGGAACGGCGGTTGATGTATGTGGCCCTGACCCGGGCCCGGGATTATCTTTTTCTCTCCGCCGAGACGGACAAAGAGAGCTCTTTCTTTACCCAACTCTGTTTTTCACTTTCCCCAGAGGAAGTAGAAGAACCTGAAGTAAAGCCTGTGGAGCCGGAGGGAGAGCGAAAGAAACGGCTTACCTATCAGCCGGTAGAGACTACCGGTGGGATTAAACTTTCCGTGCATGATTTGATGGAGGAAGTAGAGGGGGAGGAAGAAGGACGCGGCAAAAAATTTGGTCGTCGACTGCATGAATTTGCTGAAAAAATAGCGTTGGGGGAGGGGTTGGAGGCGAAAAATGAGGATCAGGAGAACGTGAAGAAATGGCTTGACGAGATGCGGAACAGGTACAAATTTAAGGTGGAGGAGTCCTGTCTGCTACCGCTGGAAACAAATGGGCGTCGAGTTCTTCTTTCCGGTAAAATAGATCTGTTGCTCTACGGTGATGAAGAGGTGTGTATAGTTGATTACAAGACTGACCTTGATCGCAACGCCGAGCCTGAATACATCAAGCAGTTAAGCGTATATTATCACGTTTTAAATGAGCTGGAAACGGGTAAAGAGGTGAAGGCTCAGTTGTTTTACACGCAGAAAGAGGAGCCGGAGCCCCCGATTGAACCGTTGACAAAAGAAAATATCAAGGACCTAATCTTTATTTAATTCTTTTTCTTCCCGGTTGAGTCGGTAGAGAAAGGCAAAAACTTCAGCGACTGCTTCGTAAAGTGAGACGGGAATTTGGCGGTCGAGGTCGAGTTGGAAAAGAAGTGCCGCGAGGTCGGGGTCCTCGTAAAGGGGAATATTGTGTTTTTCGGCCGACGTGACAATTCTCTCGGCCAGTTCCCCCGCTCCTTTTGCACGGACCCGGGGCGCTTCTTCCTCTGTTTCGTCGTAGCTCATGGCAATTGCTTTATAAATATCGACCGCCGAGCGGCGCCCGAAGTCCTTTTTTTCTTCCGCCATTTTTAGCACCCGTTTTCTATTTTTTCACGGTTGAGTTTGATCTAAAATACCCTTAATTCCGTCATTCCGGCCTCCGAGCCAGAATCTACCGACCTCAGCACGTCATTCCGGACAAGCGACCGAAGGGAGCGCGATCCGGAATCCATATTGAATTTTAAACGATTATCATTCAAGACTCAAAAATTTGTTGCGAGTTACGGGTTGCGGATTAAGGCCTAAAACTAAAAACTGAAAACTGGAAACTAAAAACTGAAAACCTTCAAATGGATTGCGGATCGTGGTCCGCAATGACGAGCGTTAGATCAAGACCATCCCCCCTTTCCTTTTCCCCCCTTGAAGGGGGGAAGACAAAAGGGGGAACCTTTTCCCTCATTTCCCCTCCCTGAAGGGGGGAGAAACAAAGGTGGGAAATGTATTGCGGGTCAGAATCCGCAATGACGAGCGTTAGCTCAGATTCTTAATGACACCGGGGAGGCCAAACAAGTAAAAGCTGTGATCAGGCGCCGGCGTGGGGTGGTACGACAAAATCAAGATCTACATTACCCCCGACAATTTCGCGCACTATGGTTGCGATTTCGTTTATCTGCGTCTCAGTCAATTCGACGTCGCGTGCCTCAGCAATAACCTCAACCTGTTTTTTATTGTGGGCAACAGTGAGTGCGTGGTCGATGTTCGGCTGAGCCAGGACCCAGGCAATTAAAGAAGAGGCCAGTGGAAAGTCGCCATTATTTTCCTCAAAATATTTGGCGATCTGGTGGACGGTATGGCGGTAGATGGAAAAATTATCGCGGACATGCGCCAGGCTACTGCCCAGGGTATCGTATTCCAGTTCTCCCGCTTCGAGAAAATCATCGGTAAGCAGACCGCGACAGAGCACACCGTAAGCAATCTTTCGCAGGTTTTTGTCTTTGCAATAGGGGAGCAGATCGTTTTCGGCCTGGAGTTGAAAGAGACTGTAAGGGAACTGGATGAAATCAACTTTACCGCCCTCTTCAGCTGCTTCAATCTGTTCGGGGGTAAAGTTGGTAACGCCGGTATAACGAATTTTCCCTTCCCGGCGCAGATCGTCGAGTGTGCCCATGGTTTCAGCAAACGGAACTTTTTCGTCCGGCCAGTAAATTTGATAGCAGTCTAAAACGTCAAATCCAAGCAGTTCAAGGCTTTCATTTACGCCGGCTCGTATATTTTCTGGCCGTCCATCGGGACGCAGCAGGCCTTCCTCATCCCGTTTGATTCCTCCCTTGGTGATAATGAAAAGATCGTTTCGACAGCCAAGTTCTGAAATAATTTTACCCAGTTCTTTTTCAACCCGGGCGATACCCAGGTTTTTTGCGAGGTCAATCATGTTGATGTTCTGTTTCAGAGAAGTCTCCACTATCTCGCGCACCGTGGAGCCGCGGCCGATCAGTTCCTTTATTGAGGGGCGAATGCCAACCCCCAGGCGGCCAAGATTTTCAAGTTCTACCATGTTTGGGTAGTCCTTTCAAAAAAGTGATATCTTTTTCGCAAAATAAAATTTTAACCTATCAAGGACTATTTTAAAACGATATCGCTTTTCTTCTCCGAATCTTCCGTCAAGTTTGTTATTATGCCCCCCGCACTTCCTCCGGCCCTTCATGGGGGAAGGTGGGAATTACGCTGGAGTTTTTTCGGTTCAATAAGACAGTAGTTGTTTTTTTGAAAAATTCATATTAAAATTGCCTCAAGTCAAATACAATTAACTGAACCAGTAGTTATAGAGGGAGTGGACAAGTGATGGACTACACTTTTCGCAGTCCGAGTAAAGGCGTGTTTGAGGGTAAGGAAATAGTTTCTGAGGTAATTAATTATTTTCAGGCGGACCCCTGCCGGCCTTATCTGCTGGCGGTGGGGACCGACTCGCGTCAATTGGCGGATCGCTCTTCTTTTGTCTCCGTGGTGGCTCTACATCGCAAGGGATGCGGTGGTCGCTACTACTGGCACCAATTTTATCGTCGGCGGTTTCAGGCTCTGCGGCCACGAATTCAGGTGGAGGCTGAAGCAAGCCTGAAGTTAGTAACGGAGCTAACCGAAGCGCTTGATCCGCGGCTGGCACAGCTCTCAGACGTTCCGGATTTTAACCTTGAGGTTCACGTGGACATCGGCCGCAACGGGGCGACGGGAGAGATGATTAATGAAATCGCCGGCATGATCAGCGGGTGTGGCTACGAGGTGCGGACCAAACCGGAGGCATACTGTGCCGCTATTTTAGCTGATAACCACGCGTAAGTTCTCGAAGGGGCGAGCGGAGGGCTGTAAAATCATAAAAATATCTGAATGAGGTGCAGTGAATAGATGTGTCAACGCAGAAGATGTAAAGTGCTGGCGACGGTGGGGCCGGCCAGCTGGGAGGCGGAGAAGCTGGAGGAAATGATTGAGGCCGGTGTTGATGGTTTCAGGTTCAACTTCAGTCACGGTTCAGTCAGCGATTACCTACCGCTTGTAAGAAAAATCAGAGAAAAAAGCGAAGAAGCTAGAAAACCGGTTGCCTGTCTTGCTGACCTGCAGGGGCCAAAGATACGGTTGGGCGAGTTAAGGGAGGAACGACAGTTAGAAAGCGGAGAGGAGGTTGAATTTCATCCGGGAGAGAGCGAAGAAGACGGTCCGGGACTGCCAATAAATTTAGACAGTCTGCTTATTGATCTTGAGGAAGGTCACGGTATATTTATAGCCGACGGTCAAATCCAACTGAAAGTTAAAGAGGTTGGAAAGACCGGGTTAAGGGCGGAGGTAGTTTACGGGGGCGATATAGGCTCCAACAAGGGAGTTAATTTACCGGACAGTAACGTAAGCCTGCCAGCTCTAACTGAAGAAGATCGCGAGGAACTCGAAAGAGCGGTGAACAACGACTTCGATATGGTTGCGCTTTCGTTTGTCCGCAGTGCGGCTGATCTCCAACCGGTGCAAAAAACAATCAAGCGGGCAAACAGTCAAATTGACCTGGTGGCAAAGATAGAGACGGAGCGTGCCCTGGTTAATCTTGATGAAATTTTAAGCCAGGTGGAAGGGGTAATGGTGGCCCGTGGAGACCTGGGGGTAGAGATAGGGCACAAGCGAGTTCCCTACCAGCAAAAAGAGATAATAAGAAGAGCAAACAGCCGGGGAAAATTTGTGATAACGGCGACGCAGATGCTGGAGTCAATGATAAAAAAATCAACGCCCACACGGGCGGAAACTTCGGACGTCGCCAACGCCGTGTTGGATGGTTCGGATACTGTAATGCTGTCCGGGGAAACAGCAGTCGGTGCCTACCCGTTGAAGAGTGTGGAGACGATGATAGAGATTATAGAGACTACGGAAAGTGATTTCAAACAGCGTTTAAAACAGCTCTCCATGGAAGTTGAGCGGCCGGGTGAAGAGATTGCAGTCAGTATGGTTAACGCGGCGGCGCGATGTGCCCGGGAGATAAACGCTCGCGCCGTGGTAATTCCCACCTTTTCCGGTTCCACGGCCCGGATGATTTCTAACACCTATACCCCCTGCCCGTTGATAGCTCTTTGTGCTTCGCAGACAACTCTGCAGAAGAGTGTCCTCTATCGAAACGTCTACTCCTGCTCGTTAGCGGTAATAGAAGACACAGACGAGCTGGTGGAGAGAGCAAAACAGACCTGTAGTGAGCTGGAGCTGGTTAGTTCCGGTGACAAGATAGTGCTGCTCGCCGGTCTGCCTCTGGCCAGGGCAGGTATTACTAACCTAATTCACGTGATCAAGAACGGTTAGATGACGGGGACGATCATGTCGTCAATGGTGCCGCCGGCTGGAATCATGGGCAAAACATGCTCCTCATAAGGAACGACGGCTTCAAGGACAAAGGGACCGTCATGGTCCAATAATTCCTGCAGCCCGTCTTCAAGTTCGTCCCGAGTGGTTATTCTTCGCGCGGGAACTTTCATACCCTCACAGATTTTAAGAAAGTCGACTTCGGGGTCACCAATATAAGTGTCGCCGCGGTCGCCGCCATAGAAACGGTCCTCCCACTGGACAACCATACCGAGGTGATGGTTGTTGAGAATGATGGTTTTAGCGTTTATATCGTGTTGGACGGCAGCTGCCAGTTCTTGCTGATTCATCATGAAACTACCGTCGCCGTCAATGTTAATCACTTCGCGGTCAGGTTTGCCAAGCTTGGCACCGAGGGCCGAAGGAAGGCCAAAACCCATAGCGCCAAGTCCACAACTGCTGACCCAGGTCCGGGGTTCCTTGAAGTTGTAGTGCAGGGCGGCGAAAACCTGGTGCTGGCCGACCCCGGTAGTAATAATTGCATCATCAGGGGCGAGGTCGGATAGTTTCTCACAGACCTCCTGGGGCATAATGGCGTCACCTTTAGATTTATAGCGAAGCGGCCGTTCCTGTTTCCACTCCTGGATCTGCTCAAGCCAGTAGTCGTAGTCGCCGGCTTCAACAATATCGTTCAGTTTAGAGAGAGCGTCGGCAACGTCGCTGGCGATCGGAATGTCAGCAACTTTATTTTTATTAATTTCAGCGGGATCAATGTCGACGTGGATGATCTTGCCGTGCTTGGCAAACTCCTCAACCTTGCCGGTGACCCTGTCGTCAAAACGGACGCCAAGAGCAATCAGGAGGTCGGCCTGAGCGACGGCGAGGTTGGAATATTCTGTGCCGTGCATGCCAAGCATATTAAGGGCTTCGGGTCGATTTTCAGGGAATGCACCAAGCCCGGTCATGGTCGTGGTAACCGGGATGCCGGTTTTATCGACTAACTTTTGTAACTCTTCGGCGGCGTCACCCGAAACAACCCCACCTCCACAGTAAATAACAGGTTTACGTGCTTCTTTTATAGCTTTGGCGGCCTGCTTAACCTGGTGAGGGTTGGCCTCGTAATTTGGGGCATACCCGGGGCGGTCAAAAGTTTTACTGAAATCGGGAGTTGTGTAGCCCTGTTGAATGTCCTTGGGGATATCAATGAGAACCGGACCGGGTCGGCCGCTGTTGGCAATGTAAAAAGCTTCCGCAAAAATAGCGGGGATGTCATCAATATCCTGGATCAGATAATTGTGCTTTGTCATCTGTTGAGTGGCGCCGATAATGTCCGACTCCTGGAAGGCGTCCATGCCGATAACATTTGTAGGCACCTGACCGGTCATTGCGACCAGTGGGATAGAATCCATCATGGCGTCCTGGATTCCCGTTATCAGGTTGGTAGCACCGGGGCCGGAGGTAGCCATGCAGACGCCGGTTTTGCCGGTAACGCGGGCATAGCCGCCAGCAGCAAATGAAGCTCCCTGTTCATGCCGGGTAAGGATAAGATCGATAGCGTCGGTTTTGTTGAGAGCGTGATGGATTTCCATGCTGGCTCCGCCGGGGTAACCAAATATGTGTTCAACTTCCTGTTCAATAAGCGATTCACGAATTATTTCACAGCCGCGCATCGGTTCATTTTCGGTGCGTTCTCCGGTTATCTGGGTTTTAGACATCATTAACACTCCGTTTTTTGAAATTTTTTAGCAGTTTCAGTCTATCTACAAACCAACCGCTTCATTATATTTAATTGATGGGGATAAAGTCAATGATGTCTCATTTGATCGCGCAGGGCGTAAACATCGAACAGGCGAACATGCGAACAGGCGAAAGTTCGGGGGAATCAAGTTCAAGATCAAAGTCACTGGATTCCGGCTCGGGGGCCGGAATGACGTCAAGTTCAAGAACATGAGCAAGATTATGAGCACTTGATTAATTTGAATTAGCTTTCAGCTTTTGGCTTTGAGCTGAATTAATTCCCCCCTCACCTGTGCCCTCTCCCTCGGCGGGGAGAGGGATTAGTTCAAGAGCGGACGTGGGCCGGAATGGCGGGCTTAAATCAAGCCCATCTTCCCTTTCATTTTATCCCCTTGAAGGGAGGAAGACAAAGGGGGGTGTAAACATGGATTATTCCTCAAGCCTGTAGCGTCGACCGATAAGTCTGGGAGTGTTGCAGGGAGCAGTTCAGGGGAGGGTCAGGTGGCTGGTAGTTATAATCTCACCGGTTTCAAGAGGGGTTTTGACCGACGCGCCGAGGTAGTCATAAATTTCGGCAGGCGGAAGCCCAGCGGCAGGACGTAGTTCGACAACGGCATCGGGCGTTAATTTTTTGTCAACTTCGAGCTGATGGGCGGCAGCGATGGAGCGGCGCGCGTTGAGCCGGTAATCGCCCCAATCGCCAGGTTTCGGCGGCTGTCCACTGCCGGCAAGCCGGGAAATGATTTCCTCGGTCAGTCTTTTAACGGTGTGGGGAATATTTTCTGAGAGGCGTGCAAAGTCGGCCAGAGGCAGAGAAAAACTATGTTCAGGACCGGGCCGGGAGTTATCTATTGTGACATGTCGTTCCCAGAAGCAGGCGCCAAAGTGGAAGGCAACAGCGGGGGCAAGCTCAGACTGGCCGTGGTCGGAGAAACCGACCGGTAGATTAAAGTTATCGGCCAGGGTCTTGATGCGGCGGAGGTTCAGCTTGTGTTCAGCGGCGGGATATTGCGGTTGGCAGAGGAGGAGAATTATCTTTTTTGCCGGCCGGAGCCATTCGAGAGCCCGGTCTATTTCTTTCCTGGTCGCGGCTCCGGTGGAGAGAACAACGGGAACGCCGGTCTGCCCCGCGGCTTCAAGGAGGCGGCGGTAGGTTATATCACCGGAGGCAATTTTTATAAAAGGGGGACTGGTATTTTGAACGTACCAGTTTAGAGTTTCGGGATCAAAGACGGAGGCGGCAATTTCGATATCCAGCTCGGCAGCGAGGGAGACAAGCTCCAGGTAATCTTCAGTCGACAAATGATGTTGGCGGAAAATATTCTTAACTTCGTCATCAACCTGTTGGGAGAGCAGGCGGTCCGGTCTGAAAAGTTGAAATTTCAGACAATCTACTCCCAAACGGGCAAGCTTCTTCAGGTAGGATTTTGCCAGCTCAAGATCGCCGTCGTGATTGAATCCCACTTCGGCGACTGAGTAGGGGCGGTCGGCATTTGCCTTCCGGGAGAAAAGCTGCGAAAAATTCAGTTCATATCAGCCCAGAATATCAGCAAGACAGTCGCAGACGTAGTTCTTTTGTTCCGCGGAAAGTAGAGAAAAGACAGGCAGGCTGAGGACTTCCTGTGCCGCTTTTTCAGCTACCGGCAGATCTCCTTCACTGTAATTGAGTTGACTGAGTCCGGCCTGAAGGTGTAGAGGTTGTGGGTAATGGACACCAGCTCCGATTCCCTTATCCTGTAGTTGTTCAACAACTTCGTCGCGATCCTGGACGCGAATCACATACTGGTGGTAGACGTGATCGGCGTAATCGGCGAAAAAAGGTGTTTCAACCGGCAGATCAGCAAGCCGTTGATTATAATAAGAGGCATTTTCCTGGCGTCCGCTATTCCAGTCTTCGAGGTAGTTTAGTTTCACGTCAAGGACAGCGCCCTGGAAACCATCCATTCGTTCGTTATGTCCGAGAATGGCGTGGGAGTATTTACCGGCTCGTCCGTGATCGCGCAACTGCCGGATTCGGTCGGCAAGCCGGGGATCATCTGTGGTAACGCCGCCCGCATCGCCAAAGGCACCAAGATTTTTTCCGGGATAGAAACTAAAGGCGGCAGCTTCGCTCAGGCCACCAACTGGTTCTCCCCGGTAAAGGGCGCCGTGGGCCTGGGCGGCATCTTCAAAGAGCATTAGGTCGTTTTCGTCAGAAATTGTCTGCAGTTCGTCCATGGGAGCGGGATGGCCGTAGAGGTGAACGGCCATAATAGCTTTAGTATTGTTGTTGACCTTTGCGGCAACGTCCTCCGGGTCAAGGTTGTAGGTTTTAGGATCAATGTCAGCGAAGACAGGCTTAACCCCCATGTGCACCAGTGGTTCAACCGTGGCAATAAAGGTAAACGGCGTGGTGATAACTTCATCGCCCGGCTTTAGACCGGCGGCTTCATAGATGAGCTGCAGGGCGGCCGTGCCGCTGTTAAGCCCGATACACTGCTTGGTATTACAATACTCAGCGAAGTTTTTTTCAAATTTTTCTACCGCCGGGCCAAGTATGAAAGCAGTGTTATCTACAACGTCTTCCAGGGCGGCGTCAATTTTATCGGAAATTTGTTCGTATTGTGCCGAAAGATCTAAGGTTGGGACTTCCACTGTGGTCACCTTTTAGTTAGAAAGTTGGAAAGTTGCAAAGTTTAAAAGTTAGAAAGTTGCAATTTTAAACCAAAAGTACGGAAATTAAGGTTGAATGGAGATTATAGTTTTTGGGAGCGAAAAAAACAAGGTAAATGTTTAGTGGCCCCGGGGGGATTGAGGACTTATGACGTTTCAGGGCGTGAGCCAACGAGTGTCATTGGTTGGTGAGCGGTGATCGGTTTATGTTAATTGCAGGGAGCGGGGCGCAGGGCGCAGGGCGTAAACATCGAACAGTCGAGCTTGCGAACAGTCGAGCAGGCAGGAAACCGGCGATGGGGCGATGGGGGGAGTGGGGGAAAGTTCGCTGGGCGCAGAGCGCAGGGCGCTTGGCGCGGAGTGTAAAACCGTAATCGGTGAGCGGTAAGAGCGGAAAATCATAAAGACGAAAACTGATGGAAAGCAGTTAAAGCTTTGAACTTTGGGCTGATGTTTTTCGGCTTGTGGGGCGGAATAAAGGTGTCAGGTTAGGGGTTAGCGGGACAAATCATTCAAGAGCGACTCGAAAGTGGAACGCCAGTTTGCTAATTCGAGTTCAGGTTTCGGGCAGATGCGGTTAACCCAGTAGAAGAATTTTTCCCATTGAGGATCTGATTTTTTGCCATCCATCTGATCTTCAAACTGACAGTACTGTTTTTGCAGCCAGGGACGAATTGTTGAGGCAGGCGGCTGGAAGTATTTCATTTGTGTGTTGTGAGCTGATTGGAGCTGTTTGTCGGCCACGTCGCCCTCCCACCAGTCGGGGGTTGGTTCAGGCATTGCCAGAGTATCGCCGTGTATCCCCAGCCGGTTGAGCCACTCTCGTTCGTCTTTAAGCCGGGGATTACTACCGCCGTTGAGTTTTTTGCTGTCTTCCCATTCAAATACGGCCTGGGTAAATGTGCGAAAGCGACTGGTCTTATGAAGAAGTCTTTCCTCCCGCCAGGTGCCGCGAGCATAGTAGCGGTTTTTTTTCACCTGCATATCAGCTCCAAGCAAGAAAACCCGTCGGGCAGGAGTACGCGTGAGAAGATCGACAAGGGTGGCTGTGACAGTGCCACCGGCGTTTGCATTGAGGAGAAAGTTAGCGCTTGTGAGCCAGCCGGAGAGTGGGGAGCGAAGCGCAAGGAGAGAGGTTGGGATCCGGATGTTTTCTATTATCTCCGGGGGAACAAAGGGGCTGAGGAGCAGCCGGTTGGGGTTAGAATGCTGGAGGTCTTCATAAACAATTTTTTGATAGTCTACAGCGACGTGTAAATCAGAAGATATTCCCCGTTTTTCAAGGACTGGCCCTGCAGTGTTAACGGTAATCAGGTATAGATGTTTGCGGTTGCGGCGCAGCCAGTCAACCTGGTTGTCAAGAGAGGGACCGGCCGCTACCAGGGCGATATTTCCCCGGTGTCGGTCAAACAGGGGAACAGTGGGCTTAAGCAGGGAGATCAGGTTTCGCCGGAAATTTCGAAGCCAGTATATACCCTGCTCAACAAGGGTGTTAAGGCTTATTTTATGAAAAGTTTGCAACCGTTTGAAGGTGGACATACAGCGGCGAAAAAAGCGGGGGAATCTACGCCGGTAGTCGGGCCACTCGACCAGTAAAAAATCACCACATTCCTCAAGCGGCAGAAAATCACCGAGCTGGCCCAGCAGATCGTCGACGTCGGGGGAGAAAATTTTTAACTCAGCAAAGTCCTTGGGGGACCAGATTGATTTTTCTTTGCCGATTTCCAGCAACTCCGGCCGCGGTTCAAAAACAGCGACCTGTGGTGATTCACAGCGTTCACCGATCAGTTTTAGCAGGTAGCCAAGCCCGGCACCAAGCAGGACAAATTTTTCGTGCCGGGGCAATTTTTCAGGAAGTAATTTAGCAGCCTCTGCAAGCGGGTCGTAGGCGGAGTGAAGCCTGGCCAAATCACCGTGATCACAAACGTAATAGCCACCCCGCCGGGCTTGCTCAATTTGCATGGGAGGGGGTGGGCATATTCAAGCCATAAACCCCTGTTCAGCCTCGTCCTCATCCGCTTCCGTTACTTCCTTCCAGATGCCGCGATTGACCATTTCGTTCCGAATTATACGTCGTTCCTGGCGATCGTAGCTTCCCCAGTGTTCATTGTATTCGGCTGCCAGTTTTTCGTCTGAAGCCTGCTGACAGATTCCCCGTAACTTGGTTATGGTTGGTTCAGGAGGAAGCTCCTGTGTGCTCTCGGTTCCCTGGACGTCTGTATCGTCTTTGGGTGGCGCTGGCTCGGGCTCGGTAGCAGGCGGCTGGGGTTGTTCATCCTCAAAGAGTTTTGAAAGCTCTTCAACCTGGCCTGCTTTGACCCAGTCTTCGCCACCGGCGCGGCAGACAAGAGAATCAGGGTTGACTTTTGATTCTAATTCATTTGCTTCAAAAGGTCCAATAACCTCGTTGTTTTCATAGGTGTACCATTTTGCCATAGCAGATAACCTCGTGTTAGAGCCTCTCCGAAAAGCTTTCCGCCTCACCCTAACCCTCTCCCTCCAGGGGAGAGGGGACTTTTCGGATAACCTCGTGTTAGTTTTAAATTAGCCTGGTTTAATCGATTTTAACGCCGAGATCACGCCGGTGTTCCCAGCGAATGTTTTGTCCGTCCATGAAGGCGAAGATAGTACCGTCTTCGTCAGTGCGGTGAATTTCAGAGCCTACTTCACGAAGCCGGTCAATCACTTCCGGGGAGGGATGACCGTAAGTGTTGTAGGCGCCAACGGTGAAAACAGAGTGTTCGGGGCTTGTAATTCGAGCCCAGGGCATCGCTGTTGAGGTGTTGACACTGCCGTGGTGAGCAACTTTTAAAATGTCAACGTTTATCTGGTGTCCCCACTGTTGAATAACCTGTTCTTCGCCGTCAAATTCCAGATCACCGGTGACCAGGAGGCTGTTGTCGCCGTAATAAAAGAGAACTGTAAGACTTGAGTCGTTAACATCGGGGGCATTGGGGTTGGTGTAAAGCAGCCAGGCGCGAGCGCCACCGCCAATATTCAACGGCGTGCCAGCTCGTAGATCGCCGCCTGCATCTTCGGGGGCGCGGACGGTAGTCCCCTGGCGTTCAGCCGCCTCGAGCATGGCTTCGTTAGAGGCGGTTGCATGATCGGCGCCGGATATCCAGAGTTCTTTTACTTCGATCGCATCAAAGATAGCCTCGGCGCCACCAATGTGGTCGCTGTGGGGGTGGGTGGCAATAAAGTAATCAAGATGTTCAATATTGTTGCGAGCGAAGAAGGGAAGGATTAGTCTTTCCCCGGCATGGACTTCCCGCGCCATCTCAAAGTCAGGTTCGCCGCCCTCGCCGGCATCGATAAGTATATTGTCCCCGGCGGGCGTCTGAATAAAGATAGCATCGCCCTGGCCAACGTCAAGGAAGACAACAGACATTTCGTGTGGTTCTCGGTCGGTTATTAAAAGACCCGGCTCAAGTGGTATGGTTGCCTCGGCAAAAGCCTCTTCAAGCGCCAGGTCATCGACGCCGCCGTCGACCTGATAGCCCTGAAAAGCAAACATCCAGGCTATGATAGTGGCAATTAGAAGACCGGCTACGACAAACCAGCCCTGGAGGTCAGTGTTCTGACCCGGGCGGCCACCGTAGAATGCTTTTGCCCGCCGATAAGTTTCAAATGAATCCATGCTGATCAACCCCAATTATTTGGTTGATAACTATTCGATAAGTGTATCGCCGATTCGGGCCTCGCCCCTAAATCCGTCAAGTGTTGTCGGGCCAATCCCGGATACGTCAAGGACGTCGTTTTCAGAACGAAAAGGGCCGTGAGTCTCTCTATGGCGGATAATGTTTCTGGCGGTAGATTCACCGACCCGGTGAAGTCGCTGGAGCTCCTCAAGATCGGCTGTGTTTAGATCAACTGCGAGCTCAAACTGTAGTTCTCGTTGTTCTTCCTGTGACAAAAACCTTAGAGCGAAGTTAGTTTCCGGCAAATCGCTGGAATCTGGTGGAGGGGGACTTTCTGCATCAACAGTTAAGAAGTCCCCGGGAGAAAACCCGTCATCTCTACCAATTTCAGTGAATCGATATATACCGTGAAGAGATAGAACAAGCGCTACCAGCAGTATACCGGCCAATATTTTTTGTATCTTGTTCATTTAGTTTACCTCCGGCGTAAAACAATCCCTCATTTATTGTAACAATCTTGACTCAATATAAATTCCATATTTATGCAGAACCTACCGAAGTTCCGGTCTCTGTCGGCAGCGAATACCGCCCCAAAACCTGAGCCGACACTGGCAGTTACGGACTTGTTAGCCCGAATTATTCACGACAGCACCACTGTCGTGAATAATTCGCCCGCAGGGGCGCATTCAATCGAGGCCGGAACTTTGCTTAAAAGCCATTAAACGGCAT
>Ga0207421_10000829_pt1 | contig 40197 bp, 37 predicted proteins | sample SodLakKL_010_SED_4_FD_187542 | JGI IMG/M metagenome (GOLD analysis project Ga0207421, IMG submission 187542) | Alkaline sediment microbial communities from Lake Tanatar, Kulunda Steppe, Russia - 8KL_010_SED (SPAdes) (version 2) | ecosystem: Environmental > Aquatic > Non-marine Saline and...
AATCGATAAACCACGCCAATCATGGCCAGAATGGCAACGGGATAGATTGCCCAGACCGGTATTCCGATGACCATGGATCCGGCAAGTGCGATTACACTGATTCCGCCGACGGTCAGGGCATAGGGCAATTGGGTGTTGACGTGGGTGATGTGATCACAACGGCAGGCCAGAGAGCTTAAAATGGTGGTATCGGAGATGGGGGAGCAGTGATCGCCCCAGACTGCGCCGGCCAAAACGGCACTGACACTTGCATAGATCAGGGTGTAGGTATCGACGGAATCAAGGCCGGCCGCCCCGCTGAGCGTCCAGGTGAGCGGAAGGACCAGAGGGGTGAGAATGCCCATGGTTCCCCAACTCGATCCGGTGGCAAAGCTGGTTACACCGGCCAGAATAAAGATTAACACCGGAATCCAGTACGGATCGAGGACCCCTTCCAACAGCGATACCAGATAGAGGGGTGTCTGCAGATCCTGGGTTACCATACCAAGCGACCAGGCCAGTACAAGAATAATCAGCCCCTCAAACATCAGGTGCATGCCGCGGTACATCGCTTTCAACATCGCTTCGGTGGTAAGCAATCCCTTGCTGAGGGTCATCAGAATAGCCAGGAACAGGGAAAATACGGAACCCCAGACCAGGGCAGCGTAGGAGTCGGATGATCCGATCACCTCCTGAATGGTGGAACCCTCACCGGTGATCCAGAGTCCGCCCATCGTGATCCCGACCAGGCCCAAAATGGGAAGGGCGGCGTTCAGCCAGTGCGAAACCTGTTCCCCGTTGTCGGGCCGGTCTGTTTCTGAAACACCGTCATCATCCGGATGGGCCGTTGTTTCCTTTGTATGGGGATCGGCCACTTTTGAGGTATCCCTGCCATTCAGAGCCTGCTGTTCGGCCCGGCGCATAGGCCCGAAATCACGTCCGCTCAGCGCGATGATTGCGACAAATATAATCGCCAGAAATGCATAGAAGTTGTAGGGAAGGGAGTTCAGGAAAATAAGGTATGCGGATTCATCGAGTCCGTCGATCCCGGAGCCCGCTTCGTGGATGTACCCAACGACGGCGCCGACCCAGGTGGAGATCAGGGCGATGATGGCGACAGGGGCGGCGGTGGAGTCGACCAGGTAGGCAAGTTTCGCCCGGGAAATCCGGAGCCGGTCGGTGAGCGGACGCATGGTGCTGCCGACAACCATCGTGTTGGCGTAGTCATCAAAAAATACGAGGTAGCCCATCGCGGTGGTGGTCGTCTGGGCGCGGCGGCGGTTGGTCATCAGCCGGGTTATGGCACGGACAATTCCGCGAGTGCCTCCGTTTTCACCGATGATGCCGATGGTACCGCCGATCAGCAAACTGAAAACCAGAATACTGACGTGGTCGGGATCAGCGACCGATGGAACAATGTAGCCGGTCACTGTTGTAAAGAACGACGAAAAAAATGTGGAGAATCCGAGTCCGGTTACCAGCCAGGCTCCCATCCAGACACCGATAAAGAGCGCAAAAAGAACCTGCCGAAAGATCAAGGCGATGGCAATGGCTACGATGGGCGGCAGGACACTCCACCATTTCGGGCCATTTTTTGCTGATGCGGGGATCACTTCGTCTGATGTTGCCTGATCCGTATCACCGGTTGTCCCGGCCGGACCTGCTCCGTCTTCACTTTCAGCGGTATGATTCCAGTCATCCGACCAGGCATCACCCTCAGCGGTTTCCGGGTCTGTCGAGTGCCAATCCGCATCATCCCCAAACCCGTCCCCGGCACCGTCACATTCGGGAATTTCTGTAACGGATTCGAGATCATCAAACGTAAAATCCTCACAATCATCCGGATCCGTTTCGGCAGCGGATTCCGCTCTGTCGGATCTGCCGGTTGCTATATCCGCTCTGTCGAATCTGCCGGATGCGGTGTTTTCTTTCCCGGATTTGTCGGATGCGGTTTCGGCCTGATATGGCCCGTCCGGGCCGGCACTCCGGGTTCCGGATACCATCGCATCGGAACCGGCCGGTGCAAACAGTACCGTGCCCGCCAACAGCAACAACCCCAACCAGATTTTCATGGAAATCCGGAAAAGGCCGCGGGAATTACGAATGGGGAATATGCCGGGTGTTATTGTCACGTTTCTTCAATTTTGCAAAATCCAAAATAAGAAATCCCGACGGCTTTCCTATTTGTCAGATGGGTGATATCCCGCCGCTAACGCCCAAGTTTTTGAATGGCCGTTTCCAGCCGGCGGATCACCTCATCGCGTCCAAGAAGTTCCAGTGACTCAAACAGATCGGGGCCCGACCCGGAACCGGTGACAGCCACACGCAGCGGCATCATCAGTTTACCAAACCCGATCTCTTCCTCTTCGATGATCTCTGTCAGGATCTGTTTCAGCCCGGCCGCTTTAAATGATGCCTCATCCAGGCCGGCAATGCGATCGCGGTATTTTTTTACCAGATCCGGGGTTGCCTCTTTCCACCCCTTTTTGACCGCTTTTTCATCGTATTCCATTGGCGGTTCGAAGAAAAACACCCCGGCGTCCAGAAATTCCGGCAGTCGGGATACCCGCTCTTTAAGCAGCCCGACCATGCCGGCCAGAAATTCCCTGCTAACTTTCTGCCCCTCTCCGCGCTCTTCCATTAGCAGAGCCAGTTCGGCGGCCAGGTCATCATCAGGCCGCTCGCGCATGTAATGCTCATTGAACCAAAGCAGCTTGTTGAAATCAAATATGGCTCCGCTTTTTCCGACCCTGTCGAGCGAAAATTCACCGGTAATCTCCTCGAGGGTAATTATTTCACGATCGTCGCCGGGGCTCCATCCAAGAAGCGCCAGGAAGTTGATCACCGCATCCCGTTCGTACCGGCCTTTCCGGTAATCCCGCACGTTAACCGGAATGCCCTCTTCTTCAGCCTTGCGTTTGGATAGTTTCCCGCCGCTGGGTGACATTATAAGCGGCAAATGGGCCATTTCCGGCGGTTCCCACCCCAGAAAACGGTAGAGCAAAAGGTGCTTCGGAGCCGAACTCAGCCACTCCTCGCCGCGGATAACATGTGATATAGCCATTTCGTGATCATCCACCACATTGGCCAGGTGGTATGTCGGCATACCGTCGGCTTTTACCAGTACCTGATCGTCGAGTCCATCGGTTTCAAATGAGACGGATCCACGAACCAGGTCATCAAAACGGACCGTCTCTCCGGCAGGAATCATCATGCGGATCACGTGCTCCGCCCCATCCCCGATCAGACGTTTCACCTCATCGGCGGGCAGGGTCAGGCTGTTTCGCATCTCTGCCCGGGTAACCGGATCATATTTCGGTGACGTATTTTCGGATGTGCGCAGCCGCTCGCGCATCGCCTCAATCTCTTCGACCGTATCAAACGCGTAATAGGCATGGCCCGCATCCACAAGCTTTTGCGCGTACTCCAGATACCGCTCTTTGCGGTCACTTTGATGGTAGGGGCCGAATGAGCCGCTGTGAGAGCGTTTCCCCGATACTTCTGCCTCATATGCAATACGGAAGACCTTTTTGGCATCTCCCCCTGTTGCATCGACATCCGAAGTTTTTTTATCCTGGCTGATGACAACCGGCCCCTCATCCGGCGTAAGTCCTGCCCAGGCAAGACTCTCCATGATATCCTGTTCGGCTTCTTCTACATACCGGCCGCGATCGGTATCCTCGATACGCAGCACAAATGTGCCGCCATGATGCCGTGCAAAAAGATAATTGTACAGGGCGGTGCGTAGGCCTCCGATATGCAGCAAACCGGTCGGAGACGGAGCAAAACGAACGCGAACGTCGGTACTCATAGGTTTCAAAAGTTTTATTTCGTCAAATGTGATATGTTTCGATATGGATTACCGTTTCAAAATACCAACTATTTCAGTGGCTGCAAATCAGTGGTTACAGATCGGATCATTTCCGCAAAGGCGGACGGGGAGCCGGCACACCGTGGCAGGATCTTCCAGGGGCATGAGACCCATCCGCCGAAACAGAAATCCGTATCCGTCATGCCCATAGATCCCGGAACCGCATCCCGACAAAACAAGTCCGTTACGGCGCTGCTGCTGCCGGGGTACGCTCCCGATCTGCAGTGGATGGCGCGTGCGCTGAATGCCGGGCGGGTGATTCTGGATGACCGGCACCCGTTTTCAAGAAAAAGCAAGGTGCACCGGACCAAAATCCGGACCCCTGACGGCCATCAGTGGCTCTCGCTTCCCATTGTCACCGAAGATCGCCGCAAGCCGATCAACCGGGTGCGTATTGACGACCGGCGGCCCTGGCTGCAGCACCATCTGCAGGCGCTGGAGTTCAACTATCGGAACAGCCTCTATTTCGATTATTTCGAGCCGGAAATCCGCGCTGATCTGCAGGTTGCCGCCGAATATGAGTTGCTTCTGGATGCGGTGCGACATCTCATGCAGCGACAGTGGATCTATCTGCAACTTCCGGAATTTCCGGAGTGGATAAGTGAGATCGAGGCAGACGAGCCCTGTACAGAACGTGCTGCGGTGGCCGGCCGGCCGGTTGATGAGCTGCCCGAACATCACCCCGTTGCTCCCGGCAGCAGTGTCTGGCAGGAGCCCAACAGCCGGAACTATCAGAAACCCCATCCTGAAGCGACTCAGCCTGATTTCCGGATACCGGAATATCGTCAGCATTTTCCCGGATTTGTTCCGGGGTGTGGTGTGCTTGATATGCTGTTTGAATACGGGCCGGAGTCGTGGCAAATTCTGGATGGCATAAAAAGCGGACACGGCTGAGCGGATTGCAAACAGGATGTGCGATCCGGGTCACAGACCAGATTGTGACCCGGATTGCGGATCAGACGCGCGAAGCTCATTGCTCATCGAATAAACGGACCAGATTGCGGATCGGACTATCGGGCCGACTCTGTAAACCGGCTTATTGCGGATCGGACTGACGGACCGACATTGCTAACCGGAATTCCGGACCGGTTTATTGCGGATCCCGCCAGATACCGTCTTTGAAGCGAATCTCCTCATCCAGTTCGCGAACCCAGATATTTCGGTAACTGACATAGTCGCCGTGGTCCTGCAAACGGATACCTGCGGGGCCGTGTTCTTCATAGAACGGCGCACCGATATATACGGTATTCCCGAAAATTTCCACATTATTCTGGACCAGCACACCGTTCAGCATCACGGTAACCCGGGCCGGTTTTTCAACCTCACCGTCATCACCAAATACCGGCGATTTAAAGAATATCTGATATGTCTGCCACTCACCGGGACGTTTAGCGGGATTCGCCAGCGGGATGTGCTGTTTGTAAATACTGCCGTTCATGCCGTTTGAGTAGGTGGGATTTTCCCAATTGTCCAGAACCTGAACTTCGTATCTATTCTGCAGAAAAATTCCGCTGTTGCCACGACCCTGACCTTCACCATCGATCTCTTCCGGTGCGCGAAACTCGACATGAAGCTGGACGTCACTGAAGTGCTGCCGGGTTTTGATATCGCCACTCCCCGGTTCAACCGTCATATACCCATCCCCGAGCATCCATCCGGCATCAGAACCATCCATCGCTTCCCATCCGTCAAGGGAGGTACCATCAAACAGGATGATCGCGTCCTCCGGTGGTTCGCCATGAACTTCCACCGGTTCCACTACCGGTGGCTGGGGTTCCCAAATTTCGGTTTTTTCCGGATCGTTTATTTCATCGGAATTCTGAGCGCAGGCATTGGCGGCCGGCAGAAACGGAATCACAATCAGTATCAGAAACTTTTTCATATTGGTAAACCTCACAGGATGCATTAATTTTGGTGGTGCTCAATTGTTTCATCCGTCCAGGACAAACAATTTATCGAATGAAATACGTAGCGTATATCAATATATAAAGCCATAATTGAAGTTTAAAAAATTACATGAAAGCATCTGTGAATCCAAATTATTCTCCTGCGTACGTGGCTTGTCACGTTTCACGCTCCCTGTTTTGTGCGATTTTTTTGATGCTGGCGATAATGATAAGTCCTGTTGCGGGTTTCGGTTTCAGCGCTGCAGACGACCCCGAAAATCACGCCCCGGCCCTGGAGCGGCACCAGTTCACATCACCTCATATGGGCACCCTGTTTCGCATCGTGCTCTATGCATCCAGTGATTCGCTAGCATCCGCCGCCGCCGATTCGGCATTCCGCCGTATCGAAGAACTGAACGATATTATGAGCGACTACATACCAGACAGCGAACTCAATCACCTTGCAGCAACAGCCGGGAGTGGTAATTTTGTACCGGTCAGCGGGCCGCTTTTTGAGGTTTTGCAAACCTCTCAGATGGTATCGGCTCAGACCGGCGGGGCTTTTGATATAACCTCCGGACCATTTGTCCGGCTGTGGAGGGAGATGCGCCGTGATGAAGATCCACAGCTTCCCGGGAAGAAGGCACTCCGGGAGGCCTCCCAAAGTGTAGGGTATAAACACCTGAAACTGGATGAGTCCCGGCAGAAGGCCATGCTTGAAAAACCCGGAATGAAGCTTGATCTGGGCGGAATCGCAAAGGGGTATGCAGCCGACGAGATACGGCAAGTGCTGCTCCATTTCGGAATCGAATCGGTTTTGATTGATGCCGGTGGTGATATGGTCACCGGTTCTGCCCCGCCCGGCAGAGACGGCTGGAACATCGCCGTTCCCGCCCATGATGAACATGACGAGCCCGACCCGTTTCTCCTGACCCTGACGCATGCTGCTGTCAGTACCTCCGGTGACCTGTATCAGTTTGTGGAAATTGACGGCAAACGATACTCCCACATCATTGATCCGAAAACCGGTATTGGTATCACCGAACAGCGAACGGTCACGGTAATCGGGGAAAGCGCAATGCTGGCCGATGCCTATTCCACGGCACTCAGTGTTCTTCCCATCCCGGACGGGCTGGCCCTCATCGACAGGAAAACGGGTTATTCCAGCTATTTCGAAGTCATTGACGGCGAGACGATAACCCCTTATGAAACGGAGGAATTCACAGAACTCAGAGAGAATCAGAACCGCTCAGATCGATAACCCGAGAGCTATACAACGTTGGGCTCACCGGCTTCCGGCACGGGGGATAGTACCCGGCATCGTTCGTCATCACAGGTGGCGGGGTATTCCAGTTCATTACCTCCGGCCCAATGCCCAATGTCGTAGTGTAGTGCGGATACATTCTCACTTTTGAGTTCATCGCCTCATCCCAATCATGAAACTGTCCCGGATAGGCGGCCATGAATTTCATAATACTGGTCATCAAGGATATGGCGTCGAATTCCGATTATGGCTGGACACGTGCCAGAAATTGGCGTGAGACATGATAAACCGGAACACGGGTTTGATCAATCAAATATCCAAAATCGGCATTATCCAGTATTTCTCCATCTCCTCGCGGGAGGGAGTCTCTTTCGGCCGGATGATCCGGAACCCGACAATAGGAGCATTGGTATGCCACCACATGCTTTTCGGAATCTGGGGATCGTCCCTGCTCCACCGTTCGGTTGAGCCTCGCCGGTGGGTACACCGGATATCCTCGGCATCATCCCGCCACGATCCGCCTCTCACTGCACGCGGATAGAGCACTTCCGGAAGAAACAGAGGGTTATCGACAATATCTCCATCGAGTTTCTCATGATAATCTTCATGAAATTGATCCATTGTCCACTCGGCGACATTGCCCATCATATCATACAAACCAAACGGGTTGGGTTTTTTTTCAGCAACCCTTCCATAGCTGCCCTCGCTATTGTCCCGATACCACTCATAATCATCCAGCTCATCCAGATCATCCCCGAAATAGTAGGATGATTCGGCTCCACCACGACAGGCGTACTCCCACTCTGCTTCGGTCGGTAACCGATGGAACTCACCGGTTCTGGCGGTCAGCCACATGGCATAGACAACTGCCGCATAATGGGTCATACTGATGGCAGGCCGACCATTCTCTCCCATGCCAAACGCTCCGTCGCCCCACGGAGGCGAGGGAGTGGCAATCGCATCGGCATCAATGCCGAACGCCTCCAAAACTTCTTCGCCAATTTCTTCTTCAACCACCTCTTCGGTAAAAAGTTTGTACTGTTCCCAAGTAATTTCGTGGCTGGACATCCAGAATGAGTTGACGCTCACCTCTCGCTGCGGGCCTTCGTGAGACGCTTTTCCTTCTTCGTCGGATGAGCGGCCCATCAAAAATGTTCCCCCTTCAATCGGAACCATCTCAATGGTTACATCCGTTTCGGGAATCTCCTGGCTATACCCTGAAAAATCTGATGTATCGGTTGCATCCGGATCGGCAGCATCCGATACATCACTGCTTCGGTCCTGGATTGTGGCACAACCTGCGATGAGCAGTGCAGACAGAAACAGCCAGGAGGCGGAACGCACTCTCCCGGCGTTAAAAGGATTGACATCAGATAAGGTAAAGTTACAACTTTTCATATGGTAAAAAGGGCTTTCTGTTTGGCTAACAAGCTAATTAATGTAATATAAGACGCTGGTCACTATTTTGGACCCATTGTAAACCGGAACCGAACCTCAATTTCATCACCGGTTTTCAGTGCGCCTCTCATGAAGCTGGGTGGCTCCATTTCAAAATCGGAAAACCTGACCTCAAATTCGCCGGTAACCTGAAACACTTGCGGATTCTCCCTGACAACAATCACCTCATGTGTCATTTGGTGATACGAACCCGCTGCCTGGGCACGGCCATGGATTCTCAAAACATATTCCTGTTCACCATCCCCATTCCTCACAGATTCCACACTCTCCAGATAATACGTAATCTCCGGGTTTTCATCACTATCCAGAGTTTCATGCATTGTGTTGTTCATGGTATTGATACCGGAATCAAGAGAGTTTGCAGGAATGGTCAGTGAAACTTCCTCAAACCAATTTTCCGGGGCATGTCCATCTTCTCCGGTTTGCAGGAATGCGTTTCCTGTTCGAATTACCCCGGTCAGTGTCTCGGATTTGATTTCCCAATCTCTGACATTGGATGTGCCGGATATGGAAAAATCGGCATCCCGAATCTGAAATTCCTGACCCTCGTTGGCCCCGTTATCACCGGCAAATACCGGAGACAGGGTCAACATGATCAGTGTCACTAAAAGCAGTGCTGTTTTGTATATTAATTTCATTTGTATACCGGATTGACCCACTCTTCAAACGGATGATATTTACTTTCGGCGGCCCAGCGAATCCCCCGTTGTTGAATAGCCAGGGTTTCCGGAACATCAAAATCATCCATGCTGTGACCCAGCGACGAATAAAAAACCCGGCCATTTCCGTAATACTTTTTCCAGACAACCGGCATCACACTGCCATCAATCCAGGGAGCGTGCTCTCCCGAAAAGCGTGTTGTTGCCAATACGTTTACATTCGGATCCACATGCATATAATACTGCTCGGTATGAACATCAAAATCAGAAAGATCCCGGGTTATCCGGTCGGTATGATCAACAATATTTACCCGGTAATCTATTATTCCACCGGGATGCGAAACCCATTGGCCACCAGTCATGAACTGGTACTCCGTGTTCTGTCGGAAAGCATCGCACAGTCCGCCATGCCACCCCGTGATACCTGCTCCGTTTTTTACCGTTTCCAGGAGCATCTTCTCCTGATCATTGGTTATCTCACTCATGGTGTAAACCTGGACAATCAGATCGAGCGATTCCATCAAACTCTCATCCAGATAGGCGTCCAGTGTATCGGAGACAGTAACTTCGGCACCTTCGGAACGCATCCAGGGTACAAAAACATCGACCGACTCCTTCGGTTCGTGGCCTTCCCATCCACCGTAAACATAAAGTACTTTTTTCCCCTCCAGTGAGGGCGCCGGCTGGTTATCTGTCCTGGCATGCTTTCCGGCAAATAGACCACCCGGTACCATAAGCATACCGGCGCTACCTGCAATTGACGATTTAATAAAATTTCGGCGAGATTTTTTTTGTTTCATCATGGGACAGCGTATGGTGCAATATTAGAAATATATTCGGAAATTCTAAGCATTGCCCCTGATATTATCTGATAGGAATAACTTATCTGGTTCCATTTCCATTTTTGGGCAACTCCCCTTAGTTTACCAAATGGATACGATTAAATGAAATCAAATTTTTGATTTAAGTAACTTTCAATATTTTCATACTGTATTTTTCACTACAAACGTGAATTACATTCCATACCAGATACTTACCTTATTTATCGGGGCCTTTTTAACACCACACCTTCTATTTTTGAAAGCTGACTGGCCATTCAGCGACATCACAACCGAATAATCTGTTGCGTTAACAGAGTTCATACTCAAATTACATATTTCACTAAAAACCACTGGTATTATGAAAAGAAAAATGAGAATGGGAATGGTCGGTGGAGGCCTCGGGGCATTCATCGGGGACATACACCGGAAAGCTGCCATCATGGATGGACACATTGAATTGGTCTGTGGCGCCTTCAGCAGGGATCCGGAAAATTCAAAGAAAACCGGGGAATCACTCTATCTTCCGGAAGACCGGGTTTACACCTCCTATGAGGAGATGATCGCCAAAGAAAAATCACTTCCTGATGGGGAACGTATGGATTTCGTATCCATCGTCACACCCAACCATGTCCATTTTCCCGTTGCCAAAGCCGCCCTTGAAAACGGATTCCATGTCGTGAGTGACAAACCGATGACCGTCAGCAGTTCCGAAGCGGAAGCGCTGGTTTCATTGGTTGAAAAAACCGGGTTGATGTTCGCCCTGACTCACAACTATACCGGTTATCCGATGGTGAAACAGGCCCGTAACCTGGCCCGGGGTGGAGCACTGGGCAATATCCGGAAAATTGTCGTTGAATATCCCCAGGGTTGGCTCGCAACAAAACTGGAGGGCGACAACAAACAGGCTACATGGCGTTCCGATCCCGCACAAGCGGGCCCTGCCGGGGCAATGGGTGATATCGGGACACACGCCGAAAACCTTGCCGAATATATCTCGGGGCTGGAAATTTCGGATGTATGTGCTGATTTGGGTTCGGTCGTCGAAGGCCGGTCACTGGACGATGACGCCAATATTTTGCTCCGTTTTTCGAACGGTGCCAGAGGGGTAATGCATGCCAGCCAGATCAGTGTCGGGGAAGAGAACCCGCTTAAGATTTTTATTTATGGTGACAAAAAGGGCCTGGAATGGCACCAGGAGGAGCCCAATACCCTTTTGGTTAAACACCTTGATCGCCCGGTCGAAAGATACCGGACCGGTCTTGACCACGGCGGATATCTCTGTGATGCGGCTATGAGCAACGCCAGGCTCCCATCCGGACATCCGGAGGGATTCATCGAGGCCTTTGCCAATATTTACAGAAATTTCGCCCTTGCATTGGGAAGTCATTTGGAGGGGCAAAAACCCGCACCGGAACATCTCGACTTCCCGACTGTCCGGGATGGATTGAGAGGCATGAAATTCATTGAAACCGTTATTACATCCAATAACAGTGATAAAAAATGGACTCCCATGTCTTAGCACAGCGGGCATCCGAAAAATCTGCAACATAACAGGCCCAGCAGGGCCAAATCCGTATTACCGGAACTCTTGATCAAAAAATAACCAGTCAATGAGGTGAACTATGAAAGGACCAGCAATATTTTTAGCCCAGTTTATGGGTGATGACGAGCCTTTTAACAACTTGAAATCCATTTGTGAGTGGGTCGCCGGCCTGGGATATAAAGGTGTTGAGATACCCACTTTTGACCCGCGTTGTGTTGATTTGAAGAAACTGGCGGAAAGTCAGGATTATGCCGATGAGATCAAAGGGGTCGTGAGTGAGGCCGGCCTGGAAATCACAGATCTGTCCACTCATCTCCAGGGCCAGCTTGTGGCTGTCCATCCGGCTTATGACACCTTGTTCGACGGTTTTGCACCAAAAGAGGTTCATGACAATCCCGAAGCGCGAACCGAATGGGCTGTCAATCAGATGATGTTAGCCGCCCGGGCCAGCAAACGCCTCGGACTCACTGCACATGCCACATTCTCGGGTGCGCTGTTATGGCACACCATGTACCCCTGGCCACAGCGTCCTGCAGGACTTGTTGAAGCCGGTTTTGATGAGTTGGCAAAACGCTGGCTTCCGATCCTTGATGAATTTGACAAGAACGGGGTTGATGTCTGCTATGAACTTCATCCCGGTGAGGATCTGCACGACGGGGTAACTTTTGAAAAATTCCTGGAAGCTACCGGAAATCACAAGAGAGCCAATATTATCTACGATCCAAGCCATTTTGTCCTGCAACTACTGGATTATGTTGAATTTATTGACATCTATCACGAGAGAATCAAACTATTCCATGTCAAAGATGCCGAATTCAATCCAACAGGACGCGCCGGAGTATACGGTGGCTATCAAAGCTGGGTTGACCGCCCTGGAAGGTTCCGCTCTTTGGGGGATGGTGATGTCGATTTCCGTGCGATTTTCAGTAAAATGGCGCAATATGATTTTGAAGGATGGCCGGTACTGGAGTGGGAGTGCTGCCTGAAACATCCCGAGCAAGGCGCGGCCGAAGGTGCTCCATTCATTGCCGATCACATTATCCAAAAAACGGAAAAAGCGTTTGACGATTTTGCCGGAGCCGGTGCCGATGAAGCACTGAATCAAAAAATACTCGGGCTTAAATAAAATAGAGGCCTCCGGATACCCTCCGGAGGCCTCTTAAACTTGCGTCCTCTGAAACCCTGGGGGGTTAACACAGGGTGGGCTTCATCAGGATCGCATTTTTATACTTAACAACAATCTTCCTGTCTCTTATAACCGGTTACCTTTTTAAGGTGAATAACCATTATACAGTGTAACTTTGTGCTGACCTAACGAATCATCACATTGATATTTATGTGAATTCACTTCAACATTTTCAGCAACCGCAAAAATACCGGATAAATCCTGTCTGCCTCAGATTTTATGCGCCTGCTTTTATTACCGATTTTTTTTACCACGATTCTGAGTAACCGGCTTTTACCTTATTGTACAAGTAGGAGTAACCAACCCGGCATTTGTTACAAAATCTTTGTTATTTTTTTTCGGTACCGTTTAATTCCAAGTTTGAGAGGCACTTTGAGGTAGCAGTACAGGTATCTCTTCGTATATTCCAATCACCTGTTCGCAACGAAACAAAAAATCCACACCGGTAATGTTTGGCCTACTATGACTGCGCGCTTCACCCTGTTTACCGACGATCTCACCCGGCGACTTTATGCCTCCGATGCCTCTCTCTACGAGCAGATTCCTGCTGCCGTCACCTTTCCGGCAAATCGTGCCGACCTACGGTCACTGGTATCCCACGCCCGTACCCATCAGCTCCCCGTTACCATGCGTGCCGCTGGTACCAGTCTCGCCGGACAAACCACCGGCGGGGGAATCATCGCGGATATCTCCCGGCACATGAACCGTGTCCTTGAAATTGATCCCGGGAAACGCACTGCCCGGGTTCAGCCGGGCGTCATCAGAGATCAGCTCAACCGGGAAGCCGACCGCCATCAGCTGCTATTTGGTCCGGACACCTCCACAACCAACCGCTGCATGCTCGGCGGTATGATTGCAAACAATTCTTGCGGCTCTTACTCCATTAAGTACGGCACGACCCGCGAACATGTCATTGAACTCGATGTCGTGCTGAGTGACGGATCATCGGCGGTATTCAAACCGCTAAGTGAACGTGAGCTCAATCAAAAAATGGTTCAGGACAACCTGGAAGGCCACATATATCTGAAAATGATCCGGCTTCTTACCCAATACCGGGAGCTCATCCGTGCTCAGTTTCCCCACCCCGACGTCAAACGGCGCAACACCGGATATGCGCTGGACAAACTCTGCGAAATGCATCCGATTACGCCCGGAGGGCGGCCATTCAATCTCTGTGAACTGCTTTGCGGCAGTGAAGGAACGCTGGCCCTGACCCATGAAGCGACTGTACATCTCGTACCGGCCGAAAAACATAACATCCTGCTTATTCCACAATTTACTTCCCTTCAGGAAGCCCTGCGCAGCACGTTGGATGCGGTTGCATACGACCCGGCTGCTGTTGAACTGGTGGATAAACATATTCTGGATGCCACAAAGGGGAATGCCGCGCAACGTGCAAATCGATTTTTTCTCAATGGAGATCCGGCAGCACTGCTAATCATTGAGTTTCAGGGTGATGACCGTGATGAGCTCTACAACCGGGCGGAACAGCTACGGGATCAGATATCCGCCAACCGGAACCCCCTTTCCACGGTATTGATCGACAACGCCGATGAAATGAAACGGGTCTGGGAACTCCGTAAAGCGGGTCTGGGCCTGCTGATGGGATACCTTTCCGACTCGAACTCTCCCGAGTTTGTCGATGACACGGCCGTCCGGGTTGAAGACCTGCCCGGGTATATCTCCGACTTTCAGCAAATCATGCAACGTTACGATACGGAATGTGTCTATTACGCACATGCATCTGTCGGTGAACTCCATTTACGGCCCATCCTGAATATTAAAACACAGGAAGGAATTGACAAGATGAAGGCGATTGCTGTAGAGACCGCCGATCTTTTAAAAAAATACCGGGGCTCGCTCTCCGGTGAGCACGGTGACGGACGGCTTCGCTCCCATTTGATTGAGCGAATGATGGGCCCGGAAGTGCTCTCCCTGTTTCATCAGGTGAAACAGATCTGGGACCCGGATCATCTGTTCAATCGTGGAAAAATCATTAATCCCGAACCGATGGACAGCCATCTGCGCTACTCCCCGGCATACCGTGAGATTGCGGTAGAAACACTGTTTCACTGGCGGAACGAGGAGGGCTTCGGGAATGCGCTGGAACTCTGTAATGGTGCCGGGGTGTGTCGGAAAAAAGCGGAAAGTGGCGGGACCATGTGTCCCTCCTATATGGCTACCCTTGACGAAAAAGACAGTACCCGTGGCCGTGCGAATGTATTCCGGCAGATTTTTTCCCGGGATCAACAGAATGGGTTTTCGTCTGATGAGATCAGTGAAGCTCTGGAGCTCTGCCTAAGCTGCAAGGCGTGCAAAACCGAATGTCCCGCCAATGTTGATATGGCCAAAATGAAAGCAGAATTTCAACAGGGCCGGCATCTCCGGAACGGTGTTTCCGCCGCAACCCGATTTTTTGGCAATCCGGCAAAATTCTATCCGATAGCAGGCGCAATGGCTCCGCTTGTCAACATTGCAAGTGATCTCCCACCTGTAAAAGGTGTATTGCAACAATTGCTGGGGATCCATCCCGACCGAAACCTGCCAAAATTTGCTCAGAGCCGTTTCACCGCCGGAATTCGAAAAACGCAAAATGTACAAAACGGATACAATCCCGGTTCTGTACTGTCTGTTGATTCGGAATTCAAAGACCCTGACAAGCCAAAAGTGCTGCTCATCGTCGATTGGTTCACGGATTATCACGATCCGCACATTGCCCAGGCAACGCTGGGGATTTTGCAAATGCTCGGGTGCCAGACGGCGATCATGGGTCCAGTTGAAAGCGGCCGCACTCAGATTTCCCGCGGACTTCTGAAACAGGCCAGAGAAATCTGCGAGTCCAATATCCTGACAATGGAACCATATGTCAATGCCGGGTATCATCTGGTCGGACTCGAACCGAGTGAAATCCTCACCTTGCGGGACGAATATCCCGATCTCTGCGTTGACAGGCTGCTACCAGCTGCCAAATCTGTTGCAGATGCAACCTATATGTTTGAGGAGTTTCTCTCCGATGTGATACATTCCTCTGACTTGGCGGCTCATTTCAGCGGAGGCGGCCGGGATGTTTATGTACACGGACACTGCCATGCAAAAGCACTGAGCGGATTAAACCCGGTTGGCAATGCATTGGCACAGGCCGGTTATCGCCCTGTATTTCTTGAAACCGGTTGTTGCGGGATGGCCGGCAGTTTCGGTTATGATGAAAACCATTTCGATATCTCGATGCGTATTGGTGAGCTTACGCTCTTTCCGGCAATCCGGTCGCTTGGTAATAACGAACTGATTTGTGCCCACGGGTTTTCCTGTCGGCATCAAATTGCCGATGGTACCGGAAGAAAGGGGCTTCATACAGCGGAAATCATCTGGTCAGGCCGAAAAAATGAGCCCTGATTTTGCCAACCGAAGAGATTTGTTCATGAGGGATGAAACACCAATCTTCTGCAGACGCGGCAATTATACAATCTGCTCTTCCTGATCCTTTTTTACGACCACAACAGCACCTTTGATATCAAATTTGCTGATATCAACCGGTTTGGCATAATCCATCACCTGTATTTCATTGCCCTCTTTGTCTCGTATCCGGTATTCAGAACAAACAGAACGCCCGTCACTCACTTTTTTAAGGTGATTCAATGCTTTTTCCCGGTCCTCCGGATGAATCAGCTTTTTCCATCCTTCGTACCCCTCACATTCATATTGCTCAAAGCCGGTTATTTTCAGTACATCATCGGAAATCCATCGGAAATCCGGATTACCGGAGTCGCTAAAACTCAATCCGTATTTGAAATCACTTTTTGTGTTAAAGATACGGCTGAAGTCCTGATTACGCTGATAAAGGGTTTTAAGAACTTTTTTGCGAAGTGAAATATTGCTCACCTCAATGCGCATAACCTTTTCGGTTTTGAGCTCCAGGGGTTTGATGCTTGCCTCGACCTGAACCGGCAATCCGCTTTTATGCTGCAGTATAAACCGGTAATCGGGTTGTGTGGAAAAATCCTCCTGCCAGAGTTTTTTGAAATTATTTTCCAGAATTTCGCCATGTTTTTCAGGCATAATGTCCCAAACCTTCAGCTTCTGCAACTCCTCCTTTTCATAACCAATAAGTTCCTGCAGCGACTTATTGGCAAACCGGATAGAGCCGTCATCGGTAACATCAAGTATGGTGTGCTTGGATTTTTCATAAAAATCATCCATCTCCACTTTACTGTCAATGAGTGACTGTTCCACACGCTTTCGCTCGGTGATATCATGCTGATAAGATACCCAATGAGTAATCTTTCCTTCGTGATTCACCAGGGGGTGAATATCCCATTGATTGATAAACTCCGACCCGTCTTTGCGATAGTTGACAGTCTGACCGAAAAAGGCTTTACCTTCCACCAGAGACTCCCGGAGGCGGTCAAGCGTTGCCCGGTCGGTTTTGGGCCCCTGTAAAATTCTGGGGGTTTCTCCGATGACTTCTTCCCTTTTATACCCGGTCATTCTCTCAAATCCGTCATTAACATATACGATACGCGGACCGGGATCATTCAGGTCCAGTTCCGTTATAATGATAGAATCATAGTCGTTGCGAATGGCTGCTTCCAACAATGATAGCTCTTTTTTGACCTGGTCTCTTTCATCAATAATTTGCTCTACGAGCTCTTTGATGATGTTGGCGGATGTTTCATCCTTTGCGTGTTTTTTTATGACACGCATCGCTTCCAAAATATCCATAACTTAAGTAATAATAATATAATTAGTTCAACATGTTACAATCACAGATGCCTATGTATTACACCCTGTAATCACAACGCTCCTTTACGGGCTAAATAACCCCCATTGACATACACTATCTCAATGGAAATGTAAGTTGTCAAAAAATCGTTCCCGGCTGTACCAGTTTATCGGACCGAAACGGCGAAACCATTAGACTGTATTTACCCGGACTCAAGTTCTGATTGCCTGAAGCTGGCAGCTTCCTGATCATCCGGCAACTCTTCTCCAAGGTGTTTTTGCATCTCATAACGCAATTTCTGGATGGTCATTCCACTGGTTAATAATCCGTTCTGTGCTACAGAAACGCGACCGGTCTCCTCGGAAACCACCACAACCAACACATCGTTCACTTCACTTATGCCAAGAGCGGCACGGTGGCGTGTGCCAAATACTGTTGAGATATTGGGATTTTGACTTATCGGCAGATATGCACTGGCTGCAACAATTTTATTGTCACGGATGATAACCGCGCCATCGTGGAGCGGGGTATCACGATTGAATATGGTCACGAGCAATTCACTGCTGACACTGGCATCAATTCCCACACCTTTGTCAACCAGGTCATTGAGTGTTGCTCCTTTTGAAAAAACGATAAGAGCACCGGTTTTTGACCGAGAGAGAGATTTGACCGCTTCAATGACCTCATCAATGACCGAAAAAGATCCTCCCCGGTCGAAGAACTTGTAGAGGCTGGTATTTTGTCCGATGTTATAGAGCAGTTTGCGTATTTCGGGCTGGAAGAGGATAATCATGGCCAGGATTCCCACATCCAGAATTCTCCGCAATACGAAATTAATGGTGGTGAGACCGAACAAACTAACCGCTGCATTAACTGCAAAGACAATAATAAGGCCAATCACAACCGGCACAGCAAAAGAGCCCCGTATCCACCGGTAAAGCAATACGATCACAACCGCTATAATTAGCGTCTCGATGAGGTCCTTCAGACCAAATTCCAGAAATCCGATTGGCAAGATTTCCACCGTGAGTTAGAATGCGCTGATAATTTTTTAGTAAAGCCTTGATTTCGTTGCTTTGGACAAGACGTACACAAGTTACGATGATAATCCGGTAACTGCCCGGTATATCATCAGAATATCTTTAGCCTGACGAACATCGTGCACACGCAGTATAGCTGCACCATGTATCAGGGCATGATACTGAAGCGCAAGCGATCCGGCAAGTCTATTATCGACCGGTCTTGGCCCTTTTTCATCAGCAAGTATTTTACCGATCACAGACTTTCTGGAGACGCCCATCAGTAACGGATATCCCGAATCTGTAAATGTAGACAAATGTCGTATTATTTCCAGATTGTGCTCCAGCGTTTTTCCAAATCCAATTCCCGGATCAATTACTATTTCGCAAACACCCCTGTTTTTTGCCCATTGGACCTTCTCTTTCAGAAAATGCAAAACCTCACCGACTACGTCTTCATATTCTGGTTGGTTTTGCATTGTTTTCGGTGTACCCCGGCTGTGCATGATTACCAATACGGCACCATGTTCGGCGCACAAATCGGCCAGTCCGGGTGATGTTTGCAAGCCGCTTACATCATTGACCATTTGAACCCCGTTCTCCAGTGCCTGCCTGGCTACATTATATTTGGTGGTATCAACAGAAAACATAACGTCCGGAAACTCCCGGACCGCCTGTTTGATTACCGGTACCACTCTCTCCAATTCCACCTGTTCAGGAACGGTGTCGGATCCGGGCCGGGTTGACTCACCCCCGATATCAATAATCGAGGCTCCTTCTTCAACCATCTCATTGATACGGACACATGCCTGTTCCACCGTGTTGAAACTACCCCCATCAGAGAAAGAGTCCGGAGTGACATTCAGGACTCCCATGATCGCCGGAGTGGAAACAGAAAGCGCCTTGCCCGTTAGGACAAAGCGCTTGTCAATATTTGGATCAGACTCGGAATTCCGAAAGGTCACTATTACCCTCTGTTTTCAGGTTTTATCAAACCCTACTCTTCAATCATATCTACTGTTTTCTCCTTATCTGCCCATTCATCGGCATCAGGGAGCGGGTCCTTGTTTTCGTTGATGACCTTGTCATCCCACAATTCGGCAAGTCTCTCGTTCAACTCAATGTAATGTTCCCATTTTTCCGGTACTTCATCATCCGGAAAAATAGCTTCTACAGGACACTCTGCTACACAAGCGTCACAATCGATGCAATCATCCGGATGGATTGTCAGAAAATTAGGGCCCTCACGAAATGCGTCAACCGGGCAAACCGCTACACAATCCGTGTATTTACAATTAATGCATGGTTCGGCTACTACGTACGTCATTCTTAGTTTCCTTGCTTAATTTAAATTTTAACAGCTCTGTAAATACGCTGAATGAACTCCAAGTCTGTATTTACTGACCACCTAACGATATTCTTAAAACTATCTTAATAAAAAGTCAGATTCAATCCAAATAGCCATTTCGGATAATTATTTCGGGTTTTTCAGCATGTGATGCACGGCATCCAGGGAACCGTCATTTTCAGCCGGTTCCAGGCCAAGAATATGGCATATCATTTCGTAAATATGAATCAGCTCAAAAGCATCCACCTGTATTCCAGTTCTAAAATCCGGTCCGTTTGCCAGAAAAAAGGTCTGCATTTCCGGCTCTCTGTGATCCCAGCCATGATTGGCAGCCAGCACACCACGGCGTTCGAAAAATGAACGGCTTGTTATAGACCATGGCAGATCGGCCACCATAATGATTTCGGGTGTCCGGCGGTGGTTTCCTATCCGGAACGCTTCGGGCAGCTCCTCACGGTAATAGACACGATAGTGTTCCTCGGCTTCCTTGAGCTGGTTGAAAACTTCCTCGCGCTTACCCTCTTCTGGGCGGATCATGGAGACCGGCCCCCATCCGACCACACGCACATCATCAAGATCAATAATATCATCCAGAATGATAACCTTGTCTTCCGATAAATCCGCTATTCCGTGATCCGAAACGATCACGATATTGGTTGATTCCCGCAGACCGGTTCGTTCCAGTTCGGAGATCAGATATCCCATATTGTCATCGATTTCGGCGATGGCTTCGGTGACCTCAATGCTTCCGGATCCATGGCTGTGCGCTTCGGAATCGGGCCTGCTGAAATAGAGGGTTACAAAACCCGGACGGGTTTCATCTTCCAGGGTCAACCATGTAATCACCGAGTCGATACGTTGCTCATGCGGCAGCGATCCGTCATAGTCGTTCCAGCGCGTCGGACGAACACCGGCAATCTCAGCTTCGCTCCCAACCCAGAACATGGAAGCGGCTCTGACGCCCTGGTTCTCTGCGGTCACCCAGAGCGGTTCCCCTTCGTACCAGCGTCCTTTAACAATCTCATCCCTGTTGCCCAGGCTGAATGTGGCATCCCATTCAGGATCATACATGGTATTTGAGAGAATTCCGTGATTTTCGGGATACAACCCGGTTACAATGGAGTAATGGTTGGTAAATGTAAGCGTAGGAAAAACCGGAATGAGATGATCGGCCAGAACACCTTCATCTGCCAGACGGTCAAGATGAGGCGTCTCGGTACGTTCCAGATATTCGGGCATAAATCCGTCGATTGAAATCAGAACAACAGCATTTTTATCTTCAGCAACAGCGTTTGCTGACAGGATCAAAACGATGAATAGTGCAGAAAAAAAGCGATTCATAATGGAATTGAATTAAGGGATCTGAAAGGGTGCATCTTTGGAAAATACAAAATAAGTCAATGAACCTATCTGCCAAAGGGTCCCAATTTGTCCATTTGATTCCATTCAAGTATCATTGATTACTTGATTTTTTTGAAGCAAATGCCCGTATATTAACCCTGTTTAAAAAATAGTGCGTGAACTCATGAGATTTTTTTTTACAGCCCTGATTGTAATCACCGTGTTGGCCGGAACAGCCGGTGCCCAATCCTCCGATAGAAACATAGGTATCGGAGCAATGCTTGGTGACCCGACCGGCATCAGTTTTTCCTACTGGACAGCCCCGACTCGCTCATTTTCCGGGGCATCAGCCTGGGTTTTCCACGGAGATGCGTCCCTTCATCTTCACATGGACTACCTGTTTCACCGATTTGACATTATTGAATACACTCAGGGATCACTACCGCTCTATTATGGGATTGGCGGACGGTTGTTGTTTGATAATCAGGACAAAGTGGGGATTCGTTTCCCGCTCGGCATCGCTTACCATTTTGAGCATGAGCCGCTTGAAGTTTTTTTCGAAATTGTCCCGATTCTTGAACTGATGCCTGCTACCGGCCTGTCCGGTAACGGCGGAGTCGGCATCCGCTATTATTTCAGGTAGACGACCTGTCACGGAAAATCCGGCTGCATCACGTTGGCAGTCGGATGGAGTCTCCTTCCCTTGCCAGTTCAGCATGTATTCCGGTTCCGGAGATTTTTTCCTGCAGTTTTTCCGACACCTTTTCGAGCTCATTATCATCAGAGTCCGGGTCGAAATGGATCAGCATCAGATGCTTGATATTGTTTTTTACGGCACGCTCAACGACAAGCTCCCAGGCTGAATGTCCCCAGTTTTTCTTGGTTTTGTACTCCTCGAGATTGTATTGTGCGTCGTGAATCAGTACATCGGCATCACTTACAAATTCATCAAACTGTTTCAGGAAGGGATCCTCTTTTTCGCTGGGATCATCGATCCTTGCATTTAATTCGTTATCCGGACAAAATACGATGGACGCTTTTCCAACACGGATTTTATAAATGGCGGTCTCTACCGGATGGTTGGCCGACATATACTGTACGGTGTAGCCATCGTAATGCTGTGCCGTATGTGACTGGGTGTGATACTCCAGGCGAGCCTGCAGCATCTGGGATGTTACCGGAAAATAGGTATATGACATTTGGTCCAGAATGACCTCTTTGGTATTTCCGGCCATTTGCGGAGGCATGTGGATATCAAACCGATTGTTCGGCGAGTAAAGCGGCTTAAAAAATGGGAAACCCTGAATATGATCCCAGTGAGCGTGTGAAAAAAAGATGCGCCCATTTACCGGGCCATTGGTTTTTGCCAGTTGATCCCCGAGTGCTCTGATACCGGATCCGGCATCAAGTATGAGCAACTTGTCATGACCCGGGATTTTCACCTGAACACACATGGTGTTGCCGCCATAATAGGTATATCTGGAACCGGGGCAAGGAGTTGATCCCCGTACGCCCCAAAAAGTAATTTCGATAGCATCGCCTAGAATCTCATCGATTTTGTCAGCGAACAGGCTGTAATCCATTGGCTTATGGAAAAAATCGGTTACGCCTGACGCCATGGCTATCTCTTTTTCAACCGGATAGTCGCGCGTGGTTAATACCAGGATGGGTACACCATTAAGATCTTCATCGTCCTTGAGAACTTTACAGAGGTGGAGGCCGTTCCCGTCCGGGAAATGGAGATCCATAATGATCAGGTCGGGCTTCGCCTCCCTGGCCTTCTCAATAGCTCCCTCGTAGCTGTTATGATGAGCAAAAAAATACCCCTTTTTTTTCAAAAAAGATCCGATCAACTCACAGAGTGTCAGGTCATCCTCTATCATGAGGATTGTAATATCCTTATCGGGTTCTGCCATCAAAATTGTATAGTTCTTGTAAAAATGCCATTTAATGTTATGGCAACGCGGTCATCGGCCAAAGCGCTGTCCACAAAATAACTGGGGAAGGAGATTATTCTTCCATCTTCATCCGCAACTCCTCCAGTTTCTCCAGCTTTTCATCCAGATTATTTTGGGCTTTATCAATTTTTTTCTGAACATCATCAATCAACGCATTGCCCTTTCCACCCGGATTGATAAAGGTCATGGTATCTTTATAACGAAGTATTTCTTCTTGCAGCTTGTCGCACTCTTTTTTCAATCTGAAATATTCATCACGAGCTGACTTATTGGGAGAAACATGATCCGACTGTCTGCCCGGTTTTCCGGACCCTCCACCAGTACTTCGGACACGCTGATAGATTTTGTCGCAGACCGCCTTGTAATCTTTATCCAGTTTCGCTTTCTTCTTTATCGGCACAAAACCGATACTTTTAAACTGCTCCTGTAACTCCCTGGCTTTTGCAACGGCCTCTTCGGCGTTTTCATGCTCTCCCAGTTTATCGAGCTCGGATACAATTTCTCTTTTTTTCTCGTAGTTTAGTTTCTGCTCTTCGCGAACCTCCCGATAGTGTTTCCGGCGGTTGTTATAGAAAGTATCCAACGCTTTTTTGAAGCGTTTCCAGATTTTTCCGGATTTTCTTCGGGGTACGGGACCGATCTCTTTCCAGGTTTTCATCAGTTCTTCCAGTTCCCGGGACACTTCATTCCAATTCGTGCTATCCTGGAGTGCCTCCGCTTTTTCACACAGCGCTATCTTTTTTTCCAGGTTCTCCTGCTCCTGCTTGCGGATGGTATCCTGGTTATCGCTCTTTAGTTCGTTAAACTTCTTTGTCGCTGCATTAAACCGATCCCACAACTCATCGTTTTTTTCTTTAGGAATGGGGCCGATTTTTTTCCATTTCTTATGAAGGTTATTCATCTCCCGGACGGCAAAGGCAAGATCTTCTTCCTCCACAAGCGCTTCTGCATTTTCACATAAGCGTGTTTTTTTTCGGATATTCTTTAATGTCTGATTCCGGAATGCTTCATTTAACTCATATTTTTTATTAAAATATTCATCCCGGATCCCTTTAAACTGCTCCCATATGCGATCGGACTGCTCAAGGGGGACATGCCCAATTTTCCGCCACTGCCGGGAGAGTTCCTCCATTTCAGAATCGAATTGATCCCAGTTTGTGGTGTCCGGTCCGAGCGATTCCACAATTTGGGTCATTTTGTCCAGAACCGCCAGTTTACCGGCAAGATTCTCTTCCTCTTTCTGGGCTTTTTTTACAAGAAATGCGACTTTGTTTTCATTGAATTGCGAAACCAGATCAGCAAACCGCTTATCCTGATCGGCGGTCTCGGATCCGCCTGGCAGATCGCGAATCTCATCCCATCTGGATGTGATGGCGTTCACCTGTTTGATTGCCTGCCACTTCTTTTTATCGACGACTTCCTGGAGCTGTTCAAGCAATCGTTGACGTTTTTCAAAATTTGCACTTTTCCGCTCTTTGCGTTTGTCCTGCCACGCCGCTTTCCGCTTGACAAAATGGGTTTCTGCCGCTCTCCTCTCTTCCATCAACTCCTCGTAGCCTGCTTCCGCTGTCAGGGACTCATCGGCAGCCACTAACTCATCCCATTTCAATCTGAGGTTCTCAAGCTCCAGCTGTGCAGACTGCCAATCGCTCTGATTGGCCAGGTCCCAGGCTTTGGATGTCATTTCAGCAAGGCCTGACAGGGATTCGGCGTATTCAACTTCCGGCCGATCATCTTTTACCGGTATATCCTGCTTTTCCTTCGTCTTCTCCTCATCTGGCTGCCCGGCTTCATCATCCGCAACCGACTCCTTTTGGCTCACAGATTCCATCCCTCGCTCCGGCTCCGAATCTGTTGGGCGATCTTCCGATTCCGGGCCCTCCTGGCTGCCTCTGATTTCCGTGGTCGCCGAATCGATGCGATTCATCAGTTCCGTAAAATCCCCGATGGCTTTGGCAAGAATCACTTCGTTCCGAAGCTGCTCCAGCTTTTCAGAAGTATCCTCACTTTTCTCCCCAGCGGTTATAACCTTGAGTGAGGCGCTGACATACTTTTCCAAAGCTGAAAACTGTTTTTCAAAATAGCTGACAGCTTCGTCGATAGCTTCCGGGGCTACATGTGCCAGCTCTTTGCCCTGAAAAAACGGAGTCTCTTTTTGCTGAATGCGCCCATCGTCTGATATTATTGCGTGTTCTTTTTCCATCAATTCCACTTGCCGCACAAGTTTAAATAGCTGTTATGTTTACAATACACCGGTTACCTGCAATGATTTTAAAAATAGAAGCAGGTTATTCTATCCCGGCAATTCGCCTCTTTCTCCAGCAATTACCACAAACATTTCAAGATGGTAAATTATAAAGCTTAATAGAATAAAAAAAATGACAGGTTAACAATTAGAAAGAACGTTCCGAATTCGTGACCATTATTTTTTCATGGCCAGATTTCCTGCCAACAAACCGATTTTGACAGGAATCCACTTGCTGATCAGATAAGGAATTCGCAAAATCGGTTTCGCGAACGTAAGGCCTTCATTTCCGGCAAGGCCTTTCAGCCCCCTCCGGGCGGCATCTTCTGCCGGCTGCAGGCCCCGGAGCGCTGCACTCCAGGAGGCCACCCCGGCCACTTCCTGGAATTCGGTATCCACCGGACCCGGACAAAGAACACTGACACGGACGTTGCTCTTTTTTAGTTCATACCAAAGGCTCCAGCTGAAATTAATTACAAACTGTTTGGTGGCGGAGTAGATCGCGAAGTTGGGAATGGGAAGAAAACCGGCTATAGAGGCGACATTAAGAATCCCCCCACTGTTCCGTGCTATCATGGATGGCAGCAACTGTCGGGTGAGTGACACCAGTGCATTCATATTGACCTGCATCATTTGCTCATAGGTCTCTAACGTACCCTCATCAAACCGTCCATTGAATCCGAATCCTGCATTGTTGATTAAAACATCTACGCTGATATTCCGCTTTCTGAGCTCTTCGCAGAGATTTCGGGCGCCATCCGGTTTCGACAAATCACACGGGATGCTTGTCACTTCGGTATCATAGGCCGTCTCCAGTTCTTCAGCCAACTCAGCAAGTCGGTCTTCACGCCTTGCCGTGATGATCAAAGACGCTCCGTAAGAGGCCAGAAGTCGGGAGAATGCTGCTCCAATACCGGAGGATGCTCCGGTTACAAGCACCATTTTACGTTTATAAAAATGCATGTTATTAATACTCCTTGATTCAATATTTATACATTCGTACCGAATGTAAGCTTTTTCCTATCATTCTGTTCGAATTATCGTAATATTAGCCGATAATTCGAAAAACATATCCTCCGATGCAGTTGTGTCCTGATTTTGTGTATGCATTCCAAAACACGTGATTACACCATACTGGTAGTAGAAAACAATAAACTCAATCTGGAGTTATTATTACGTTTTCTTATGCAGGGCGATTACCGGCTTTCTGCCGCCACTTCCGGAGCCCGGGCAATAAAAATTTGCAATGAAATTAATCCGGACCTCATTTTAATGGATGTCCAGATGCCCGAAATGGACGGCTTTGAGACAACGAAACGACTTCGGGAAAATCCAAAAACTAGCCACATTCCGATCATATTTACATCTACGCTGTCGGATACCAATGTGATACTCAAGTGTTTTGAGTGCGGTGGCGTTGACTACATCAGCAAACCGTTTAAAAAGAAAGAACTTCTTGCCCGTATCAATACACATCTCTCTCTGAAAGTTTTACGTGAACAGCTTCAGACCGACCGGGACCACTTGATGGCCATTCTACACAATATGCTGCCGGACAAACTAATCGAAAGTCTGAAGAACGGGTCCTTTCCAGAGCCCGAATCGGTAAACCGAGCTGCCGTCCTGTTTACCGACTTTCAGAGTTTCAGTTCATTGACCAAAAAGATTGGATCCAAAAAAAGTGTAGACCATCTGAACCTGATTTACTATGCTTTTGATGAGATCGTTGAAAGTTTTGGGCTGGAACGGGTAAAAACAATCGGTGACGCCTATTTTGCTGTGGGGGGAATCAATACAACACCAAAGAATATCTATTTGAGCCCCATTCTTGCCGGTCTCAAAATGCACGAATTTATCAACTATTATAACAAACTGCAGGGTGATAACGCCTGGTTGTTGCGTATGGGGTTCACCGTTGGCCCGGTTACTTCCGGAGTGATAGGCTATCAAAAAATTGCCTATGACGTATGGGGGGACACGGTCAATTTTGCCAATGAACTCGAAACCAAATCTTATCCGGGAAATATTGCTATTCCGGAATTCATTTATAATGAGGTTTCCGAATATATAACCGTGTCACATATGGACTCGGTCGACTCCCATGCGTGGGGACAGTTTAACATCTATCACTGCAATAGTGTTAACGACACGCTTCCACCAGAGCTGCGACATCTCATGCAAGAAATGAATCCAGAAGATCTCATAAATCAGGCCTCCAATAAAAAAGGTCTGCTAAATAAGATTTTCCAACTTCCGGGCAATACCTAATCTTCCGGAGGAAACAGGAAAATAGTGCGTGGGACAGCAGGCATTCATTAACCAGCTGCCTGTTACCATTCCTGATATATCCGTCAAACAAGGTATTCCGGAATAATGACTCAGGACGCATCCTTGCCATTCTCCGTCCCGGAAAGATGCACATCGCGCTGTGGGAACGGAATGGTAATGCCCTCTTTGTCGAAACGTTGCTTGATTTTTTTGGTCAAATCGAGCTGGGTCATCCACCAATCCGCACTAAGGGTCCACGGTCGGACCATCAGATCTACAGAGCTATCCCCCAGTGAACCGACGGCAATAAGTGGTTCCGGTTCTTTCAGGACCCGTTTTTCGTTACTGAGTTCATCCTTCACCAACTGCATAGCCTTGTCAATATCGTCTGAGTAACTGATGCTGAAAACCAGATCCACACGCCGGGTCTCATTTTTAGAGTAGTTGAGAATTTCATTCCCCCATATTCTGGAATTCGGCATGATCAGAAAAACATTATCCAGGGTATGCATTTTGGTCAGAAAAAGGCCAATCTCATCGACGATCCCAAGTGTCCCCCCGATATTGACAAAGTTGCCGACTTCAAATGGTCTGAAGGTTAGCAGCATCACCCCGGATGCCACATTACTGAGGGTCCCCTGCAGGGCAAAGCCAATCGCAAGGCCGGCGGCACCCAACAGAGCAACAAGGCTGGTAGTTTCAAAGCCAAACTGTGATAAAACGGCGAGTAATGTCGCAAATAGAATCACATACTTGACAATTTTGGCTATCAAAGGGGTCAGGGTCTGATCCACCTTAACCGATTCCGTGCACGCTTTATATATGCGTTTACTGACCCAGCCGGCAACCACCCATCCAACAATAAATATGATAATGGCGCCGAGAATGTCCAGTCCGTAAGGTATTACCGTCTGGACAACTACCTCATTGATCTCTGATAATTGCGATTCATATCCCATAACAATTCCCCTATAAGAAAGGCAGCCCGAAACCGGCCTGCCTTTGAATTACAAAGTTACAATTACATTTCCATCGCCATTACTGGAGGTGACTTCGCAGCATCCAGGCCACTTTGGAGTGGGTCCGCAACCGCTCAGTAACCAGATCCAGTGATGCTTCATCACCTGCCTCTTCACACGCGGGCAACGCTTTCCGCGCCGTACGAATTACGGTTTCATTGGCTACCAGAAGGCGTTCGACCATCGTGCGATCGTCGGGTAGTCCCTCTTCTTCCGTGATACTGGTCAATTTGGAGTACTCCTTGAAAGATCCGGGAGCAAAATGCCCCAGTGTCCGGATATGCTCGGCGATATCATCAATGGCCCCTGCAAGTTCCGTGTATTGCTCTTCAAACATTGCATGGAGCGACTGGAAGTTCATCCCGGTCACATTCCAATGGTAATTATGAGTTTTCAAATAGAGCATATACGTATCGGCCAGCAGTGGGCCCAAAGCCTTGGCAATGGCATCCCGTTGTTGGTCGGATATGCCAATATCGATGTTGTTGTCCGTTTTTTCCAGTACGGTATCCATAATAATCTCCTTCTGATTTTTCTTTAATATTTTACGTACTACGGGTAACGCAGCAACTTTTTAATTCGTTCTGTCCTGATTTCTGAAGTAGACCAGTAACCGTCTGAGGTCTTTCGGTATAGACGCTTCAATTCCAACGATATCATTGGTGATCGGGTGAACAAACTCGAGACGGGAGGCATGCAGTGCCTGGCGATCAATAAGTTTCTCCTCCTGCTCGGATGCGGCATAGTGGCGGTCCCCGACGGTGGGGTGCCCCACTTCAGCAAGCTGCACCCGTATCTGATTTTTCAATCCGGTATCCAGCGCAACCTCCACCAGGCTGGCATCCGAAAACTGCTCAATAATCCGGTAAAACAGTCGTGCCCGGGTGCCGTTTGGATCCTCCTCAGGCACAATCACATTGCGGAAGCCCTCCTTGATACGCTTCATATGGTGGACCAGTTCACCTTCAGCCGGATTCGGGATTCCCCGTACCAGAGCCAGGTAAATCCTGGCCGGTTCATGGTTTCGGAACTGTTCGATCAGCCCTGCCTGAGCCTTCCGGTTTTTTGCAAACAATACCACCCCGCTGGTATACCTGTCAATCCGGTGAACGGTATAGACATTTTTCTTCTGCGGTTCCAGGTATGTATCCAGACACTCCTGAAGATTGGCTGATTTCATACCGGATATCGGAACGGTAAGTATCCCGGCCGGTTTATTGACTGCAATAAGGTGCCTGTCCTCAAAAATCACTTCCGCACGAACCTGAGGGGTCAACCGCACGTAGTGCTTATTCTTTTTCATAAACAAGTCGGTGGTTAGCGGTGTCCGGTCATTTCGAGTTTGCTGAGGAATTCACGGCTCTCCTGGTCGTCGGGAAACTTGGCAATGCAGTTGATCATCAGAATCCGGGCTTCGTTCAGTTTTTTCTGATGAACCAGAACCGCTGCATAATTGCGTAATATCAGCGGTGTCTCTCTGCCATGTGTAATACTGGTACGGATAACCTTCACGGCTTCCTCATATTTCCGCTGAGCAACCAGTGCATCAAACAGCTCGTTGAGGATGCCGACATGGTCCGGCCATTTTTTAAGCGCCATCCGGTAAGATTCTTCGGCTTGCTGCCAGAAACCCAGAAGGCTGCAGACCGAGCCCATCATGAATCGGGCAAATGTGTGATCATCTCCGGTAGTCTGATCCAGATAGTCAACAAGTTCATCACCAATACGCCGCAGATGCTGCATTGAGGCATGCAATTTTCGTTCATCCTTTTCCGCATCAGCTTCGTCCATTTCATCCGACAGATCCACTATCGTTTCGGATAGCTGCAACAACTTTTTCTTTACCGGGGAAGGATGCTCTTTCGTCATGAAAGCCAGAATTTTCGTGCCGTAACGGCGGATAAAAACCTATGAAATGCTCAGGTCCACATCGTGGACATTCCGCAGAATTTGAACCGCATTCTTGTCCTTGTTCTGCATAACACGATGCTCCAGATTGGTAATCAAGCCGGGCCGCGCTTCTTCAAACGCCTCTTCCTTCGCCTGACCTGGAGTCGTTGTGCGGATAAGAACATAGATATCATCCGCTCGTATGACGCTGTATAATCCGTCTTCATTAAAGGCGTGTGAGCGGAGTTCTTCGAACTTCTTGAACAGTTCCGAAAATGCCTGAGAATTTGCCGCTTTCTCTATGATTTCAACATCTCCCGGACCTTCGGCACTCAGGGGAAGGTGACAGAGATAGTAAAACTTTTCCTGATAAAGCATGTGATTGTATTATAATCGAACGTTAAATTTGCCTGTTTTTCTTAAGACATCAAGTTACAAAATTATCGAACAAATTCCGTCACTTCCTCTGCTCCAGCCAGCGAATAAGAATGCGAAATACCCTTTCAATATCTTCCAGAAAGACCGATTCATTTTTTTCGTGATACGGATGAATAGCCGGTTCGAGTGCCAGCGAGGGAATCCCGCTTTGCTCGTCTCTGTTCAACGCCACCCCATAGTGGAGATAGTCATTTGTATTATTTGCGAGCAGAATTTGCGGATCAATGGATAGGAGTTCGTCGCGAACCTCATTTGTGCGTTTTACTTCCGATGGCGTCGGCGTCTTGCCGGTAAACTCCCAGTGTCCGCTGTAAAGAGCCACGCCCTGTTCCCCTTTGAATAACGGAGTCGTATCGACGGTCATCACACAGGAAAGCCGCTGCTTGATTTCGATGAGATAGCGGGATATCCGCTCGGCACCCATTCCATGACGGAGCCCTTTTCCGCTATTCTTCAGTAACCGGGGGTGATGTTTCAGGCCAAAGCTCTCTTCCATTTCAGAAAAAAGCAGAAGAAGCGGGGGGAATGAACGGGATGCTGCAAGTTGTGCCGTCGCAAGAATAATTGCGATACCGACAGAATTATCCATCTGACCGGTAACCCTGGAGTCCTCCAGATGAAACGGCAGTTTTTGGGGTGGATTTTCCCCAAAATGATTGATTTTGTCCAGATGAGCAGCTAATGCCACCGGTTTTCGGCCGGGATTGCCCGGTATGGTTGCAACCAGATTGTTATCGGGCACCCGTTGCCACGAAGCTCCCTCAATTTTTTCAATATTTGAAGTAATGTATGGAAGAATTTTCTCCTCGTAAGAAGAAAATGACGGGACCACAGCGACATCCTGTAAAATAGAAAACAACGACTTCATGGGGGCTTATTTGTTAGCTGTTATTGTGACTATGGGCGCAATAATAGCTTTTTTACACCTGTCAGAAAACAGCAAAATACCGTCGTCTTCCTTTCACCGGTACCACCGTAATAATAGTTGCCGGTTACCTTCGTTTTAATGCTGGCATAATGTTATGTTGCATATCTTCGCAACCGAATGTATTTTTGAGATTCGAGCGTGTGCCATGAACTTATCTTACTTATAATTTCAGTACCCATAACATGGATATAGATACCCGAAACAGGATCATAAGTGCAGTCCTGGCAGTTGTTATTATTGGTCTTGCCTGGCTGTTATACGACTCCATTACCAGTCCTTACGAACAAGTTGAGCAACAGCGAGAAGTGACCGAACAGGTCCGTCACAGAATGACCGTAGTGCGAGAGGCACTCGTTCAATACCAGCGCAGAGAAGAGGGTTTTCCTGAAACTCTCGACGATTTGGTAGAATGGCTTAAAACCAATGAAGAGATGGTTGAGCATGGTGATTCTCTTTTTGCATTCCGTCCGCCTCACGAATATGATCCGGATTCCGTTATTTATTCACCCAGAACGGGCAACCGTTTTGAGTACGCACGGAATGACACAATCCGCCCCAATATTTACCTGCTGGAAGATCCAGACACCGACGATCGCATTGGATCGCTGGAACGAACCAACTTGCTGAACGCAACCAACTGGAACTAATTCGAACATCATGGCGGAAGCGGATGCGCAACTTGGGATTAATTTCGATTCCAACAAGTTATTTTACGCCGTATCCCGTCCGGCGCAGCCCGGTGTAATAAGTCGAATCGGTTATATCGATTTTTCTTTTGACCTGACGCAGTCGATTGCAACCCGTGACCCGGACACGTTTCCCGGGGTTTGTGACACATTGAACAAGTTGTCCGAAGAATACGGGGTGAAGCAGCGCCGGGTGGTTTTTCCTCCTTCGTTTGAATGCTGGAGCATAATACCAAAATCTGTTTATGATGAAGATGAAGAGCGTCAGGCGCACCTCAATATCCTGATGCAGGGAACGGATACCGACGCTACAGAAGCAAAGTGGCATTCACTTAGCAACCGGGATTTCAAACTGGTCTCCATTCGCCGCAAGGAGCATATTAAAACATTTACATCCCTCCTAAACGGTGCGACACCCGAACAGCTTTTATCTGATTTTGAGGTAGGAGAATGCTGGCTTAAACATAGCCAGTACCATGGCTCTTTTCTGACAATATCTTCTTACAACGGCATGATCGGCATATCATCTTACCTGCTTGGTAAACTCAGAGCAGCCACCAACTTCACATACGACGATATCCGGGACCTCCCTTATCTCTGGCTGCAATACGCATCTCACCTCCCCTGGATAGAGGGATTGCATGAACATGTCATGGTTTTCGGTGATCATTCCGGCAAGATCGTTGAAACTCTTAATGCGTATTGGGACGACACAGCAGATATCATGGTCATGGACTCCCTGGATAAAATGAACCTGAAAGCCGGGGAGGAGACATTCAGTTTTCCGCTTGAACGGGCTTTTCCTGCCGTTTTACTTTCAGTATCCTGATCCAGCCATGAGAATTATCACCGGAAAGTTAAAAGGAAGACGATTTTCAACGCCAGGGAATACGGATATCCGGCCAACTTCGGATCGTACCAAGGAGAGTATGTTTTCGGTCATTGAAGTACGCAAGCACATTGCCGGCAGTGTGGTGCTGGATCTTTTTGCCGGATCGGGTAATCTTGGCTTTGAGGCCATATCCCGTGGGGCTGATCGGGTTGTATTTGTGGAGTCATTGGCCAAAGCTGTAGATAATATTGAAAAACAGGCAGCAGCATTCGGCGTACAGAAACAGGTACATGGAATCTGTGCCAATGTTGAAACCTTTCTTCGGAATACCGGACAAGCATATGACCTGGTTTTTGCCGATCCGCCATACGACTATGAGTTCATGGCCGACCTGCCGGAAATCATCATCAGAAACGGCTGGCTGAAAGATGACGGCTGGTTTATTCTCGAACACGATAAACGACATCATTTCGGTGAGCATCCCCATTGTGTATTTGCTAAACCCTACGGCCGTACGATCGTTACTATTTTCACCAAAGAACCGGTTTCGTAATAACCAAATTTCCCCGACGCTATTTTTGCCGTATTTTCCGGATGCTGATAGCTGATACAGGATTACCTGATCCAAACCAAACCGACCTAATAAGAAGGTGACAATCGTGAATGCCATATACCCCGGATCATTCGACCCAATAACGTATGGACACCTTGATATCCTTGAACGGGCAACCAACATATTTGATAAAGTCTACATCACTATTGCGGTAAACACTCGTAAAAGCACCATTTTTACCCCTGAAGAACGGACGGCCCTTATCAATGAGAGTATCTCGAGCAACCCTTGGGCCAATAAGGTTGAAACCCATCAATTCACCGGACTGCTGGTGGATCATGCCCGTTCATTAGGCGTAAAAACCCTGATTCGCGGTGTTCGACAGTTTTCCGACTATGAGTACGAGTTTCGTATGGCACTGATGAACCGCAAACTTGACAACGACGTCGACACCGTCTTTCTAATGCCGAGGGAAGAGCTTACTTTCGTCTCCGGGTCGCTTGTCAGGGAAATTGCCTATTGGGGGGGAGAACTCAGCCATTTTGTTCCCGACAATGTCGCGGCCGCTCTCACAAAAAAGTACCGGTAACCCCCTGTTTCCGTATTGTGCGCGGCATCTTCGCATTTCGAAAAATATGGCGAGTACACCGTCAATTTCGTATATTACCACGCTTTTGATACGTTCGCTTATAGTGACTGTGAATCCCAACCATACCTAATATTATTATGATAGCACAACGAGTGCAAGCTATTGCGCCTTCGGAAACCATGAAAATATCCGGCCGCGCCAAAGAATTACAGCGAGAAGGCAAATCGGTTATCTCTTTGAGTCAGGGTGAGCCCGATTTTAAAACCCCACCACATATTTGTGATGCCGCCATCCAGGCTATTCGTGACGGGCACCACGGCTACACAGTGAATGCCGGCACCCCGGAACTTCGCGAAGCTATTTGCAAAAAGCTGAAGGAAGAGAATAATCTGGATTATACCCCTGATCAGATTCTACTATCTAATGGAGCCAAACAGTCCATCGGCTTCTCTATTTTTGCTACGATCGATTCCGGTGATGAAGTTATTATTCCGGCACCCTACTGGGTATCCTATCCTGAGATGGTGAAAATTGCTGAAGGCAAACCGGTAATTGTCTCAACGGAGTTCAGCAATGATTATAAAATGACTCCCGGGCAGCTGCGTCAGGCCATTACGCCAAAGACGAAAATGGTGATTCTCTGTTCCCCGTCCAACCCCACGGGAAGCTGCTACTCTGCCGACGAACTGAGTGCCCTGGCAGAAGTGCTGCGCGAGCACCCCAATATTCTTGTTGCCTCCGATGAGATCTATGAATACATCGTTTTTGACGGCGACCATGTCAGTATCGCACAGGTGGCCCCGGATCTGAAAGATCGCATCCTTCTGATCAATGGATTCTCAAAAGGGTTTGCGATGACCGGTTGGCGGCTCGGTTATCTTGCCGGTCCTGCCGACATCGTCAAAGCCGTTTCAAAAATCCAGAGTCAGGAGACATCAGCGCCATCTACAATCTCACAGAAAGCAGCGGAAGCAGCCTACAGCACACCCCGCGATTCGGTCAAGGAGATGGTCAAAGCGTTTCGTGAACGTCGTGATTACATGGTCAAAGCGCTTAACAGTATCGAAGGGGTGAACTGCTTCAACCCGGGTGGTGCTTTTTACGCGTTCCCTGACATCTCTACCTATCTGAATTCCGAAACACCGTCCGGCGGCCTCATCAAAAACAGCACCGACCTCTGCATGTTCCTCCTCGAGGAGCGCGGACTCGCTGCAGTCCCCGGTGATGCGTTCGGCGAACCTAATGGAATCAGACTCTCGTACGCCGCCTCCATGGAGCATCTGCAGGAAGCGATCAAGCGATTGCGGGAAGGGCTTGAAGCGTTAAAAAAACAGTAAACGTTTTCCCGTCAATCGGCGTTTACTGTTTGAAATCTACAAACAACCAGTCCAAGCGTTTAAAAAAAATGCCAACATATCAATATAAAAGAGAAGACGGATCCACCTTTGAGATCATCCAGAAAATGTCGGATGACGCCTTGCAAACCTGCCCGGAAACCGGCCAGAAGGTAAAGCGTATAATCACCGGCGGTGGCGGAGTGGTCTACAAAGGGGATGGTTGGTACGTGACCGACTATAAAAATAAAACCAACGGCAACGGATCGGCCGCTAAGGCAAGTGAGGGCAAATCCGCTTCAACTGCAGATGGTGGCCGTACCGAAACTTCTGCTGACGGTAACGGATCCGCAGCATCCCGATCCAATGGAACAAAAGCCTCCAGCAACGGCACGACGGCCAAAGACTCCTCCTCATAACTGCTTTCCTTTACCGCCAAACTGATTTTACTATGAACAACGCCGAACTTGGTAACATCGGAGAGGAGAAGGCCGCTGCTTTGCTGGAAGCAAAAAAGATGATCGTTCTCGACCGAAACTACCGGTTCATGCGGGCGGAAGTGGATATTGTAGCTACTACCGACCGGGAGATTGTCTTTGTTGAGGTCAAAACCCGCCGTAATAATCGTTTCGGCGAACCGGAGGAGAGCATCGATGATACAAAAAAAAAGCAGTTGTTCAAGGTAGCCGAAGCTTGGCTGCACGAGCGGCGCATGGAGGGTGCCCCGGTCAGGTTTGATGTTATTACCGTCATGAACCCCAACGGAAAGGGCGAGAAAATCAATCATATTGAAGGTGCGTTCTGGTATCTGTGACGTTGAACCCGCACCGGTACCATAATTGAAACTGCTAAATCTTTCTTTTATCAGGGATGTGTTCTATCTTAAAATGATTTACTTTAGTGGGAATAACTCCTGATAATGACCGGTTTCATGAATCCAAGTATCCTCAATCCCTTACGTTGGCGTCGCTCTTTTCTGTTCACCGTATTGCTGGCAATGCTGATCCTCTGGTTCGGTTTCTTCGATACGTACAGCATCCGGACCCGCGTTCAGCTTTCCAATGAAAAGGAAGAGCTCATCAGGGAGACCGAACGGCTTCAGGCAGAAACCATAGAATTCCAGGATAAACTGAATGAACTGGAGTCCGACCCCGGTTTATTGGAGCGGATTGCCCGGGAAGAGTACGGTATGAGAAAACCCGGTGAAACCATTTACCGTATTCAGGAAAAATGAGTGCCCTGCACGGCCTCAGGTACCAGCTTGCAGCAGCTTCTCCGGATAAACGCCCGTTTCATGGCAGTCAACATATTAAAGCATTATTTATCAGATCCTATGATTTCAATCGGTATAGATCCTGGCGGTATCAATAATAAATCCGCCGTAATTCATCGCGAACTATATCGCGGCGTGACAGGTGGTGCTGCCGAACCGGGACATGTCATCATCGATTATAACGACACTGATTCCAACAGCAATACCAAAGGCGGAATCGAAGCCTATTTAGGACAACGGTTTCTTGTCAGAAACGCGCTGCCGCTCATCAGGAAACAACCCGACAATCCGCTGTCAAAACATTTTTTGGATGGATTTGAAATCAGATATAAAACCCTTGGCAATGATGCGGCCCTGTTGGGCGCCGGCAGTCTGGCTTTTGAGCACATTGCACCTCACTGATAAGTTACCCCGTCTGTGCCTTTTGCACGTATTTGCATCATAACCGTTATTATATCACTTCCGGGGATACTCGCGCTCACCGGTGACCGATATGCGCATGCCGGGGAGACTTCACATGGGCCTGTGAATTTCTCATCACGTGATTCTCTCATCTTTACCACCCGTGACGAACGTGTTGCCACACTTTATGGCAACGCCAGGGTCGGAAATGAGCAGGGTGAACTCACCGCCGGTGTGGTCGTGCTCAATCTCGACATGAACCAGATGAGTGCCCAGGCAGAGGAAGATGCAGACACGCTGTCCGAACCGGTGCTGCAGCGCGGCCCGGAACAGATCCGAAGCCGGAGAATCTCCTACAATTACGAGACGGACAAAGGCAAATTTGATGTCGCCCGTATGTCAATGAGTCAGGGTAACGTAATCGGCACCAGTGTCAAACGTACGGCACCCCATGTTGTGTTTATTGAAGACGGTATCTATTCCACCTGTGATCTCGACCACCCCCATTTTTATATCCGCGCAGCACGCATGAAGGTGGTCGATGAAGAGGAAGTCTTTTTCACCAGAGCCAGACTCTTTATCCTGGATATCCCGTATCCCCTCATCTTTCCGTTCGGCTACATACCATCAAGCCTGGAACGAAGGCAGTCCGGACTGCTGGAACCCTCTTTCACCTATCAGGAACAGCAGCGAAGGGGTATTGGTATCCAAAATTTCGGATGGTTTCAATATTTCAATGACTATGTTACCGGACAGGTTTCCATGGATATTTTCACATCGGGAACCTTCTTTGTGAATTCCAGGATGAACTACAGCCGGACAAACCGATATAATGGTTCGGTTGAATTGGGATATTCCCGTGACCAGGGCCTTGAATCCACGGACCCCGGTTTTACAACAAGTATTCAGCGCCGAATCGGGATCAATCACAGACAGACAATCAATCCGTACTCATCAATTTCCGCCAATATCAATCTCCGGACCGCGGATTACTACAACAGAAATTCTTATGACATTGACGATCGTGCCGAGGTTTCTACCCGGTCCAATGTCTCCTATAATTTCAACCATCCGGAAGGATTATACTCCCTCAACCTTTCCGGTTCCCAGAATCAGAACTTTGCAACCAATGCAACAACATTAACCGGGCCGAATGTCAATTTTTCGCTGAGACGCCTTACCCCGTTTCAGCGCAGCGGACCCGGCTCAGACTCCTGGTACGAGTCCATAGCCATTCAGTACCGTGCCAATTTACGGTCCCAGTATAACTTTCGCCCGCTCGATCCGGATTCTGACATCGGTTTTCTGGATGCCCTGTTCAGCCCATCCAAACATCGGGAAGCCACCGGTGATTTCCGCCATATCAGGAGTGGCCTGGAACATAGTGCCTCTGTAAATGCGCAACTTTTCAGCACTCCTTTTGCCAATTTATCCACCAGTATCTCTTTCAGCGAGTATTGGTATCCATCCTCTTTACGCCGGGAGTGGGATCCGGAAGAAGAGCGGATTGTAGATCGCATGGAACCCGGGTTTACGGCCGGCAGAGAATTTAACACAAGTGTAAGCACCAACACAACGATATATGGAATCAGTGAAATGCGGATCGGTAGGTATGAAGGTTTCCGCCACACCTTGAGGCCATCGCTCAGTTTTAATTACCGTCCCGATTTCAGCGACCCCATGTGGGGGTTTTACAGAGAGGTTCAATCCAATGCTGCCGGTGATACACAACGATACTCTATTTTTGATGGTGGTGTTGTTGGCGGGCCCGGCGCCGGCAAGCAAAATACGCTCAGCTTTCGGATCGCAAATGTCCTGGAGACCAAGGAGGTTCGGCGGGACTCTACCGGGGAGCGCAGTGAACGGGCTGTCCGCCTGATTGATCAGCTTGATGCCAGTGCCAGTTACAATTTTGCAGCCGAAAGCTTTAATCTCTCAGACCTTTCCACCTCATTCCGCACCTCTTTTTTTGAAAACATCCAGCTGAGCTCCAGGGCCACGTTTAGTTTTTATGATACTGATGACGATGGAAACCGTATCGATCAGTACCTCTGGGAGGAGTCCCGACGCATTATGCGTCCCACCAATTTTTCTGTAACGGCCAGCACACGGTTCAGTGGCGGGGAAAGCGGCCGGCGCGGGCAGACCCAATGGCACTACCCGGAGCACTACGACCCCCTTGACCAGGCCCGGTTTCATCCCATTGACCAGGCGATATACGACGGACAAATCCATCCGATCGATGTTCCCTGGTCCTTTCAGGTGAATTTCAATTATCAGTGGCGTCTGCTGGCAGGAGGGAATTCCCGAAAGAGCGCCCAGATAGAGGCACGGAATATCCAGATGAGGATCACACCGGAATGGCAGGTGGGTACCCGTATGGGATACGACCTGATCGCCAAAGAACTGACACCTTCCAACTTCAATATAACGCGTAACCTGCATTGCTGGGATCTCTCCTTCCAATGGAATCCCTTCGGAGACAACAAGTATTTCATGTTCCGCTTGTCGGTACGTGATACCCGCCTGCACGGACTGTTCCAGAAACTTCCGGGATTGAACAATCTTGAGCGAACTTCGAGCCCGATTAATCGTCGCGGATTCTGATCCAATGGTTGACTGTGAGTACGGAAATTATCTGAAGCGTTGCAGCCCATACCGATGGATATAACCCATCATCCCGTAAC
>Ga0207421_10000830_pt1 | contig 40175 bp, 31 predicted proteins | sample SodLakKL_010_SED_4_FD_187542 | JGI IMG/M metagenome (GOLD analysis project Ga0207421, IMG submission 187542) | Alkaline sediment microbial communities from Lake Tanatar, Kulunda Steppe, Russia - 8KL_010_SED (SPAdes) (version 2) | ecosystem: Environmental > Aquatic > Non-marine Saline and...
CCGGTTCTGCGCGAGCGCCTTCAAATATCGGGAGACCTGAAAGCTCCTCATGGTGGGGAAGACAACAGCTACGATGAAGACCTGTATGCTGCGGTGAAAAGATTTCAGGCCAGGCACGGGCTGCAGGTGGACGGAGTGGTGGGGCCTCAGACTATTTCTGCACTCAACATGAGCGCCGAGGCACGGCACCAGCAGATACTTCTCAACCTGGAAAGATGGAGATGGCTTCCGCACCAATGGGAGGACCGCTATGTCCTTGTGAACACCGCCGCTTTCCATCTGGATGCCTGGAAGGACCAGAGGAAAGAGTTGTCCATGAGGGTCATCGTGGGCAAGGATTATCAAAAAACACCCGATTTCAGCGAAAAAATGACCTACCTGGAATTCAACCCCTACTGGAATGTTCCCAGAAGCATCGCCGTGAGGGAATATCTTCCCAAACTGAGAGAGAACCCCGGCTTTGCCCATGAAAACAATTTTGAGCTCATTGAGGGAAGAGGGAGGAATGCCCGGGTGATCGATCCATGGAGCGTGGACTGGGAGACGGTGAAGCCCGCTGATTTTCGATGGCTCCTGCGCCAGACGCCGGGTCCCTGGAATGCTCTGGGCCGTGTCAAGTTCATGTTTCCCAATAAATTCAACGTCTACCTGCATGACACGCCTCAAAGGCATTTGTTTCAGCGGCACCAGAGGGCTTTCAGCCACGGCTGCATCCGCATTGAAAAGCCTCTGGAACTGGCCCGGTTGCTCCTGGAAGACAACCCATCCTGGACCCGCGAAAGAATAGAAAGGGTCATTGCATCGGGCAACAGGCGCGTGGTGACCCTCCCCAAACCCTGGATGGTCCACATTTACTACTGGACAGCCTGGGTGGATGAGGAGGGGAAACTGCAGTTCCGCAGGGACCTTTACGACCGGGACGAAGCTGTGTGGGCGGCTTTGAAAGGGTGAGCGGCTGCGCCTCAATGACTGAGGGCTTCGCGGCCGGATGGCTGGAACATGTTTTTCTCAGCCTTTCGCCTTCACCGTGGTGTTTGACTTGAGGCCTGCAGCTCAAAGCCATTAAGAGGAATGCTCCCTTCCCCAAAAGGCCTACTCACGGCAACAGGCGTCATGCTCAAATGCCTTTCACTGAAATACCTGTAAGCCGGTTCAACGGTCAGACGATGGATTCGAGCTTGAACAGGAACTGGTCCATCTCCTCCTCTGTGCCGATGGTCACCCGCAGGTGGTTGGCCACGCGGGGTTTGTTGAAGTACCTCACCAGGATGCCCTGGTCACGGAGCTTTTCGTATATTTCCCTTCCCCTCACGGAAGGGTGTTCCATGAGCAGAAAATTGGCTTGGGAAGGAACCAGTTCAAAGCCCATGCGCTTCAGTTGAACCACGACTCTTTCTCTCGTTTTCATGACTGTCCGGCGTGTTTCCTGAAAATACGCGTCATCCTGGATGGCCGCTGTGGCTCCAGCCAAAGCAAGCCTGCCGAGGGGATAGGAGTTGAAGGAGTTCTTGGCCCGTTCCAACCCTTCCACGAGTTCCTCATGGCCCACGGCGAAACCGACCCGCAAACCCGCCAGAGATCTGGCTTTGGAAAAGGTCTGAATCACCAGGAGGTTTTGAAATTCCTGGACGAGGGGAATCACCGTTTCTCCACCGAAGTCTATGTAGGCTTCGTCGATGGCCACCACCGAATCCCCATTCTTTTCCAAAAGGTCGCGTATATGAAAGGGCTCCAAGCAATGCCCCGTCAAAGCATTGGCATTGGCGAAGATGATGCCCCCATTGGGTTGAACATAATCCTCCGTGTGCACACTGAAATCGTCCGCCAATGGAATGCGCCTGGACGCTATGTTGAACAGATCGCAGTAGACCTCGTAAAAACTGTAGGTGACGTCGGGAAAAAGAAGGGGCAGCCTCTGCCTGAAAAAAGTGATGAAAGACAGAGCCAGCACTTCATCGGAACCGTTGCCCACAAAAACCTGATCCCTTTTGACACCGTAATGATCGGCGATGGCCCCTTTCAATTGCTGGCAGTTGGGGTCGGGATAGAGACGAAGACTCTCGTCAGTGGCCAGCCTTATGGCTTCGAGAGCTTTAGGAGACGGCGGATAGGGGTTTTCATTGGTGTTGAGCTTCACATATTGTTTGTCTTTTGGCTGCTCCCCCGGCACATAGGGTTCCAGATCCCTGATGGTCTGACTCCAATAGGTGCTCATAGAATTTTCAATGTTCCTTTCTTCCTGCTGAAGACCTTTTTCACCTGCAAAAGCAAGTTATCTCACCCACTGTGAAGGTCCGTTCACGTCATTCCCGCGCAGACGGGAATCCAGCCTTTTCAAGATTTTCGATTCCCCCGCCTTGCGCGGGGGGCGAAGCAGGACAACTTCCGGAACGGCATTTCATGCGTCCCAAAAAGCCGCTGAGTCTCCCGGCTTCCACTGCCGTTCATGAGAAGATACTTAAAACATCAATTTTGAAAAAGAAATGTTTTTTCCCGAATGTCAGGATTTTCTGTGTTTCTGCAACAGATCGCGGAGTTTCTCTCCGGAGACGGGCGGGCAGCAGAGGAATCCCTGCATGGCAATGCACTGACACTTCCTCAGAAAATCCAGTTGTTCATCCGTTTCCACTCCTTCGGCGACGGAGCACAGCTTCAGACTTCTGGCCATGGCGATGATGGCCGAAGTGATGGCCATGTCATTTTCACTGGAGGGAATGTCTCTCACGAAAGACCCATCGATTTTGAGAATGTCTATGGGAAGACTCTTGAGGTAACTGAGAGAGGAATATCCTGTGCCGAAATCATCGATGGACAGGGTGATTCCCATGGACTTCAATTTTTTCAGCATGGAGAGGGTTTCCTCCGTATGATCCATCACCACCGATTCGGTCAGTTCCAGTTCCAGCAATGTGGGATCCAAGCCCACTTCCTCGAGGACACTTCCGACCGTTTCCGGGAGCCTGTCGGACTTGAACTGGCGCCTTGAAAGATTGACGCTCACGCGGAGGGGTTTGTGCCAGAGATTCTGCCAGGAACGGCATTCCCGGCAGGCCTCCCGGAGGACCCATTCTCCCATGGGCATGATCAACCCCGACTCTTCAGCCACCGGAATGAAGTCGGAGGGGGGAATGGGGCCCATCTCTTCACTGTGCCACCTCATGAGCGCTTCCACTCCCACGATCTCTCCCGTGCTGATGTCCCATTGGGGCTGGTAGCAGAGAAAGAACTCGTCCTTTTCCAGGGCACGCCGCATGGCATTTTCCAGGGACAGTTGATACAAGGCCCGATCGTGCAGAGAGCGCGTGTAGAACTGGTAATTGTTGCGCCCCTGGTCCTTGGCATGGTACATGGCCGTGTCCGCGTTTCTGAGCAGAATGTCCACGTCTTCCCCGTCATGAGGAAAAACGGTGATGCCAATGCTGGCCCCGATGAACACTTCGCTCAATTCCAGATGAAAGGGCCTGGCCAGAGCATCCAGGATCCTTCGGGCGACTCTCCCCGCATCTTCCACGTGCCGGATGTCACTGAGCAAAACGGTGAATTCGTCTCCACCGAGACGAGCGACGGTGGAATCCTCCCCTTCCGCGAACCCCCGCGACACGCTGTCCCCCTTTCGCACAGAAAGCGTGACCCTCTCCGCCACATGCTGCAAAAGTCTGTCACCCATGTCATGCCCCAGGGTGTCGTTGATTCTTTTGAAGCAATCCAGGTCGATGAAAAGGAGTGCGCCCATGGTTTCGAAACGTTTGGCCCGGGCCAGAGTCTGTGCCAGCTGCTCTTTCAGGAGCAGACGGTTGGGAAGACCCGTGAGGGTGTCATGGTGTGCCAGGTACAAAATTTTTTCTTCGGCATGTTTTCGCTCGGTCACATCCTGTATGGTTCCCCTCACCCGGGCGCATCGTCCATCGCGAGCCCTGAACCCTTCCGCCTGATTGTGGACCACCTTTTGGGATCCGTCGGGCAGAAGGATTCGGTGATCCACGGAAAAACTTTTTCCTTCGTCTTTCACGGCATTCAGAAGACCTTCGAGCCAATCCCGGTCTTCAGGGTGAATGCAGCGAAGGAGTTCTCCGGCGGGCAGAAAACCTGCCAGGGCCTCGAGGCCATAGATGCGTCCGGCTTCCTGGGAGCAGAAGACCAGGTTTTCATAAGGATCCCATTCCCAGTTGCCCAGCCTGGCAATGCGCTGAGCTTCCGTGAGGCGCATCTCGCTTCGCGCCAGCTCCCTGGTGATCCGGCCCGCGCGAACCATGTAATGCAACCGCTGCTCGAGAATCAACCATTGGATGGGTTTGGTGATGAAATCGGTGGCCCCCACCTCATACGCGCTTCGTATGGAATCCAGATCGCCCAACCCGGTGATCATGATCACGGGCACGTTCTTCCCGCCGGGCAGTTTTCTCAGGTGGCTGCAGGTGGTGATGCCATCCATCCTCGGCATCAGAACGTCCATGAGGACAATGTCGGGGGAAAAATCCTGAAAAGCGGACAAAGCCGCGAGGCCGTCTTCCGCCTCACAGACCATGAAGTTCGCCTGCCGCAGCTTTTCCTGCATGATGAGCCGCGTCATGGGATCATCTTCCACAATGAGGACCCGGGAGGGGGCCTCCCGCGGAAACACCACTGGCTCGTCAGGTTGCCCATGGCACAAACTGTCGGACTCGCTGCTTGAGCATTTCGAAGTCTTCCGGGTTTTATCCAAGGCTCTCTTTTCTGTCTCATCCATGACCGGATCACCACCTCTGGCTGGAAATTTCATGAGGGGGCCCATGCCCCTTCCGCCTGCAAAAAAGTCCCGCAGCTGAGACTACAGGAACTCCGGAAAATCGGTCCAGGGGGCGGAATTCACCGCCCAGGCCTTCGGGCAAAGCCGTTGAACCAAGCTGTCTCACCCCGTATGAAAGCCCCTTCGCGTCATTCCCGCGCAGGCGGGAATCGAGTCTTTTCAAGACCTTCCGCATCCATTCCTGTGCGGGAACGATGGAGCAGGACGGCACACAATCCCTTAAAGCAGACAACATTGAGGCCTCCGGGGGGCTTCCAGCATGATTTTCAAAAGAAGGTCTCAGCAAATTGTTTGTGACGAAACCGCAGGGTGAGGTTTTGCAAGAATCGTTCTCAGGAGGAGTTTTCCTGGGGGAAGGCTCCTTGAATCTCCCGTTCCAGAACAGAGCGAACCTTTTCATATTCCGATTCCATGGCGGAGAGAATGGGCAATACCTTTTCCCCACTGGAACCACAGTCCATTTCTTCAAGCTTTCTGCACAATGCCGCCATGGTCATGGCTCCGAGACTGGCATTGCTGGATTTGAAAGCATGGGCCAAAAGCCTCAGAGACTGGACATCCCTTTGAATGGCCGCATCTTTGAGCTTCGCCATTTGTTTGGGCCCGCTTTCCAGATAGATGCGCACGAGACGGGCAAAAACGTCGGGCGATCCGTTTCGCTCCAGGTTTCGAATCTCCTCGAGGGCACCGGACTCCAGAACGTCCTCCAGACGAAGGCCGGGGCCTCGCTCCCCTTCAGTCCTTTCAGGTCTCTTCCATTGTTCCCCGAAGGAGAGCGGGCCGCCGTCACTGCAGCACGAATCAACACTTCCAGCCCCCGCCCACCGGTCCAGCATCTCTTTCAACCGGTTTCGGTTGAAAGGCTTGCTCAAATAATCATCCATCCCCGCATCAAGGCATTTTTGACGATCCCCCGCCATGGCATTGGCCGTCAGGGCGATGATGGGGACACGGCAAGGAGCAGTATTCCCGGAAAGGCTTTCCTCACCCTTCTGCTGCTCCATTTGCCGAATGAACCTGGTGGCTTCATAGCCATCCATTTGGGGCATCTGACAGTCCATGAAGACAAGATCTATTCCGGAGGAGCCCATTCTTTCCACAGCCAGCCGCCCATTGGTGACCGCTTCCACTTCGCAGCCCATGCTTTCCAGCATGGCACGGGCCACCTCCTGGTTCACAAAGTTGTCCTCCACAAGGAGAATCCGCTTTCCCCGGTGGTCAGTCCCTTCCATGCCCTTTGGTCTTTGAGCCTCCCTCCTCGCGTTGCATGGCTGGCCGGGCCCGCAAGGGCGAGGTTCGAGGCTCGACAGGAGCGTACTTCGCATTATGGGCGTGGTGAGCCAAACAGCGTTCCACCCTTGCATTTTTTTCATTTCTCCCGGGGAGGGAGCGCCCACCACAACCCAGCGGGCGGTGACGGGGGACCCCTTTTCCCATTCTTCCCTCAGCCCATTGTCACACAAAGCGGACCATGTTTCCCTTCCCACCAAGACCACTCCGTGGGGATCTCCCTGGGAACGGGCTTTCCACAGGCTCTCTTGAACCTGGCCAGCATCCTGCAACAACTGGCAGCGTGCTCCCCATGCCGTCAGGTAATGCAATAGGACGCGCGCATTGAGGGAACTGACTCCTGCCACAAGGACCCGCATGTTTTTCAAGGGGCCGGCCTGGGAGGGGGAGATCCCTGAACTCTCCTGTTCCTGGCGGGGATGACTTCCCGGAAGGTCAAACCAGAATCTGCTTCCCACTCCAACCTGGCTTTCAACGCCCATCCGTCCTCCCATTCTCTCCACCAGCTGCCTGCAGATGGCCAAACCGAGGCCTGTTCCGCCGAACTTTTTGGGAATGTGGTGACCGGCCTGGGAGAAGGGGTCAAAAATGGAGCTCAGATCCTTCGCCTCAATGCCTATGCCTGTATCCTTCACCTGGAAATGGACAAACCCCTGCCGCCCCCCTTCCGGTGATCCGCAGCTTTTGACCTCCACCACGATGTGGCCGCGTTCCGTGAACTTGACCGCGTTGCCCACCAAATTCATCAAGACCTGTCTCAGGCGGGTGGCGTCTCCCTCCACCACGGGACGGAAATTCTCGTGGACCAGACACGCCAGCTCAAGGCCCTTACCTTCGGATTTTTCAGCAAACATTTCAATGATTTCTTCCAAAATCACCCGAAGGTCAAGGGGAGCCTTGTCCAGTTCAAGCTTTCCCGCCTCTATCTTCGAGAGGTCGAGGATGTCGTTGATGAGACTCACGAGAGCCGTTCCGGACGTTTCAATGACCTCCACATACTTGCGCTGGGTTTGGGAAAGAGGGGTGTTGAGCAGCAAGCCCGTCATGCCCAGTACTCCATTCATGGGCGTGCGAATCTCATGGCTCATGTGCGCGAGAAACCTCGATTTGGCCCGGCTGGCCACAACCGCCGCCTCCTTGGCCTGCCTCAGTTCCTCCGCCGTGCGCTGCCGCTGGTCGATTTCCTCCAGCAGCTGTTTGTTTTTGCTTTTGAGCTCCGACGTCCGGGCCTCAACCACCTCCTCCAGATAAAGATGGTAATGGTTGAGCTCTCTCTCCATCTTTCTTCGTTCCATGATCTCGTGCTGAAGTCGCTCGTTGGTCTCCTCCAACTCCCGGATGTATTCCCTCGCCCTGTCGTGCATCAAACCGAACTTGGCGCTCAAATACCCCCACTCATCCCGGGATTGGACCTGCAGCGATTTTCCGTCCTCCTCCCGGGTGCTCATCTCCTCCACGCGCCTCAACAAAGCACCTACGGGCCTGGCCATGACCCTGGCCAGGCCCAGGGCGAGCAGGCAACTCAAAACCATTGCCAGGGCTCCCCAAAAAAGGAGAGTCTTCCTGGATTCCCACATGGCTTCATGAACACCGTCCATGGGCATTCCCAGGGCAAAGACGCCCGTCTTTCCGTTCTCCGTGAACAAGGGAACGGCAATGTCACAGATCTCGCCGGCAGTTTCTGCAACGGACCGATACTGTATGGCCCCTTCGTCGCGCAGGAGGGCCCACCGGCTCAGGTCCTGGTCCATGAGCATGGAAGATGGGAAGGGCGAGCCATTGGTGGATGCAGCGACTTCTCCCTGGGGCAGCAGAAAAATCGCATAGGCCAGGCCATTTTGCTCCACCACCCGATGCATTCTCTGCACGAGACGGTCATGGTGGTCCGTCATGAGCTGAGCGTGACCGGCTGCTGCGAGCTTTTCCGCCATGAAAAGGCCTCGCCGGTTGAAATCGTCCAGGATGAAATGGCGCAGCTTGTGGTCAAGGAAAAAAATGGCCGCTGCCAGGAAAAAACATTGCAAAAACGCCATGCCCACCATCAAACGATGGTGTAAACGCATCCTGAAGACAGGTGTGCCCTGTTCCTTTTCCGTCCTCATCCCATGCCTCCATGCCCGGAACTCTTCCCCCGGGATGACACGAGCAAGCTCCACAAGTGAAACATTCTATTATTTCAATTTCTTGAAGGGATAAAAGTCTTTGAGTTTCTTCCACTTTACCAGGAAATGACCATGAACGCGACATGCTTTTGCCCCGGGAAAGCTTCCTCGGCAATTCCTTGACGGCTCACACGCCTTCAAGGCTTCTTCCGTAGTTTCAGCCACGGTCACCTTCAGGAAAACAGACCCTTTCATGAAAGGTCGCGCGGCCTGTTGGCCTCCTGAATTTTCCTTTCGCGGGAAGATAAGGGTGGATTGATCAAAAGAGGTGTGGAAAAATACTGTATTGTTAAAGTGAGTTCCTTTCATCATGGGCCCCTGCCATGACCCCAGGTTACCCAATGACCCCTGTGTTTTTGGAGTGCACAGCAATGCCCATTTACGAATTCAGATGTCAAGGATGCGGGAAAAAAAACGAATTCATCACTTTCAGGACTTCCGAGCCCATCCCCGACACATGCAGCCAATGCGGGAGCGGCGCCATGGACCGCATTCCCTCCCGTGTGCGGGTGCGCATGTCCGAGGAAACCCGCATGGAGCGGCTCACGGACCCGTCCCGTTTGGGATCTCTGGATGAAAACGACCCCAAAAGCATGGCCCGCTGGATGAAAAAAATGGGCCATGAAATGGGCGATGATTTCGAGGGTGACGTGGATTCAATGGTCGAAGAGGCCATGGAAGAGGAGATGTCCCTCACTGAACCGGAGAAAGGGGAAGATCCCCATGACTCAGAATTTTTCTGATCCCGCGGTTCAGGACCGGGGAAGAGCCCTTCCGCTGCACTTCAGCCAGCTGGACGTGGAGCGGCCACAGGGAGGAGGGTCTCTGGAAGATTTTTTGTCGCGCAATCTTTGTCTCCCTGTGATTCAGGCCCGCGACCTCGTGGATTTTGGGTCGGTTCAGGTGGACGGAAAGCAGGAACGAAACCCCAAAAGAAGGCTCCGGCACGGACAGCGCATTCACGTCCACTGGCCCCGGGGGGGAACAAGCCGTCATTACGAACTGGATCCTTCCCGGGTGGTGCACCGGGACGCCGTTCTGCTGGCCTACAACAAGGAAAGGGGAATTCCAAGCCAGCAGACCCCTTACGACGGGTACAACAATGTCTTTGCCGCCGTGCAGCGACATGTGCGGGGAAAGGAAGGTGGCTCAGTCCCCTACGTGGCCCTGCATCACCGGCTGGACCAGGAAACCAGCGGCATCATGGTCTTCGTGCTGGACAAAGCCGCCAACCGCGCACTGGGAAAAGCCTTTGAAAACCAGAAAATCGTGAAGCAGTACCTGGCGTGGATCGCCGGTGAACCCCAATCCCATCAGTGGACTTCCCGCCAAGACATCGGCCGCTTCAAGGGAAGGTACTGCACGGTTCCCCGGGGAAAAGGGAAATGGGCGGAAACGGACTTTCAGGTGCTGCACAGGAGTGAGGAAAAAACTCTGGTCCTCGCCCGTCCCAAAACGGGAAGAACCCACCAGATCAGACTTCACCTGGCAGCGGGCGGATGGCCCATTTGGGGGGACACCCTCTACGGCGGTCCAGCCCACCCCCGGCTCCTTCTCCATGCATGGCGCATGACACTGCCGCACCCTGTTCTTGAAAGGGAGGTCACCCTCACCGCCCCCCTGCCCCATGACTGGCCGGGGGCCCGCTCCACAACCCTTCCCCCGTGACAGGCACACGGGAAAGGATTCCCCCGTTCAGCCTCTCGCGGTCACGCTTTTGCCAGCCTTTCGACCCATGCCAGGACCTTTTCCTCCTCCCCGGCATGAAACCATTGAAACTGAGGGTCCCCGCGAAACCACGTGAACTGCCGTTTGGCATATCGCCTCGTTTCCTTCTGAATTTCGGCAACGGCTTTTTCCAGGGTCCATTCTCCCCTGAGGCAGCGCACCAGCTGACGGTAGCCAAGGGACTTCATGGAGTGAAGCTCCGGACCGTACCCGGCCTGAAGGAGCTTTTGCACCTCCTCCAGAAAGCCCTCCTCCATCATAATGTCCACTCGCCGGTCAATTCTCCCGTAAAGCTCCTCGCGCTCCCGAAAGAGAAAGATCTTGAGGCTTTCATGAACGGTTTCCCGGAAAAGGTGCCGCTCCTGCCAACGGGAAAGGGGAGTGCCCGTGAGATGATACACTTCCAGGGCTCTGTGAATGCGCTGCCGGTCGTGGGGATGAATTCGTTCTCCGCACAAGGGGTCCACCTGCAGCAGTTCTTCGTGAAGGGCACCCAGGCCCTTTTGGGCCTCTGCGGCTTTCAATCGCCGGCGCAGTTCCGGATCCGTCGGGGGGGCGGGACAGATACCCTGAGTGAGCACCTTCATGTAGAGGCCCGTGCCTCCAACCACCAGGGGAATTTTTCCCCGCCTGTGAAGATCATGGATCACGGGGCGTGCCAGAGTGAGATATGTGGCGGCATCGAAGGGTTCATGGGGGTCCACCACATCGAGAAGGTGGTGTGGCACGCGGCTTCGGTCCTCCGGGGAGGGCTTGGCCGTTCCGATGTTCATGTGGCGGTAGATCTGCATGGAATCCGCGTTGACGATCTCCGTCTCCAGTCGCGCCGCCAGGCGCAGGGCGAGCCGTGTCTTTCCCACGGCGGTGGGCCCCGCAAGGAGGACGATGGGCAGCTTTGAGGTAATGGGTTCCATGATAGAATCGTTCCGTTGATGCTGAAAGAGCACGGAGTGCCATGCAAATGAAAAAGGAAGGTCCGGGCTTCGCCTGCGAAGGGAAGCCATGGCATGCACTCCCTTCACGAGAGGGCCCTTCACTTTCGCTGAAAGCGCTGAGCCATTTCTTCGCGGCTCATTTCAAACCAGAGGGGCCTTCCGTGGGGGCAGGTGGAAGGGAAGGCGGTTCGGTCCAAATCCTTCAGAAGGTGCCTGATTTCTTCGTGGGATAGCCTCTGCCCTGCCTTGACCGCATGGTGACAGGCGGCGGTTTTGGCGATTTGCGCGGGCAATTCCCAGCGAGGGCGCGTCTCTTCTTCATGAGCCCCTTCCACGAGCTCCCTGATGAGCTCCTCGGGCGAACAGCGGCTCACGATGGCTGGCATGGCGTGAACGACGAAGGAGTTGCCCCCGAAAGGTTCCACGTCAAACCCCAGGTCCCTGAGTTCCTGAAGCCATCTTTTGAGCATTGCGGCCTGCCGCGGCAAGACCTCCACAACCGCAGAGCGCAGAAGCCTCTGAGAAGGTTCAGGGGATGGGGGCGAGCGAAGACGGTCGTAGATGATCCTCTCGTGAGCGGCATGCTGGTCTATGAACATCATGCCATGGAAGGATTCGAGCACGATGTAGGCCTGGGCCACCTGTCCAAGAATGCGAAAGCGGCTGAATGGCCCGACCCCCTCATCTTTCTTTTCCTCTTCGGGGGAGGCCACCGGCAACATTTCATGCACCTTTTCCTGAAAAAGCGGTGCAGCGGGAAACTCTTCCGGGCCCCCCCGGGAAGAGAGGCTCAATTGCCGGGGTACGGGCCGGACTTCTTCCCTGGAAGGGGACGGGGAAAAAGGCTTCGCTCCAGAATCTTGCCAATCCTCCGTGGACTCTTCCCCTTCTCCCGGATTTTTGCCCCGCTCAAGATCCCTTTTGATTTCCAGGGATGTTTCAGCCGGTGTGGCGGTGATGGAGCCCTTTCCCTTGAGAGCCTCCCTCAGGGCCAGGCGAATGGTTTCCATGATTTCCCCCGGGCCGCGAAACCTGACCTCCCGCTTGGTGGGATGCACATTGACGTCCACCAGTTCCGGCAAGACATCCATGTAGAGAAGGACCACGGGAAATCTTCCTTTGGGCAGGAGGGATTCATAGGCACCCAGAACGGAGCGGTTCACCAAACGGTCCCAGATGGGCCGGCCATTCATGAAGGCAAAAATGGCCTGTCCCGATGTCCTCTGCACGTGAGGAAGACTCAGGTAGCCCTTGAGCCGGATGTTCGCCCTTTCCAGAGAAAAGGGTCTCAGCTGGCGGACCAGTTCGAGCCCCAGGACCTGCGTGGCCCTTTGCAGGGAATCGGCGGCGGAGGGATACTGGCAGATCACCCGGTCCTGGTGATTGAGCTGAAAATGAATTCCTGGATGGGCCAGAGCAAGCCGCTGAAACTGATCGTTGATGTGGCCAAGTTCCGTATCCATGGTGCGCAGAAACTTGCGCCTCGCGGGAAGGTTGAAAAACAAGTCCCGGACCGTGATCACGGTGCCGGCCGGGGCTCCCTTGTCCTGAACTTCACGCACAATGCCCCCTTCCACGCGCAGGAAAGTCCCGGAGACCTCCCTTTCCGTCCGCGTCACCATCTCGAAGCGGCTCACGGCGGTGATGCTCGGCAGGGCTTCTCCTCTGAAGCCAAGGGATTTGACGGACTGCAGGTCCTGCATGTCCCGAATCTTGCTGGTGGCATGCCGCTCGATGGCGAGAAGGGCGTTGTCGCGATCCATGCCCGAACCGTTGTCCACAATGCGGATCTCTTTGCGCCCACCCTGCTGCAGTGCCACGCTGATTCTGGAACTGCCCGCATCGATGCTGTTTTCCAGCAGTTCCTTGACCACTGCCGCCGGCCGCTCTATGACCTCACCGGCCGCAATCTGATTGCACAAGACATCCGGAAGAATCAGAATTTTTTCCATTTTTCACGCTTTATCTTTTGGCTGCACTTCTTAAGGTGTTGACAGTGTGCTGTCATTCCAGTATGCAAAGGGTCCTAGCCAGAAAACATCGTCGCCAAGAAAGCCCATCAAATTTTTGACACTCCCTGAAGGATAATCTCCACAAGGGGGAAGATCGCCCATGCCGCCAAATCCCTATCAATCCCTTGTCAGCCTCCTCAGCAACGCGGTGGAAGCCTACACAGCGGCTTTTTTCATCACCGACCTCAAAGACCGGACCCTCAGGCTGGCAGCGGTTCAGTCCCTCAGCCGCCACCTGCTTGACAATCGCCCCCTGCCCCTGGAAGAGGGAGGCATCATTTCCCAGGTCCAGAAGATGGGCCAGGTGGTGCACATGAACAAACTCCAGGAAGGATCCTCCACCATCGCTGCCACTCTTCCTTTGTATCGCGAGGGAGAATCGCATATCAAGGGCCTTTTTGCCATGCCCGTGGCCGAAGGCGCCGGTGTCCTTTATGTGGACACAAAGTACCAGTGGGGTTTCAGCGACAAAAACATGAAGCTCATTCAGGAGATGGCGCAGGTTCTGGAAAGTCTCATGGCGAAGGAGGCCGGCCACGAACAACAAAAGGACTCGGCGAGAATTCTGGACTTTTGCAGGCAGGTGAAACAGCCCGTGGCCGAGCCTTTCGACGTTGAGGAATACACCACTCACTTCGTGGAAGAGTGTGCCCGGCTCCTGGAAATGGAATACGCCTTTCTGGCCCTGCGTGACCCCGATGACGACCTCTATCAGCTCTTTGCGGCCACGCCCAACACCCCCAGGAGTCTCTCTCACCAGCACTTCCTCATCAAACACGGGCTTCTGGGGCATGCTTTCCAGACTCAGAAACCTCTTCACATTGCAAGGCTGAACCCTCACGCTTCCGAACACTTCCTTTTCAGTCCCTCCGAAGGCCTGCCCCACCATGGAATGCTCTGGGCCATTCCCGCAAATCTTGCCTCCGGCCATCAGATCGTCCTGGCTTTCCTCTCGCGTGACACGGCGCCATGGAGCAAGGCTCAGCAGGAGGCCATCCTGCACGCCCTGCAGTTTTACCAGTTGCTCCTGGACAAGCTTTTCCTCAAGGAAGAATGCCGCCATTTGAAACACAACGATCCCCTGACGGGGCTTCCCAAGCCGGTCATTTTTGAGAGAAGGCTTGACCAGTTTCTGAAATCCGCACTGCAGCACAGCCTGCCCCTCACTCTCGCGCTCATTCAGTTCAACCCCTGGCCCATGCTGCTCACGGGAGCCACCCCCAAACAGATACGGCGCCTGCAAAAAGACCTGGTGGAGAGTCTCAAGGGCAACCTCATTCAGGATGCTTCCGTGGGGCAGCTGGCCGAAAACCGATTTGCCATCATCCTTCCCGGTTTGACAGCCGAGCAGGCCAAGGGCCACCTCTCCCAGCTGGCCCAGTTCGGGGAGGATTTTTTTTCTTCCCGCTTGAAGGGCATTCGAATCCGGCCTCACCTGGCCTGGGTTTCTTTTCCACAGGACGGAACGAGAAGCGATGAGCTGTGGCCTCTGGCATACCATCGCCTCTACGCCTCTTCCCGCTCCGAAAGGCATGCAGGGAACACCTGAAAAACAACTGAAGACGGCCATTGCAAGCCGCAAAATTCATTGACCCCACGAAGCATTGTCTATAGACTTTTTCCCACACTCATTTCCACTGGCATGGGATGGCAAACTGGAAAGGCCAATTATGTTAGAACGATTGCTGGCGTATTTTTCCAAAGATCTCGCGATGGATCTGGGAACGGCCAACACACTGATCTATCTTCGCGGCAAGGGAGTGGTGCTCAATGAGCCCTCCGTGGTGGCCATCAACCAGGACACTCACCAGGTGATCGCCGTTGGCCATGAAGCGCGGAACATCATCGGCCGCCATGGACAAAGGGTCGTGACCATTCGCCCCCTCAAGGACGGCGTCATTGCGGACTTCGAGGTCACCAGCGTGATGATCAAGTACTTTCTCACCAAGGTCCTCAGGCGCAGGCAGTTCATCCGCCCGAGGCTCGTGGTGGCAGTGCCCACGGGGATCACTTCCGTGGAAAAACGCGCAGTCATTGAAGCGTCGGAGCAGGCGGGAGCACGGCACATTCACCTCATCGAGGAACCCATGGGCGCAGCCATTGGATCAGGTCTGCCCGTCGACCATCCCTATGGAAACATGATCGTGGACATCGGGGGAGGAACCACGGAAGTGGCGGTCATCTCCATGTTCGCAGTGGCCTACAGCGAATCGGTGAGAGTGGCGGGAGATGAGGCCAACGAAGCCATTCTGCGCTATGTTCAAAGAGAGCGGCAGATGGTCATCAGCGAGGTGGCAGCCGAGAACATCAAGATGAAAATCGGAACGGCGGTTCCTCTGGAAAAACCCGAATCCATCGACATCACGGGCAAAGAGATTCTCACCGGCATTCCCCGCACCTTCACCATCACCGATGAGGAAGTCCGGGAAGCCATGAAGGAACCCATCGAAGCCATTGTGGAAGCGGTCAAGCGCGGACTGGAAAAAACCCCGCCCGATCTTGCGGGAGACGTGCATGAAAGAGGCTTTTGGCTTGCGGGAGGCGGTGCCCTCATCAGGGGGCTGGACAAACGGCTCCACGAGACCACGAACCTGAAAGTCAACATTGCCGAAGATCCACTCACTGCAGTGGTTCGGGGAGCGGGGACCATCATCGAAAACATCGACTTTTACCGCCAGGTTTTCATCAGTTGAGACTGATGCAGTTCAGTGCCCGTTTTTTATCAGGCCGAAGCTCGGCCAACCCTTGTGTTCAAGAGCCGTTGAGAGTCTTTGTTTTGCCAAAGGTGTGCGCGTGCCTTTTCACTTGCCGCACCGTGCCCCCCGAATCCGGCAGATCAGGCTGTATCCTTTCGGAAAAGGAGTAGACATGTACATCGGCTGGCACATGAAAACCAGTCTCATCACCGTGTCTCCCGAAACTCCCGTTTTCAAGGCACGGGAGATGATGGACGAACACAGGATTTCCCACCTGCCTGTGACTGACGGTCGAGCCCGCCTTTTGGGCATTGTGACGGACCGCAACCTGAAGGAGGCCTGGGCCTCTCCAGCGACCACCCTGAGTGTGCATGAACTGACCTATGTGCTTCAGAAACTCACCGTCTCCAACATCATGGTCAAAAAAATCATCACGGCCACACCGGACATGACCATAGAGCGCGGCGCCCGCATCATGCACGACCACAAAATCGGCGCCCTCCCCGTGCTCAAGGACGACAAACTGGTGGGCATCATCACCATCACCGACCTCATGGAGGTCCTCCTGGTGGCACTCGGGTTGAGCGACGACAGCAGAAGGCTTTCCATCTTGGTGAAGAACCGCATGGGAGTCCTTGCGGAGGTGGGAAAGGCCATGGCGGACGCTCACATCAACATACGTTCAGTGATCATTTTTCCCTTGCGTGGACAGGAAGACGTGTGGCAACTCATGCTGCGTTTCAAGGAGAACCTTTTCCCCAAAGCCGCTCAAACCCTTGAAGACATGGGATACAAGGTCATCACCGATTACGTGGAGGATGTCACTCCCTACCTGAACACCCGCAACTGACAACAAGTGTGCATGTACGCGAAAAGGGGCCTTCGCCCCGCACGCGTGAGTTATATGGAGGAAGCACCAGGACATGGCAGCCTTCGACGCTTTTCTGCACACAGCACCCCGGGCATGAAAGGCGGTAACCTGCATGGCAGACATCATCGATCTCACCCCCAGGCCTGAAGTCAGGGACAACCTCATCACCCCGCAACCCCTGGAGTTTCGTGTGGGCGACTGGCGCACAGGCTATGTCATGCTGTGCACCAAAAAAGAGTCCGAAAGATATGAAGCTCACCGGCGGGAGGCTCTTGGTTCAAAGGGCCATCAGCACATCGCTTTTGTTCCCAATCATTTCACCCTGGATGGAGGCTCTCATTACACCGTTCAGGGATTGTTAAGGTATCGCAGCGATGAATCCATGATGCGGCGGGTTTATCGGCTGGCAGGCCTCATGGAGTGCGTCACCAACGCATCTTCCCCCATACTGAGGACCGACTTGCTCAGGCGTGTCTACAAGGTCATTCTGGAGGAGCGGGAATCCCTTCAGGTCATCTGGCGTGGAAATGTGGTCCACTTTCTGCTGCCTCTCCACCCCCAATTCAGAAACCCCAACCTCTTTCAGCACAACCTCATAAAAGCGGAATCGCTCAAAGAGCTTTTCGCTGCCATCGAAGAGGAAACCAACGCTCAGTTTGACATCCTGGCGCGACACTATGTTTTCTACGTGCCCGAAAACCTGGCATCCCGGGAGTAAACTTCCATGTCTTTGATGCGGTCACTTCTGGATCCTTTTCTTTCCAACACCGGATGAAAAACTCACAGGAAAGCTTTTGCAACACTAGAAGGGACGACCCATCCTTCGTTCCTGCACCTTCGCTTTTTCTCTTGAACCGCCCCGGGCGGTTTGACGGATCCAACCTACACGGAAGGCGAAAATGGAAAACAAAGCATTCATCGGAATAGACCTGGGCGGCACCAACATGCGTGCGGCCCTGGTGAATACTTCCGGCTCCATCCTTGAACAGATCAAGGTTTCCACGGAAATTTCCCAGGGAGCTGAACAAGCCACGGAAAACCTTCTGGAAATGTGCCGCCGCCTCATGGAGCGAGCCGCTTCCGGCCAGCTCCAGGTGGAAGCCATCGGCATGGGGGTGGCGGGCAAAATAGATCCTCAAAACAATGTCGTGGTATTTTCGCCGAACCTTCCCGCCATGGACAACTTTCCTTTGGGTGTGAGAATGGAAGAGGCCCTCCGCATTCCCGTCACCATGGAAAACGATGCCAACGTTTACGGTTTGGGAGAAAACTGGGTCGGCTCCGCTCAGGACCTGAACAATTGGGTGGGACTCACCCTGGGCACGGGAGTGGGAGGGGCCCTCATTTTCAACAACCGCCTCTGGCAGGGGGACAAGCTCGGGTTTTCGGCGGAAGTGGGCCACCTGGTCGTGGAACCTCACGGCCTTCCCTGCACATGCGGTTCACAGGGATGCCTGGAAACTCTCTCATCGGGGCGTGCTTTGATGGAAGGCGTCGAAGAAGCCGTCAAGAAAGGGAAACTGGTCGGTGGAAAGCTGTTTGAACTGTGGCAGAAGGACAGACTCACGGCCCAGGAGATTTATTTCTGCGCCAAAGAGGGCGACTCAACCTCCCTGGAACTTTTCCGGCGCATGGGATGGGCCCTGGGAATCGCCATCTCCAACATGTTCATGCTCCTCGGAATTCGACACGCCATCATTGGAGGCGGGGTGAGTGCCAGCTGGGACCTCTTCATCGACCCTCTCATGAAGACGCTTCAAACAACCAACAGGTTCCTGAATGCGGAGCAGATGACCGTGAGACAGAGCCTTCTGGGCGATGACGCAGCCTTGCTGGGAGCGGCCCGCCTGGCCTGGGACTGCCAATGGGGATGAAGTCCTTCTCCGGAAAATCATCCGCCAATGCGCACCATGGGCCGGCCCATGCATTTGTGCAGGACCTCCGGATCCAGAGTGTGCTTCTCGGGCTTGGACGCAATGGCTTGCCCGATGACCTGGACAAGTTCTTCATCGGAAGCTTTTTGCCGCAAAAGATCGCGCAGATCCGTCTCTGCATTGCTGAACAGGCAGGTGCGCAGTTTCCCGTCGGCAGTGAGCCTCAGCCGGTTGCACGATGGACAGAAATGATGGCTGATGGGGCTGATGATCCCTATCTTGCCCAATGCCCCCTCCAGGCGAAAGTACCTGGCCGGTCCGTTGTTGCTCCTGCTCTCGCAAGGCACAAGCCTGCCCAGCCGGGAAAGGCGTTCCACGATTTCATCGGAAGAAACAAATTGCTTCCGTGACGCACTCGAGGGAAAGGGCATGAACTCGATGAAACGCACGTGGAAAGGGTTTCGAAGCGACAGAAGAGCCATTTCTTCAACTTCGTCATCGTTCAGGTGCCGCATGACCACCACATTCAGCTTGATGGGACTGAAACCCGCCTTCTGAGCCGCCTCGAGGCCCGCCCAGACCTTGTGGAAGCAACCCACGCGGGTGATGGAAGAAAACCTGGAGGGCCTGAGAGTGTCCAGGCTGATGTTCACTCGCCTGATGCCCGCCCGGCGCAGAGCCGCGGCATATTGACCGAGCAAAAGACCGTTGGTGGTGAGGGAAAGGCTCGAGACACCCTTCAGAGCGGCTATGTTTTCGCAGAGATAGGTCACATCGCGACGCACCAGAGGCTCTCCGCCGGTGATGCGTATTTTGGTGATGCCCATTTTCACGGCGATGCGCGTGAGGCGAAGGATTTCCTCGTAGCTGAGAATTTGTGAATGATCCAGGCGGGGAACTCCATGAGAGGGCATGCAATAGACGCAGCGCAGGTTGCAGCGGTCCGTGATGGAAAGCCGCAGGTAATCGATTGCGCGGTGGTGAGCATCCACAGGGGGTACAACCATCTCGCTTCACTCTGACAAAAGAGGTGATGGGCGAAAAATCCTGGAAGCCCTCGCGAGAAAAAACGCAGAGCTTTTCAAGATGTGAAAGAAACCCGGACGGACAAAAGGCTCCGCACGCGCCAATTCAAAGCAGTCCCATGAAAATGAGCGTTTTGATTCCCCAGAGGCTACCGGCAAGAATCAAAGCAATCATCACGGCCGCCGATCCCAGATCCTTCGCCCTTGCACTCAGCTCGTGGTGTTCTTTTCCCACGCGGTCGTTGGTGGCCTCTATGGCTGAGTTGATCAATTCCACCAGGAGGACGAGGAGGAGGGAACCAAGAAGCAGGCTGCGTTCAGCGAACCCCTCTCCGATCACAAAGGCGAAAGGGGCCATCACCGCCGCCAGCACCACTTCCTGGCGGAATGACTCTTCCTTTTTCCAGGCCGCAGCTATCCCACGGCATGAATAGCGGGCGGTCGAGAAAGCCCGGCCAATGCCTCGAGTCTTCTTCATGGCTCTAATGGCCATGCCGCGGCACGTGAAATTCTACGGGACCCATGCGCCACCCTTTTCTCCCCTTCATGGACAACCAGGGCCAGATGCCCGGAGTCCACCACCAGACGGTCCTCACCCATGTCTCACCTCGTCCATCGGACCCTCATCACAGGTCGATCCTGTCCAGAGTCCCGTGAGAAATGGCGTTCATGAGCGTGAGATAATCCCTCAGATGGCGAGTGACGAGAAAGTTGCTCTTGACGAACTGCTTGGCCTTGGCTCCCATCTCTTCAAGGTTTTCCCTGTCCTTGAGGAGATAGCGGATGCGCAGAGCGGCCCCTTCGGGCGTGCTGACCAGGAAGCCCGTGTGGTGATTGACCACCTGCAGTCGAATGCCTCCCGTGTCTCCCCCGATGACGGGTTTCCCTTTCCACATGGCCTCTGTCACGGTGAGGCCAAAGCCTTCCCGTGTGGACTTCTGAAGGATGATGTCCGAAGCTCGCTGGATGGCGTTGATTTCACGGTGGGCATCGGAGGGCAGAAGCAGAATGTGAATGTCGGGATCATCCCCCGCTTCCGCACGCACTTCCTTGAGCACTTCCTCCCCTTCGGGATCGTCGGAAGCGCCTCCTCCTGCAAGAACCAGCTGCACATGCGTGTATTCCCGAATCAAGCGATAGGCCTGCACCACCCCAATGGGATCCTTGAACCGGTCGAAGCGCGAAACCTGAGTGATGAGGGGAATGTCGGGATTCAAACCGTAGCGGTCAAATACGGCATTCACTTCTCCCGGGTAGAGTTCCCGGTTTTTCTGACTCAGAGGATCGATGCTCGGCGGAATGAGGTACATGGGATGGGACAGGGGCTGAGCAAACTGGGACAGAGACCAGATGCTCGCGTCATAATGCTCCACATGATCGCGCAAATACCGCCACACAGGGCGATAGGGATGGCTCAGGTCGATGTGACAACGCCAAACCCACTTGCCGCGCCGGTCGGGAAAAAGTCCCAGCAAAGGGGCAGGCTGAGGATCATGGATGACAACGAAATCCGCATCCCGCAGGACCTCCCTCATGGACTCGGCATATTCCGCATTGGTCCTCTCATATCCCTCCAGAAGGGACTCGGGTATACTGGCCTGGTTGCCCTGAAGGCCATTGTGGAACATTTTGGTGCACTGGTAGAAATCCTGTTCCCCCGTGATGATCTCCCACACCACATCCAGTCCCACTTCTCGTTTCAGGGGAATGAGCCAGCTCAGAATCTCCGCCACTCCTCCTCCCTCCCGGGTGGAATTGATGTGGACCACCTTCATTCCCTGAAGGCGCGCCGCCAGTTGCCTCAGCTGATCGATGACGTCATCCCCGACGATCTTGGCATATTGCTCCAGCAATGCACTCATTATTCTCCCCTCTCCCAGTCGTATTTTTTCAGAACCGCCTCCACTTCATTGCGCAGAGCCATGAGATTGGTGAAGTAGGGATCGATGCCGCTGAGGCTCTCCACAACACTTTTGTATTTATCCCCGAAGCTCGCGAGCCATTCGCTGAAGTCGCTCCGCCCCCGGTCGGTCCTGCGCCTCGCATCGATCATGTGGTAGAAAACACTGCCCAGAGACAAATGGGGAATGATTTTCACCAGCTCATGGGGTTCCTGAAGACGTTGCCCCGTGTCAAACACCACGATCTGAGATTTTTCGAAATGAAACCGTTGCCCCGTTTTCGCCCATGGAATATAGGGGCTTTCATCCAGCCGCTCCTCCACAACATCCAGAATCTCACGTCTCAGATCTTCCATTTCCTTGAAGCCCGTGGGATCGATGAGGGCCAGACGTTCGGCAAGATGAGGATCGTGTAGGCTTCGCCACGCCCAGGCGGCAAAGTCGTTCTGATATTCGGGCTCGTCAAAAGTGGGTCTCAGCATTCCCCCCCAGAAGTGATAATAAATGGAACCCGTGGGAATGTTTCGAATGCGATCCGCCAGTTCCCTCAGGTTCTGAGCTTCCATGCCCGTGGCAAGGGCTATGAGTGCACAGTCTTTCACCTCAAACGGTTCCGCCATGGCATTTCTCCTGATTACTTCCATGCTGTTTGTCTCTCCCGTCATCCTTATGATCAAAAGGCATGTTCGGGAGATTCCCCCGCACATTTTGACCTGGCAACAAAACTTTCAGCCACCTTTCCTTTCATGATAAGGCGAATGATCATGCTAGCACAGCTGACAAAAGAATGACCACTGCAAAAAACACCGTGAAAACAAGACAAGTGGATCCATGGACAGCCCGCAGGAACGTCGTGGGAGAATGCGGGCCAAACGCAGGACCCACATGCTGCCCGGCAACAACTGTTCTTTCAATTTGGCGGAATTTCGGCTAAAAAGTTTTTTAAGATAAATTGGCTTGCCGGGGGGACCCGCTTGTGGACCAAAGAAGCGCGCTGAGAACGAACCACCCGATGGAGCGGCAGGGCTTTCCATGCACAAGGAGGTGACTGAATGGCCAGATTTCAGAACATTGTCGTCCCCGTGGACTTCTCGGAAAACTCAAGGAGGGCCGTCGATTATGGAATCGACATGGCCAAAGACCGAAAGGCCAAGCTTTATTTTTTTCACGTGATCAATCAGCGCCACATCGACACGCTTCAGGACCTGAGCATCAAAGGTTACAAGGGAGACTTTCTCGAAGCCATACGCAACATGCTTCAGGCAAGGGACACAGACCTGAGGGAGTTTGTGCCTCAAGAGAGCCTGAAGGATCTGGACGTGGAATTCATCATTCGCAAGGGCAAGCCCGGAGAAGAGATCCTCAAGTTCGCCGAGGAAAAAAATCTGGATCTGATCGTCATCGGCACCCAGGGGAGATCGGCCATCAAGGCCACCCTCATGGGCAGTGCCGCCCAATCGGTGGTCAACCGGGCCAAATGTCCCGTACTGGTCATCCACCCCCGTTGACAGCTTGCCATGGACAGAGACGGCTCGGCAGCCAGTCTGCCCGGAAAGAGATTTTTGGTAACGAATCGCCATGGGAACGGCCTGGCTCCCGGGGAGACTTGGCGCAAAATCATCACAACATCGCCTTGACAAAAGCCTCCCTCCCGAATTATCTGGAAAAACCATTTCCGCTTGGAAGGCTGCGAGAAAAAACATTTTCCGGCGTTCTTCAGCTCACTGGGGGCTGAAGGCAGTTTGGCACGACCCGACCCATCATTCAGCAAGGAGGATCCAACGATGAAAAAAAGCTTTTCCCTGGCCATCATCCTGAGTGCTTTACTCGTCACCATGGGCCTGGCTCCAGCCACCTCTGAGGCCAGAACCCAGTTCCTCTCCATCGGAGGGGGCCCCACCGGCGGGACCTTCAACTACTTCGCCAACGCCATCTCCCTTTATGTGCCCAGAAACGTGGAAAACGTGCGCATGTCCTCGGAAGGTTCGGGCGGATCCGTCGAGAACGTTCGCCGCGTGAACAGCGGTGATTTCGACTTCGGCATTTCCTACGCGGTGGACATTCAGCTGGCATCGGTAGGTCAACTCCCCGAAGACACTCGAGTCTATGACCAGGTGCGCTGCATCGGGTACCTTTATGGGGCTCCCGCCCAGCTGGTGGTCAGGGCCGATGGCGATTTGCATTCCGCCAAGGATCTGGAAGGCAAAAGAATCGCCGTGGGCAACGCCGGTTCGGGCGCCGCCACTTCAGCGGAGCGTTTCTTCCGCCATGTGGGAGTCTGGGAGAACATGACACCGGAATTCCTCGGATATTCTCCCGCAGCCTCCGCATTCAGGGATGGCAAGATCGATGGATTCTGGGTGCTCGTGGGCTACCCCAACGCATCCATCATCGAAGCCTCCACCCAGATGAGAATCCGTCTCATGGATCTCCACGAAGATGCGGAAGCCACCGATTTCTATGATGCCTACGCTTATTCTCACACTGTCATTCCCGCCAACACCTACAGTGGACAGACGGAAGACACCCAAACCTTCCAGGACAGCACACTCCTCATCACCCGGGCCGATGTGCCGGAAGATGTGGTTTACGAAAAGACCAAGGCCATCTGGTCCCAGGAGGGTCTCACCAACCTGCGCCAGGCTCACGGTGCAGCCAGGGAAACCTCCATGGAAAACAACTTCAAGGGTTCCTCCAGGCCCCTTCACAAAGGCGCCTACAGGTTCTGGGTGGAACAGGGCATCGAAGTTCCCGAGCACCTGAAGCCCATCGACTGATTTTTTTAACCCATCCACTGTTCCATTGATCGAACACTCACCCATCAGAAACCGCGGCGGAAGGAACGGCATTCCTTCCGCCGTGCGCTTACGGACTGAAGGATTGCCATGGCCCAGGATCCCCGTCGAGAGAACGAAGTTAAGGAAGAAGAATCGGCTTTGAAAACTGCCGCAGACCCCGGCAAGCTCGAGGAAATCATCAAGCGGGATGCCAAGCTGGGACGTCAGATCACGGGCTTCTGGTATTACCTCACCGCCGCACTGGGCGTCGCCATGGTGCTCTTCTATCTCTACAATGCCGGGTGGAGGCCCGTGCCCAGTCAGTACCATCGGGGCATTTACGTCCTCATCACCTATGTGCTGGTCTTTCTCACCTACCCCATGTGGCGGGGTTCGCCGGGCCATCGTCCTTCCATACCGGACATCCTGCTTGCGGGCACATCCGCTTTCGTGGTGGGCTACTGGATTCTGGAATTTGAATCTCTCAACTACCGCATGGGCATGGAAACCCAGCTGGACTTCTACGTGAGCCTCGTGGGCGTGATCATCTCCCTGGAGGTGTGCCGCCGGGTGCTGGGACTTTCCCTGACCCTCGTGGGAGTCACCTTTCTCGCCTATTGTTATTTCGGGCCCTACATGCCCGACATCATAGCCCATCGGGGATTCAGCGTTGAGCGCATCGTGAATCACGTCTACCTGAAACAGGAAGGCGTCTTCGGCATCATGGCCGATGTGCTGGTCACCTACGTGATCCTCTTCATTTTCTTTGGGGCATTCCTGAAAAAATCGGGCGCGGGCAAGTTTTTTCTCGACCTGCCCCTGGCCCTGGTGGGCAAGAGCACGGGAGGCCCGGCCAAGGTGGCTGTCGTCGCTTCAGGGTTTTTCGGTTCCGTTTCGGGAAGCGCCATTGCCAATACGGTTTCCACGGGAGCGTTCACCATTCCCCTCATGAAAAAGGCGGGCTTCAGACCTCACGTGGCCGGAGCCATCGAACCGGCGGCCTCCACGGGCGGCATGTTCATGCCCCCCATCATGGGTGCCGGCGGCTTTCTCATGGCGGAAATGACCGGAACACCTTACGTACAGATCATGAAAATGGCCATATTTCCTGCCTTCATTTATTTTCTGGCCGTTTTTGTCATGGTCCACTTCGAAGCCAAGCGCCATGGACTCGTGGGTTCGGGAGACGGCAAGGAAGGACCGGGAGCGCTGCAAATTCTCAAAAAAGAATGGTTCATGTCCCTGCCCCTGGTCATCATCGTGGCGATGATGCTCATCGGTTACTCTCCCGGTTTCGCTGCCGTCCTGGCCACCCTTTCCTGCGTGGGAGTGAGCTGGCTCACCAGGGAATACCGCATGGGCCCCCGCCAAATCTTCGAAGCGCTGCAGGAAGGGGCAAAAAACACCCTCGTCATAGGCGCCACGGTGGGCGTCATCGGCATCATCGTGGGAGTCATCGCACTCACGGGCATCGGCCTTCGCTTTTCGGACATCATTTTCGGCCTCTCGGGAGGCAACCTGCCCCTGGCCATTCTGCTCATCGGCTTCGCCTCCCTTCTCCTGGGCATGGGAGTTCCCGTGACGGCGGCCTATCTCATCATCGCCGTGCTGGCCGTGCCCGCCATGAGCGCCATGCTCGCTCAGCACCATTTTCAAATGAGTTTCGGGGAACTGGAAGTGGCACTGCCTTACGCCGCCTCATGGACTCTCCTGGCTTCCCACATGGTGGTGTACTGGTTCAGCCAGAGTTCCAACATTTCGCCCCCCGTGTGCGTGGCCGCCTACGCCGCCGCCGCCATTGCGGGTTCCGATCCCTGGAAAACGGGCTGGAACGCGTTCAACTTTTCCAAAATGCTCTTCCTTGGACCCTTCCTTTTCGCCTACTCTCCCGCTTTCCTCCTGTCGGGGACAGGCCTTGAGATTTTCATGGCCTACAGCACCATTCTATTGGGCACGGTCATCTTTTCCGCCCTCTCCATGGGTTATTTTCTCTGCCCCACCAACATGGTGGAATGGGTGGCGGGAGCATTGGGAGCCATTCTCCTCATGTTTCCCCACATTGTGTTTGACACCATCGGCATCGAACTCCACATTTTCGTGGTGGACGCCATCGCCGTGAGCCTCTTTGCGCTCGTCTACCTGATGCAGAAGTATCGCATCAAAAAGAATCCCAAACTTCTGCTCCCCTTGCACCTGCGCACCTGAAAAAAAAGAAGGCCGCATCTTTCCCGCAGATGCGGCCTTCCTTCATGCCGGCCCTTTCGGTTTCCAAAAAAACCCGCCTTCCATGGGCGGCACCGCTCAGGACCATTCCCTTTCCAGAGTCTTCTGTCTCAAAAATCCAGCAATCCACCCAGTCTTTCCGCCAGAAGGGTGTAGCGCCGCTGGGTTTTGTCGTTTTTGATGGCCATGGCGAGAGCTTTCCTGGAGCCCACCAGAACCACCAGCTTTCGCGCCCTGGTGATGCCCGTGTAGAGAAGGTTTCTTTGCAGCATCATGTAATGCTGCGTGAGGAGGGGAAACACCACGGCGGGGTACTCGCTTCCCTGAGCCTTATGAACGGTCACCGCATACGCCAGAACCAGTTCATCCAGCTCGGAAAAATCGTAGACGACGCCACGCCCGTCCACATCCACCCACACTTCCTGGTTTTCCGTGTCGATCTTCGCAATACGGCCCATGTCTCCATTGTACACATCCTTGTCATAATTGTTGCGCGTCTGCATGACCTTGTCCCGCAACCTGAAGGCACGCCCTCCCCTTTCCACCGACCGGGTCTCCTTGTTGAGCACCTCCTGCAAGGCGGTGTTCAGCCGCTGGATTCCCACGGCCCCCCGGTGCATGGGGCTCAAAACCTGAATTCCATCCACGGGGTCCAGACCGAAGCGTTCGGGAATGCGCTGAGCACAGAGTTTCAGGATGACTTCCAGAGCTTCTTCTGGATCTTCTTTTTCTATGTGGTAAAAGTCCTGAAGGGACTCACCCGAAGGGGGCATTCTGGGAAACTTTCCCTGGCGAACCAGATGGGCATTGGTGACGATGTGACTTTCCCGGGCCTGGCGAAAGATTTGAGTGAGCCGGACCACGGGAATTTCTGCAGAAGTGAGGATGTCTTTGAGCACATTTCCAGGTCCCACCGAGGGGAGCTGATCCACATCCCCCACCAGAATGAGCGTGGCATTTCCGGGGATAGCCTTCAGCAGATAGTGGGCCAGGAGAATGTCCAGCATGGATGTCTCGTCCACGATGAACAGGTCTTTGTTGAGGGGTTTTTGCTCATTGCGCTGAAATCCCCCCGACTGTGGGCTGAATTGGAGAAGCCGGTGAAGGGTGGAGGCGTCATGGCCCGTGGCTTCGCTCAGGCGCTTGGCCGCACGCCCGGTGGGAGCCGCCAGGCACACACGGCCTCCCGCCTTTCCGTAAAGGGCGAGAATGGCGCGAATGAGAGTGGTCTTTCCCGTACCGGGACCTCCCGTGATCACCAGGACCTTCTCCACCAGGGACCTGCGCACCGCTTCTTCCTGGAGTTCGGCCAATTTCAATGAAAGGTTCTCATGAAGCCACTTCATGGCTGTTTCCGTGTGCGGGCGATTCTGCATGGATGGAAACATTTGCAGCGCCCGCAGTTTGCGCGCCACCTGAACTTCAGCCAGGTGATACCCTTTCAGGTAGACGGCCTCCTCATCTCCCCATTGCGGCCGGCTCTCCCGGGGAACGAGCTGCAAAATGAGGCGGCCTTCCGCAAGCAGGCCTGTCAACGCCCCTTCCAGAACGGAAATGGAAATATGGAGCAGCTCCATAGACTTTTTGAGAAGCCAGTTCCGGGGCACGCAGGCATGCCCCTCTTCCATGGCTTTCTGCAGGACGTAGAGGACGCCAGCTTCCGCGCGAAGGGGTGAGTCTCTGGAAAAACCCATGCTCTCTGCAATTTTGTCTGCGGTAACAAAGCCGATGCCAAACACGTCCATGGCGAGCCGGTACGGATTGTTCTGCAACACCTCCAGAGAACCCTTGCCGTAGTGCTTGAAAATACGGGTGGCATAGGTGGCGCTCACATCATGACTGCGCAGGAACACCATGAGTTCCCGAATGTCTTTCTGATCTGCCCAGGCTTTCTGAATCTTTTCCAGGCGATACTCACCGACCCCCTCCACTTCCTGAAGTCTTTCGGGAAACTGATCGATGATGTCGAGGGTTGTTGCGCCAAAGCGCTCCACGATGCGTTTGGCCATCACAGGGCCGATTCCTTTGATCAAACCGGAACCCAGGTACTTGCGAATTCCTTCTGCCGTTGCGGGAGCGAGGGTCTCGTAGCGCTCCATTCGAAACTGCTCCCCGAATTTGGGATGCATGCGCCAGGAGCCCTCCATGGACAGCACTTCCCCCGGTGTCACGGAAACGAAATTCCCCACCACTGGCACGGGATCCCTGCGCCCTGGAATTTTCACCTTGATCACACTGTAGCCGCTTTCTTCGCCCACAAAAGTGATCCGTTCAACCTGCCCTCGAATTTTTTCCATCGTTCACACTGAATCGAAAGGATGCTTCCAATATCTTCTCACGCCGCAACCAAATGTTCCCCATCGATGGAAAAGCATTATATTTTTATATTTTTGAAAATGTGAGACCGCATGTTAATATCCGTCATGTCGCCATAGGAAAGCAAGGGCTGCATGAATGCCAGCGGGAGTGTTCGAAGAGGCTTTGATCTTTCCCGGAGCACAGTCCGAAAATTCTCAAGCTGGAATGAGGGAAAGAACTTCCTGGCCAAGCTTCTCGCACGCGGGAAAGATCTGCCACCCGTTTCCTTCACGTCCTCGTCCTGGGAAAACATCGGAAAAATTCATCCAGCCTCACATAATGGGAAAGGATTTCACATGTCCCTGTATATCAAAACGGAAGACTACCACGAGCTGGGAATCACCAAGTATTCCAGCCTGGAGACGATCCGTGAACTGGTGCAGAGAGAACTCAACATGGAGCGCGTGTTTGTTTCTTTTGTGAACAATCATGAGTTCATCCGCGTGGACTTCCTCAAGCCGCGCCCCACCCGCCGCTCAAGACGCCGCTCACAACAACGGAAAAGCCTGGAAAAAACTCAGCTCGCCTGACCAGGGAACAGGCTCCCCGGCTGCCCCACCCCCGGAGTGCCGAGCAAACAGTTTCTTGCGCACCGCTGTGTCCCGGCCTTTCAGGCTAGCTCCAATACACACACATTTGAATGCCAAGCACAAACAAAGAGGGCGTTGTTTCAACGCCCTCTTTGTTTGTGCCCCATTGAGCAGAGCAATGGATGGGATACCTGTCTACTCGGGGTTGCACCCCATTCCCTGCCTCCCGGGGCAGCCCTTTTCGTCCACGTTTCCCTTTTCAGAGCCCCCCCTCTGAAAGGGGCGGAAAACCTCTGCTCACGGTCACAGTTCGGGAACCAATTCCCGAAGCTCACTGTAAGTGAACACAGGACCATCGAGGCAGACGTACGTGGATCCCATGTTGCACCTGCCACAGATGCCCACTCCGCACTTCATGCGTTTTTCCAGGGTGGAAATGATCTGGTCGTCCTCAAATCCCAGTTCCTTCAGACCAAAAAGCACGAATTTGATCATGATGGGGGGACCGCACACAATGGCCACCCGATTGTGAGCACTGGGGGCTTCTTCCTTGAGGACCGTGGGCACAAACCCAACCCGCTCTTTCCACCCCGGATGTTCCGTGTCCACCGTGAGCACCAGGTTGGCCCCACCCGATCTCCACTGGTCGAATTCATAGCTGTAGCAAAGGTCATGGGGCGACCGGGCCCCGTAGATGACCGTGATGTCGCCGTAGTCCTGGCGGTTGTCCAGCATGAAAAGGAGCAGAGTCCTCAAGGGGGCCATGCCGATTCCACCCCCCACAAAAAGAATGTCTTTGCCCTTCATTTCCTCAAAGGGAAATCCATTTCCCAGGGGAGCACGCACCCCTATCTGATCCCCCGCATTGAGCAGGTGAATGCGCTGAGTGACTTCCCCCACTCTCATGACGCTGAACTGCAGGTAGTCCATGCGTGTGGGCGGAGAATTGATCACGAAAGTGGACTCCCCCACCCCGAAGATGGACAATTGCCCCACCTGGCCCGGTGTGAACTGAAAGTTTTTCATTTTCTCCGGGTCATTGAGCACGACCCGAAGGGTGCAAATGTTGTGAGTCTCCCCGATGACCTCCTGAACGGTGGCCAGTTCCGGCAGGTATGGATTATGCGCATGCATGGGATCTCTCCTTCAGATTTTCCACCACTTTTCGAATGTCAATGGACACGGGACAGCTTCGAATACACCGCCCGCAGCCGCAGCATGCGATCATGCCGTCGTATTTCTCCGGGAAATAACTGAATTTATGTCCCACGCGGTTCCGGTACCTTTCAAGCTTGGTCGGGCGCGGATTGTGACCACTCGCTTCCTGAGTGTAGACTGCAAACATGCAGGAATCCCAGGATCTCATGCGTTCCCCGCGGGAGTGCCGCATTTCATCGGTGATGTTGAAGCAGTAGCAGGTGGGACACACGTAGGTGCACACACCGCACCCCAAACACTGGTTGACCATGGATCTCCAGAAGTCCTTGTCCTCGAAGCGGTCTTTCTGGCCCTGCACCGCACCCGAAGGATCCAGGCTCCCCACCTTTTGGCGGGAAACCTCCTCCTGGCTCCGGGAAGCAGCTGCCGCCTGTTCTTCAGTGGCGGGGTCGCCCAGGAGCTGCACGTAGGAGCCGCCGCGCTCGCTGAGCCCTTCCACCACGTAGCCCCCTTCCACGGGAGTGATCCAAAGATCTCCTCCCGCTGTGTCCGCGGGACCGCTTCCCACGGAAGAGCAAAAACAGGCCTCGTCGGCTTCCCTGCAAAGGAGCACGGCAAAAAGAGTCTTTTCCCGCCGATCTTTGTACTGGTTGTCCACGAAGGGCCCCTCGGTGAAAACGCGATCGAAGGTGAAAAAGCCCCGGACATCACAGGGCCTTGCTCCAAAAACCAGGGCGCTCGCCGCCTCGGGGGGTTCCTCCAGTTTCAGTTGCACCCGCCCGGGATCTTCGGGGGCTTTGACATATTCGAAGGTCATCAGGGTCTGAACCTGAGGAAAAATCACTTCTTTGGGAAGAGCCGTGCTCTGGCGGTCCATGACGGACACCATACCGGCGCGGAAGGGCTTGAAATCGATTCCCCACCGGTCCGCCCCCTGGGAAACGGGCACCCACACGGGGACCTTTTCATTGAGGCGCTCCAGGGCCGACGCCAATTTGTCCTGAGGGATAAAAACCTTTCCACTCATTGCTTGTCCTCACTCACATGGCTATTTTTTTCACCCGGCCGGCCGGGACATTCTCCAATCCACTGAGGCCATGCGGGTCTCTGGCCAATCGCCGGGTGTCATCTACAGTTCGTGCTCACCGGGGTTGAAAGTGAGCAGGGGGGGCACGAGCTGGGAGTCGATGCCCGCTTCGTACCCAAGGATCTCTCTGGTGATCTGGTTGAGCTTTTCCTTCATGAGAGTCACGGGAATTTCCATGGGGCAGACCCGCTCGCACTCGCCGCATTCCGTGCACCGCCCCGCCAAATGCAGGCTGTGAATCATGTGGAACATGAATTTTTCAGAAATGCCCATTTTTTGCGTGAGCCATTTGGGATCCCGGGTCTCCACAATGCACCGGTCCTGGCAGACGCACAGAGGGCAGGCATTGCGACAGGCGTAGCAGCGGATGCAACGGTCCAGCTCCGCACTCCAGAAAGCGAGTCGCTCCTCCAGGGATTTCTGGTCCATCTCCTCAACCAGGCCATAAGCCTCGTCTTTTTTGATTCTCGGCTCCACGGGATCCCGCACCAGCACGTCGTGGACCAGAGGATTGGGATGGGCACACCGCAAGCAGCGGCGTGCCAGGGACTCCTCCCACGGCAGGCTGTGAACCCCCCGGGAATCTTCCACTTTCAGTTCCGGTCCTTCCCTGCGCACAGAGGAAACACCCCTGAGGGGAATTTTTTTCATGACTCTGCGCCAGTCCACGGTGCCCTCACAAGGGATCCCGAAAATATGGAGCCTGTCACGTCCCAGAAATTTTTCCTGCTCAAGGGCCACCAGGGACCGGCTGTCACAGCCCTTCACGCAGATACCCACCTTCCTGCCTTCGTCCCTTGGAAGAAAGGGTGGTGTTTTCACCAGGTAGCCGCTCAAATTGTGAACACACAGGGGACTCCACATGAGCCTGTGAACGTCCTCCTCTCTGTTCACAAAAACGGGCGTGGCGTGGAGGGCGTCAAAGCCCTGCTCCCACCCCACAATGCCGTCCAATTCGGGAAGAACGGCCTTCACCAGTTCATGCAGTCGTTTGGTTTCAGCTTCAAACACGATCCAACCCAACCTTTCAGACAAAAGTGACAATCTCTTCCTTGAAACCCTGCGGTCGACTCAATCCGGGATTAGGCCCCAAGCGGTGAACCTGTTCTGAAAAATCCGAGACCGTTTTCTGCCAGAGCTGACCTTCGGATGCGGAAACCCAGGTGTAGTGAAAACGCCGGCCATCGATCCCCATGAAAGGCAGGAATTGTTTCAGGACCTCGAGCCTTCTCCTGGCGTAAAGATTTCCCACAGCGTAATGGCAGTCCTTGGGATGGCATCCGGACACCAGAACCCCGTCAATCCCGTAAAGGAGGGATTTGGCTACAAAAAGGGGATCCATGCGCCCTGTGCAGGGAATGCGGACAATGCGAAGATCCGTGGGCTGCCTGAAACGGCACACTCCCGCCGTGTCGGCTCCACCGTAAGAACACCAGTTGCACAGAAATCCAACGATCTTTATTTCCCGTGCTGTCGAGTGCACGGCATTCGTTTCAACCATCAAACCTATTCCTCCCGGCACCCGGCAGGTGCCCATTCAACGGAAGCGGCTCCCTGACAGAGGCCCTCACCCTGGTGGCTTTCGGCGAAATGATCAGCCAAAAAGCTCGTTGACTTCCGCAAGGATCTGATTGTCCGTGGCGTGAAGAAGCTGAATGGCCTTGCAGGGACAGGTGGCATTGCACAGCCCGCACCCCTGGCAGACACTGGGCAGCACTTCCGCCTTGCGCTCGCCCCCGCGCAGTTCCTTCCACTGAATGGCCCCATAGGGACAAACCTGAATGCATTTGCCGCAGCTGATGCAGGAACGTTCATTGACAAGAGCCACCTGGGGATTGGTTTCAATGGTGTCCCTGGAAAAGAGAGCCTGAACTTTGGCCGCAGCGGCACTTCCCTGAGCCACGGAAGCGGGAATGTCCTTGGGGCCCTGGCACACCCCCGCCAGATAGACGCCGGCCGTGTTGGTTTCCACCGGTCGCAGCTTGGGGTGACTTTCCATGTAAAAGCCGTACTGGTCGTAGGAAATCCGGAGCTTTTCCGCCAGCTCCCTGGAGCCGGAAGCAGATTCCACGCCCGTGGCCAGAACCACCAGGTCCGCCTCCACTTCCACCTGCATCCCCAGAAGGGTGTCGGCCCCCTGGACCACCATGCGGTCTCCCCGGGGATAGATCTTGCCCACACGCCCCCGAATGTATTGCACTCCGTATTCTTCCTGAGCCCGCCGCACAAATTCGTCGTAGTTTTTTCCCGGGGAGCGGATGTCCATGTAAAAGACGTAGCTGTTGCTCCCGGGCACGTGATCCTTGGTCAGAATGGCCTGCTTGGCGATGTACATGCAGCAGATTCCCGAACAGTAGGGACGGTCCACGGAAGCATCCCGGGAACCCACACAGGCGACGAAGACGATGTCCCTGGGTTCTTTGCCGTCGGAAGGCCTTTTAATGTGTCCCCCATAAGGGCCCGACGCGCTGAGAATGCGCTCGTATTGCAGGCCTGAAATGACGTCGGGATAGCGGCCGCCTCCATATTCCCCGTAAACGGAATGGTCAAAGAGGTCGTAGCCCGTGGCCACGATGATGGCCCCCACATCTTCTGTGAGGATCTCGTCTTGCATCTCGTAGTCCACCGCATCCACGGGACAGATCTTTTTGCAGACCCCGCACTTGCCTTTGGTGAAATGAAGGCAGTATTCCCGGCGAATGGCCGCTTTTTTGGGAATGGCCTGGGGAAAGGGAATGTTGATGGCGCGGGCGTTTCCCAGTTCTTCATTGAAGCTGTCCGGCACTTTGCGGGAAGGGCATTTTTCGATGCAGGCGCCGCAACCCGTGCACGCGCTCCAGTCCACGTAAGTGGCTTTCTTTCGAACATCAACCTTGAAGTTTCCCACATAACCGGAAATGTTTTCCACTTCGCTGCTGGCCAGGAGGGTGATGTTTTCCTTCTGGGAAACATCCACCATCTTGGGCCCCAGGATGCAGGAAGAACAGTCCACGGTGGGAAAGGTCTTGTCGAGTTGAGCCATTCTGCCGCCGATGGTTGTTTTTTTCTCCACCAGCACCACGTCCAGCCCCCCTTCGGCGCAGTCCAGGGCGGCCTGAATGCCTGCCACACCCCCACCGATCACCAGCACCTTCTTGTGAATGGGAACCTTGGATGAAAAGAGAGGCTGGTTGTACCGGAGCTTGGCCACGGCCATTTCCACCAGGTCGCAGGCCTTCCGGGTATTGGCTTCCCGGTCCGTTCCAATCCACGAAACATGCTCCCGAATGTTGGCCATTTCGAACATGTAGCGGTTCAGGCCCGCCTTTTCCACCGCCCGCCGAAAGGTGGGCTCGTGCATGCGCGGCGAGCACGCAGCCACCACCACACCCTGAAGACCGTGTTCGGCAATGGCCTGCTGAATCTCTTTCTGCCCCGGCTCGGAGCAGGTGTACATGTAGCTGGTGGAATAGACCACGTCAGGAAGCATGAGGGTTTTTTGCGCCACCGCGTCCGTATCCACCGTGCTGGCGATATTGGTTCCACATTGACAAACAAACACACCGATGCGCATGACCTTATCCTCAATCGAACGGCTGCGGCCCCTCCCCCCGGACCCGCAGGGACTCCCTCACCCCCGCGCCAAAAGGAGCATGCCGGGCCGTCATTCGTCGCTTTAGTGTCACTCCATTCATGATGACTGCGGGCATGGGAAAAAACAGGACCCCTTTCGCCCGCACCGGTCTAAACGGCCCGGGAATTTTCAGATTCCCGTTTTTCCAGAAGAACCCCTGCATCCACGAAAAGCTTGTGGAGACCCAGTTTTTTGGGATCGATGCCCAGGGCCAGACCGATGATTTGCGTGATGTAGACCACGGGAATGTCGAAATTCCTCTTCCACTGCCGGTTCAACTGGCCCTGGCGCAGATCCAGGTTCTGCTGGCAGAGGGGGCACGCCACGGCAACGGCTTCTGCCCCCACTCCCAGAGCCATGTCCAGAATGCGTCCGCTCAGTTTTCCCACGATCTCGTTGCGCGTCACTCCATAAGTGGCCCCGCAGCATTCCGTCTTGTAGGGAAAATCGGGAACGGAAGCGCCCACCGCTTCCATGAGGCGATCCATGGAAACGGGGTTTTCGGGATCGTCGAACCGGGCAAAGTGTGCCGGGCGGGAGAGAAGGCAGCCGTAATAGGGCACGAGGGAATGGCCCGAGAGGGGCCGGACCACCCGTTCACGTATGGCCTCGGGGCCCACCTGCTCATAAAGCAGCTGCAGCACGGAAACGGCCTTCACCTCACCGTCGAAAGGCATTCCCAGAATGTCCAGAAGCTTCTGGCGCTGATGGGGGTTGTGGTAGACTTCCAGGGATTCCTTGAGTGATTTGAGACAACCGGGACAGGGGGTCATGACCACGTCGGCCCCTTCCCGGACCGCGATGGCGAGGTTGCGGGCTGAAAGGGCGGCGGAAAGGACCGGGTCGAGGGAATGGGCCGGCGTGGAACCGCAGCAGTTCCAGTCGGGGATCTCCACCAGCTCTATGCCCAGAGCGGCACAAACCTCCCGGGTGGAAGTGTCGAATTCGTGAGCCAGGCCCTCCAGAGAACAACCTTGATAATATGCCACACGTCGATTCATGAACATCTCTTCATTGTGAATGTGAGGGTTCATTCACTTCCCTGGGCTCCTGTTTCTTCTTGCCCTGTTCCTCAAAGCGTTCAAAGATTTCGGCGATGTGCTTTCGACCTTTGATCCTCGAGGGCAGGAAGTGAAGTTTTCCTTTCTGCAGGACTTTGGGAGCGAGGTCCATGTCTCCAAAGGGCTTCATGGCCTTCAGGTTGTAAACGGGCAGCAGGCCCGTTTCAAAAACCCTCCCGAAAGTTTTCACGGATTTCAGGAACTCATCGTAAAACATCTGCACGTCTTTGAGGGAAACCGTATTTTCCTCACGAGACATGACCCGCAGGGCCTCCATGACGCAGGCCACATCGATGTTGCAGGGACAGCGGGTGGTGCAGGCCTGGCATGCCGCGCAGAGCCACACAGACCGGGACCGCAGCACGATGTCTTTTTGCCCCAGCTGAATCAGCCTCATGATCTGGTTCACGGGGTAGTCATACACGTAGGTGTAATTGCAGCTGGCACTGCAGTTGCCACACTGATAGCATTTGCTCACTTCCTGCTCGCTGGCCTCTTCCACACGCCGGATGAAGTCCTTGTCGCAGGTTTTCTGGATTGTGAGGGTATGGGCGCGTTCCATTTATTCCTTCCCGGCAATGGTTGTCAAAGCTTGTTTTTCACGGCAAGAGGCCCCCGCACGACCTGTCCTGTCCATCGGGAGCTCCCCCTACTAACCATGGCTCTTTTGTTTTTTCAATGAAATTCGTTCTGTAACGTTCTAATTTAACTGTCTTTCAAGACCAGGACCCCCCTGTGGCGTCACGGCTTTCATGAGTTGTGCTTCAGTGATTGGGGGGACTCACCCGCCCCTGGGCCATTCCGGCGAGGTTCATGGCGGGCATCTTCCCGTTTCCACCAACGAAGGTCCACATACACCCTTGATTTGCACCTCACTTAAGTATCAACTTTCACAAGTTTTTTCAAGGGTCACGTTTCCCGGGCATGAAGAAGCCGGTACCCCCTTCCGGAGAGCCTCACCGGCCCCTTGCCTTTTGCCCCCACTCTCCCATCGTGTTATGGTTGATGCTCCAATGTCACCCCGGAAGGGAAACCACATGCCCTGCGGCGGTATAATTCCACCGGGCCGCCGGCCGATTCCCCAGACCGGAACACATCGTCACGGCTCAACCCGGATCCCTGACACACGCAACGAACAGTGAGGAGCAAACCCATGAACATGGACCGAGCCATTTTCCAAATGAACGCCAGCGTGGAAGCCACTTCACTCTATATCCTTCTGTGTGCCCTGAGTGACGAAGGAAACCCCGTCACCCTGAAAACGGCAAGGGAGCGCTGGAACGGTTCGGAAAAGGACCTCATGAACGGAGCCCTGGAACTCGTGCAACTGGGAGTGATTCAGGGAGAGGAGCCCCTTTCCCATGAAACTCCCCTGCATATTCAACCGAGAGACCGCTGGCAACCTCCGGCTCACAAGACCATACAGTGAGCCGTGATGAACGGGGAGGGCCTCCGTGACGCCTGGGATCCGGAAAGTTCGACCGGAAGGCCGTCTGTTTCATGGGGCCAGATCCACCCGCAAGGGACACCTCGCCGCAAAGGAGAGGACTCAGCCAAGGAACCCCTTCACCTTGCTTTTCTGCGAAAGTTCCGCATTGAGGTAGTCCTCCGTCAACTCCAGATAGTGCTCCACACTCCCTTTGTGGAGTGCCTTCTGGCCGGGGGACACTTCCTTGTGCACCTTGGCGGGGGAACCCATGATGACCGAGTTGGCAGGAGCTTCAAATCCCGGCGGCAGAACGGAACCGGCGGCAATGACACATCCGTCCCCGATTTTGCAGCCGTCGAGGATGATGGCTCCCATGCCGATGAGGCAATCGTTCCCCACTTCGCTGCCGTGCAAAATGACCGCATGGCCCACGGTCACCCTGTCCCCCACTTCCAGGGGGAATTTTTCCCCCGTGACGTGAAGGGTGCAGTTGTCCTGAATGTTGGTGTCCGAACCAATCCGAATGTAGTGCACATCCCCCCGCACCACCGTGTTGAACCACACACTGCTTCGGTTGCCCAAAACCACATCTCCGATGACCCAGGCACCCGGCGCCACGTAGACTCCTGCGCTCAGCCTGGGATACATGCCCTTATAGGGAAGAATGTTGTCCATGCTTCCTCTTCCTTTCCGTCCTCACCCAGCGGCAAGAGGGGCGGGACCCTTTCCATCCACGGTTTACGATCAAGATTTTCCCCCGAGGCCTTCCATCCCCGTCACTTGGCCTCCAAGCCCAAAAGCTGGGCGATTTTCTGCGCCGCATACTCCACAAAAATCTGAAACTCCTCCGGTTCCAGTCTTTGGCCGCCTCCCGGCGAGGGCACGCTGCCGGGAGTGTCAATGGCAATGGGCGCGTTGCGGTATTCATCCCGGGGCACGACCCGGAATTCAGGTTCGAAAGCATTCTCGAAATACTTTTCCTGAAAGATGGAGAACTTGAGTGCATGAGCGGTGGCATCCAAAACCCCCACCACGTGAGAATCCACGCTTCCCTTCTCCACCGCCTTTCGAAAGCCGGCGAGACATTCTCCCCCCTGAGTGCAGGTGATGTGGCCGTTGCGGTTGGCCAGGATCATGGAATCCATGATTTCCTGCTCGCTCACCTGAACCACCTGAACAGCCCCATCTCCCGCCAGTTTCCGGTACTTGTCCACCAGGCTCATGACCCGGGGCATGGACACGGGATTGCCGATCATGGCGGCCTGAGCCGTACTGGGGCGCACATTCACGGGTTCGAAGCGCCTCTTCCGGGGATCCGGTTCCAGATAATAGAGGTACACGGGGTTGGCATGTTCCGACTGCACTCCCAGAACCCGGGGCAGGGCTTCTATGATCCCCAGATCCAGAAGCTTCAAAAAACCCTGCAAAACCGCCGTGATGTTTCCCGCATTGCCGATGGGAACGGCCACCATGAGGTGGGAAACATCGTAATCGAACATCTGGGCGATTTCGTAGCTGTAGGACTCCTGCCCCAGTATGCGCCATGCATTCTTGGAGTTCATGAGGGCCACGGGATACCTGTCGGAAAGATGCTCCACCACTTTCATGCAGTCATCAAAAACGCCGGGAATTTCCAGAACCCGGGCGCCACTTCCCAGGGGCTGCCCCAACTGCTGAGGCGTCACCTTGCCTTGAGGCAGAAGCACCGCGGAGGTGACTCCTTCCACGAAATAGGACGCGTAGAGAGCCGCTGCCGCGGAAGTGTCCCCTGTGGAGGCACAAACGGCCAGGACATCATCCATGCCATGATCCCGAATGAGATGGTTCAAATAGCTGAAAGCACTGGCCATGCCCCGGTCTTTGAAGGAGGCGCTTGGATTCTGCCCGTCATTCTTGAAATAAAAAGGCCGTCCCACCCATTGGGCCAGACGGTCATTGGCGCCCACCAGAGGCGTGTGCCCTTCACCCAGATAGACGACCGATTCCATGGGAATGATGGAACCGATGAGTTCGTGAAACCGGTAGATTCCTCGCAGAGCGGGCTGGGTCAGCATGCTTCGGTGATCAAAAATCTTCCGCCACAAATCTCCCGGTATGGCCTTGAGGCGATCCCAATCCCGGTCGCCGATGAGGAGGACGCTCTTGCACGAAGGGCAGGTATATAGTAATTTTTCAATGCCGTGACGCGCACCGCAACCCAGGCATTCATAGGCATAGCTTCCCTGGGGGGAAGGAATGAGATGGGGCTGAATTTCCCGAGGAAACTGGTCTTTTCTCATGGGTGGTAAAACTCCCGGCACAGGTTGAAAAGGCAACGAATCACAGAACTCCATCCCCGCATTGCGCTCACGGCCCATTGCAAATCAAGGAGGGAATTCCAATATGGGAGAATCAACCTTTTGACACGGATTTTCAAGGGATAAATGGGAGAAAATCAGGAAGAGGCCTGTTGCAAAAATCCCACAATCCCCAGGGGCGAATGTGTCTTTTTTACAACAATTATTCTTCATTTTGCATGCGCCTGTCTTGACCTGACTTTTCTTTATCTATAAAAGATTCCGTGACAACAAGCTCTTCCCATGGGTCTCACTGGCCGGGAGGATTTTTTTGATTTTTGGCATGCCCAATGCTTCAGCCCAGTGCACGAGGAGGAAAAAGG
>Ga0207421_10000831_pt1 | contig 40152 bp, 40 predicted proteins | sample SodLakKL_010_SED_4_FD_187542 | JGI IMG/M metagenome (GOLD analysis project Ga0207421, IMG submission 187542) | Alkaline sediment microbial communities from Lake Tanatar, Kulunda Steppe, Russia - 8KL_010_SED (SPAdes) (version 2) | ecosystem: Environmental > Aquatic > Non-marine Saline and...
CTCCCGCCTGTTCCTGGAGCAGCTCGGGCTCGCGTCGTTGGCGGAGCTGCCGAGCCTGCCCGACCTCGATCCGGGCGGCCCCGCTCCGCCCGAGCCGGCGCCGGGCGGCTATCGTGCCGCCCGCCGCGCGCTGGCCGCCGACGACCGCGGCCGTGACGCCGCCGACGACTCGGACCCCGCACCATGAGCACCGAGACCGCGCGCCCACCGCGCGTGCAGAAGGTCCTGGCCGGCGCCGGGCTGGGCAGCCGCCGCTCCTGCGAGGAGCTCATCGTCCAGGGGCGGGTCACCGTCGACGGCGAGGTGGCCACGCTGGGCGACCGCGCCGACCCGCGCCGCAGCGTCATCGCCGTGGATGGCGAGCGCGTGGCCACCCACCCCGAGGGCGTCCACTGGATGCTCAACAAGCCCTACGGCGTGGTGACCACCGCCGACGACCCCGAGGGGCGCCCGACCGTCCTGGACTACGTGCCCCCGACGCCGCGGACCTTCCCGGTGGGACGGCTGGACCGCGACACCGAGGGGCTGCTGCTGCTGACCAACGACGGCGAGCTCGCCAACCGGCTGGCCCACCCGCGCTACGAGGTGCCCAAGACCTACCTGGCCCGCACCCGCGGGGTGCCCAGCAAGAAGGCGATGGCGCGCCTCACCGAGGGCGTGACGCTGACCGACGGGCCGGCCCGGGCGGCGCGCGCCCAGGTGGTCGGGCGCACCGGCGACGAGGCGCTGGTGGAGGTCACCGTCACCGAGGGGCGCAACCGCGAGGTGCGGCGCCTGCTCGGCGCCGTCGACGTGCACGTCACCCGCCTGGCCCGCATCCGCCTGGGTCCGCTCGAGCTGGGCGACATGAAGCAGGGCAAGCACCGCCCGCTGACCGCCGGCGAGGTCGGCGCGCTGCACGCGGCGGTGGGCCTCGACGAGCAGCAGCCCACGGAGGGACCGGCATGAGCGATCCGCCCAGCACCGCGCTGCCCCGCCGCGAGGCCGCCGACGAGGGGCCGAGCTCGCCGCGCCCGCCGATCGCCGGGCTGCGCGGCGCCACGACGCTGGTCGCCGACACCCGCGAGCAGATCCTGGAGCGCACCGCCGAGCTGCTGGCCGCCATGCTCGAGCGCAACGGGCTCACCAGCGACGACGTCATCAGCCTGGTGTTCACCGCCACCGACGATCTGCGCAGCGAGTTCCCCGCCGCCGCGGTGCGCGCCGCGGGCGTGTCCGACGTGCCGATGCTGTGCACGCGCGAGCTCGCCATGGAGAGCGAGTCCAACATCCCCCGGTGCGTGCGCGTGCTCGCCCACGTCCACACCGACCGCGCGCGCGACGAGCTGCGCCACGTCTACCTCTACGAGGCGCGCCAGCTGCGCAGCGACCTGCCCGAGTGAGCCCGACCGTGCGCGTCGCCATCATCGGCACCGGCCTGATCGGGGCGAGCCTCGGGCTCGCGCTGCGTGCTGCCGGGGCCGCCGAGGAGATCGTGGGCCACGACGCCGACCCGGCGGCGCTGGCCACCGCCCACCAGCGCGGCGCCATCCACCGGGCCGAGGACTCGGTCGCTGGCGCCGTGGCCGGCGCCGACGTGGTCTGGCTGGCGGTGCCTGCCGCGGCGATCGACGCGGTGGCCGCGCAGGCCGCACCCGCGATGCGCGACGGAGCCATCCTCACCGACGTCGCCAGCGTCAAGTCGCGGGTGGTGGAGAGCCTCCAGCGGGCAGCCCCCACCAGCGTCCACCTCATCGGCGGCCATCCGATGGCCGGGTCGCACGAGGGCGGTGCGGCGCACGCCACCGCCGAGCTGTTCGTCGGCGCCACCTACCTGCTGACGCCCACCACCCACACCGACCCGGCGGCCTACCGCCGGCTGCACGGGCTCGTCGCGGCGCTCGGCGCCCGCGTGCTGGCCGTGGCCCCCGAGCGCCACGACCTGCTCGTCGCGGTGGTCAGCCACCTGCCGCAGCTGGCAGCGACCACTTTGATGAACCTCGCCGCCGACCGTGCCCGCGACGAGCACGCAGGCCTGCTGCTGCTGGCCGCCGGCGGCTTCCGCGACGCCACCCGAGTGGCCGCCTCCAACCCCGAGCTGTGGCTCGACATCGCCCGGGAGAACCGCAGCGCCATCGTGTCGGTGCTCGACGACTACCGCGAGCGCATCGGGGCGCTGCGCAGCGTGCTGGCCACCGCCGACGACGGCTCGCTGGCGCGCGAGCTGGCCCAGGCGCGCGACGCGCGCCGGTCGCTGCCCGGCAAGGCCGACACCACCGGCGTGCTGCTGTGGCTGTGGACCGCCATCCCCGACCGGCCCGGCGTGCTCGCCGAGGTCACCACCACGGTCGGCCAGGTCGGGGTCAACATCGAGGACCTGTCCATCGATCACGTGCCCGAGGGCGGCCAGGGGCGCCTGCTGCTGGCCGTGGCGGGCGAGGAGGCCGCGACCAAGGCGCGACGTGCGCTGGAGGACCGCGGCTTCGAGGTCTGGGAGCAGCGGCCGTGACTGCGACGACCTCGCACCCGCTCACCGTCAGCGCGCCCGCCCCGCTGGTGGCGCGCTGGCCCGCGCCGGGCAGCAAGTCGCACACCAACCGGGTGCTGGCCGCCGCGGCGCTTGCCACCGGCACCTCGACGCTCCACCACCCCCTGGATGCCGAGGACTCCCGGGCGATGCGCGCGGTGGTCCGCGGGCTCGGCGCGCACGTGGACGACGCCGACCCCGGCTGCTGGCGCGTCCAGGGGGTGGGCGGGCGCCCCACGGCCCCCGCCCAGCCCCTGGACGCGCGCCAGTCCGGCACCACGCTGCGCTTCGGCGCGGCGCTGGCCAGCCTCGCGCACACCCCGGTCACCCTCGACGGCGACGCCCAGCTGCGCCGCCGGCCGATCGGCGCGCTGACCGCCGCGCTGCGCGCCCTCGGCGCCGACGCCGCCGACCACGACGGGCACCCGCCGGTGACCGTCGGCGGTGGGCTGGACGGCGGTGCGGTCACCGTCGACGCGCGGCGCTCCAGCCAGTACCCCAGCGCGCTGCTGCTGGCTGCCCCGCACGCCCGCGCCGCGGTCACCGTCACCGCGCAGGGGCTCGGCGCACCCGCCTACGTCGAGCTCACCGCCGCCACCCTGCGCGCGTTCGGCGGCGCGGTGAGCCGGCTCGCCGAGGACCGCTGGTGGGTCGCCGCGGACGGGCTGGACGCCGCCGCGGTCACCGTCGACCCGGACGCGAGCGCGGCGGCGCACCTGCTCGCCCTCGCTGCCGCGGTGCCCGGCACCGTCACCGTCGACGGCGCGGCGCCCACCGACCAGCCCGACGCCGCCGTGCCCGACCTGCTGGCTGCGATGGGCTGCGACGTCGTGCGTGCCGACGCGGCGGTCACCGTGACCGGACCGGCGCGGCTGCGCCCGCTGACCGCCGACCTGGCCGCGCTGCCCGACCAGATCACCACGCTGGCCGCGCTGGCAGCGCTGGCCGAGGGCACCTCGCACCTGTCGGGCGTCGCCGTGGCGCGCGGCCACGAGACCGACCGGCTGGCGGCGCTCGCCGCCGAGCTCGGCAAGCTCGGCGTGCACGTGGAGGAGGAGCCCGACGGGCTGCGCATCCACGGTGGGACGGCGTCCGGGCCCGCGGTGCTCGACCCGCGCGACGATCACCGCCTGGCGATGGCGTTCGCGGCCCTGGCGGCCCGCGTGCCCGGCGTGGCGGTCGCCGACCCGGGCTGCGTGGCCAAGACCTACCCGCGCTTCTGGGCCGACCTGGCCGAGGGCGGGCTGCAGGTGCGTCGCCACGACGAGGAGGACCCGCGATGACCCACCACGACAGCGAGCAGCGTCGCGGGCCGGGAGGACGGGGCGCCATCGTGGCCCTGGACGGGCCGGCCGGCTCGGGCAAGTCGACCGTGGCCGGCGCGCTGGCCTACGCCCTTGGCGCCACCCACGTCGACACCGGCGCGTTCTACCGGGCGCTCACCCTGGCGGTGCGCCGGGCCGGCGCTCCCGTCGATGACGAGCAGTCCTGCGTCGCGGTCGCCGAGCGGTCCCACATCACCCGTGCCGACGGACGCACGCTGCTGGACGGCCAGGACGTCGAGGATGCGATCCGCAGCGCCGACGTGGATGCCCACGTCTCGGCCGTGGCAGCGCACCCGGCGGTGCGCGAGCGCCTGGTGGCCGCCCAGCGCGCCGCGGTCGGCCCCGACGGTGCGGTGGTCGAGGGCCGCGACGCCGGCACCGTGGTGGTGCCCGACGCCGATCTCAAGGTGTGGTTGACCGCCACCCCCGCCGAGCGTGCCGCACGGCGCGGCGCCCAGCTCGGCATCACCGATCCCGGCGACCTCGCCGCCATCGAGGCCGATCTGGCTCGCCGCGACGACGCCGACGCCGCCCAGATGGCGCGCGCCACCGACGCGACCGTGGTGGACACCACCGGCCGCGGCGTCGACGACCTCGTCGCCGACCTGGCCGCTCGCGCCCGCGCCGCCTACGCCCGCGCCACGCGCTCCGAGGTGACCCGATGACCGCCGAGGGACCCGGGCCGCGCCCGATCGTGGCCGTCGTCGGCCGGCCCAACGTCGGCAAGTCCACCCTGGTCAACCGCCTCGCGGGCGGTCGTCAGGCCATCACCGAGGAGCGCTCCGGCGTCACCCGTGACCGCACCACCCACCAGACCGAGTGGCGCGGGCGCACCTTCACCCTGGTCGACACCGGCGGCTGGCTGCCCGGCGGCCGCGGCACCGACCCGCTCACCGCCGCCGTCACCGCCCAGGCCGAGCAGGCCGTGGCCGGTGCTGATGCGATCGTGCTGGTCGTCGACGCGGGTGGCGAGCCCACCAGCGAGGATCACGCCGCCGCCCGCTGGCTGCGCGGCGCCGGCGCGCCCGTGGTGCTGGCGGCCAACAAGGCCGACCGGCTGGCAGACCTGCGCCACGCGGAGGCCGAGCTCGCCGGCTGGCACGCCCTCGGCCTCGGCGAGCCGCTGCCCGTCTCGGCGATCCACGGGACCGGGTCGGGGGATCTGCTCGACGCGGCCTTCGCCGCCGCCGGCATGCTCGAGACGCCCGAGGCCGCCGAGGACGCCGAGGACGCAGCGCCCGGCCCGCCGGCGGTGGCGCTGCTGGGGCGGCCCAACGTCGGCAAGTCGTCGCTGCTCAACCGCCTGGCCGGTGCGGACCGCGCCATCGTCGACGAGCGGCCGGGCACCACCCGCGACGCCGTCGACACGCTGGTGACCACCGATGACGGGCGCACCTACCGGTTCGTGGACACCGCCGGGCTGCGCCGCCCCGCCAAGGTCCGCCGCAGTGAGGCGACCGAGTACTACGCCTCGCTGCGCACTCAGCGGGCGCTGGCCTCGGCCGACGTCGCGGTGCTCGTGCTCGACGCCGCGGAGGTGATCGGCGAGCACGAGCAGCAGCTCGCTCGCGAGGTCCTCGACGCCGGCCGGGCGCTGGTGCTGTGCGCCAACCAGTGGGACCGCATGGACCCCGAGCGCAGCGAGGACTTCACCCGGGAGCGGGAGCGCCGGCTCGGCTTCGTGCCGTTCGCGCGGCTGGTGCGCACCTCGGCCACGACCGGTCGGGGGATGGGCAAGCTGCTCGACGCGATCGACGAGGCGCTGGAGGGCTGGCAGCAGCGCGTGCCCACCGGTCGCCTCAACCGGTGGCTGGCCGACGCCGTCGCTGCGACCCCGCCACCGCTGCACGGCACCCGTCCGGTGCGGCTGCGCTACGCCAGCCAGCCCAGCACCGGCCCGCCCAAGGTGGTGGTGCACGGCAACGCGCCGGTGCCCGACACCTACCGGCGCTACCTGGAGCGCACGCTGCGCGAGACGTTCTCCTTCCCGGGCACGCCGGTGGACCTGCGGGTCAAGGTGCGCCCCAGGTGGGAGGACCGCCGCTGACGGCGAGCGCCGCAGCGCGGTGCGGCCGGTGGTCGGGATGGGCGGATTCGAACCGCCGATCTCCGCTCCCCCAGAGCGGCGCCCTAGACCAAGCTGGGCCACATCCCGTCGCGCCGCACGGGACGGCGCGCCCGGGAGGGTAGCGCCGCCGGGCGCGCTCGGCCAGCGGTCGTCGGTACGCTGCCGGGCACGTCAGCCGGGCACGCGAGCGCGAGGGGAGGGCAGGACGGCATGGGCCTGTTCGATGCGGGCCGACGCGCCGAGGGCGCCGAGACCGTCCACGAGCGCGTCCTCACCGCACCCAACGCCATCACCGCGGTGCGGCTGGCGGGCCTGCCGGTGTTCGTGTGGCTGGTGCTCGGTCCACAGGCGCTGGTGGCGGCCTTCTGGGTGCTGGGCGCGATCGCCGCGACCGACTGGGTGGACGGCTACGTGGCGCGTCGGTTCGATCAGGTCAGCCGCCTGGGGCAGGTGGTCGACCCGCTGGTGGACCGGCTGCTGCTCATCGCCACCGCGCTGACGCTGCTGGTCGCCGGACTGCTGCCGTGGCCGGTGGTGGCGCTGGTGGTCGGGCGCGACGTGGTGCTGCTCGCCGTCTCGTTCGCGCTGTTCGGCGCGGTCCCGCCGATCCCGGTCAACCGCGCCGGCAAGGTCGCCACTGCCGCGCTGCTGACCGGGCTGCCCGCGCTGCTGCTCGCCGCCGCCGACTGGGCCGGGGCGCCGCTGGCGCGGGGGCTCGCCTGGACGCTCATCCCCCTGGGCACGCTGTCCTACTACGTGGCCGGTGTCCAGTACGCGCTCGCGGCGTGGCGGCTGCGACGCCCGAGCCGATAGCATCCGCCCGGTTCCGAGACCGCAACCCACCAGGAGGCACGCGTGAGCCAGATCCCCGCCGACCTGCGCTACTCCGAGGAGCACGAGTGGGTGCGCGTCGACGGTGACCGCGTCACCGTCGGCATCACCGACTACGCCCAGGACGCGCTCGGCGACGTCGTGTTCGTCGACCTGCCCGAGCCTGGCACGCAGCTGGAGGTCGGGCAGGCCTTCGGCGAGGTCGAGTCGACCAAGAGCGTGTCCGATCTGTATGCCCCGGTGGCAGGCACCGTGGCGCAGCGCAACGAAGCGCTCGAGGCCAACCCCGAGCTGGTGAACTCCAGCCCCTACGATCAGGGCTGGATGGTGGTGCTCGAGGTGAGCGACGCCGGCGTGCTCGACCAGCTGCTCGACGCCGAGGGCTACGAGCGCCTGCTGGAGGAGACGTGAGCGCGCAGCCGGGGGCTGGCGTCGGCACCTGATAGCATCCGCCTGCCCGGATGACGTGGTGAGGGGTTGATGTACTGCACCCGCTGCGGGGCCCAGAACCCCGACGACGCCAACTTCTGCGCCCGCTGCGGCCACCGCATGCCCTGGGCGCAGCCGCAGGCCACGACCTCGTCGGTGGAGCCCGAGGCGCTGCTGACCAGTGGCCCCGAGGCCAAGCCCCCGGTCCGCGCGACCGATGGCGAGGTGCCCGAGCTCGAGCCCGGCACCGCGCTGCTGGTGGTGGTGCGCGGACCCAACGAGGGTGCCCGCTTCCTGCTCGACCGCGACGAGATCGACTGCGGGCGCCACCCCGAGTGCACGATCTTCCTGGACGACATCACCGTCAGCCGCCTGCACGTGACGTTCGTGCGCCGCGACGGCGGCTTCGACGTGCGCGACGAGCAGAGCCTCAACGGGACCTACGTCAACGGCGAGCGCGTCGACGAGCAGCGGCTCGCGACCGGCGACGAGCTGCAGATCGGCAAGTTCAAGCTCATGGCGTTCGTGGCCGGACGCGACCAGTAGCGGGCGGAGCGACGTGGCAGCAGACGGGTACACCATCGGGGAGGTCCTGAACCAGCTCAAGGAGGACTTCGAGGACATCACGATCTCGAAGATCCGCTTCCTGGAGAGCGAGGGCCTCATCCACCCGGACCGCACCGAGTCCGGGTACCGCAAGTTCACCGATGACGACGTGGACCGCCTGCGATTCATCCTGACCGCCCAACGCGACCACTACCTGCCGCTGAAGGTCATCCGGGAGCAGCTGGACAAGCTCGACGCCGGCGAGGCACCGGTGGGCGAGGCCGGACCCGGCGCGACCGCCGAGCCGCCCGAGAGCGCGCCCGCCGAGGGTCACGCGCCCCTGGCGCTGGACGACGGCGGCGGGCGGTCGCTGGGGCTGCGCGACCTATGCGAGGCCACCGGTCTGACCAGCGAGCAGGTCCGCGCGCTGCGGGAGTACGGCGTGGTCGGGCGCCGCTCCGACGATGGCGCCCCCTTCGACGACGACGATGTGGCGGCGGGCAGGGCCGCGCGCGAGCTGCTCAACCTCGGCCTCGAGCCCCGCCATCTGCGCATGTACGGGCAGTTCGTGGACCGCGAGGTGGCGCTCTACGAGCAGCTCGTGGCGCCGCTGCAGCGCCAGCGCAACCCCGAGGCGCGCCGGCAGGCGGACCGCCAGCTGGAGCGCCTCGCCGCGCTCACCGGCCGGCTGCAGCGCGCCCTGCTGGCGCGCGCCCTGCGCGACGCGCGGCAGGGCTGACCGCGATGGCTGCCGGTGACCCCAAGCCGTGGGGGCCCTGGCCCGTCCTGCTGCTCGCGCTGGCGCTGCTGGCCCTCATCTATCTCATCGTGCAGGCCGACCTGGCCGAGGGCCACGAGGTGCCGGGCGCGCCCCCGCCGTCCACCGACACCGCCAGCGTCGCCGGCCCCGGCGCGCTCGCGGCATCAGCATGTCGCCTCGACGGTGCCGCGATGCCCGCGTGATTGTCGCCCCCTGGCCCCGAACGTAGACTCGCAGTGACCCGAGCGAAGGAGCATCCGTGATCGAGCTGGAGCTCGTGGGAGTCCGGGTCGAGCTTCCCCACAACCAGCCGATCGTCCTGCTCAGGGAGACGACGGGGGAGCGCTACCTCCCCATCTGGATCGGTGCGGTCGAGGCGACGGCCATCGCCTTCGCCCTGCAGGGCGTCACCACGGCCCGGCCGATGACCCACGACCTCATGCGCGATCTGCTGGCCAACCTCGAGGTGCAGGTCGACCGTGTCGTCGTCACCGAGCTGCGAGACGGCACCTTCTACGCCGAGATCCACCTCACCCACGGTGGCCAGTCCGTCGTGGTGTCCTCGCGGCCCTCCGACGCCATCGCGCTGGCGGTGCGCGCCGAGGTGACGGTCTACGCCGAGGAGGCGGTCCTCGACGAGGCCGGCATCGAGATCGAGGACGACGAGGAGGAAGAGGTCGAGCAGTTCAAGGAGTTCCTCGACTCGGTCTCGCCCGAGGACTTCAAGTAGGCGCCGACGCGCCTCCCGCGGCCCCTGCCAGGGTCGGCCCGGGTCGGTCCTCGCGCCACGCGCTCCGCAGGTCGAGGTCAGCGCGCTGCGCCCGAGGGCTGTTGCCACGAGCGTCGCTGCTGACGTAGACTCCACTGTCGGAATTCTCCCGGCGCGACCTCGGCAGGAGACCCCCATGGCGCGCGACAACCGCTACCTGCGTGACATCCCGCTGCCCGGGTTCGAGGACGGCCCCAGCGGCTACCGCGCCCCGAAGGTCACCAAGCTCGTCGGCATCTCGTACCGCCAGCTCGACTACTGGACCAGCACCGGCCTGGTGCGCGCCTCGGTGCGTGACGCCGTCGGGTCCGGCAGCCAGCGGCTGTACAGCTTCGAGGACATCGTCCAGCTGCGCGTCATCAAGCGGCTCCTGGACACCGGGGTGGGCCTCAAGCGCATCCGCGCCGCGATCGAGTACATCCGCGACCGGGGCCTCGACCTGCGGACCGTGACGCTGGTCTCGGACGGCCACACCATCTACGCCCTCGACGACGAGTCGCAGGTGGTCGACCTGCTCCAGCGCGGCCAGGGCGTCTTCGCGATCGCGCTGGAGCCGGTGGTCACCGAGCTCGAGGGCGACATCGCCGTGATCGAGCCCGAGCACGTGCCCGCGCCCGTCGCCGAGCTCGCCACCGACGCCGAGGCCGAGGTGCCCGCCGCCGAGGGCTGACGCGCCCCCGCTGCCCGGCGGGCGCTAGGCGTTCTCGGCGAGGTCCTCCAGCGCGGCGCAGGTGCACTGCAGGTGCTTGTCGCCGTAGGCGTTGTCGATGCGTCCCACCGGCGGCCAGTACGTCGCCCCGCGACGCGCCCCGGCCGGTCGCGCCGCCTGCTCGCGCGAGTAGGGCCGATCCCAGGCGTCGGCCAGCACGGCCGCCTCGGTGTGCGGCGCCCGTCGCAGCGGGCTGTCGGCCAGCGCCACCTCGCCGCGCGCCACCTGATCGATCTCCTCGCGGATCGCGCGCATGGCGGTGAGGAAGCGGTCGAGCTCCTCCTTGGGCTCGGACTCGGTGGGCTCCACCATCAGCGTGCCCGGCACGGGGAACGACATCGTCGGCGCGTGGAACCCGTGGTCGATGAGGCGCTTGGCGATGTCCTCGGCGGTCACCCCGGTCTCGGTGGTGATCGGGCGCACGTCCACGATCGCCTCGTGGCCCACCGTCCCGGCCGGGCCCGTGTAGAGGATCGGGTAGTGCTCGGCCAGCCGCCGGGTCACGTAGTTGGCGGCGAGGATCGCCGCCTGCGAGGCGCGGGTGAGCCCGTCGGGGCCCATCAGCGCGATGTAGGCCCAGGAGATCGGCAGGATCCCCGCCGAGCCCCACGGCGCCGAGGCGATCGCGCCGGCGCCCGGCTGCGGCCCCGCCTCGGGGCGCACCGTGCTGGAGGGCAGGTGGGGGGCCAGGTGCTCGCGCACCCCGACCGGACCCACGCCGGGCCCGCCGCCGCCGTGGGGGATGCAGAACGTCTTGTGCAGGTTCAGGTGGCTGACGTCGGCGCCGAACGCCCCCGGGCGGGCCAGGCCCACCAGCGCGTTCAGGTTCGCCCCGTCGAGGTACACCTGTCCGCCGTGAGCGTGGATCTGATCGCAGAGCTCGGTGATGCCCTCCTCGAACACGCCGTGGGTGGAGGGATAGGTGACCATGATCGCCGCGAGGCGGTCGCCGTGCTCGGCGAGCTTGGCGGCCACGTCCTGGCTGTCCACGTCGCCGCGCGCGTCGCAGGCCACCGAGACGATCCGGTAGCCCACCATCGCCGCGCTGGCGGCGTTGGTGCCGTGCGCCGACTCGGGGATCAGGCACACGTCGCGGTGGCCCTGCCCGCGGGCGGCGTGGTAGCCGCGGATGGCCAGCAGCCCGGCCAGCTCGCCCTGCGCGCCCGCGTTGGGCTGCAGGCTGACCCGGTCGTAGCCGGTGATCTCGGCCAGCCAGCGCTCGAGGTCGTCGATGAGCGCGCGGTAGCCGGCGGCCTGCTCGAGCGGGGCGAAGGGGTGCACGTCGGTGAAGCCCTGCCAGGAGATCGGCTCGAGCTCGACGGCGGCGTTCAGCTTCATCGTGCACGAGCCCAGCGGGATCATGGTGCGATCCAGCGCCAGGTCGTGGTCGGCCAGGCGCCGGACGTAGCGCAGCAGGGCGGTCTCCGAGCGGTGCTCGTGGAACACCGCGTCGGTCAGGATCGCGTCGCGTCGGCGCAGCGCGTCGGGCAGGCGGGGCGCGACGGGCTCGGCGGGAGGCGCCACCGGCGCCTGCGTGGCCGCGGCGACCGCCTCCAGCACCGCGTCGACCACGGGCGCCTCGGTGGTCTCGTCCACGCTGATGCCCACCGCGTCGCCATCGAGGCGCCGCAGGTTGATGCCGCGGTCGCCGGCAGCGGCGAGGACGGCGTCGGCGCGCCCGGGCACCTCGGCGGTGACGGTGTCGAAGAAGGCCTCGTGGCGCACCGCGATGCCCGCGTCGGTCAGCCCCTGGGCGAGGCGGGCAGCGTGGCCGGCGACCCGCTCGGCGATGGCCGCCAGCCCCTCGGGGCCGTGGTGGACGGCGTAGAGCGCCGAGACCACAGCCGGCAGCGACTGCGCGGTGCACACGTTGCTGGTGGCCCGGTCGCGGCGGATGTGCTGCTCGCGCGTCTGCAGCGCCAGCCGCAGCGCCGGGTTGCCCTCGTCGTCGACCGACACGCCGACCAGCCGCCCGGGCAGAGACCGCCGGTGCTCGGGGTGGGTGGCGATGTAGCCGGCGTGGGGGCCACCGAACCACAGCGGCACGCCGAAGCGCTGGGTCGAGCCGACCACGACGTCGGCCCCCTGCGCGCCCGGTGGCGCGATCAGCGTCAGCGCCAGCGGGTCGGCGGCGACCACGGTCATCGCGCCCGCAGCCTGCGCCGCCTCGATGAGCGGGCGCAGCGACCGGACCGCGCCGGTGGAGCTCGGCTGGGACAGCAGCACGCCGAACACGTGGTCGCCGAGCAGCGCCATCGGGTCGCCGACGGCCACCTCCAGGTCGAGCGCCTGGGCTCGCGTGGTGACCACGTCGATGGTCTGGGGGTGGGTGTCGGCGTCGATCACGAACGTCCCGCCGCGCCCGCGCTGGACCCGGCGCACCAGCGCCATCCCCTCGGCGGCGGCGGTGCCCTCGTCCAGCAGCGACGCGTTGGCCAGCCCCAGCCCGGTCAGGTCGGAGACCAGCGTCTGGAAGGCCAGCAGCGCCTCGAGCCGTCCCTGGCTGATCTCGGGCTGGTAGGGCGTGTAGGCGGTGTACCAGGCCGGGTTCTCCAGCACGTTGCGGCGGATGGCCGCCGGGGTGTGCGTGGCGTGGTAGCCCATGCCGATCAGCGAGGTGGCGGTCTCGTTGCGGGCCGCGAGGGCGGCCAGCGCCTGCTGCACCTCGGCCTCGCCGCGCGCCGCGGGCAGGTCCAGCGGCTCCTTGTCGCGGATCTGCCGGGGGATCGTGTCCTCGAGCAGCGCGCCCAGCGAGTCGTAGCCGAGCGCGGCCAGCATCGCGCGCTCGTCAGCCTCGGAGAAGCCGATGTGGCGGTCGCTGAACCGGTGCGCTCCCGCCTCGTGAGCCGCCTGCCAAGCGGTGGTGGGCGAGTGGCCGGTGGCGGGATCCATGGGGTCCTCCAGAGCTCGGAGCGGGCAGGCCACGGTCGGTGGTCTGCCCCGGCTCTGTCAGGGAACCTGAGAGTTCGGCCGGCGGGTCCGGCGTGCCCCTTCGGTTCCAGCGGCCCCATCGCCGCCGGATCTCCAGAGTGGCCTGGGCCTCGCGGTCCGGGTGCCTGAGAGATTCCCGGGGCGGGTTGCTCCTTCGGCGCTCCGGTCGGACCGGAGGCTCTCCCGCGAGGTGTGTGCGGCCGACGCCGACGGTACTGCGTCGACGGTGGGGGCTCAAGGGAGCCGCGCGCCGACGCCGGGCTGCGCGCGCGCCTCGGCCCCGACCCGCTGCGCGGCGACGCCGAGCCCGACGCGCTGGGCGGACCTCGTGGCTCTGCTGCGCGCCGGTGCGCGCTCGGGGCGCATCGTCACCGTCGAGCCGGCCGAGGTGGGCGCAGCCAGCCGCGCGACGGTGCCGGCCGGTGACCGCGTCCACGTGTACCGCCGCGCCGGTGCGCCCTGCCGGCGGTGCCACACCGCGATCCGCAGCTGGGAGCTCGGCGGCCGCGCCATCTTCGCCTGTCCCACCTGCCAGCCGCGCTGACCGGGCTGGTCAGCGGTCCGGTCCCAGCCACGACAGCAGCGTGCGCACCCCGAAGCCGGTGGCGCCCTCGGGCAGGTGGCCCCAGCCCATGCCCGAGCCCAGCCAGGCGGCCGGCAGATCGCAGTGCAGCCACGGCACCTCGCCGACGAACCGGCGCAGGTACAGCCCTGCCAGGATCGCGTCCGAGCCGGGGTCGCCGGCAGGGCTGTCGCCCACCTGGCGGTGATCGGCGACGTCGCTGCGCAGGAAGCGGTCCAGCTCGGGCCACAGCGGCAGCGGCCACAGCCGCTCGCCGCTGTCGCGCCCGGCCTCGCGCAGGGCGCCGAGCAGCCCCTCGTCGTCGCACAGCAGCGCCCCGGCGTAGGCGCCGACCGCGTGGGCCGCGCTGCCGGTGAGGGTGGCCACGTCGACGATGGCGTCCGGCTCGGTGGCAGCCGCCAGCGCCAGCGCGTCGGCGAGGATCAGCCGCCCCTCGGCGTCGGTGTCGACGACCTCGGTCGTGGTGCCGTCGGGGTGGGAGACCACGTCCCCGGGTCGATAGGAGCGGGCCCCTGGCAGGTTCTCCACCAGCGGCAGCCAGGCGTCGACGGTCACCCGCACCCCGAGCTCGCCGAGGGCGGCGCAGGCGGCGGCGACCGTGGCGGCACCGGCCATGTCGGACTTCATGGCCTGCATCCCGGTGCGGTCCTTGAGCGACAGGCCGCCGGAGTCGAACGTGACGCCCTTGCCGACCAGCGCCACGCGGCCGGTGCTGCCGCGCGGGGCGTAGCGCAGCCGCAGCAGGCGCGGGCCATGCTCCGAGCCGCCGCCCACGGCCAGCGTCGCGTGGCACCCGCTGGCGGCGAGCTCATCGGGCCCCCACACCTCCACGTCGAGGTCGGCGCACAGCTCGCCGAGGGTCGCGGCGAGCGCGGCAGGGGTCTTGTCGGCCGGCGGGGTGGTGACCAGCTCGCGGGCGGTGCGGGTCGCGCCGGCGGTGATGGCGGCGCGCGCCAGCGCCTCGCGGGCGCCGGCGCTGCGGCTCGAGGGCACCAGCACGGTGGCGCGCGTCAGGGCGGGGGCCCGCTCGTCGCCCTGGGTGCGCCAGCGCTGGTCGGCGTGCGCGCCCAGCAGGAGTCCCTCGGCGACCGCGTGGACGCTGGCCGCTGTCGGGTGGATCTGGGCGAGGGTGGTGGCCAGGGAGGTGGCGTCGGGCACCGCGCGCACCGCGGTGGCGGCCGCGTCGCGCAGCGCTGCGGCGTCGGCGTCGACCATGCGCCCGAGACCCACCAGCAGCACCGAGCGCGCCGGCAGGTCGGGGGCGGCCAGTCGGAGCGTCTGGCCGACGTCGCCGCGGAAGGCGTGGCTGACCGGGAACCCGTCGAGCCCGAGGGCGCCGAGCACCGCGCCGGTGCCGGGCCCCTCGATCTCGCCCTTGAAGGCCGGGGCGACCAGCACGTCGACCTCCTGGGCGCGCAGGTCGCCGGAGGCGACGTGGAGGGTCGGCGGTGGGGTGGTGGGCACCATCAGCTGGCCTCGTCGGGGTCGGGGAGCCCGTCGGGGCCGACGGGAGCGTCCAGCGCGGCGTGCGCGCGCACCGCGGGGTCGGTCGGCCCGACGCGGTGCCAGTCGCAGCCGCCCTGGCAGCGTCGCAGGCACGCGCTCGGCACGCGCACCAGGTGGTCGAACGGCAGCAGCTGCTCGCAGTGGTGGCAGCGGTAGGTGGTGTTCGCCTCGACCATCGAGCGGAGCGTAGCGGTTGGCCGCAGCGCCCGGGCGGGTATCGCGCAGCGCCCCGGCCCCGGCGTGCTCCGCCAGCGCGCTCCGGGCGCGCGGCGCCGGCCGGACCGCCCGGGCGCGCGCTGCCTAGTCGAGGATCCGCTTGCTGACCGCCTTGGGGCCGTCCATGGTGTAGACGATCGGCACGCCGGTGGGGATCTCCAGGCGGGTCACCGCCTCGTCGTCGAGCTCGTCGAGGTCCTTGGCGATGGAGCGCAGGCTGTTGCCGTGCGCGCTGACCAGGATCACGTCGTGCTCGTCGAGCGCGGGCAGGATGCGCTCGCGGAAGTAGGGCAGGGTCCGGTTGGAGGTGTCCTTGAGCGACTCGCCGCCCGGGGGCGGCACGTCGTAGCTGCGCCGCCAGATGTGCACCTGCTCCTCGCCGAACTCCTCCGCGGTCTGGGCCTTGTCGCGGCCGGTCAGGGCGCCGTAGAAGCGCTCGTTGAGCTCCCAGGCCTGCTCCTGGGGCAGGTCGGGCTGGCCGAGCTCGGCCAGCACGATCTCGCCGGTCTCGATGGCGCGGATGAGCGTGGAGGTGAAGGCCTTGTCCACGCGCAGGCCCTCGGCGGCCAGGCGCTTGCCGCCCTGGCGAGCCTCCTCGCGGCCCTTCTCCGACAGGGGCACGTCGACCCAGCCGGTGAACAGGTTCTTGGCGTTCCAATCGGATTGTCCGTGGCGGACCAGGATGAGCGTGCTCATGCCAACCTCGCTGGGGTCGCGGGACGGGGTTGGCGCGGAGGCTAGCAGCCACCCCGCGGGTCCCTGGGACGGCCCTGGGCCGCCCGACGCCCGGGAGCGATGTGCCCCGCGCGCGAGGGCGTTACCGTCGCGCCGGTGACCTCCGATCACGTGCGCGCCGGCGGCGCCGCCTCGGGCGGGGCCGCGCCGCCGCCACGCGCGGTCGCAGCGCTGCTGGTCGACCGCACCTTCGGACCCTGGTTCTGGGGCAACCTCGCCTCCAACACGGGCAACTGGCTGTACAACGTCGTGGCGGCGGTGGTGGTCTTCGACCTCACCGGCTCGGCGCTGATGGTGGGCACCGTCAGCGTCGCCCAGTTCGCCACGCTCGCGGTGGTCAGCCCGTGGGCGGGGGCGCTGTCGGACCGCATCGACCGCAAGCGGATGCTCCTGGCAGCGCAGACGTTCGCCTTCGCCAGCGCCTCGGCGCTGGCGGTGGCCAGCCTGCTGCTCGGCGTCGAGGGCCTGCCGGGAGCCTGGCCCATCATCGTGGCCACGTTGGGCATCGGCGTCGGGGTGGCGTTCACCGGTCCGGCCCAGCAGGCCCTCGTGCCGGCACTGGTCGAGGACGCCGACCTCGAGAGCGCGGTCACGCTCACGTCGCTGACGTTCAACGTGGGTCGGGCCCTTGGCCCCGGCGCCGCCGGGGTGATCCTGGCCACGGTCGGCCCGGAGGTGGCCTTCGCGGTCAACGCGGTCACCTTCGTGGCGCTGCTGGCCGCGCTGCTGGCGATCCGCCCGCGGGCGCGGGCGCCGCACGACCCCGACGCGGACCGCTCGGTGCGCGCCGGGCTGCGCCACCTGCGCCACGACCCGGCGGTGCCGTGGCTGCTCGGCGGCGTCGCGGCGATGGGCTTCGCCACCGACCCGATCAACACGCTCGCGCCACCGCTTGCCGCCGAGCTCGGTGCCGGCGGGGACCTCGTCGCGGTGCTGGTCAGCGCCTTCGGCGTCGGCGCGGCGCTCACCGCGCTGATCGCCGGGCGGCTGCAGCGGGGCCTGGGCCGGCTGCGCACCGGCGCGCTCGGCGGTGGCCTCCTGGCGGCGGGGCTGCTGGTCGCCGCGATCGCGCTGGCGCCCTGGGTGGCCGTGGGCGGCTTCGGGGTGATGGGCGTCGGGTTCGTGCTGGGCCTGACCAGCCTGACCACCGTGCTGCAGCGCCGCGTGCCCGACGAGCTGCGGGGACGCATCATGGCGCTGTGGACCGTGGCGTTCCTCGGCAACCGGCCGATCGCCGCGCTGATCGACGGTGCCCTGGCCGACTGGGTGGGGCCGCGCCTGGCCATGGGCGTGCCCATGCTGGTCGCGCTGCTGGGAGGCTGGGCGGCGCTGCGCCTGCGAGCGCAGGGCGTCGAGCCCCGCACCGCCGAGGACCCCGACCCGGGCGCTGCACCGTCACCGGGCAACCGCGCCAGAGACGAGGACGCGTGAGACCCCCCTTCACCCCGCAGGCGATCGTGTTCGACTTGGACGGGCTGCTGGTGGACACCGAGCCCCGCTGGGAGGCTGCCGAGCGCCGGCTCATCGCCGAGCTCGACGGCGACTGGGACCCCGAGGTGCGCCACCAGCTGCTCGGCGTGGGCCCGGAGACCTCGGCGCGCATCCTCGCCGAGCACCTCGGCGTCGCCGACCATGCGATGGTCGCGCGCCGGCTGCTGCTCGCCGCGCTCGCGGAGTTCCGTCGCGGCGTGACGGCGCTGGAGGGCGCCGAGGAGCTGCTCACCGCGCTGCGCGGGCGCGTGCCCACCGCGGTGGCCACGAACTCGCGCCGCGTGCTGGCCGACACGGCGCTGATGAACGCCGGCCTCGACGGGCTGGTGGACGCGCTGGTGTGCGTCGAGGACGTCGACGAGCCCAAGCCGGCGCCCGACCCCTACCGCCGCGCCTGCGCCGAGCTCGACGCCGACCCCGCCGGCGCCGTGGCCTTCGAGGACTCCGGCCCCGGGGTGACCGCGGCAGTGGCAGCCGGGCTGTGGACCGTGGCGTGCCCCAGCGTGCCCGGGGCGAGCCCCGAGGGTGCGCACGCGGTCATCGCGAGCCTGCGGGAGGTCGATCCCGAGGCGCTGCTGGCCGGCGCCACCGACGCGCCGAGCTGACCAGAGCGGCTATCCTGCCGGGCTCGGCGCCAGCCGCCCGATCGCAGGAGTCGCCCATGTCCCGACGCACCATCATCGGGGTGATCGCCCTGGCGGTGATCATCGTCGCCGCTGCGGCCGTGCCGATCCTCGTCCCGCCCGTCGACGACCGCGACCCCGGGGAGTCGGTGGTCGTCATCCCCCTCAACGGGCAGATCACCGAGGGCACGCCCGGCCTGGGTGCGACCCTCATCTCACCGTCGACGGTGCGCGAGCGCCTCGAGGCAGCCAGCACCGACCCGCGCGTGGGGGCCGTGGTGCTGCGGGTCAACAGCCCCGGCGGCAGCGTCGCGGCGTCCCAGGAGATCGTCGACCTCATCGACGAGCACCCCGATCCCGTGGTCGTGTCCATGGGCGACCAGGCCGCCTCCGGGGGCTACTACATCAGCCTGGGCGCCGAGCGCATCGTGGCGCAGCCGGGCACGATCACCGGCAGCATCGGCGTGATCAGCCAGACCTTCGACATCTCCGAGCTGCTCGATGACCTCGGCATCGAGATCGAGACGCTGGCCGAGGGCGAGCTCAAGGACGCGCTGGGCTTCGAGGGGCTCGACGACGACGGGCGCGCCATGCTCGAGGCCATCAACGCCGACGCCTATGAGCAGTTCATCGCCGCCGTCGCGCAGGGACGCGACCTGTCCGAGGACGAGGCGCGCGAGCTCGCCGATGGCTCGATCGTCTCCGGCGAGGAGGCGCTGGAGCGCGACCTCGTCGACGACCTCGGCGGCGTCGAGACGGCGGTGGACCAGGCCGCCGAGCTGGCCGGCATCGACGACCCCACCGTGGTCGAGGACCGCCCGGGGCTGTTCGACGGGTTCCTGCCCGCCGGGGTGGAGCGCACCGTCGGCCGGGTCCTCGGCGAGGATCCCGGCGATCCCCGGCCCGAGGAGGCCAGGGACGCGCCCGAGGGCCTCGACGTCGAGGGCCTCGACCTCGAGGACCGCCTGGTGCTCGAGCTGCTGCGCGACGCCGGCACCCCGCAGTACCGCCGTCCGGTCGAGGGGAGCGGATCATGAGCCAGACACCGCCACCGACCGGCGAGGACCCGACCCCGGCCGAGGGTCCCGGCGCGGACCAGCCCGGCGGCCCGACGGTGCCCTCCGCGCCCGCAGCGACCGCGGCGACCGCGGGCACCGCCACCAGCGAGGAGGCCGGCACCGGGGCCCCGGCCGCCACCGCCGCCCCCGCGTCGCAGGCGGCTGCGCCGCCCGCCGTGGCGCCCCCGGCCGGCCTGCTCGACAGCGCCGTCGGCGTGGTGACCAGCCCGACGTCGACGCTGCGCAGCCTCGCAGCGCACCCGCGCCTGGGCTGGGCCTTCGTGGTCGTGGTCGTGCTGTCGGCGCTGTCGACCATCGCCGAGGGGCCCGGCGCTCCCGAGATCCCGGGGGCTCCGGCCGCTGGTGACGGTGCGGCAGCATCGCTGTACGTGGCGCGCATCGTCGGGGGCGCGCTGCTCGCGACCGGGCTGCTGGCGGGTGGCGCAGCGCTCCTGCACGGCCTCGCCCGGCTGCTCGGCGGCGCGGGCGACTTCCGCGGGACGCTGACGGTCATCGCCTTCGCGACCGTGCCCAACGCGCTCGCCGTCCCCGTGCAGCTGCTCCCGGCGCTGCCGATCCCGCAGGTGCTCGCTGGGACGCTGGCCGGGCTCATCGGCGTGGCGCTGCTGGTGTGGGTGCTGGTGCTGCTCGTGCAAGGCATGCGCCTCACGCATGGGATCACCGTCGGGCGGGCGATCGCGGTGGTGGCATTGCCCGTGGCCATCCTCGTGGGGGTGGTGCTGCTCCTGGTCGTGCTGGCCGGCGCCGCGCTGGTCGCGGCGCTGGCGTGAGGCAGCGCCGACCGAGGCGAACTGCGCCGGAACGGCGCCGACGGGGGCGATCGGGTCAGCGGAGCTCGACGCGCGGCTCCGCGTCGCCAGGTCCGTGCGTTCAGCGCACGTAACGGATCGGGTGAACGTGGTGCAAGCACCCCCGGGCGGCCGTCGCGCCTTGCAGTGGCCCCTGCGCGCTGATCTACAGTCACAGACCGATGAAACCTCTGACAGGCAGTGAGCCCGCGACCGTCTCCAGCGCGGTGATCGCGCTGTGAGCAGTGCCCAGATCGCATCCCAGGTGAGCGCGAGCGCCGAGCAGACCGCGCTGGACTGCCGGGGCCTGTGGAAGGTGTTCGGCCCGCGCGCGGACCGCGTCGTCGCCGATCCCGAGCTGCGCGCGCTGCCCAAGGACGCGCTGCGCGAGCGCACGGGCACGGTCGTGGCCGTGCGCGACGTGTCCTTCCGCGTCCATCACGGCGAGATCTTCGTGGTCATGGGCCTGTCGGGCAGCGGCAAGTCCACCCTGGTGCGCTGTCTGCCGCGCCTCATCGAGCCCACCGCCGGTGCGATCGAGCTGGCCGGCCACGACGTGCTCGCCGCGGGCCCCGCCGAGCTGCGCGACGTGCGCCGCAGGGTGTGCAGCATGGTCTTCCAGCACTTCGGGCTCCTGCCGAACCGCCGGGTCCGGGACAACGTCGCCTACGGGCTCGAGATCCAGGGCGTCGACCGGCGCACGCGCTACGCCCGCGCCGACGAGGTCATCGAGCTCGTCGAGCTCACCGACTTCGCCACCGCCTACCCGGACCAGCTCTCCGGAGGCATGAAGCAGCGGGTCGGCCTGGCCCGGGCGCTGGCCAACGACCCCCAGGTGCTGCTGCTCGACGAGCCGTTCAGCGCGCTGGACCCGCTGATCCGCGCCGACATGCAGGACGAGGTCCTGCGGCTCCAGCGGGAGCTCGGCAAGACGATGGTGTTCATCACCCACGACCTGCGCGAGGCGCTGCGCCTCGGCGACCGCGTGGCGGTGATGCGCGACGGCGAGCTCGTGCAGGTCGGCACGGCCGCCGAGCTGCTCTCCAGCCCTGCCGACGACTACGTCCGCGACTTCACGCGCGACGTGCCGCGCGCGCTCGTGCTCACCGCCGGCGACCTCGCCCGGCCCGCCGGTGACGGCGGTCAGGCAGCCGGCGCGGAGGCGATCGGCGACGACGTGCTGCTGCGCGAGGTGCTCGGCCACTTCGCCCACGACGACCGGGCGCTGCGGGTGGTCGACGACCGTGGGGCCACGCTCGGGTGGGTCGACCGGGCCACGGCCCTGTCGGCGGTCGCGGGCGAGCCCGCCCCATGACCGCAGCACCCCCTGCACCCGAGTCGGCCGGCTCGGGCCGGTCGGCGGTGACCACGGCCCTGCGCGACCCGTGGCTGGTGGTCGGCGTCGCGCTGCTGGCGCTCGCCGCGCTCGCCTCCGGCGCCGCCCGCGAGCTGCCGTGGCAGCTGCCGCTGGCCCGGTGGGTCGACGACGTCGACCAGTGGATCATCATCAACCGCGGCGACCACCCGCTGTGGCAGCACGTGCTCGAGCCGATCTCCGACGGGGTGGCGCTGATCGTCGCCGAGCTCGACGCCTGGCTGGGGCTGCTGGGCTGGCCGGGCGTGCTCCTCGTCGTGGGCGTGCTGGCCTGGCGCGTGGCGCATCTGCGCGTGGCTGCGGTGGCCGTGGCCGCCCTGGCCGGCCTCGGCCTGCTCGGGGTGTGGGACGAGGGGATGCGCACCCTGGCGCAGATGCTCACCGCGGTCGGGCTCTCGCTCGCCCTCGGCGTGCCGATCGGGATCCTGGCCGGGCGACGCCCCGCGGTGGCGGCCGCGATCCGCCCCGTGCTCGACACGATGCAGATCATCCCCGCCTACGTCTACCTGCTGCCGCTGCTGGTGCTGTTCCGCATCGGCGATCCGGCGGGCATCCTCGCCACGGTCATCTACGCCACGCCACCGGTGGTGCGCCTGACCACGCTGGGCATCCAGCGCGTCCCCGAGCCCGCGCTGGAGGCCGGTCGCTCGCTCGGTGCCTCGGGCCGCCAGCTGCTGTCCTCCGTCGAGCTGCCCCACGCGCTGCGCTCGATCCGGGTGGGCATCAACCAGACGATCATGATGGCCCTGGCGATGGTGGTCATCGCCTCGCTGATCGGGGCCACCGGCCTGGGCCTGGAGGTGCTCCGGGGCCTGCAGACGCTGGACGTCGGGCGGGCGACCGTGGCCGGCATCGGCATCGTGCTGATCGCGGTGCTGCTCGACCGCGTCACCTGGTCGGCCTTCCCGCGCCGGACCGTGCCCCGGCGCATCGGGCCGGCCGGATCGGCCCTGCTGGTCGCGGCGACGATCCCGGTCGGCCTCGCGCTCGGCGCCACCCCCGTGGCCACCGAGGTCCCCCTGGTCGGCGCTCTGGACCTCGCCACCCGCATCGACGTGGCCGTGGACGCGATCGTCGAGCCGCTGCGGCCGGTCACCCGCGCGGTGAGCGACGCGCTGACCGTGGGCGTGCTGCGCCCGCTGCTGGCCGCCGTGCTCGCCCTGCCCTGGTGGGTGATCGCCGCAGCGGTCGCCGGGCTCGCCTGGCGCGTGGTGAGCCCGCGCTTCGCGCTGTTCGCGGTGGTGGCGACGGGGCTGGTGGCGCTGCTCGGGCTGTGGGACGACGCGATGAACACCTTCGTCCAGGTCGCCATCGCCGCGGTCCTCACGCTCGCGCTGGCGCTGCCGCTCGGGCTGGCGGCCGCGCTGTCCGATCGCGTCGAGCGGCCCCTGCGCCCGATCCTGGACACCATGCAGACGCTGCCGGCGTTCTGCTACCTCATCCCGGTCGTCGCGCTGTTCGGGGTGGGGCGCATCCCCGGGATCATCGCCACGATCGTGTACGCGATGCCGCCCGCGGTGCGGCTGACCTCCAGCGGCATCCGCGGGGTCGCACCCGAGGTGGTCGAGGCCGCCCGCTCGCAGGGCGTCACCACCTGGCAGCTGCTGCGCACCGTCCAGCTGCCGCTGGCGCGGCCGACGATCCTCCTCGGGGTCAACCAGACCACGATGATGGTCCTGGCCTCGATCGTCATCGCCGGGCTCGTCGGCGCCGGTGGGCTCGGCGGCGACTCCGTGTTCGCCCTCCAGCAGGGCGAGGTGGGGCTCGGCGTCGAGGTCGGCGCCGCGATCGTGCTGCTCGGCATCGTGCTCGACCGCCTCACCCAGTCGCTGGGCGCCGCCAGCGACGAGCGCACGCGTGCCCAGCTGCGCACCGGCTGACCCGAGGCCCGGCCACGCCCGCGGGCGCTGCCGGGCCGATCCTGCACCCGAACGACGAGGAGAAGAGATGACGTGGCACGCAACGCTGCGAGGCCTGCTGCTGGCCATCGCGGCCCTGCTGGTGGTGGCCGGCTGTGCCGGCGACCCCGATGAGCTGGACGACGCCGCTGACGCGGACGCCGACGACGCCGAGGCGGACGCGGACGCTGACGACGACGCCGACGACGACGAGCCGGCGGAGGACGTCGACGACGTCGACACCGACGAGGACGCCATCACGCTGGTGGCCAACCCCTGGCCGGGCAGCTACGCCAACGTCGGCGTCGCCGAGGTCCTGCTGGCGCAGGAGCTCGGCCACGACGTCGAGGTCGTCGAGATCGACGAGCAGGCCCAGTGGTCGGGTCTGGACGCCGGGGACCTCGACGCGGTCCTGGAGATCTGGCCCTCCGGCCACGAGGACAACATGGAGACCTACATCGAGGGCGCCGAGACGGTGGTCGACCTCGGTGAGCTCGGCGTGGTCGGCGAGATCGGCTGGTTCACCCCCGGCTACGTGCTCGACGAGCATCCGGAGATGGAGACCTGGGAGGGTCTCGAGGGACGCGAGGACACCTTCGCCACCGCCGAGACCGAGCCGGCGGGCCAGTTCCTGGCCGCCGACCCGAGCTTCGTGCAGTTCGACGAGGAGATCATCGACAACCTCGGGCTCGACCTGGAGGTGGTCCAGTCCGGCTCGGAGGCCGCCCAGCTCACCGAGGTCGAGTCGGCGATCGCCGACGAGGAGCCGATCCTGTTCTACTTCTACACCCCCCACTGGATGCACGCCGAGTACGACCTCGAGATGGTCGAGCTCCCCGAGCCCACGCAGGAGTGCCTCGATGCGCCCGACGACGAGCGCGACTGCGGCTACCCCGAGGACGTGCTGTTCAAGGCGGCCAGCGCCGAGCTGGAGGAGAGAGCTCCTGACGCCTTCGCCTTCCTCGACGCGTTCGAGATGACCAACGAGGCGCAGGACGAGCTCACCCTGCGCATGGAGGAGGACGACCTCGACTACACCGAGGCCGCGCGCGAGTGGGTCGAGGACAACGAGGACGTCTGGCAGGACTGGCTGCCCTAGCCGCAGGCCGAGGCCCTGCCCTGACCGGTGGTGGGTGGCTGCGCCGCGCGCGTTGGCGCAGCCACCCACGGCCCTGCGACGAGGAGACGACGAGGAGATGCCGTGACGAGCCTGCACATCGACGGGTCCTGGAGGGCCGCGCGCCAGCATCGCACCCGCGCGGTGCACAACCCCTTCGACAGCTCGGTGGTGGAGGAGGTCTGCGAGGCCGATGCCGCCGACGTCGACGACGCCCTGGACGCCGCCCGGCGCGCGTTCGACGAGGGGCCGTGGCCCCGCACCGAGCCCGCCGAGCGCGGTCGCCGCGTCGCTGCGGTGGCCCAGGCGCTGGAGGCCGACCGGGAGCACCTGGCGCGCCTGGAGACCCTCGACACCGGCAAGACCCTGGCCGAGAGCCGCATGGACGTCGACGACGTCGCCGCGGTCTTCCGGTGGTACGGGGGGCTGGCGGACGCGCAGGGCGGCCACGCGATCGCCGCCGGCCCGCAGGTGCGCAGCGTGGTGTCACGCGAGCCGGTCGGGGTCTGCACCCAGATCTCGCCCTGGAACTACCCCCTGCTGCAGGCGTGCTGGAAGCTCGCGCCGGCCCTGGCGGCCGGCAACAGCGTGGTGGTCAAGCCCAGCGAGCTCACGCCCCTGTCGACGCGGCGCCTGTTCGCGCTGCTCGACGACGTGGGCTTCCCCCCCGGGGTGGCCAACCTCGTGCTCGGCGAGGGGCGCAGCGTCGGCGCGCCGCTGGCCAGCGACCCGCGCGTGGACATGGTGTCGTTCACCGGCGGGCTGGCCACCGGCCGCGAGATCATGGCGAGCGCCGCGGCGACCGTGAAGAGGGTCGCGCTCGAGCTGGGTGGCAAGAACCCCAACATCGTCTTCGCCGACGCCGACCTCGAGACCGCCATCGACTACGCGCTGCTGGCGGTGTTCCTGCACTCGGGCCAGGTGTGCTCGGCCGGCGCGCGGCTGCTGGTGCAGCGCGAGGTGCACGACCAGGTGGTGGACGCCATCGTCGCGCGGGCCGGCCGCATCCGTCTGGGCGACGGCACCGACCCGCGCACCGAGAGCGGCCCCCTGATCTCCGCGGCCCACCGCGAGAAGGTCGAGGGCTACGTCGAGCGCGCCCGCGACCACGTCGAGGTCCGCTGCGGTGGGCGGCGGCCCGCCGACCCGGCGCTGGCCGACGGCTTCTTCTACGAGCCCACCGTGCTGACCGGCTGCCACGAGGCCCAGGAGATCGTCCAGGAGGAGGTCTTCGGGCCGGTGCTGACCGTCGAGGCGTTCGACACCGAGGAGGAGGCGGCGCGGCTGGCCAACGGCACGATCTACGGCCTGGCCGGCGGCGTGTGGACCAGCGACGTGGGCCGTGCCGAGCGCATGGCCCGGGCGCTGCGCCTCGGGACCGTGTGGGTCAACGACTTCCACCCCTACATCCCCCAGGCCGAGTGGGGCGGCTTCAAGCAGTCGGGCGTGGGCCGCGAGCTCGGCCGCCAGGGCCTGGAGGAGTACACCGAGGCCAAGCACACCTACACCAACCTGGAGCCCGAGCCGGCCGGCTGGTTCGCCGGCTAGCGGCGACCGGCTGTGGCGTCACCGCGACGCTCACGAGCGAGGAGGACACAGAACCCATGGCACACGCTGCGACGCGCCGGCGCCCCGAGACCCACCACGACGTGCTGATCGTCGGCGGCGGGTCGGCGGGCAGCGCCCTCGCCAACCGCCTGTCGGCCGACGACGACGCGCAGGTGCTCGTGCTCGAGGCCGGTCGCACCGACTACCGGTTCGACCCGCTGATCCACATGCCGGCCGCGCTGCCGTACCCGATCGGCAACCGCTTCTACGACTGGTGCTACGAGTCCGACCCCGAGCCGCACATGGGCGGGCGCCGGGTGTTCCACGGACGCGGCAAGGTGCTCGGCGGGTCGTCGAGCATCAACGGGATGATCTTCCAGCGCGGCAACCCCGCCGACTACGACCAGTGGGCGACGGAGCCGGGGATGGGCGGCTGGGACTACGCCCACTGCCTGCCCTACTTCAAGCGCATGGAGACCTGCCTGGCCGGTGCCGACCGGTGGCGCGGCGGCGACGGCCCGCTGCTGATCGAGCGCTCGGAGGCCGAGAACCCCCTGTTCGGGGCGTTCCTGGAGGCCGCCCAGCAGGCCGGCCACCCGCTCACCGACGACGTCAACGGCTATCGCCAGGAGGGCTTTGGCCCCTTCGACCGCAACGTCTACCGCGGACGGCGCCACAGCGCCGCGCGCGCCTACCTGCACCCGGTCAAGCACCGCCCCAACCTGCAGGTGCGCACGCGCGCGCATGCGGCGCGGCTGGTGCTCGACGGCGACCGCGTGATCGGGGTCGACTACATCCATCGCGGGCGGATGAAGCGCGCTCTGGCCGACGAGGTGATCCTCGCCAGCGGCGCCATCAACACCCCGCAGCTGCTCCAGGTCTCGGGGATCGGCGACCGTGCCGACCTCGAGGCGGCCGGGGTGCGACCGCGCCACCACCTGCCCGGTGTCGGCAAGAACCTCCAGGACCACCTGGAGGTCTACATCCAGCACGCCTGCACCGAGCCGGTGTCGCTGGCGCCGCAGCTGGCCTGGTGGCGCCCACCGCTGATCGGGCTGCAGTGGCTCGCCCGGCGCGGCCCCGGCATCTCGAACCACTTCGAGGCGGGCGGGTTCGTGCGCACCAACGACGAGGTCACCCACCCCAACTGCATGTTCCACTTCCTGCCGATCGCGATCCGCTACGACGGCACCGCGCCCACGCAGGGGCACGGCTACCAGGTCCACATCGGCCCGATGTTCTCCGATGTCCGCGGTGAGGTGACGATCCGCTCGCGCGACCCGCGGGTGGCGCCGTCGCTGCGGTTCAACTACCTGTCCACCGAGCGCGACCGCCGCGAGTGGGTCGAGTGCGTGCGCACCGCGCGGGAGATCCTGCGCCAGCCCGCGCTGGCGGGCTACGACGGCGGCGAGATCTCCCCGGGGCCCGACGTGGAGACCGACGCCGAGATCCTCGACTGGGTCGCCAAGGACGGCGAGACCGCCTACCACCCCTCGTGCACCGCGAAGATGGGCCGCGACGACCTCGCCGTGGTGGATCCCGACACGCTGCGCGTGCACGGCATCGACGGTCTCCGGGTCGTCGACGCCTCGGTCATGCCCCGCATCACCAACGCCAACATCTACGCGCCGGTCATGATGATCGCCGAGCGGGCCGCGGACCTCATCCGAGGTCGCACCCCGCTGCCGCCCGACGACGCGCCGGTGCACCGTCCGGGCGTGGAGCCGTGAGCCGGCGCTAGCCGAGGAGCTCCTCCACCGCCGGGCCGTGCGGGCGGGCGAGCTGGTCCAGCGTGCACGCCTGCGGGGTCAGATCCGGGCGCCAGCGCTCGAGGCGGGTGGCGTGGCGGAACCGGCTGCCGGTGAGCTGGTCGTAGGAGACCTCGCAGACCAGCTCGGGGCGCAGCGGCACGAACGAGGTGTCCTTGTCGCCGCTCCAGCGGCTCGGCTGGCCCGGGTGGCGCACGTCGGCGCCGAAGCCGCCGGCGTCATCGACCAGCGGCTGCAGCTGGTCGAGCAGCGCCACGCGGTCGGCCTCGGCGAGCCCGGAGCAGTGGCCGATGAAGTGCAGCGCCCCCGCGTCGGTGGGCGAACGGCAGCTGCGCCAGCGCCGCCTCGAGCTCGGGGAAGTAGCGCCGCAGGGGGCGCTGCGCGCGCGAGTCCAGCCGCGGCTCGGCGGAGCCGTCGGCTCCCGGCGCCCACGACAGGCAGCGGAACCCGTCCCACTTCGGCTCGTAGGCCCAGCCGCCGTCGGCCGGCAGCGTGGCACGCGTGCGCGCCTCCATCGTCGCCGCCGGCGCGGTGAGGGGCAGAGCGATCTCGCAGGCCCGGTGGGGTCAGCTCGTGGTGAGCGAGCGCAGGTCGACCACCGAGCCGGTGGCGATGTCGTCGCGCTCCAGCAGCTGCCAGATCCCGCGCGCGGCCTCGGCCGGGTCGATCAGCTCGCCCCGCTCGTGCAGACCGCGGAACTTGTCCACCGCCGGGAAGTCGCGCTCGTCCATCGCGCGGATCTGCTCCTGCATGCGCGTGGCCACCACGCCGGGCGCCACGGCGAGCACCATCGCCCCGCCGCGCGCGGCCTGCTCCAGGCCCACGGTGCGCACCCACTGCTCGGCTGCCGCCTTGCCGGCGCCGTAGGCGCTCCAGCCCTCGTAGGGCGTGGTGGCCGCCCCCGAGGTGATCTGCACCAGCTCGACCCGGGCATCCAGGCCGTTGGTGGCCGCCAGGAACGCCTGGCCGAGCACCTGCGGGGCGGCGGCGTTGAGCATGACCTGACGCCGGTAGGGATCGATGGGCAGCTCGCTGGCGAAGCCCATCGGGTCGATGGTGCCGGCGTTGTGCACGAACACCACCCGCTCGCCGTCGAAGGCCTCCAGCTGGCGTCGCAGGTGGGCCTCCACGGCCACCCAGCCGGAGGGGTCGGCGAGGTCGGCGGACACGTGCTCGGCGCCGGGCGTGCCGCCCGAGCGCGACACGTCGAACACCCGCGCGTCGCGCAGCGGCAGCGCGTCCACGAGGGCGCGGCCCAGCCCGGTCGAGGCTCCGGTGATCCACACGAGGTCGGTCATGGGGCGCCAGCCTAGTGGCCGGCCCCGCCGGTACGCTGGCGGCTGCGATGCGCCGGATGCTGCTCGACACCGCCAGCCTCACCTACCGCGCGCACCACGCCCTGCCGGCCTCGATCACCGATCCTGACGGCCAGCCGGTCGGCGGGGTGCGCGGCGTGCTCGACATGCACGCGCGCCTGCTGACCGACCACGCGCCCGACGAGGTCGTCCACGTCTTCGACGCCGACTGGCGGCCCGCCGGCCGGGTTGCCGCCTGGCCGGGCTACAAGGCGCAGCGCCCCGCCGAGCCGCCGGAGATCACCGCGCAGTTCGCGCTGCTCGCCCGCGTGCTCGACGCGCTGGGCCTGCCGCGCGCGCAGGCGCCCGGCTGGGAGGCCGATGACGCGATCGGGGCGCTGGTCGCCAGCGCCGCACGCGAGGACCACGTGCAGATCGTGACCGGCGATCGCGACCTCCTCCAGCTCGTGTCCGACGAGGCGCCGCGCGTCGAGGTCTGCTACACCCGCCGAGGCGTGTCGGACCTGCAGGTGTTCGACGCCGCCGAGGTGCGCCGCGTGCACGGCGTCGAGCCCGAGCAGTACGTGGACTACGCGACGCTGCGCGGCGACGCCTCCGACGGGCTCCCCGGGGTCGCCGGGGTGGGCGAGAAGACCGCGCGCGCCCTGATCGCCGAGCACGGGTCGCTGGCCGCGGTGCGCGCGGCCACGTCGGCGCTCCGCCCCGCCCTGGCCCGCGCGATCACCCAGGCCGAGGACTACCTCGATGCCATGGCCGCGGTCGTGCCGGTCCGGCGCGACGTCGCCGTGGACCTCGTGCGCGCCGAGCCCGACCCCGACCGGGCCGCCGAGCTCGCCGAGCGCGGCCTCGGCGGCGCGCTCGAGCGCCTGCGGGCCGCCCACGACCCCGACAGCGCAGACGTTGACCGCACCGCGAGCGACGGGAGCAACGGGCGATGAGGCGACTGCCCCGCAGCGTGCAGATCAGCCTGGCGGTGGTGGCCATCGGCGTGCTCGTGGCCCTCGGCCTGCAGCTGCGCGAGCCCGAGGTCGCCTTCGAGCCGCCCGAGCGCGGCGACCAGCGGGTCCACGACCCCGACGACGTCCTGGACGCCGAGGTGGTGGGGGAGCGGCTGGAGGACCTCGAGGCCGCCGCCGGCGTGGACGTCGTCGCGGTGATCTGGGAGGACGACCAGGCCAGCCAGGGCCAGGCGTTCCGCGGCGGCCAGGAGCTCATCGAGGCCTGGGATGGTGACGCCGCGCTCAGCGCGGTGGCGCTGCCCGGCGGCTTCGCCGACGCGCAGGCGGGGCGCCGCTACTTCGGGGTGGAGGGCGACCGCTTCGCGATCGAGCGCGACCTGCGCGAGCGGATCGTCGACGAGGTGGTCCCCGAGCCAGCCGCCGACAACGACTGGACCGCGGCGTTCGTCGCCGCCGCAGACGCGCTGGAGGCCGATCTGGCGCAGCGGGACGACCCATGACCCTCGACGAGCTCGAGGCCCTGTGCCGCCAGGCCGCCACCGACCTGCTCGCCCGTCACGGGCGGCCGCTGCCCGACGCGGTGGTGGTGCCCACCGCCAGCGTCACGCGTGTGCTGACGCTGCCGGACCTGCCGGCGGACCAGGGCGAGCGGCGTCGCGCGCTGGCCCGGCTCGCCGAGCAGCAGCTGCGTCCGCAGGCGGTGCCGTGCTGGGGGTTCATCGCCGAGGCGGTGGCCGCGGGTGAGGTGCTCGACGTGGACGTGTGCCTGGTGGCGTTCGGCGCGCATGGTCACGCGCCGCAGGTCACCGCTGCCCCCTTCGAGGGTGAGGGGCTCGGCGCGTTCGCGGTGCCCGAGCCGCTGGAGGACGGCGCGCTGCCCGAGCTCGCACCGCTGCAGGACGCCGTCGAGCAGGCAGCATCCACCGATGCCGGAGCGGTTGCGCCGGGCCCGCTCGACCTGTGGCCGGACCGCCCCGGCGCCGACGGCCCCAGCCCGGACAGCCCCGACGCGCCCGGTTGAGGGCGCGCGGGGCGAGCACCCGCGGCGGACGCCGTCCCGCGGCGCGGGCCCGTGGGGTGGCCTACAGGGCGATCGTCAGCAGCAGCGTCATGCTGACGAGCATCAGCGCCACGGCGATGCGCATGCTGGCCCGCTGGAACGCCCTTGCGAAGTCCCTGCGGGCCTGCGAGTAGGCCGGGTGGACCGTGGGGTGGGGGTGGGGCGCCCGTGAGATGGCCCGGACCCCGGGGCGGCTGTGGCGCTGGGAGGAGCGCAGCCGATCGTAGGCGGCGCGTCTGGCGGCATCGCCCAGCACCTCCCAGGCGGCGTTGGCCTGCCGGGCCCGCTCGGCCGCCTCCGGGTCGTCCGGGGAGGTGTCGGGATGGCTGGCCCGCATGAGCCGCAGATACGCGGCACGGACCTCCTCGTGGGACGCCTGCGGGCTGAGGCCGAGCACCTGATAGTGATCCGTGCGCATCGCGCGTCATGCTACCCACTCGCACCCGCTTCTCCCGTCGCGATCCGTGGGATCCTGGCGCGGCGGCGCTCGCTGGGGGCTCGGGCTGGCGCTGATGGCGTCGCGGCGGGGTGCGCACAGACGGGAACGGGTAGACCACAGGCATGAGCGATCGTTCGCACGCACGGCCCAACACCACCGCTGGCAGCGCGACCGCCGGCGCGACCGACCCCGCCGCGGCCACCGCTGCGACCGAGACCGGCGAGGACGCCGCTCCGCTGGCGCTGGTGCTCGGCGCGTCGGGCTACGTGGGCGGGCGTCTGGTGCCCCGGCTGCTCGACGCGGGCTATCGGGTGCGAGTGCTCGCCCGCACCCCCGGCAAGCTGCGCGACGTGCCCTGGGCGCGCTCCGTCGACGTGCGCGCGGGTGACCTGCTGGAGGGCGGCGAGGAGGTCGAGGAGGCCTTCGCCGGGTGCGACGTCGTCTACCACCTGGTCCACAGCATGGGCTCGACCGAGGAGTTCGCCGCCGCCGACCGGCGCATCGCCCGGCGCGTCAGCTCGGCGGCGCATGCCCGCGGGCTGCGCCGCGTGGTCTACCTCGGCGGTCTCGGCGAGGTCGATGAGCACAGCAGCCAGCACCTCGCCAGCCGCGCCGAGGTGGCTGACATCCTGGCGGCCGGCCCGACCCCGTGCACGGTGCTGCGCGCAGGGGTGATCATCGGGTCGGGGTCGGCGTCCTTCGAGATGCTGCGCCACCTCGTCGAGAAGCTGCCGGTGATGGTGACCCCGCGGTGGGTGCACACCCGGACGCAGCCGATCGCGATCCGCGACGTGCTGCGCTACCTCGTCGTGGCCGCCGACGCGGCCCACGAGGACGGCGCGGACCACGACTACGACATCGGTGGGCCCGACGTGCTCACCTACCTGGACATGATGCGGATCTACGCGCGCGTGGCGGGCCTGCCGCGGCGGCTGGTCGTGCCGGTGCCGGTGCTCACCCCGAGCCTGTCCAGCCACTGGGTGAACCTCGTCACCCCGGTGCCGTTCGGGGTGGCGCGCCCGCTGATCGACAGCCTCACCATGGAGGTGATCGTCCGCGACGCGCAGGCCGGCGAGACCGAGGACATCGCCACGCTGGACCCGCACCCGACGATCCCCTACGACCAGGCGCTGCGGCTGGCCCTGCTGCGCGTGCGCGACGCCGAGGTCGAGACCTCGTGGCGCGACGCCGAGATCGGCGGGCGCAGCCCCGCCGAGCCCTATCCGGGCGACCCCGAGTGGACCGGTGGGACGCTGCTGACCGACGTGCACGAGTCCGACACCAGCGCCCCTGCTCCCTACGCCTTCGCCACGGTGTCCCGCGTCGGTGGCGGCCGCGGGTGGCCCACCCACATGTGGGCCTGGTCGATCCGAGGTCGGATGGACCGTCTGATCGGCGGGGTCGGGCTGCGCCGTGGCCGCCGCGACCCCAACCGCCTGCGCGTCGGTGACGCCCTCGACTTCTGGCGCGTGGAGGAGATCCGCCAGCCCGGTGCCGGCGGCGGCACCCCCGTGGGCAGCGCCCCAGCGCCCGACCCCCAGCAGGTCGGGCTGCTGCGCCTGCGCGCCGAGATGCGCGTGCCCGGCGCTGCCTGGCTGGAGTGGCGCATCCAGCCCCACGCCGAGGACACGGGCGCGCGCCTGACCCAGCGGGCGCTGTTCGCCCCGCGCGGCCTGCTGGGCCGCGTCTACTGGTGGTCGATGCTGCCCTTCCACGCGTTCATCTTCGCCTCGATGCTGCGCTCGCTGGCCCGCCAGGCCGAGGAGCTCGCCAGCTCCGACACCGACGGCTCGGTGCTGGCGCAGAGCCTCGAGCCGCCGCAGCCGCCGCGGCCGCTCGCCCCGCCGCAGGCTGCGACCGCGGCCGAGGGCGCCACCGAGCGCTCGAGTCGCGCCGCCGGCTAGCAGGTCGAGCCTCACCGATCGCCGACCGCGAGGGTGCGGCGCCCGCTCACCAGTACCGGTGCGCCGACAGCGGCGCGCGCGGGGCGATGCGGCGCTGGCGCGGCGCGAGCCGCTTGTGCGCTGCCAGCTCGCACAGGCGGATCACCCGCCCGCGCTGGCCGGCGAAGGGCTCGAGCAGCGCCAGCATCTCGGCGTCGGTCCACTCCTCGCGTCGGCGCTGCTCGCCGGTGAGCGCGGTGCCCACCACGCTGGCCAGGTGGTAGTCGCCGACGCTGACGGCGTCGGGGTCGCCCAGCGCGAGGCGGGTCTCGGCGGCGGTCCAGGCCCCCACGCCCGGCAGGGCCAGCAGCCGCCGCTCGAGCTCGGCGACGTCGCGGGCGGCGGCGCGCCGCAGGCGCGGCTCCTCGAGCGCGCCCGCGTGCAGCGCCGCGGCGCCGCGCTGCGAGATGCCGCAGCGCCGCAGCGCGTAGGGCGGCTCGGCGCCCACCGACCGCGCGTCGGGCCAGCACCGCAGCCCTCCCGGGGCGGGCAGGCCCGTGCGCTCCACCAGCCGCGCGATCGAGCCGGCGGCCTCCACGCCCTGCACCAGCTGGCTGATCACGGCGCGTCCCAGCGCCTCGCCCACGCTGGGCAGCCGGGGCAGCACCACGTCGCCGAGCTCGCGATGCAACCGCCGCGTCACCGGGTGCTGCGCGCAGGCCTCGGCGAAGCCCGCGGTGTCGTCGGCGAGCCCGGCCCAGGCCACCGTCGCCGCGTGAGCGGCGTGGACCTCCGCGCGGTCGGTGCTCGGCGGACCCCACACCTCGACCAGCGCCTCAGGGCCGGTCAGCCGCACCTCGCCGATCAGGGGCCCCGCAGCGCTGCGCAGCGCCCGCCGCACCGTGCCCTGCCCCACCCGGGTGCTGGTGCGTCCCACCCGGGTGCGATCGATCGGGGCGGCGGCCAGGCCGACCTCGGGCGCGCCCCGCGCCTCGGAGGCCAGCAGCACCGCGGGGCGGGGTGCGGAGGTGCCCGGCGGGGTCGTGGTGCGGTCGCCGCCGGTGCGGCGCAGGCGCGCGGAGGTGGGCGAGGGGCTCATGACGGGCGCAGCATGCCACGACCGTGCGACACTGCGGCCGACGAGGAGCAGGATCGCGCATGAGCACCTTCGACCCGACCGACCCCTTGGCCCTGGACACCGGGCTCACCGAGGAGGAGCAGGCGCTGCGCGCGGTCGTGCGGCGCTTCGTCACCGAGCGCGCGCTGCCGGGCATCGCCGAGCGCGTGGAGGCCGGCACCTTCGACCGTGCCATCGCCCAGGAGATGGGCGAGCTCGGGCTGCTGGGCATGCACCTGGAGGGCTACGGCTGCGCGGGCGCCTCGGCGGTCGCCTACGGGATCGCCTGCGCGGAGCTGGAGGCGGGCGACAGCGGCCTGCGCTCGTTCTGCTCGGTGCAGGGCTCGCTGGCGATGACCGCGATCCACCGCTTCGGCAGCGAGGAGCAGCGCCAGCGGTGGCTGCCGTCCATGGCGCAGGGCACCGCGATCGGCTGCTTCGGGCTGACCGAGCCCGACGCGGGCAGCGACCCCTCGGCGCTGCGCACCCGCGCCCGACGCGAGGGCGACGACTGGATCCTGCACGGCACCAAGCAGTGGATCACCAACGGCGAGATCGCCGACGTCGCGGTGGTGTGGGCCCAGACCGAGCAGGGCGTGCGCGGGTTCCTGGTGGAGGCCGATGCCCCCGGCTTCAGCGCCCGCCCGGTCCCGGCGAAGCTGTCGCTGCGCGCCTCGGTGACCAGCGAGCTGGTGCTCGATGACGTGCGCGTGCCCGACAGCGCCCGCCTGCCCGAGGCGAAGGGCCTGCGCGCCCCGCTCGCGTGCCTGTCGGAGGCCCGCTACGGGATCGTGTGGGGCGTGACCGGTGCGGCGCGCGCCTGCGCGACCGCGGCGCGCGAGCACGCCGCGACCCGCGTGCAGTTCGGCGCTCCGATCGCGGCGTTCCAGCTGACGCAGAAGAAGCTGGTCGACATGAGCCTGGCGGTGGCCCAAGGGGAGCTGCTCGCGCTGCACCTGGGGCGACGCAAGGACGCCGAGGGGCTGGCCCCCGAGCACGTCTCGGCCGGCAAGCTCGCCAACTGCCGCATGGCCCTGGACGTGGCGCGCACCGCCCGCGGGGTGCTGGGCGCCAGCGGCATCACGCTCGAGTACCCGGTGATGCGCCACCTGACCAACCTGGAGAGCGTGGTCACCTACGAGGGCACCGAGGAGATCCACACCCTGGCGCTCGGCCGGCGCCTGACCGGCCACAGCGCCTTCGCCTGACAGGCCGTCCGCCCGCGGCGCGGCGTCTGGTCGGCCGCGCGACCCGCGCCTGATCCGGTGCCTAGGCCACCGCGTGGGCGTGGTCGCCGTCACCGAGCTCGGCGCCGATGGTGCGCTCGAGCACGCGCAGCGCCTGGTGCTCGATCTTGCGCACCGACTCGCGCGACAGCGACAGCTCCTGGCCCAGCGCGTCGAGCGTGAGCGCCTCGTCGCCATCGAGCCCGAAGCGCCGCGAGACGATGTAGAAGGCCCGCTCGTCGAGGATCTCGCGCGCGGCCTCGACGAGGCCCTCGCGCCAGCGCTGCTCGATGACCTCGTCGGCAGGGGAGTCCTCGGCCACCGCCACGAACTCCGCGAGGTCGCTGGCGTCGGTCTCGAACCCGACGGGGCGGTCGAGGGAGGTCATCGGGTGATCGCCCTCCAGGGCGCGCCGCACCCGCTCCTCGGGCAGCTTGGTGGCCTCGGCGAGCTCGGCGATCGAGGGGCTCACCCCCGACTCGGCCTCGATGCGCGCCTTGGCCGCACGCAGCTTGATGAGGGCGTCGTGCAGGGCCACCGGCAGCCGGATGGTGCGCTCGTTGCCGGCCACGCCCCGCTGGATCGCCTGGCGGATCCACCAGGTGGCGTAGGTCGAGAACTTGTAGCCGCGTCGCCAGTCGAACTTCTCGACCGCGCGCAGCAGGCCGAGGTTGCCCTCCTGGATCAGCTCGCCGAGGTCCAGCGAGGAGCGCTTGGAGAACTGCGAGGCGACGCTGACCACCAGCCGCAGGTTCGCGGCGACGAAGTGGTTGAAGGCCTCGTCGCCGCGCCGCACCGTCCGCTGGAGCTCGCGGCGGTGCCGCAGCGGCAGCTCGGCCGCGTCGGCGCGCTCGAGCTCGGCGGCGGCCGAGACGCCCGCCTCGATGGTCTGGGCGAGGTGGACCTCGTCCTCGGCTGTCAGCAGCCGGACCTTCCCGAGCTCGCTGAAGTACAGGTCGAGCAGGTCCTCGGGCACGGTGTTCATCTGGATCCTCGTCGCAGCCTGTGCGGCTCGTCGGCCGGATGCCCCGTCGGATGGCCCGACGCTGCCTCCCCTGTGCATGCCCGCGTGCGCAGATCGTAACCCTGCGCCCTGGGGAGGGGCTGCGCGGTAGGGTGCCACATCATGCACCCCGCTCTCGAAGCGCTCGGCGACTACCCACTCGCGCGGTTCCAGGACCTGGCGCGCGCGATGGCTGCCGAGGGCACGCCGCTGCACGACTTCTCGGTCGGTGACCCGGTGGAGCCGACCCCGCGGTTCATCCGCACCGCCCTGATCGACGCGGTGCCGGAGGTGAGCCAGTACCCCACGGCTGCGGGGCTGCCCGAGCTGCGCCAGGAGATCGCGACCTGGGCGCACCGGCGCACCGGCGTGCGGGTCGACCCCGACCGGCACGTCCTGCCGACCTCGGGCAGCAAGGAGGCGATCTTCCACCTGCCGCTGGCGGTGCTGGACCCCGACGGGCCGCGCGATGGCGCGCTCTACGGCACCCCCGGCTATGCCCCCTACGAGCGCGGCGCGCGCTTCGCCAGCGGCCGCGCCGACCCCGAGCCGCTGTCGGCCGCGAGCGGGTGGCGCCTGCACCTGGAGGCACTGGAGCGCGACCGGCTCGACCGGGCCGGGCTCGCCTGGCTGAACTACCCCCACAACCCCACCGGTGCGATCGCCGACCGCGACTACCTCGCCCGGCAGCTCGCCACCGCGCGCGAGCGCGGCGTGACGCTGGCCAGCGACGAGTGCTACCTCGACATCCACCCGGTGGCCGGGCCGCGGCCGCCCTCGGTGCTCGAGGTGGCCGCCGATGCCTCCAGCGCCGAGGACCCGGACCTGTCGGGGCTGCTGGTCGCGTTCAGCCTGTCGAAGCGCTCGGGGATGACCGGCTACCGCAGCGGCGCGCTGGTCGGCGACCCCGAGCTGATCCGCCGCAACCGCCTGCTGCGACCCAACATCGGCACCGCCAGCCCCGAGTTCGTGCAGCGCGCGGCGATCGCTGCCTGGTCCGACGAGGAGCACGTGGCCGAGCGCCGCGCCACCTTCGATGCCAAGCGCGCGGTGCTGCTCGACTTCGCGGCGCGGGCGGGCCTTGCGGTGTCGGGCAGCGAGGCGACCTTCTACCTCTGGCTGGCCGCCCCGGGTGGCGACGATGCCGCCTATGCCGAGGCGCTGCTGGCCCACCGCATCATCGCCAGCCCCGGGCGGGCGTTCGGCCCCGGCGGGCAGGGCTGGCTGCGGCTGGCCCTGGTCCCCAGCGTCGAGGGCTGCCAGGAGGCAGCGGCGATCTGGGAGCGCGCCATCGCCGACGGGTCGCTGCCCGGCCACTGACCCGCCGGCGCCCGCGGGCGTGGCGACGGCGCCTGACGGCCCTGACGGTCCCGCGGGCGCACGCTTGCTAGCGTTCCGTCCCCGCCGACCCCCACAGGGAGCAGCTTGTGACCGACATCGACGACCTGCGCACCACCATCGACGACGCCTTCGAGGCGGGCACCTGGGACAAGCGCAAGGTCCGCAAGGCCGTGGACGAGACCCTCGACCTGCTCGACGCCGGCGAGGTCCGCGTCGCCGAGCCGCGCGACGGGGCCTGGGTGGTCAACGAGTGGACCAAGCGCGCGGTGCTGCTGTCGTTCCGCCAGCGCGGGATGGAGCAGATCACCTCGGGCCCCTTCGAGTACCACGACAAGGTGCCGCTCAAGCGCGACCACCACAAGGCCGGCGTGCGGGTCGTGCCGCCCGCCACGGTGCGCCACGGCGCGCACGTCGAGCGGGGCGCGGTGCTGATGCCGAGCTACGTCAACATCGGCGCCTACGTCGGCGCCGGCACCATGGTCGACACTTGGGCCACGGTGGGCAGCTGCGCCCAGATCGGCCGCGACGTCCACCTCGCCGGCGGGGTGGGCATCGGCGGCGTGCTGGAGCCGCCGAGCGCACGCCCGGTGATCGTCGAGGATGGGGCCTTCATCGGCTCGCGCTGCGTGGTCACCGAGGGCGTGATCGTCGAGGAGGGCGCGATCCTCGGCGCAGGGTTGGTGCTGACCGCCTCGGTGCCGATCATCGACGTGACCGGGAGCCAGCCGCTGACCATCAAGGGTCGCGTCCCCGCCCGGTCGGTCGTGGTCCCCGGGACCCGCCAGCGCGAGTTCCCCGCCGGCACCTACGGGGTGGCGTGCGGGCTCATCATCGGCGAGCGCTCGGAGGCCACCGACGACCGCGTGAGCCTCAACGAGGCGCTGCGCGAGCACGACGTGGCCGTGTGATGCCGGCGTCGAGGCGCGCGTGACCGCCCCGGACGGCCCACCGTCGCCCTCCGCGCTGGAGGCGCTCGCGCTCGACCTGCTGGCGCGTGCCCGCGTGACCGGGCAGGAGGGGCCGCTGGCGGACTGGGTGGCCGCGTGGGCCCGCGAGGCGGGCGCGCCGGTCACGCGGGTGGGCAGCTCGCTGGTCTGTGGCGACCTCGACGACCCGCGGCCGCTGGTGCTGCTGGTCGGCCACCTCGACGTCGTGCCGCCCACCGACGACGACCGGGTGCCCAGCCTGACGGCCGAGCACCTCGTGGGGCGCGGCGCCTCGGACATGCTCGGCGGGCTCGCGGTGGCGCTGGACTGCCTCGCCGATGCGAGGCTGCGTGACGGCGAGCACAACATCGTGGTGGTCGCCTACGCCGGCGAGGAGGGCCCCGCCGAGGGCAACGAGCTGGCCGCGGTCCTCGAGGCGGTCCCCGCGCTGACCGCCGCGCAGGTCGCGATCGTGCTGGAGCCCACCGACCTGCGCGTGGAGCTGGGCTGCCTGGGCGGGCTGCACGCGCAGGTGACCGTGCCCGGTCGCGCCGCGCACTCCGCGCGGCCCTGGCACGGCGACAACGCGCTGGTGCGTGCCGGCACGGCGCTGCAGCGCCTCGGCGGCTACCCGCCGCAGCCGGTGGCGGTGGACGGGCTGACCTTCTGGGAGGTGCTCGCCCCGACCCAGGCCTGGACCCGCGGCGCGCGCAACGTGGTGCCCGACGCGGTCACGGTCAACGTCAACCTGCGCTTCGCGCCGCACCGCACCCTGGCCGAGGCCGAGCGCCACCTCGACGCCCTGCTCGCCGACCTGCTGGACCCCGCGGTGCTCGGCGCCAGCGCGCACTGGGCCATCACCGACCGGGCGCCACCGGCGCGCCCGGCCCGCGAGGCCCCCGCGGTCGCGGCGTTCCTCGCCGCGGCGCGCCAGCCGGTCGAGGCCAAGCAGGCCTGGACCGATGTGGCCCGCTTCGACGCGGCCGACGTGCCGGCGCTGAACTTCGGCCCCGGACTGGTGGCACAGGCCCACCAGCGTGGCGAGCACGTGCCGCGCGCGAACCTCGCCAGCGCCCGGGCCGCCCTCGCCCGGTTCCTCGGCGCGCGCTCGGACGCGCCCGAGCGTCCAGCGCCCGCGCCCGCCACCCGGCGCAGCGAGACGGCGCCGGCCCCGCCCGACGACCCCGCAGGAGACGACCCCGATGGCTGACCCGCGCGAGCCCGACCACGAGGCGCCTGACCACGAGGCGCCTGACCACGAGGCGCCTGACCACGAGGCG
>Ga0207421_10000833_pt1 | contig 40124 bp, 33 predicted proteins | sample SodLakKL_010_SED_4_FD_187542 | JGI IMG/M metagenome (GOLD analysis project Ga0207421, IMG submission 187542) | Alkaline sediment microbial communities from Lake Tanatar, Kulunda Steppe, Russia - 8KL_010_SED (SPAdes) (version 2) | ecosystem: Environmental > Aquatic > Non-marine Saline and...
CGCCGCGTACGGCAGTCGCTATGCTCGCGATTCGGACCCTGTTCCCTGCTCGAGAGCCCGCGCTCTCCAGTCTCCGGTTACTACCCGCCGTGGGACGGACTCCTGGAGCCAGGCTAGCTTCACTCCAAGCTGCTCGTGCTCCGTCAATTTCCACCGCTCCGGCGGCAACCGCCGGACGCGTTCGCCAAGCGTATAGAGCGTGATTCCAGCGCTCACCGTAACATTGAAACTCTCGACAAACCCGTACACAGGGATACGGATCGCGTAGTCCGCCTCCTCTGCCGCCGGCCCGCTGATTCCTTCCTTTTCGGCACCGAATACAACAGCCACCGGTCTGTCGACCGGCAGACTCTCCGGAGTGTAACTTCCGGCATGCGGGCTCGTAACGGCAATTACGTACCCTGCGGCTCGGAGAGCCGCGTAACAGCGACGAACTGCAGACTCTTCAAACGAATCCCTCTCCTCGCCGCCCCAAACTCGTCCCGTCTGAGGTCCCTCCGATTGCCGTGCGCGGGCCGGCAATTCCGAGTCCGCCGCGGGAGGACGCGGTCTTCCACGATATCGATGCATAGTCAGCCACTTGGCCGCGCCCTGCGTAACCCCGGCGCTCAGGGCAAAGCGACAGCGGTCCTCCACGATGTGGAGATCCTGCAGGCCCAATCCGTCCGTGGTGCGCGTCACCGCGGTGGCGTTGAACGTGTTGTTGAGATTCTCCAGAACCGGCGTCACGTAGCGAGTCCTGTGCTCGATCGCCTCAGCAAAACGCTCAAGGCGTCGCGCCGTAACGAAGCGCTCGAGGTACGCCACCAGACGACGGCATTCAGCAGCCGCTACCGTCGCGCTGTCCCCGTGCTCGCCATGAGCCCGACCGCCGAGGGCATTCTCGTATCCGGGGAAGGTCATGGCCTGAATGTAGCGAGCATTCGGCTCTCTGTGAAGTGCGTGGCCTACAGCCACCAAGGCAGAAGCAATTGCCCCCCTTGAGCCCGGATAACGTCGGTAGTACGCTATCGGTGTAGCGCAACCACCGTGCCCGTCGTAACCCGGCTGCCGCCGCGGTTCGCGTGCCGCCGTATGCCGGCAGTGGCCGAGTACGATGGCAGGCGTAGTCCGCCGCGGTCCGGTAGCAGCATTTGTACGGCGGCGCTTCTGACCGGATTCGCGGAGTGTGCCATGGTACGAGACTGGGAAAGCAGCACCACACCAAAGGAGCCCCAAGACACGCCCCTCGGGGCGCGGCGAATCGATTTCGAAGCGATCGCCCAGCCCCAAGAGCCGTTTCAGACTCCGTTGTGGGCCCGAGTAAAGAGTAGAGCCGGATTCGAACCGCTTGCGGTCGAGATAGCCGGAGCCGACCGCTATGGAGTCGGCCGTCACGATGCAGGTACGCGATCGCATGTGCTGGCGCTAATAGAGCGTTTCGGCTCGGAAACCGGGGCCGCCTATATCCCGTATGGCCCGGAGGCACGGCCGGCTCCGGAGCATCAAGTGCAGTTCCTCAACCAGCTCACCGCGGAGCTCCGCCCGCATCTCCCCTCGGACTGTGCTTTCGTCCGATATGACCTACCGTGGAGCAGTCCGTACGTTGAGGGGGACGATAGCTTCTCCGGCCGGCCCGATCCGCGTCTCCGGGAACTCCGAATCAACTTCGGCACCGGCGAGCCTCCGATTCGCAAAGCTCCGACGGATGTGCTTCCTATCGACACGGTCGTAATCGACCTTCGAGACGAACCCACCCTGTTGAGCTCCATGAAGCCCAAGACCCGATACAACATCCGTCTTGCTTACCGTCGCGGCGTACGCGTTGAGCGATACCGCGGTGCCGATCTCCCCCCGAGCGTTCTGGAGGAGTGGATCCATCTCTACGGAGAGACCGCCCGCAGAAACGGCTTGGTATGTCCGGGCCGGACTCACTTCGAGCGCGTCTTCGCCGCGGACGCCCGAAACGGGAACCGGGGGCACGATGCCAAGGTCGATCTCTTCGTCGCCCGAGAGCCTGTGGGTGCCGGCAGTCGCGCTCTGGCGGCCCTCACCCTCCTCCGCACCGGAGCTCGCGCTACGTATCTGTATGGTGCTTCGAGCTCCTTCGGCCGGGAGCACATGGCCCCCTACGCCCTTCAGTGGGAAGCGATGTGCTATGCCCGTGTCGCCGGGTGCTTGACATACGATCTGTTCGGAGTCTCTCCAACGTCGGATCCGTCTCATCCACTCTACGGCCTCCGTCGCTTCAAGTCAGGGTTCGGCGGAAGGTCGGTTCACACGATGGGGTGCTGGGATGTTCCGATCGCTCCCGATACCTATGAAGAGCTCCGTGCCCGCGAAAGCGCCGGAGAAGGATTCCACTTGTAGGCGTAAAGGACTAAATGGCGGCGAACGTCCGATGAAGGGGAATTCGCGCTGCAACAGCCATTAATCGACCATGGCCTACCCCACGCGCCTAAGAGTGACAGACGGCAGATGGCGAGCTACAATAGCACGGAGAAGTCCAGGGGGAGAGACAGTGGCCGCCAGTTCCGACGACACGGCAAGGCAGGACGCTCTCGAAAGATACCGATATATAATCAACCTCGCGCGCGACTGCATAAGCTTCATCGACGCTGATTACCGGTACGTCATAGTCAATGAGGCCTATTGTTCGATGGTGAACCGGCGCTACGACGATATCGTCGGACGCACGGTTCCGGAGATCTGGGGAGCGGAACTGTTCCAAGAACAGATCAAGCCTCGACTTGAGCGCGCGCTCCAAGGCTATCCCGTCGAGTATACCACGCGGTTTCGCTTTGAGGATGCCGAACGCCCACGAGAAGTACGGCTGTTCCCCTACTACGAAAATGGGGATCGTGTAACCCATGTCGTTGCATTCACCCGCGAGGTGGAGCCGTCGAATAAGGCGCTCCCTTGGGTCGACGAGCAAGACTATCGGGACCGCCTCACAGGCCTGTACAACCGAGAGACTATGGAAGTGTCGGTGACACAGCAGCTTCTGCATGCGGAACGTTCCACTACGCATCCCCTTCGGGTCCTGCTCTTCATAAGCCTTCGCAACTTCAAGACCATCAACCGTATGCACGGACATCAGATCAGCGATGTGCTGCTCGAGAACACAGCCAGGCGAATGAGCAAATGCCTCCGCAAGAGCGACTTCATATTCCGGTTCGACAGCAACAACTTTGTCATTCTCATCACCGAGATCACCCGAAGCGAGGACGCTTCGCTCGTCGCCCAGAAGATCCACGATCAAGTAATAGTCCCCTACCGCGTGCAGGACGCTGATCTGCACGTCGGGTGTTACATCGGCATCGCAGTGTTTCCGCGGGATGCGGAGAACACGAACGAGCTCATCAAACACGCCAACTCGGCCAGTGTCGAAGCCGAAGATCGTGACCAGCCGTTTCTCTTCTACGACGAAGAGCTGCATCGCCGGGCGGTGTCGCGGGATGAAATGCACACGCAGCTACGCCGAGCCTTCGAGGCGGACGAGTTTCGGTTTCTCTATCAGCCTCTTGTAGGCGTAAAGGACGGTAGGACGCGTATTGTTGGCGCCGAAGCGCTTCTACGGTGGAACCACCCCCGACACGGTTTGCTGCTCCCCGCATCATTCCTCAGGTTAGCCGAAGAGACCCATCTTGTTCTTGCCATCGACAAGTGGGCACTGTTCGAAGTCTGTCGAACCATCGCCCAGCTCGTCCGGCTCCGGGACCTGGTTCTTTCGGTGAACATCAGCTCACTCGGTTTCATCGACCCACACTTCACGGAGATCGTCCAAGGGGCGCTGCACGCGGCCGGCAATCCGGATCCCCGTCACCTCCGCATCGAGGTAACCGAGAGTATGTCGATTGGACACGTCGAATCGGCCACGAAACGCGTCAAAACGCTACAGGAGATGGGAATCGACGTATGGATTGATGACTTCGGCGTTGGCCAGTCTTCCCTTGCGATGCTCCGTTCCTTCCCAGCGCGAGGCGTCAAGGTGGATCGAAGCTTCTTGGACGGTGTCGAGGATTCGCGACGGGAGCGCGAGTACCTACAGAGCATCATTTTCGCGATCAAGGCGCGGGAACGGATGCCGATCGTGGAAGGTATAACAAACCGCAAGCGTCTAGAGATCGCTTACGCGCTCGGCGGAGCACTCTTCCAGGGCTACTATATCGGACATCCCCGTTCCCGTTCGCGTTTCGCACGGCTTCTGTCGTCGTGAGCTCGAGCCCCTAGCCTGCTCCGGCCCCGGGAGCCGGCAAGCCCGATGGTGGTCGCCGACATCGAGTACGTACCTGCAGCCGGCTACGGTTTGTCCCCGAGCCGGCGAGCCAAGGCCTTCTCGAGCTTCTCCGCCCCCATGCGAACCGCATCAAAGGCGGTTGACTCGAGCGACTCGACGGTAACCGGGTCGATGCCGGCAGGTCGTGCCTCCATGTGGCACTTTTTATCCACTCCGCCCTTTCCGGGTCGCTCATCCTTCAGGTAGACCATAACCTTGGTAATGCGCTCTCCGAACCGGCGTTCCACGTGTCGTAGCTGCTTCTTGGCATGTTCCTCGAGCTCTGTAGTGTGCTCGACTCCTTCGGCGGTTTCGATCTCGACGCGCATAGCTATCAATCACTCCTTCGCTTCAGGTGTTGGGCGACGCTCCCCCGGGAAACCGAACGACCGCTTGAGCCTGCATCGGCTTGGCTTGCCCAGGATCTTGAACCGTCGTTCATCCCCGCCCTCGATCCGGAACTTAGAAGTACACCGACACGCAGTCAAGATGAGCTCGCCACCGTCTGCTCCTATCCCTCCAAACCACGGATGCCTCTGCCGAGCACTGTGGGTTGCCGGCAGTCGTCAGGCCTTGCTACCCGCGCAGCGCGTGTTACCGGCACAGAAGCGGGTAACGCTCCCGTAGTCAACCCGATACGAAAACGTCTCTGTGAGCGGCATTCCGTTGCAGAGATGCATGAGGCATCGAACAACCCCGCCGTGCGTCACTACAATTGTCTGCTTTGCCCCGCGCCCCGTGAGTTCCGACAGAAAACCGCGCACGCGGTTCACCATATCGCGAAAGGACTCACCCCCAGGACACCGGTAAGCGACGAAATCCTCCATCCACCGCCGGAGTCTAGGGTCCGTAGAGTTCCTCCACGAGGTCAACTCCCATTCCCCGAAGCTCAACTCCATCAACCGATCGTCGGTGACAAAGGGCAGGCCGGCCGCTTCCAACAGTAACGTACAGCGTGATAGCGGGCTGGAGACTATGAGCACATCCGAGGCTTCCGGCAGCTCTTCTTTGAGCTCGGCTGCACGCACCTGGTAGCCAGGCAACAATGGAACATCGGACTGTCCGTAGAGAAGATCGGGTTGGACCGCCACACGAGTATGGCGCACGGCATAGATGTACATCGTTTCGACTCCGGCCTCCTTCGGGCCCGGAGGCATGGACCCTGACGGCCGCCTTCCGAGCCTCCTGCACCGGGGGCGCCCGTGATGGCGTGCACGCCCAAGAACCGCCGGGGAAAATGCAGTGGCCGAGGACGTGGCGCCGAAGCACGGTGGCCGAGCAATCAGCGAGGACAAGTGCGTCAGTCCTGCGCCAGTGCGTACCCGTTAGGACGTAGCGCGCAAGTATGGTATCATGCCTATGAAGGAGCCTCCAATGGAAAAGCGACAGTACGCAAAGCATGACGTGCATCTTTCTCTGGTAGGGTTCGGCGGAATCCTCGTTACTGACGAAACCACCGAGGAGTCGTCGCGGCGGGTTTCGATCGCGATCGACCGCGGTGTGAACTACTTCGACGTCGCGCCCACGTACGGCAACGCGGAAGAAATGCTGGGGCCGGCTCTGGAGCCCTACCGGAATGATGTCTTTTTGGCCTGCAAGACCAATATCCGGCATGCCGAAGGCGCCGAGAAGGAGTTCCGGCAGTCGCTCGCCAATCTGCGTACCGACCATTTCGACCTCTACCAGATCCACGGCATTGAGACTGAAGAGGAAGTGGACCAGGTACTCGCGCCGGACGGCGCCCTCGGCTTCTTCCGGAAGCTGCAGGAGCGTGGCGACATCCGTTTCATCGGGTTTTCGGCGCACAATGAGGACGCCGCCCTGCGGCTTCTGAAGTCGTTCGACTTCGACTCCGTTCTCTTCCCTATCAACTGGGCAACCTGGCACGCAGGCGGCGTAGGGCAGCGAATCGTGGAAACCGCGGAGGAACGTGAGACCGCGGTCCTCGCGCTCAAAGCTCTTGCGCTCCGCCGCTGGAATGCGACCGAGGAGCGTAGCTGGAATAAGAGCTGGTACCGACCCGTGGACACCTACGAAGAAGCCGAGCAGGGTCTTCGCTTCACGCTCTCCCGTCCTGTCGTTGCAACGGTGAGCCCCGGGAACCTCGAGCACTTCGAATGGATGTGCGACGCCGCGGAGCGGTTCACCCCTCTCTCGGAAAGCGAGGAGCAGGAGATTGAGAAGCTCGCCACCTCAGCAGAGCCGATCTTTTCCAGAACCGTCACGGCGATATAGAAATACATAGAAGATCGCTTAGAGCCGACTGCCTCCTGCCACACCAAGCCCGGAGCGCGGTCACTCCGACACGTCGTATACTGCCCTACTCTCCCCGAGCCGTCCATCACCAAGCGAACCGGGCGTCGCCGGCGTCTCCCTGCCTGCCGCTTGTTACTGCACCAGTAGGACATGGGGATCGCGCCGTTCAGAGCATACGAAACATCAAATCGACGCGTAAGGCCCAAAGATAACGATTTGCCGTCAACAACAAATCCTTAGTATAGTTCGACGGAGCAATAACACTGGATAGAGAGGAACCCGCTATGAAGATGATGTATGGGATGCTCATGGCCCTGGCGCCTGCGACCCTGTATGCGCTCTACGCTTATCGCCTAGAAGCGTTGCTCCTGATCCTAACGGGCGTCATTTCAGCAGTGGCCGCCGAAGCGCTCTTCCAGAAACTGACCGGCCGAAAAATAACCGTTACAGACGGCAGTGCAGCGATCACGGGACTTCTGCTGTCCCTGGCAGTATCCGTTTCAACACCCCTGTACGCTCTTGCCGTTTCGGCTGCCTTCGGCATAATCGCCGGCAAACAGCTTCTCGGTGGGTTAGGCAAGAACCTGTTCAACCCCGCGCTCTTTGGGCGACTCTTCTATCTCTTTGTTTTCCCCGATTCGATACTTCCCTGGAAGCTGCCGGTCCCCTGGCGGGAGGCGGTGGACACGACGGCCGCGGCAACTCCTCTTGAAGCACTCCGGGAAACCGGCGAGACGTCTCCGGAGATTCTCAACATGTTCCTCGGGCGAATCCCCGGGACCCTGGGGGAGATATCGGCTCTGATGCTTCTAATTGGAGCTGCTTTTCTGATCTATAAGGGGTACGTGCGCTGGAGGATCCCCGCAAGCATATTTGCCACGGTTCTGGTAGTCTCGGCTATTGCGGGTCAGAATCCTCTGTTCCACTTCTTTGCGGGAAGCCTTATGTTGGGTGGGTTCTTCATGGCCACCGATCCGATGACCTCCCCCCGTTTCCCGAAGGGACAGGTGGTTTTCGGCATAGGCATCGGGCTCATCATTATGGCCATGCGCTTCTGGGGCTGGCAGACCCCCGGCGTATATGAGTTTACTGAGGGCACCACGTTCGCGATTCTGACCATGAATCTGTTCGTGCCCTATCTCAACAGTAAGTTCAGACCCGCCCGGAAGTGACTACGGACCAAGGAGCCGCCGAGGAATCACGGACTAGGGGTCCAACGCTCTGATGGCTTAACAAGGCAAGGCTGGAATATGGAGGTACTCGAATGATTGTGGATTCAATAATCCGACTCACATCGGTAGTTGCGGTAATACTTATTGTTGCTCTGGGCTGGTCCAGAATAGGCGCCGCTCGCCTCAAAAAGAAGGGCGTTGAGGAATCAAAAGCCAAATCCGAGGCTAAGAAGAGCGCCACGAAGTACTCCTTGATAGCCGCCTTTCTTTACATGGTGGCGATGGTGAGTGTAGCGGGCCTGTTCATGTAGCGCCGAGCCGGCCTCGATACCGGTCCGGGTAGCCAAGCCTTTGACACATTCCCCAAAGCAGACTATGATTCTGTCCGGTTCGTGCGTGGTCCGGTTCCGCCCGTCCTCACCCCCTGCGGTGAGGACGGGTGGTCCGGCTAAGAGGGAACCGGGTGAAAATCCCGGACGGTCCCGCCACTGTGACAGGCAGCGCCCGCTGAAGGAGCCACTGGAGGCCACCCCTACCCTCCGGGAAGGCCGGCGGGAGAGCCTGGAGTCAGGAGACCTACCGCGCGCGATATACCTAATGGCCCACGGTGAATGGGTCGGGTATGGATCGGCACACCCCTGTTGACTCCATATCCACACTATCTCTTTTCGAAAGGTGTGGAGTTATGCACATACATTTTCTCTTTCGTTCGCTTTCTCGCTTGCCGGCAGTAGCCATGTTCGCTGCCGTCACGGTAGCCGGGCTCGGTGCGGAAACGTCGTATCCCATCGAGTACACCGGAACGTACGACCGTACGGTTACGGTGGAATCGGAGCCTGAACGAGTTGTCTCGATCGCTCCAAGCATCACCGAGATCATGTTCGCAATCGATCGTGACGACCGCCTTGTTGGCCGCACAAGCTTCTGCGACTATCCCCCGGAGGCGCTCGAAGTCGAGGAGATCGGGTCGCTTCAAGAGCCGAACATTGAGAAGATCATCTCCCTCGAGCCGGATCTGGTAATCGCGTCCACGCACTTCACCCGTGACGCATTCGAGCTCCTCGAACAGGCAGGCGTTCCCGTTGCGATCATTGACGACGGTCAAGAAGGCCAATCGTTCGAAGACGTCTACGACTCGATCCGGGACGTAGGACTTCTGACCAATGCGCAAGAAAACGCCGAGCGCGTTGTCGAAGACATGCAGGCGACCGTGCGCGAGGTGGAAGAGACGGTAGCCGGTGCGTCCCGTCCACGGGTCTACTACGTGATCGGCTTCGGTGAAGGAGGCGACTACACGGCCGGAGGAGATACGTTCGTCGGCCGGCTTATCGAGATGGCCGGAGGCGACAACATCGCTTCCGACGTAGAAGGTTGGTCGTACAGCCTCGAACGCGTAATTGCGGCTGATCCGGACATCGTGATCAGCTCCAAGTACCACGGCATCCCGGAACAGCTCGAAGACGCGCACGGTTACCGTGACCTGGATGCAATTCGGGAAGGGCGTCTCCGACCGATCGATAACGACAAGATCGACCGCCCGGGCCCCCGACTTGCCGATGGCCTCAGGGAGCTGGCGGAAGCGATCCACCCGGAGCGCTTCTAAGTGCGACGCCTCCTGTGGACAGCGCTGCCAGCGCTTGTGCTTGCCGCCGCGGCGGCGTCCCTGACGCTCGGCAGCGCAGATATATCCCTTGCGCAGCTCTTTGCGGTTCTCCGTGGGGTTGGGGAGAGCTCCACGTCGGTGATTATCCTCAGGATCAGGCTGCCGCGGATCCTCCTCACGATCCTCGTAGGAACCGGGCTTGCAACGAGCGGAGCCGTGTTTCAAGGTTCCTTTCGTAATCCCCTCGCGGAACCATATATCCTGGGGGTTTCCTCGGGAGCAGCTTTGGGGGCAACGATCTACATGATCACGGGAGGCCCGGAGCTTCTGGGTCGCTCCGGGCTCCCGGTGGCCGCGTTTCTCGGTGCGCTTACCGCTTCCGGACTCGTAGTAGCGATCGGCGGAGGCGGGCGGAGATCGACGGTGACGCTCTTGCTCGCCGGGATCGCGGTCGGCTTTCTCATGTCGGCAACTATCTCGTTTCTCATGTATCTGAATCGAGATGCGCTGGAACGGATCGTCCTCTGGACGATGGGGAGCTTTGCCGCGGCCAGTTACCGCGATGTTCAGGTGCTCCTCCCCGTGGTGGCGGTGGGCTCCGCGCTCTTGATGTTTTTCGCTCGTGACCTCAACGTGATGGTTCTCGGTGATGAGACCGCACAGGGACTTGGCGTCCCGAGCGGAAAGACCCGGCTGCTTCTCCTTGCGTGCGGTACGCTGATAACGGCCGCCTGCGTGGCGGTAAGCGGAATCATCGGATTCGTTGGGCTCGTGATTCCCCATATGCTCCGCATCCTGGCCGGCCCCGACCATCGAACGCTGCTGCCGCTCAGCATCTTCGGCGGTGCGCTCTTCATGTTGCTCGCCGACACCGCCGCGCGCACGCTGCTCGCGCCTTCGGAGATTCCCGTCGGGATAATCACATCCATGGTGGGAGCTCCGTATTTTCTCTATCTCCTCAGAAGCAAGCGAGGACAAGCGTATGGAATATAGCCGTATCCAACCGGAACAGGTCGTCAAGTCGCGGAAGAGCACCCAATCGCACGCGCCTCCGGAGCAGCTCCGACGCGTACGCCCCAAGACCACCTCGACAACGGACGAGCAGGAGAGCGCCGGCACTTCGGTGCCGCCTCTGGAAGTCCGGCGCCTGTCTTGGGCGTTCGGAGAGACCGAGGTGCTACACAACCTCTCGTTCACGGTCAGAAACGGCGAGATCATTGGCGTCGCCGGCCCCAACGGGTGCGGGAAAACAACGCTCGTCCGCCTTGCGATGGGGCTCCTCCCGGTCGGCCGTGGCAAGGTCTTCATCGACGGGACCGACATTGGACGATGGGGAAAACGGGCGTTGGCACAGCGAGTGGCCTACATTCCTCAGTTCTTCGACCGAACCTTCGCCTTCAGCGCATACGACAGCGTACTTATGGGGCGCCATCCCCACATAGGGCGATTCGATAGAGAGTCACCATACGATCACGACGTCACCCGGCGCGCCATGGAACAGGCATCGGCGTGGTATCTACACGATAAGCTCATGCCGGAGCTCAGCGGAGGGGAAGCCCAGCGCGTAGTCGTGGCCCGAAGCATCGCGCAGCAACCCCGGCTCCTTTTCGCCGATGAGCCGACCGCCCACCTCGACATTCAATATCAGCTCCAAGTGCTCTCGCTTCTGCGTGCGATCAACCGGAGCGAAGGGACGACCGTCATTACCGTCCTGCACGACCTGAATCATGTACTCTCGCTCTGCGATCGGGTGCTCCTGCTCGACTGTGGAAGAATTCAGGCTTTCGGACCGCCGGAAGAGGTGCTGACTACGGACACTATCCGCCGCGTGTTCCGGATCGAGGCCGAGATCCTGCACAGCAATGCGACGGGCAGGCCGCACATCGTCGCTCGGGATGACGTGGCCCATGCATAGGCACGGCGGAGATATCGAGACATATGCGGCCATCGCAGGCCTGCCGCGGGACGAGATTGCCGACTTCAGTGCCAACGTCAACCCGTGCGGATATCCCGAATGGCTCCGCCGGCACGTCGAGCGCCATTTGCACGAACTCTCCGCCTATCCGGATCCCGAAAGCAAGGCCGTTCGGAAGGCGATTGCCGCTCATTACGACGTACCCTATGAGTCGGCTATTGCCGCCAACGGAGCCGCGGAGATACTCTCTCTGCTCGTACCGGCCCGCGCGATGAACCTCGGCGCTCTGGGCGACGACACTTCGGAGCTCCTCACGCGCTCCGAGACCGCCGGCATGCCGGCACCGAGAGGGGCCGGTAGTACCGGCAACTCCGGCGATTGTGCTCACTCCGAGCCTTCGGCTATGTTACCCGAAGGATGGAGCCGTCTCCGGCAGCGCGGAGCTGTCATAGCTACGCCGGCGTACGGCGGATATGCCACCTCGTGCCGACGCTGGGGCTGTCCTGTCAGCGAAGTAGGCGCATTCGCTCCGTGGACCGCCGCGGAGGGGACCGCCGCGAAGACCGGGCAAGCCCAGGCAGATAACCTGCACCAGTTGCAGTCAGCGCTCGAAGTCGCCAGGCGCAAGGCGAGCTCGGCCGAGACAGGCGCTCGCGGCCCCGCTGCACTCTGTTTTGTGGGGCGCCCAAACAACCCGACCGGACACTGCCTCTCCCTTGCATCGCTGGAGAAGCTGATCGAGTCGAACCCCCAGACGCTCTTCTGCATAGACGAGTCGTTCGCCTGGTGCATCGAGTCGTTCGAGAGTACCGCACAGCTTGTAGATCGGGGAAACGTCATAGTCGTGGTGTCGATGACAAAAGCGTACGCCGTGCCGGGCCTCCGGATCGGCTATGCGCTTGGGCCGCCCGAGATTGCCGAGCTACTCCGCCGGTTGCTCCCTACCTGGTCGGTCAACCGGCCGGCCCAGCTCGTCGCCCCGCGATTGCTCGGAGATTCCGAGTACCTGGCACGCAGCCGCCGTTATCTCGCGGAGATGCGCGGCCTCCTGGTGGAGGGTCTCCGTTCCTTCGGTGGCGTGGTGTACTCGTCCGAAGTCAACTACCTCCTTTGGCGGCTCCCCCCACCGTGGACTGGGCAGAAGCTTTTCGAGCAGCTCATCACCCAAGGTATGGCGGTCCGGAGATGTGACAACTTCACGGGTCTCGATGACTCGTTCGTTCGCCTTGCCGTGAGATCCGAGACCGAGAACGAGAAGCTGCTCGCGGCCCTCCGGAAAATCATGGACATTTCCGGGTTGTCCGGGCCGTTCGCGTCATCCGGGGCGTCCCGATCGTCATACGGAGCGCCGCCGTCGTCGCCGACCGGAGGCCCCGCCGCCACGTCGGCAGCCTGGGCCACGCCCACTACCTCGGCCACGCCCGCGATCTCGGCCGCGTCGGCATGCCCGGGCACTCGGCAGTCCGGAGCGAATCGGAGGAAGGCGGCGCCCTCCCGAGCGAGCCGCCCTGCCGAAACGCCGGCGATCATGCTGCAAGGGACTTCATCGGACGCGGGCAAGAGCGTGCTTGCCGTAGCGCTGTGCAGGCTTCTGTCGGATGCCGGATACCGGGTTGCCCCGTTCAAAGCGCAGAATATGTCCCCGTTCACGGTCACCCTACTTGAGGGCGGGGAGATCTCATGTGCACAGGCACTCCAGGCCGCGGCCTGCCGCCGCTCCCCCGACATACGAATGAACCCGGTTGTGCTCAAGCCCGGCGGGGACAAGACACCGTCCTCCGAGGCGGCCTCGCACGGCGACGCGACCGGTCGCGGAGCCGCGCTCCTCGTGAACGGCAGACCGCTTGGGCCGGTCAGCGCGCAGGGCTACGAAGAACGGAAGCCGGAGCTACGCCGCACCGTCCAGAAAGCGTACGACAGCTTAGCCGACGAAGCGGATATCGTTGTCCTCGAAGGGGCCGGCAGTCCGGGCGAGGTCAACCTGAAGAAGAACGACATCGTCAACATGTCGATGGCGCGATATGCAAATGCGGCGGTGTTTCTCGTAGGAGACATCGATCGAGGCGGTGTGTACGCCTCGTTCGTCGGCACCATGGAAGTCCTCTCCGAGTGGGAGCGCCGTTTGGTAGCCGGCTTTCTGGTCAACAAGTTCCGCGGCGATCCTTCCCTTCTCTCCGAGGCACACGCGTGGATGGTCGAGCACGCCGGGCGCGATGTCCTCGGCGTCGTTCCGTATCTTCCGAACCACGGGCTGCCTGCAGAGGACACTCTGTCGCACCGCGCAGACGGCCGCGATTTGACGCGGTCGACCGGAACGCCACCAGGACGTACGGTGGCCGACTTCTGCAGAGGCGGTGACTCGGGCGACGAGCAGCCGGAGCTCGACCGCCCAATCGACCGTTTTGCCCGGCACGTCGGTAAGCATATCGATCTGGAACGCATTTTTGCTGCAGCGGGGGGGTCATGATCTATATGTACCCCGCACTGCTTCTGGACTTACTCTTCGGCGACCCGCGGGTCGCCTTCCATCCGGTCCGGCTGATCGGGGCTCTCGCGAAACGGTGCGAGCGCTCGGCGCGCCCAGCCGGCTCGGACGGCCCCGCCGACCGGCAGCGTGTGGTCGACCGAAAGCGTGTGGCCGGCGCCCGGGCAAGCGCGCAGGCCGGGCGACGCGCCGTTCTCGCCGGAGGAGTCGCATGGGCATGCGTGGCCGGCACCGTGGCGGCAACGGCTGTGTTTGCCTTGATACTCGCCCTCTTCCTGCATCCGCTTGCGGCTCTTGCGGCCGGCAGCATCGCCTTGGCGAGCAGCGTCGCAGTACGTGACCTTGGCGCGCACGGCCGCCGGGTCCTCGCCGCGGTTGAAAATGACGACGTGCACCAGGCACGAACTCAGGTCGGAATGATGGTGAGTCGGGAAACTTCCGGCCTCACCCGCGAGGGGGCAATCCGCGCCACGGTGGAGAGCGTTGCCGAAAACCTGTCGGACGGGGTCGTCGCGCCGCTGTTCTACGCGCTAATCCTTGGCCCTGCGGGTGCGCTTCTCTACCGTGCCATCAACACCTTGGACGCCATGTGGGGCTACCGGAACGAACGGTACGAGTATTTCGGGCGGGTAGCGGCGCGAGCCGACGACGCGGCCAACGCGGTACCGGCGCGCCTGACGGCCATTTTGATCGTCATTTTCTGCCCGGTCGTAGGAGGATCGCCGCGCCGAGCGTGGAGAGTCGTCAGTCGGGACGCACGTTTGAGTCGGAGTCCCAACGCCGGCTTCCCCGAGGCGGCGGCGGCAGGTGCGACCGGCGTTCGACTCGGTGGATCGGCCACCTACTTCGGAGAGGTGCGTGAGCAACCAAGTCTCGGCTCGGAGTTCAGGGAAGCGAAAGTCGCCGACCTACGAAAGGTGCTTACTCTTGCGCTCGCCGTATCGTACGGGCCGCCCCTCGCGGCGCTCCTGTCGTCGACGGTCACGGCAGCGATCACCGGAGGGACACTCTTCCCGACTATCGCCGAGGGAGCGCTGCTCTTCGGCCTTGCCGGAGTTCTTCTCGGATAGATACTCGACATACACTCGGTTGACCGACTAGCGGAACAGCGACCTTGGCTAAGGAGGAGCTCATGGTTCAGATATACACCGGCAACGGAAAGGGTAAGACAACGGCTGCGGTAGGACTTGCGGTCCGTGCGGTCGGCGCAGGTATGGGCGTGTACATGGCACAGTTTGTGAAAGGCGCGGACTCGGCGGAGGCGGCGCCGCTGCGCGCCGCCGGCGTCGGCGTAGAGCAGTTCGGACAGGGGATGATTATCGGCCGAAGCCCCGACGACACGGACCGCGCAGCCGCCATGCGCGGGATAGATGCCGCCCGGACCCGCCTGATCGAAGGGAGCTCCGGGCTTGTAATCATGGACGAGATCACGGTCGCAATTGCGCTGGGGCTGGTGAACCTCGATCTCGTACTCGAGCTCGTAGAGCTTTGCCCGGCGGAGCAAGAGCTCGTCTTGACCGGCCGCAACGCACCCGCCCCCCTCGTCAACCGGGCACACTTGGTGACCGAGATGCGGGAGATAAAGCACTACTTCTCCGCGGGTACGGCGGCACGGCTAGGTGTGGAGTACTGAGGTGAGGGACAGGATGAGGCGCCTGATCACCGGCGGAATCAAGTCCGGGAAAAGCAGATTCGCGCTCGAACTCGCCCGGAATTGGGAGGGAGAGGTGAGCTTTATCGCTACGGCAACGCACTCCGACGAGGAGATGTCTGAGCGAATTCGACGGCACCAACGCGAGCGACGCGAGCTTTCCGGCCACGCGTGCTTCGTAACCCGCGAAACCGGGATCGACATTGAATCGGCTGCTCGTGAGGCGCCGGCGCAGATCGTGCTGGACTGTCTCACGCTCTGGATGGGGAGTGTCTATGGCTGCAACCCTATTCCGCAGTGGCAAGAGATGCTCGACCGGTTTCTGCAGATCGCTCGAGGCGAGCTCATCGTCGTCACGAATGAAGTAGGGCTGGGGAATATCCCGCCCGATTCCGCTACCCGCGCCTACAACGAAGCGCTTGGAGAAGCCAACCGGAGAGTCGCGCAGGCGGTCGATGAGGTCTATTTCATGGTAGCGGGTCTCCCGATGAAGATCAAAGGCTGATGCGGAGGAGGAGTGATTATGAGCGGAACCGCGCTTGGAGTCAGTGAGTACGACGCTGCGCAGTCCGAAGTCGCAGACGATATGGCGCGACACCTGGATTCTCTCACGAAACCGAAAGGGAGCTTGGGGCGTCTTGAGGAGCTCGGCGTGCGCCTTGCCGTGATACAGGGGCACGTGCCTCCCCGGCTCCACCGGAAGGTGGCCGTGGTCTGCGCCTCCGACCACGGGGTAAGTGCAGAGGGTGTATCTCTCTATCCACAGGCGGTCACCGGACAGATGGTGCACAACTTCGTAAACGGGGGAGCAGCGATAAACGTCTTGGCCGACTCATGCGGGTTCGAGATCGTGCTGGTTGACTGCGGCATTACCGAACCAACCGGGCTGCCCGCGGTCCGCGATCTTCGCGCAGGGGCCGGAACCCGAAACTTCCGCCGCGAGCCGGCGATGACGCGCGAGCAGCTCGACCGCTGCCTGGATCACGGCGAACAGCTTGTCCAGGAGCTTCATTCAGGCCGAGCGGTACCGTTTTCGGAGTCAGATGCACCGGCACGTCCCGCCGACATCATCGCGCTCGGGGACATGGGTATTGGGAACACCACGACGGCCGCCGCCGTCACGATGGCGCTCGGGGCTCCGGAGGACGTGGTCGATCGCGGGACGGGGATTTCGGCGGAGATGATCGAGCACAAGCGTACGGTCGTGCGAGACTCCGTTGCTTTCCATAGCCCCTTCGAGACACCTCTCGATGCGCTTCGAGCGTTGGGAGGCTTCGACATAGCTACCATGGTGGGCATGCTCCTGGCACTCCGAGGGCGCCGGATCGCGTGCGTACTGGACGGCTTCCCGGTGACCGCTGCGGCATACGTAGCAGCCCACATCGACCCTGCCGTTACCTCGTTCCTCTTTGCGGGACATCGCAGCAAGGTCCGAGGGCATCAGATTCTTCTGAACGCTCTCGACCTGGAACCGATTCTGGACGCGGGGATGCATCTCGGCGAGGGCACCGGAGCGGTCCTCGGCGGGTTCCACATCGATCTGGCCGCGCGCCTCGCCTCAGGTATGGCAAGCTTCACGGACGCCGCGGTGGACGAAAGCACCGCGCCCGAGGAGGAGTATTGACGTGTCGAACAAACGCACGGCGCATCGAGGAGAACGCTCGGCGCACCGGGGTGACGACGATGCCGGCCAAAGCGAAGCCTGCGCGGGCGACCCGAGAAGCTGCTCGATGCCCGAACGGGACGGGCATGCCGAAGTTTTGGACACGCCGGCCCGGCCCAAGCCCTTCTCCACTTCCGGGTCCCCGGCCCGGCCCGGACCCTTCTCCAAAGCACTCAGCGTAGCAATGCTCATGACGCGGATCCCCCTTCCCTCGCCGCGTGTCTACGACCTGTCCCGGGCCGCTCTGTACCTTCCGGCGACCGGCCTCTTCGTCTGGCTTGTCGTGGCGGTTGCGGCCGTTCCTGCGGCCACTCTCCTCAGTATTCCGGTGGCGGCTGCGGCTGCAGTACTGGTCGTCCAGTACTGCGGGTTCAACCTCTTCCACTTCGACGGGCTTCTCGACTCTGCCGATGCACTTGCCTACAAAGCAGACCCGAGTCGGCGGCAGGCCATTCTCACGGACCACATCACCGGAAGCTTCGCGCTCTTCTTCGGTTGTCTCTACATCGTCACAAAGGTGGCCATTCTGAGCTGGGTCGTCATCCCGGACGGCCTGGCTCTTACAGCAGCGGGCGTTACTCTGCAGGGTGTCGTCGCAACCGCCGTCGCTCTGGCTTATCCCGTAACCGGCCGCTTGACGGCCGGCATCCTGCCACTTATCTCGCGACCGCTCCGTACTGCGGGCCTGAGCTCGCAGTTCGAGCGATACCCCCTGGGGCTCTGGATCCCAGGCTGTCTGGTGACCCTCCTTATCGCCGCTGCGGTCCTGGTCGGTCTGGCCCATTTCCAAGCGACTGAGGGCTCGCTCCTTGCTACGGCAGTCGGGGACCCAGGCCTCTCCCCAGCAATGCTCGCCGTGCTTCCGGTAGCGTTCTGCGTTCCGGCGTTTGCGTCAGCCGCGCTAGTGAGCCGGTTATTCCGCCGGCGGATCGGAGGAATAACCGGAGATGGGTACGGACTTGCGGTGGAGATCGGTGAGCTGGCTCACCTACTCGGCGTCGCTGCGCTCCTGGTTCACTGACGTCGTGACCCGCCATTCAGTCGGCGAGCGGGGGCGGGAGCCGGCTCAGCAGGGAGTGCACGGAGGCAGTGTGTCGACTCTCAACACCTTACGGCCGGCCGGCAGGCGCCGGCGTAGCGATTTCGGGGAACACCATGAACTCCGCGTAAAGGTCATTGAACCCCGGATCCAGTGATAAGTCGATATGCTCGATCGCATCACGGAGTTCCTCCGCCTCTCTCTGTGCCTCTTCGGAGAGCAGCGCGTCCTTCGCGCCCTGCAGCGCCGTGTTCCCCATCGACCGGATTTTGGCTGCTTCAACCGGAGGCAAGAGGCCTACCCGCAGCGCGTGCTCGCGCTGAACGAAGCTCCCGAAGCCGCCGGCAAGCAGTACTTCGTCGAGATCAGCGAGCGAGACTCCGGCCTTCCGAAGGATGGTCTCAGTACCGGCTCTAATGGCGGCGATGGCAAGCTGGAGCTCACTCACGTCTTTCTGCCATAGGCAGATCGGCCGCCGGGTGGCAGATTCCTCGGCGGTGACCAGAACGAAAACAGTGCGGCCGTCTCGCTGGGTCAACCGGCGCCTCAAAGCAGGCAGAACCTCGGGCCCGCACTCATCGGGACTTCTAAGCTTCCCGTTCCGTCCAAGGATACCGCTCGTCAGGAGCTCCGAGAGCACCTCGATGAGCCCCGATCCACAGATACCCGACGGCCGCTCGTCACCAATGACCCCGAGAGATACCTCGCCGTCCTGCAAACGCACGTGCTCGATCGCCCCAGGTGAGCCGCGCATCCCTTCTACAATACGCGCTCCTTCGAGCGCCGGCCCGGCGGCGGTCGAGGCGGCAAGCATTTTCTCGCCATGCTTGAGGACGATCTCGCCGTTCGTCCCGATGTCGATATAGAGTGACGTCCCGGCCCGACGGACGAATCCAACTCCGACCAAACCGGCAGTCGTATCGCCGCCCACGAACCCGCCAACCTGCGGAAACACGAACACTCGGGCCCGTGGATGGACCCGAAGTCCAAGCTCGCCGGCAGCGCCCCGTAGTGCACCGTCAAACGCCTGAACAAAAGGCAAGCAACCAAGCGCCGAAGGGTCCATACCGCAGAGGATCTGCTGCATAGCGGCATTCCCCGCAACCGACACGTCGTATATCGCCTCCGGCGATATCCCTTCCCGGCTTACCAGCTCTTCGATGAGCGCGTTACAGGTTTCCACCGCCGCGGATCGCATACGCGCCAAATTGTCCGAATCGTCCATGACCCGCGAGATACGGGTGATCACATCGTGCCCAAAGCTTACTTGGCTGTTCATGCATGCGGCCGCCGAGCCTCCTGATTCGACAGGGCGATCGAGCCGAACCAGCGTCGCGGCAACGGTCGTCGTTCCCAGATCGAACGCTACGCCGTACACCCGTTCCGGCTTGCTGTCCTCTGTGAGCGAAAGCAACCGGCCGTAGCCGGTAACCGCCGTTCCCGCCCACGAATTCGTCCGTAGAAACGCCGACACCTCCCGTGCCTGAGCGATCGTGAGTTCGACGTTTCCCACGGCGCGCCGGAACCGCGCGACATCCGGGATCGCGTCGTCGCGGTCGGGCTCGGGAAGAGAAAACCGCCGCAGCTTCACCGAAGGATCCCACGGCCGTTCATTGCGAAGCCGCTCCGGACCTGTCCGGTTCCGGGAACGTTTCGGCCCCGGTATACCGTCACCGCCGGTTGCAGGTGCCACGGCCCCCGGCCGTTGTGCCACAGGCCCCGGCCGTTCCGCGCCCGTTTCTCCGTCCAACAGCACTCGAGGCTGCCCCCCGCGTGAGGGGTCGAGGAGCTCAACCTCCACGTCCTCCATTGCCGCCATCCGGCAAGCAAGATACTGTTGACTGCCCTCATCCTCCGAAGATCCACGTGAGCCGGCGGGTACAACCGTTACGCGACACTTGCCGCATGTGCCCGCGCCCCCGCAGGGGCTATCGATGAAAACGCCCGCTCGGGCGGCCGCCTCAAGCAGGGACATACCCCGCGGAACCAAGGCGGCCCGGCCCGATGGATGGAACGTTACGCGTACCTGCTCAGCCTCCACGCTGCGGATCACTCCTTCACGAAATGGAAGATGCCCCAGGTGAGCTTGCCGTTCTTGCCCCCCTCGATCCAGTGACCAAGCCCAACCTTCATCTTGTCGATGTACTGTTGCGAGATCTTCTGCTTGATCTGGTCTTCACGCTCCTCGGTAACCTCGAGGACGCGCGTGTAGTGCCGCGTTAGGTTGCTGGTCTGATCCTCGAAATTCTTGAGCACGAGACCGTTCTTCTGGGCGAGTTCCTTGTACAGCGACGGGGAGGACATTGACGGCAGATTCAGCCGCTCCAGGATCGGCTTGATCTCCTCGTTCTTGCAATCGTCCCGCTTCATCGGATCCGTGAAGATCATCTCCCCGCCGCTCTTGAGGACGCGCGCGGCCTCTTCCATGACCTTCCCCGGATTGTCGCTATGGAGAAATGCATCCTGCGACCACACGATATCGAACTCGTTATCTCCGAACGGAAGGTTATCGTAGCTCCCGTCGACTACCTCGATCAGGTGGTCCAGGTTCTGCTCCTTGTTCATCCGCCTTCCGCGCTGGTTCTCCACCTCCGACAAGTTGACAACCACAATCTTGCAGCCGAACTTCCCGGCGAGATAGCGGGCCGAGCCCGAAAAGCCGCCGCCGAGATCGATCACTCGCGTGTTCTCATCGAGCTTTCGCGCATACGAGGCCATGCGATCGATCGTCCGGCGACTTGCGTCAAAGATCGGCTCCTTCTTGTGTTCGTAAATCCCGAGATGGAGGTCCTCTCCTCCCCAGAGCTCACTGTAGAACGTGTGAGCGTCGTCACTGTTGTAGTAACTGCGTGCAGTTTCAACTACCTCGGAATATGGCATAATTCCCTCCTTTCCCTGTTTTCGGGTCGATCGCACAGCCGGCTGCTCGATCGACCGTCTCTGTATACCGGGCCGGCCCTCATAGCTCCATCTGGAAGGCTTACTCGAACAGACCGTTGCGATGAGCATCCAGATAGTTGCTGCAGTATTCGTCGCGTCCCATGAGGGTTTCCGCGGCGACAATCGACGCCATCATCTGCTTGTCTTTCGGATTCAGGATCGCGCCGTCGAGTCCCTTCGCGATCGCCATCACCATGAACGTCCGGTTCGCAAACTTCCGGTTAGGGATACCAAACGAGATGTTGGAGAGTCCGCACATGTGATGTACCTCGGGGTACTTCTGCTTGAGCGCCTCGATCGTATTGAGAAACTCGAGGCCGTACCGGTCGTTTGTGCCGATCGGCTGAACCAGCGGATCGACATAGATGTTCCCTTGCCGAATTCCCCGCTTCGTGAGCTCGTTGATCAACCGGTCGGCGATAGCCATTCGCTGATCCTTGGTCTCCGGCATTCCACCGTCGTCCATACACAGGGCGATCACTTTGTAGTCAGTTCCCTCGATGATAGGCATGATCTTCTCGTATCGATCCTTTTCCAGCGAGATCGAGTTGATCATGGGAGTCCCCTTGTGTGCCTTCAGCGCCTCTTCGATTGCAGCCGGATTCGGGCTGTCGATGGAGCACGGCACGTCCGCCTCGCTCTGAACGGTCTCCACCAGCCATCGAAGATACTCAGGCTCTTTCCCGACGAACACGCCGGCGTTCACGTCTATGAAGTCCGCTCCGCTCTCTATCTGTTCCCGTGTTATTCGGTGTACGGCCTCCGTGTCCTTGTTCTGTATGACCGGCCGCATCGACTTTCGGCTTGCGTTGATTAGCTCGCCAACGATTTCCATATTCCAAACCTCCTCATGTATCTCATGTACCCCGTGTGCCGGCGGTCCGGCGTTTCCGCAGGCTCCGGCTCACCGTTGTGGCGTCCCGGAATGTAGCCCGGCTTCGCCTCCCATACAGGAGTCTCTACAGCTGCCGGGCCGGGCTGCTCCTCCCTTGCGCAAGAACTCATCGCGGACGATGCGTTCTCCGGGCTCGACGACAACGAACTCGCTGGGATGGTAAGGTCCCAAGACCATCCGACGGAACAGCCCCAAGTCTCCAGCCACCTCTACATACTCCAGGTCGAAGTAGCGCGCATTTTCTTGAGCCTGCTCGCGAAGCCCTTCGATGTCGCGGCGCACGCCGGTGTCGATGAGCATAAGCCGGGAATAGTGCCGCAGCTCTATTCTCATCGTTTCCTCCGCTGCTTCCTTCCCCACCCGTGACGCATACTCGTCCCGCATGGTAGTAAGAGGATCTTTGCCCACATCCAGCCACCCCGGCGTCAAGTAGTACGTACCCGGACTCTCCCAGAATACCGCTTCATACCGGCCGGGGCCTCCGAGGTAGAGCCCGATGCAGTCATGGACTCGGGGAACGATAAGCCGGGTCCCCCGTGCCTCCAGCCCAAGCACGCCTCCCGAGCACAGGCCGTAGCCGAGTACCGTCTCGCAACCCGAACCGTTGCCATCCCCGCTGGAGTCGGATAGCCGCTTCTCGAGCTCCGCTCGGATTCTTCGCGGATGCCGATGGAGGTTCTGGTCCAGATACTCCGCCTGCACCCCGCTTCCCGCCTCCCGGATGACATGCTCCAGCTCCGGACGGAGGCTCTCGCAGGCAATGAGGCGCCTGCTTGTCCGCTTCTCTCCTGCGCTCATAGGCTCACCTGTGCGTTCCGTCCGCGATTCGCGGTGGAGCTACTCCGATATCTTCGGTCTCCCGACTGCTTGGGCACTGATACGGGTAATACTCCCCTCCACCCGCTTCTTGAGCTCCACAAACGGTTCGGAAGCTCCTGCCTCAGTCACCGCCTCCAACGCCCGGCGCTCGCAGGCCTGCTCTGCATAGTCACAAGCACTCTCATAGTCCGAAAACGTCCGTTGCTCTTCGCCCTGCTGCAGCACATACGTGCGGCTGTCTTCCGACACCTGCTCGAAGATCCGGGCATCCCGTATCTCCATGATACTCCCGGAAACCCCACCGATCGCATTGGCGACCTCGTAGTGGGTAGGGAGCACGAACGGTGCCGAGAAGGTCTTTGCCACTTGCCGGATGAAGAACTCGGCGGGAGCGCCGACCCCGGTGATCGGAAACCGGCTGTCGATGTTGATCGAGAGGTACCGGCTTTCGTCGGTGAACAGCTCCTCTAGAAGCCAGCGCCCCCACTTGCCCTTCACCCGGCTGGGCATCTTCCCTTCAGGAATATCCTGACTCGCCAGGAAAATCATGGCTTCCTCGACTATGTGCTTAACGATCCCGTTGAGCGTCTCGTCAATGAAGATATTCCGGTTCATCCCGTGCATCTTGGCGAAGCACCTGACCACCTGATGAGCTACCTCGTCGTCCCAGAGATCCATGTCCTCGCGGGCTTGGAGAATATCCGTCGGGGTCACGCAGGACACTTCGATCACGTCCTTGCGCAAGAGCTCGTCTCGGCCCAACTGATACGGGTGATAGACGTTCACCTTCTCCATGAGATACGTGGCGCTCTTGGGCCCATCGTCCAGTAGCTGCAGGACCTTCCGGCATCGTTCATCCAGCGACTCCTCCGAGTAGCCGCCGTTGTTGCCTTCCTGCAGCTTCCAGTACTCTAGGTCCGTCTCCTTCCACGTGTTCTCCGGACGATTCTTCATTCCCAGAATCTCGGTTTTCACCGTGTCGGATTCGCATGCAAGACGGGACAGCGGGATGACCTTCTCGGGCCCCACGCTGATGCTGCCGTACCGATCGATCTGAACTCGGCTGTCGCATCCGACGCACACGGTTCGAATACACGCGGCTTCAACGGACGTCCTGGTGTCTCCGACCCGAGCGCCTTCCTCCGACACCACGACGCGGCCGTTCTCCACAAGCGCCATATCCGTGGTAGTGCTTCCTATATCGATCACCAGGGACGACCGTTTCCGCGTGATGAAGTCCCCTCCAATCGCGCTTGCCGCGGGTCCGGAGAGAATCGTCTCCACAGGCTTCTGAATGGCTTCGCTATAGGGCATCAAGGTCCCGTTGCCCCGCACGATCATCAGTGAAGCGTTGATGCTCTTGCTCTTGAGCGACGCCTGCACTGCATCGATGAACTCATGCATCACGTACACCAGCGACGCGTTGAGCGCAGCCGTCGCGGCCCGTCTGATGGAATCCAAGTGCGTGGACAGCTGGTGGCCCATGACCACCGGCAAATCGCATGCCTTTTTCACGATCTCAAAGGCCCGATCTTCATGGCTGCTGTTGAGCGGGCTGAAGTAGCTCGAGATGGCAATGGCGTCCACCTTGTCTTTGTTTTCTTCCACCCAGTTCCTGATACCCTCGGTATCCAGCGTGTCCTTCTGGATACCTTGCGAGGTATGACCGCCATCAAAATAGGCGATCATCTCCGCCGGCAGTTTCTTCTGAAATCCGAACTCCTCAATTAGCTCCGGGTCGTACCCGATCAGAAGCAATCCAACTTTTCGGGCACTTCCCATTGCAATGGAGTTCGTAGCAAGGGTACTCGATATGCCGACGAGTTTGACCTTCTCAGGAGACTCGATGTGCAGCTTCTCTATCGCTTCCACTACACACTTCTTCAGATCTCCCTTCGTCGTCAGTGTCTTTACCGTACTGAGTATCTCTCTGGTCTTGTATCTGAGAAGGACTCCGTCGGTGTACGTACCGCCGGTGTCAATCCCAATCGCCAACCTGTCCATAGTGCTACCCTGCTGCTCAAGCCGTCTCCCGGCTTGCCACCCTCTCTTCAGCCTCCTTCAAGATTTGCTCGATCGCTGCATCAGCCGTCTCCGGCACCTTCGCTCTCGGCCCTTCATAGTGGTCCTTCAGGTACCGGGTCTTCTCGATAATCCGATCTTTCATTGTCTTCGAGCCGGTTGCCACCCAATCCTCGTAACTGCTCCGCTCCATCAAGGTGGGCTGGAAGCTCTTCCTGAACCACTTCATAGTGTGGTCTTCATAGAGGTAGTGCCCGCCCGGACCGACGCTCTTGATAACGTCCTTGGCCATGGATTCCTCAGTCACCTCGATGCCCTGCTCGATCCTCCTGGCCATCCCGATGATCTCGTCATCCATCACCGTCTGGAAGATGTCGCCGGTCTTTCCGGATTCGGTATATCCGTTGTCGTGGACAAAATCGGCGCCGCTCAGCATGGCTGCGTGGATCGACAGGGCCGCCTCTATTGCGGACTGAGTGTCCATCGCCTTGGTATCGGTGCACCCTGATTGAGAGAACATCGGAAGACCGCAGTAGTGGGCCATCTCCGTGAGCCCGGCACTCAGAAGGCTCAACTCCGGGGCGCCATAGGAGTATATGCTGTAGCGCATGTCGAGTATCGACTGCACGCCGCCGACGATGATGCAGGTGCCAGGGTTTATCAGTTGCGCCGCGATAACCCCCACCATCGACTCCGAGAGCGCAACCACGATCTGCCCGGCATGCGTAGCCGGAACTGTTCCGCCGCCGATCGCGCACGGGCTGTATACCTGCGGGATGCGGTTCTCCGCACAGTACATGCATTTGTCGATCGCATGGTAATCGCTCACGAGCGGTGAGATCGGCTCACCGTAGAAGATGTAATTCGGGCGCCGCCGAAACTCTTCTTCCCCGCCGGCCATTGCAATCGCCATCCGGTGCTCGTCGCGGCATCCCTCAACCCCGAACGACCAGCTCATGATGGGGGTCGTGGTGTTGCGAATCATGTCGGCGAACTCGTAAATGTCTTCCAGCCCGGTGGTGACATCGCTGATCGACCCAAGCGACTGGACATATCCGATATTCGGAAGCGCGTCACAGACCCGGGCGACGAGCGAAGCATCTCTGCGCTGGTACTTGCGTCGCTCCATAGTATCCGGATCGATGAAATACGGCGGCGTTGGCCCCGGGCCGAAGTAGCTCCGTCCCGGCTCGACAACGATTTTCTTGTCCGGATTCCCGTCCCACGGGTAGATCTCCGTAATGGCGGGTAGCGTGCTCAACGCTTCCTTGATCACCTGCTGAGGGAAGTAGACCGTCACCCCGTCGACCGTGCACCCTGCATCGGCGAAGAGCTTCCGCGCACCCTCGTGGTGCACCGCCGCACCGGTATACGAGAGCGTTCTCATCATGCCGTTAAAGATAGTCTGCTTCTGATCCTCCGAGAAAATGCGAAGCTGCGGAGAAACATTCACTTTCATATTGGTCCTGGTAGACCCCATTTCTAAACCTCCAGTTACACGCGAATTCCGTTGACGAACCGCCCAAGACACCGCTCATGCCGGCCGATACCGCCTCGCGCCGGCTCCCGCCGCCCGGCAAGCGGCCAAATGCGGTTGCTTTCTGCCCGCGGTCACTCACGACCGGCCGGCGCTACTCCGCCTATGAATGGCGGTGATCGGCGTCCTCCACGATCTTCTTGATCGCCTTCATCTGGTGCTTCGGGATCCCTTCCGGCCGGTGGTTATCGATAATCTCCTGGGTTCTCTCCAGCGTACGATCGTTCATCGACTTGCTCCCGTTGCTGACCCAGGTCTCGTAGTCCGACCGGTCCTGCAACGTCGGGAGAAACCATTCCTTCCAGTGCTGAAAGGTGTGATCCGTGGTCACGTACTCACCGCCCGGTCCCTGCTTCTCGATGAGATCTAGAGCGAGGTTCTCTTCATCTACCCGAATGCCTTTGCAGAACTGCCGGCTCATCCCGATCATCTCGTCGTTAAGCACCAGGCTCTCGAGGCTTGCGTTCGTCCCGCTGTCGATATAGCCGACGTCGTGGACCAGGTTGGCGCCCGAGAGGTTCGCGTAGAAGAGATTCGTCATCATCTCGGCACCCGCCTGCTCATCGAGAACCTTCGCGTCCGTGCATCCGCCGGTCGAGAACATCAACAAGCCGAGCCATTTGGCGATATCCGTATTGGCAGCCGAAGCAAGCGACAGTTCCGGCGCTCCGTAGGAGTACGTAGACTTTTTCATGTCCAAGATAGTTGTTACGCCTCCCATAATGAGCGGCATCCCCGGCTTCTTGAGATGGCACAGGACCACCGCCAGAAGGGTTTCCGCCAGTGACTGCACAAGCATCCCGGCCATAGAGGCCGGAGCGGTCGCTCCCGCGCTCGGACAGGGGGTGTACATCGCCGGAATCCCCTTCTCCGCCGCAAAGAGAAGTTTCTCGATGGCCGTACGGTCGTTCTTGAGTGGCGAGATCGGCTCGATATACGCCACGAACATCGGATTGAGGCGGAACTCGTCGGGGCCACCCGTCAGAACACAGGCCATTCGCCACAAGTCTTCCAGCCCTTCTCCGTCCACCGAAGTGAGAACCATCGGTTTGGTACACTGCTCGAGCATCGCCAGAAACTGATGCCGATCGTACGTCTGTGGATTCGGAGCATCCCGCACAATCCCGTGCGACATGAAGAAATCGTAGTTCGGCAGATAGTCCACGATCCGCCCGGCGAGCTTCACATCCTCGTACGTGGTCGCCCGGCGCTCACCCGTTTCGCGGTCATAGCAGAACGGCAAATCCGAGCCGGTTCCAAAAGACACCGTGTCCTTTTGGAGCCTCGTTGTGCGCTCACCGTTCCTCCCCCTCAAGGTGATTTTTCTGGGGTAGGTGTGGAGCGCCTGCTCAACCATGGAAATCGGAATTCTCACTCTATCGTCCGAGGTGACCACGGCGTCGCTGTGCTTCTTGAACAGCTCGAGCGCCTCCTCGTGATATACGAACGCGCCGACTTCCTCGAGCACATCGAGCGCCGTGTAGTATATCTCCTCAATCTGGTCGTCCGTAAGAACTCTGAACTGCGGAGATTGGTTAACTGAGTAGTTCATTTTCATCTCTCTACCCTCCTTTCCGTGCAAGGGAGGCCTGAACGAATCCTCCCCTGGTCGTGTCGTCGCAGTTCAGAGTCAGCCGGCCTTGAAATACTCTTCCGCGCGCTCTACCCCTGCTCGTGCGTTCGGAGCGTAGATGTCCGCACCGATCTCTTTGGCGAAGTCGTCCGTCACGGGAGCGCCACCGATAATGACTGCGACCTCATCCCGGATTCCGGCTTCCTTGAGTCCGTTTATGATCTCGCCCATTCTGGGCATGGTGGTTGTCAGAAGAGCGGAAATCCCAAGCAACTTCGGCTTGTGCTCCTTCACTGCCTCTACGAACGCGTCGTTCGGTTGATCGATGCCGAGGTTGACTACCTTGTAGCCGGCACCTTCAAACATCATCGCCGCGAGATCCTTTCCAATATCGTGCAGATCTCCTGCGACGGTTCCGATAACCATCGTACCCATACCGGAAGCGGTCTTCTCGAGCTCGGAACGAATGCTGTCCATGGCATTGCTCATTGCCTTTGCCGAACGGATAACCTCGGGCATGAACATCTCGTCGTTCTTCCACTTCTGTCCCACCGTCTCCATACCCACCACGAGGCCTTGGTTCATGATGTCCTCGACGCTGACTCCTTCTTCGACCGCTGCTTCGGTCAGCTGTCTTGCTTCATCAATCTGCCCCTTTACGACGCTTTCGCTCAGCTTACTCAGGTCAACACCCATGAATACCTCCTGTCACTTATAGTACTTAATATATTGCTCTACAGCACAATTGTCCGGACTGACGTTACATTATATTCATTCGTCACCTAGTCCGCCCTGCGGTCACGATCACAAGAGTCTCTTCACCTCTACCGCCCGCAAGTCACACCACTTTACGCAATCCGCTTCGTATCGTCAAGTTTTCAGCTCGTAATTTCCCTATTCTACATATCGATTCTCGAGGGTCCGAAGCGAACTGCGCTCTTCCAAGGCGCGTTCGTTCCGTCTGCCGGTTACGCCTCGTACCGGGGGAATACCCGTTGGGTGGAGCTTTTTCGTGACCGAGCAGAGCTGCCGGGCGCAGGATACCGATCCGCGGTAGAGAGTCAAGCGGTACGGCCGCGGCAGGCGGCCCCGGGGCGGGGCCACGCCCGAAGGGGGGCCCCGGCCGGAGGCGGAGGCGGAGGCGGAGGCGGAGGGGGAGGAGGCGCCGGGGCACGCCGGCCCCGGCTGGTAGCTACACCTTAGGAGAGGCTACGGCTCGTGACGAAGTCGCAGCCGGTGTTGCAGACGTTGGGGACTACGATGGTCCCAATCTCCACCGGCGCCGTCAGCTCAGCTTTGTTTAGCTCCTCCAACGCGGAGAACACGAGCTTCTTGGGAATGGGCTTGTTTGTCCGTACCGGGATCACGGGAAGCGTCGCATTATGGATTACCGCCGTAGAGGTAACAGTGCGCGTCGGATTAGTGAACTCCTCATACGCGTACGTCTTGCCCAGCTTGCATTGAACTCCCTTTATAAGGAGTTCGCCGGAGTCGTCGTCCTTCTTCTCGACCTGGATGTCACAGCCCAAAGGACACTGAATACATATAATTTCCATGGCACTCACCTCGCTACGCTCTCTTCTTTCACGGGCTCTCTCTTCTCACTCACTTGCTTTTCAGACTTCGGCTTCTCCCTCCCGTCGACGACTTCGATCGAGAGCTCGCCGAAGCTATCCGCCGGCAAGTCGGACCTTTTGATCTTCACCAAGTCCATCTGGCCCGGCGTCAGTACCTTCTTCTTGATCGACTTCACGAGCTGACCATCCGCCCTGATCTCCAGACGAACCCGCTCGTGATGGTCCCGCACCCGCAGATATAGCTCGAGCGTATCGTCCATCCAGTCAGTCCTGACCTTGTGAGGCACGATGTAGCTCACGCCGTTTCCGGGCGCCGTCTCGAAGGTGAAGCCGGAAACCTCATGCTGCTCGTGCTCCTTGATATACCGCGCCGCACCACGGCCGGCCTTTATGCTCTCCTCGGTTACCCAGTCCGCCAAATCGTGCACGTGGACTACGTTTCCACAAGCAAAAACACCCTCCACCGACGTCTCCATTGCTTCGTTTACGATCGGCCCGCCGGTCTTACGATGGAGCTTGACACCTGCCCCTTCCGACAGCTCGTTCTCGCAGATCAGGCCACGGGAGAAGAGCACCGTGTCGCACTCCAGATCGCGCTCCGTCCCGGGAATCGGCCGTTTGTTATCATCGGTCTCGGCAATGGTTATACCTTCGACCCGGTCCTTTCCTTTGATGTCGACGATCGTATGGCGCAAGAGCATCGGGATGTTGTAGTCCTGGACGCACTGCACGTAGTTCCGGAGGAGCCCCTCGGAGTATGATTTCCGCTCGACCATAGCGACCATTTCGGCGCCTTCCCACACGACATGCCGTGCCATGATCAATCCGACATCGCCGGTTCCGAACACGACAACTTTCCGGCCGACCATGTGGCCTTCCATGTTGACCAGCCGTTGCGCGGTTCCGGCCGAGAACACCCCTGCCGGCCGCGTTCCCGGAACGCTTATCGCCCCGCGAGTACGTTCGCGGCATCCCATGCCGAGGACGACGGCGTTAGCCTGGATCGTTCTTACCCCCTCTTCCTGGTTGATGTAGGTGATCGTGCGGTCGCTCCCAAGAGAGAGCACCATAGTATCGAGCTTGCACGCGATACCGCGCTCCTTGAGTTGGTTGATGAAGCGCTCGGAATACTCGGGCCCAGTGAGCTCCTCCTTGAAATAGTGCAGTCCGAAACCGTTGTGGATGCACTGCTGGAGAATACCGCCGAGGTCGTGATCGCGCTCGATAAGGAGAACGTCCTTCACCCCGTTGTCATAGGCGCTTATTGCCGCCGCCATTCCCGCCGGGCCCCCCCCGACGACGACGACGTCATAGCGGTCCTTTCCTCCGTGTTCCACGTTGAGGCCATGCTCCTCAGCCGGTTTACCGAGCGCGGCTCCGTTCTTACGCCGTTTCGAGAGCCTCCCCTTCGTGGGGAAGGTGAGGAGGTAGGAGCCCATGTTGTCTTTGCGGATGTCGCTCAGCTCGGTATTGAGCTCGCGAGCGAGGATCTCGATTACGCGAGGTCCACAGAAACCGCCCTGACAACGTCCGCACCCGGGGCGGACGCGCCGCTTAATCCCGTCGAGCGTGCGCGCGCCTACGGGCCCCTCGATTGCCCGGACGATCTCGCCCTCGGTAATGCTCTCGCACCGGCAGATAATCCGGCCGTACCGCCGGTCCTGCTCAATGAGCTTCTGTTTGGTCTCATCGTCCAGCGACATAAAGGGAGTGTGATCCTTGGCACGCAGCTTGAATCCGCTACGCCGGCGGAAGCCGCCGAACGCTCGCCGGAGGAGATCCACCACGTACGTTGCGATCGCGGGCGAGGCCGCGAGTCCCGGCGAATCGATACCGGCCACGTTCACAAACCCGGGCGTCTCCTCCGACTCGCCTATGATGAAGTCCCCGTGGTCCGTCTTAGCGCGCAACCCGCTGAAAGAGGTAATCACGGCGCTTGCTCCCAGAGGCAGCTCCTCCTTCAGCTTTGTGGCTTGATTCCGCACGTAGTCAAGTCCATCCGGAGTCGTTTCCACCGCTTCCCGAGAGTCCACCGGCTCTGCGTTCGGTCCGACAATGATGTTTCCGTGGGTCGTCGGCGTTATGAGCACCCCTTTGCCTTCCGCGGTCGGGCACGGAAATAGTACGTGTTGCGCGACATGGCCGACTTTCTTGTCGAGCAAGAAGTACTCGCCACGCGTCGGCCGAATCGTGAACGAGGGTGAGTTGACCATCTCGTTTATCCGATCCGCGTACAGCCCGGCGGCGTTGACGACATACCGCGCGTCAACGCTCTCCTCTCCGCACTCGATGCGGAAACCTGCCTCGTTCTTGTGTATGGCCCGCACCGGACTCTCGAGCCGTACATCGACGCCGTTCTCCGCGGCGCTCTCAGCAAGCGCTACGGTAAGAAGATACGGATCGGTAATCCCGGCGGTGGGGGCATAGAGCGCCGCTACCGCGGATTCGCTCACACCCGGCTCCATCTCCCGAAGCCGTTCCGCTCCTATGATCTCGAGATCCGGTATCTCGTTCTCAACGCCCCTCTGATACAGCTCATGCAATGTCTCGAGCTCATCATCGTTGCGCGCGATGACAAACGAGCCGATTCTCTGGAAGGGGACATCCAACTCGCGCGAAAGCTCAGCGAACATGCGATTGCCTTCCGCGTTGAGCTTCGCTTTGAGCGTTCCCGGCTCCGCATCGTATCCCGCATGGACGATTGCGCTGTTGGCTTTGCTAGTCCCATTCGCCACATCGCTGTCTTTCTCGATGAGGACCGTGCGGAGCTCATACTTCGCGAGCTCCCGCGCAATAGCGGTTCCAACAATTCCCGCTCCGATTATCGCTACATCATACATCTTTCCAAACCTCCCGGCTTCTTCTCTGCCATTGGCATCGCGTCTTCTTCCACCATTCGCCGGACGATCCGTCACAGAGAACGGTGCATCTCATTACCCCACTTCAGCTCACTCGCCGGACGCTGAGAATAGCGCCCGGGCGAAACGCCCTATTCAGGCCCTTCTTCAGCTTCCGGCACGCTCCGGGTAGCAACAACGTTGACGCCGGTACCGCGGTAATCCGAGACGATCACCTGGCCGCGCTCGATCGGCGGCTCGACAAGCATCGCGTAAAGCTCCGTCAAAAGCGGCGCGATTTCCTCCACCGGTATCGGGGCGTCGGTACGCACCGGCACTCGGGGCACCTGCGCGGACGAGGTTGCACACGTAGCGGTGACGGTGCGCGTTGGTGAGTAGAACTCCTCACGCGCATACTCAACGCCCCGCGGACACCGATGGCCGCTGACTTCCAGCTCTGCTCCCGGCTCCTTGCGCAGCGTCAGCCTGCAGCCGATCGGACAGACGATGCAGACGATCTGCCGCTCAACAGGCTCCGTCAGCGTCTCGGGATCGACCGGAGCGCCTCCGGCAGGGCGCATCGGAGCCACCGATCGCCGCGCCGCGCCGGCGCTCACCCTGCGATGTCCGAACGACTGTACGCTCTCCGACTTACCCAACTGACACCTCCACGGTTGAATCCGGCCCCGGATCCAGGCCGGAGACATCGATCCTCTTGCCGTCGATCTGGATCATCTCGGACGGTTGGACATGTCGCTCAACCTTCCGGTACACCTGCCGCCCGTCAATGGTCACCGTTACCGGAACCTTGTTGTCTACGATCAGCGGACGAAGATACAAGCGTGTCGGACGATTAATATCGAAGGAGGATGGGCTTACGTAACGCACGTTGGTACCTGCAACAGTCGGCAACTGCGGGCCCGGCCGCTCACCTCCAAGATATGCCGCAGCTCCTTCGCCGGCTCGTCGTGCCTCCTCGGTCACGTAATCGACGAGATCGTGAACGTGGAGCACGTTTCCGGCACTGAAGATGCCGGGGATCCGCGTCATGAGCCGGCTATCGACTCGTGCCCCCCCGGTCTGCCGATCAAGCTCAACCCCCGCATTCGCGGCGAGCTCGGTCTCCGGAATGAGGCCTACCGAGAGCAGGACTGTGTCGCAAGAGATGTGAAAGGCCCGCTCCGGTCGCGGAATCCCTCCGTCGACGGGCGCTACGTCCACTCCGGTCACCCGATCCCGGCCGTGGATCTGCACAACGATATGCGACAGGTAGAGCGGAATATCGAAGTCGTGCAGACACTGGCTGATGTTGCGGGTAAGTCCGGACGGATACTCCTGGATCTCGATCACTGCCGGAACACTCGCCCCAATCCAACTCATTCGTCGAGCCATGATGAGTCCGATGTCCCCCGAACCGATGACCACCGCTCGCTCGCCCGGCACGAATCCATCCATGTTCAGAAGGCGCTGGGCCAGCCCGGCAGTGTACACGCCCGCGGGTCGCGTCCCTGGAATCCGCACCGCCCCTCGCGCGCGTTCGCGCGAACCCGTTGCAAGAATCACCACGGCACAACGGAAGCTAAGCGCGCCCTCTCGCGGGTTTATGGCAACGACCCGGTGCTCCGGCAGTCCGCCCGAGCCATCGGGCCCGCCCTCGAGAGTGCCCGCACTTCCCGAAAAACCGCCCGCCGGGCTTCCCATAGGGACTTCCGGCGCGGCACCCGGCTCGATCCGGAGGACGGTCGTATCCAGATACTGCTCGATCTCGCGCGCACCCACCATCTCCGCGTATATCTCGGCGTATTCCGGCCCCGTCAGCTCTTCGCGGAACTCGGTAAGCCCGAACCCGTTGTGGATACACTGCATGAGAATTCCACCCAGAAGCGGTTCCCGGTCGACGATTGCGACGCTCGAGCCCGCGTCCGCCAGGGCTACGGCCGCCGCGGTGCCCGCCGCACCTCCGCCGACGACGACCGCGTCGTAGCTACGCTCGATCATCGGGGCCTCCTTCGGCGGAAGTGTGAGGATGATCCCCGGCACTCGGCGAGTCCGCCTCCTGGACCCGAACCGCGTGCACCCCGTGCATTGTGTCGGTACACACGTAGCTCTCCGTTCCGCGCTTGGTCAGCTCGTGGATGGTCTTCCCGGTACGAGCGGACAGAAGCTTGAGGATTCGATAGGTGCAGAATCCGCCCTGGCATCGCCCCATTCCGGCTCGTGAGTAGAACTTGATCCCGTCGAGCGTGGTATGGCCGCGGTCAATCGCATCCGAGATCTCGGCCTCACTCACCTCCTCACATCGGCACACCACTTCGCCGTAGCGAGGATCCCGCCGGAGCAACGCGTCAAGCTCCTGTTCCGGCACGTTCCGCAGCTCAGGCGCTCGGCGCTGGGTCGGCTCGAAGTCCGTACGGGGAACGAGCTCGCACCCGGCCTGTTCCAGAATCTCGGCGACGTACCCGCCGATTGCCGGCGCAGCGGTCAAACCGGGACTCTGGATCCCGGCTACGTGAATCACCGCCGGATTACGCTCCGACTGCTCGATCAGAAAATCGTCGCTCGGAAGCGCGGGACGGAGCCCGGCATACGCGCTTATGACGTCCGGCTCGCGTATCCCCGGAACAAGAGTCCGGGAGGATTCCAGCACGTGCTCGAGCCCGCGGGAGGTGGTTGCAACGTCCGTCTTGTCGCCCACATCCTCAGCCGACGGCCCCAGAAGGACGGTACCTTCCACGGTGGGCGTCACGAGCATCCCCTTGGATATCGGCGTGGGAACGGGGAAGAGTACGTGGGTTGGCTTGGGCGCACAGTTTTTGTCCAAAATGTAGTACTGTCCCTTCCGAGCGCTGATCGAAAACGACTCAGCTCCCAGCACGGTGCTGACCTCGTCGGCGTGGAGCCCCGCTGCATTCACCACCCAGCGCGCCGCAACCCGCCGGCCGTCCGCCGCGTGGAGCACGGTTCGTTCGCCCCTCCCCGGAGCCGATGCGGAGACTGCAAACTCGGTTCGGAGCTGCACTCCGTTCGCCACTGCGTTCTCCACCAGAGCAAACACCAGCCGGTACGGCTCGACGATTCCGCCGTTGGGGGCGTGAAGCGCACCGACAGCGTCCGGGTGAACGGTAGGCTCCATTCGCCGAAGCCGATCCGCCGACAACATCGAGATACCCGGCACGGCGTTGGCCACTCCCCGTCTGTACAACGCCTCCAGGTACTTCATCTCCTCGACTCGCATGGCAACCACAAGAATTCCGTTTCGCTCAAACGGGATGTCGAGCTCGCTCTTGAGAGCGTCAAACTGAGGGTTTCCTGCCAGCTCGAGACGACTCTTGAGGAATCGTTTGTCGTGATGGAAGCCGCCGTGGACAATGCCGCTGTTCGCCTTGGAGACGCCGAAACCGACATCGGTCTTCGCCTCCAGCAGCACCACGTCGAGATGATACCGGGCCAGAGTACGTGCGATGCACGCACCGCTCACCCCGGCACCGATTACGGCAACATCTGCGCGGTCGATCTCTGCGTTCATGACCCTTCCGGTTCCTCCCAGCCCTTAGCTCGCGAGACCGCCTTCTGCCATCCACGGTAGAGCTGGGTGCGACGATGCTCGTCCAAGCTCGGCTCGAATGTGCGATCGAGCTCGTAGTTGTCCAGTATTTCGTTCTTGTCCTGCCAGAATCCGGTGGCCAGCCCGGCCAGGTAGGCGCTCCCGCGCGCCGTCGTTTCGATAATCCGAGGGCGAAGGACCGGGACTCCCAAGATATCCGCCTGGAACTGCATCAGGAAATTGTTGGCGCTTGCCCCGCCGTCAGCCTTGAGATCACGGGTCTTGATCCCGGAGTCCTGCTCCATGCACTCGATAACGTCCCGAGTCTGGTACGCGAGACTCTCCAGGGTGGCCCTGATGATGTGGTTCATGTTGGAGCCGCGCGTGAGCCCCATGATCGCCCCGCGCGCGTACATGTCCCAGTGAGGCGCCCCAAGACCGGCAAACGCCGGTACCACGTAGACGCCGCCGCTGTCCGGGACCTTGCCGGCGAAATACTCGGTATCAGCCGCGTCATTTATGATATGGAGCTCGTCCCGGAGCCATTGGATTGCCGCCCCGGTGATGAAGATCGAGCCCTCCAGGGCGTACTCGACCTTTCCGTCCAGGCCCCACGCAGGCGTAGTCAGAAGGCCGCTCTCGCTCGGGACCCGCTCCGTACCCGTGTTCATCAAAACGAAGCTCCCGGTGCCGTAGGTGTTCTTTGCCATGCCGTGCTCGAAGCACGCCTGCCCAAAGAGCGCCGCCTGCTGGTCACCGGCAATTCCCGCGATGGGAATCCTGGCTCCCCCAAAGGTCTCCTCATGCGTGTGGCCATACACACAGCTCGAAGGCTTGACCTCAGGGAGCATCGAGCGCGGAACTCCGAGCGCCGACAGGAGCTTGTCGTCCCAGTCCAGCTCCACGATGTTATAGAGGAGCGTGCGGCCTGCGTTCGAGTAGTCGGTAACGTGCACGGCACCCCGGGTTAGGTTCCAGATCAACCAGCTATCGACCGTACCGAAGAGAAGCTCGCCGCGTTCGGCACGCTCCCGCGCCCCTTCCACGTTGTCCAGAATCCACTTGATCTTGGTTCCCGAGAAATAGGCGTCGATCACAAGCCCGGTGTTTTGGCGGATATACTCTGCCCACCCCTCTTCTCGCAGCTGATCGCAGATCCCTGCAGTCCGCCGGTCTTGCCAGACGATGGCGTTGTGGATCGGCCGGCCGGTCTCCCGCTCCCATACCACGGTCGTCTCCCGTTGGTTGGTGATTCCGATAGCGGACACCTCGGCCGGACGTACGCCGGTACGCTCCAGCACCTGTCGCGCCACTGCGCTCTGCGTTGCCCAGATTTCCATGGGGTCATGCTCAACCCATGCCGGCTTGGGATAGATCTGTGGAAACTCCTGTTGAGCTACACCGGCGATGTTGCCCCCATGATCGAATAGAATCGCCCGCGAGCTTGTTGTACCCGCATCAAATGCCAAGACGTATTTCTTCGTACTATTCATAGCCAATTGCCTCCATTGGCCGAAGTGTACCACAACCACGCACGCAGAGCGCGCCCGGACATGCGTTCATCCCTTATGCACGAATGTACCAGACCCCGAGCGGACCGTCAACGACGGAGATTTCCTCCGATTTCTCCGAAAAACCTGTCTACCCCCCTTGTCATACACCCGCAATGTCCATAATTATGGACAGAAACCATTCGTGGACGAAATATCGGAACCGGGAGTTCTTCGGGGCCAACAGTCGGCGGTCGCACAATCGTCACATGCTGCGGAGCTCACCCCAGAGCGCCCCGGTTTTCGAAACGACCGTCTATTGGAGGGAGGACGACATGAAAAACACACGAGATAGCGATGCATACCTCTTTACGTCGGAATCCGTAAGTGAGGGACATCCGGACAAGCTCGCGGACCAGATCTCCGACGCCGTACTGGATACCTGCCTGAGCCAAGACCCGGAATCACGCGTTGCTTGCGAAACTTTCACCACCACCGGCCTCGTTATGGTGGGCGGGGAGATCACCACGGAAGCGCAGTACGACGTCCAGGAAATCGCTCGGGAAGTGGCGCGCGATATCGGATACACGGACCCGGCGTATGGCCTAGACGCGGACAGCATGAGCGTCATGAACGCGCTCCACGCTCAGAGCCCCGACATTTCCCAAGGCGTCAGCTCGGGAGAAGGCCTCTACGAGGAGCAGGGCGCCGGCGACCAAGGCATGATGTTCGGATACGCCTGCAATGAGACGCCGGAGTTTATGCCGGCACCGATCATGCTCTCCCATCAGATTCTCCTCCAAGCTGCGAAGCTTCGGAAGGAAGGGAAGATCAAGTGGCTCCGTCCCGACTCCAAGAGCCAGCTGACTATTGAGTACGGCGGTGACAACCGCCCGCAGCGAGTTGACGCGGTCGTCGTAAGCCATCAGCATGATGACGACGTGGAATACGAGGAGATCCGGGACACGATCATCTCGCAGATCGTACGTCCGGTGCTCGACAGGACGAATCTTCTCGATGAGGATACCACGTACTACGTGAATCCGACCGGACGCTTCGCCGTCGGCGGGCCGCACGGGGACTCGGGACTTACCGGCCGCAAGATTATCGTTGACACCTACGGTGGCCTGGGGCGCCACGGTGGCGGCGCCTTCAGCGGTAAGGATCCCAGCAAGGTCGATCGCTCCGCCGCATACATGGCTCGCTACGTAGCCAAGAACATCGTCGCGGCCGGCCTGGCCGAGCGTGCTGAAGTGGCGCTTGCTTACGCCATCGGTGTACCGTTCCCGGTATCCGTGCGCGTCGAGACGTTCGGCACTTCCAAGGCGCCGGAGCGGAAGATCAGCGCCGCGGTTCGTGAGGTATTCGATCTCTCTCCGGCCGGAATCATCCGCACACTAGACCTCAGGCGCCCCATCTTCCGGAAGACCTCCACCTACGGCCACTTCGGCCGGGGCGAGCCGGAGTTCACCTGGGAGCGCACGGACAAGGCTGCCGAAATGATCACCCAGCTCGGGAGCGAATTCGTGATTGAAGAGAGGGAACCGGCATGGCAACGGTAGCCGTCTATGGCATCGGGAATCCTCTGATCGATGTCTCGATGCAAGTGACCGACGCCGAGCTCGAGCAGCTCGGCGTGCAGAAAGGTGTAATGCAGCTTATCGATGACGAGCGTGGCGAGGAGCTCCTCGCCGCGCTCGGCAGTCGTGAGCGCGTATATGGACCGGGAGGATCAGCGCCCAACACAATGAGCACGCTTGCGGCACTCGAGTGCCGAACCGCGCTGGCGGGCGCTATCGGGACCGACGACCTGGGCGATCAGTACGAGCGTGCTCTCTCTGAGAACGACGTCGTCGCGGACCTCTCGCGCCATGAGGGGCCCACCGGATCGTGCATCGTGCTTGTCACCCCGGATCGCGAGCGCACCATGAATACCCGTCTGGGTGTGTGTCGAAAGTTTTCCAAGGAAAACGTCGATTCCGCGCTCGTGCAGGAAGCCGACATTCTGTACTTCACGGGGTATATGTGGGATACTGATTCACAGAAAGAGGCCCTGCGCTACGCAATCCACATCGCGCGGGGGGCAGGTTTGCGTGTGGTATTCGACGTCGCGGACCCGTTTTGCGTTGACCGGCACCGGGATGAGTTTCTCGAACTGATTCGCAACTCGGTGGACCTAGTCCTCGCCAACCGCGATGAGACTGCGATGCTCCTCGGGGAGAGCTCGGCTGAGGACCTCGACGTGGCAGACGCCGCACGCCGGCTCGCTGATTGGACCGGAGACGCTGCGGTGAAGGACGGGAAACGCGGCTCGTACACGTCCAACGGCAAAGAGGTCACGCACGTAGACGTGATCCCAGTCGACGCGGTGGACTCCACCGGGGCAGGAGACAGCTACGCTGCCGGGCTCCTGTACGGGCTCCTCAACGGGCAAGAGTTGGCGGACGCCGCGCGAACCGCCTCCACAGTAGCCGGACGCATCGTCGAGCAAACCGGCGCTCAGTTCGATTCGACGCGCAAAGCCGCCCTTAAGCGCGAGGTGACGGCGGAGCTCAGCGCATCGAAGTGAGCCAAGCTATACCAAACAGCTAGGAGTTAGGGAGGAAGATAACAATGAGCAGTACAATGAAGAGTCCTTCCGGCAGCAAGGTCGGAACGGATTATGAGATTAAGGATATCAACCTCGCGGATTTCGGGAGGCGAGAGATAGAGATCGCGGAGAAAGAGATGCCCGGCCTCATAGCCACGCGCGAGAAATACGGCCCGCAGAAGCCACTCAAAGGCGTCCGCGTCTCCGGAAGCCTCCACATGACGATCCAGACTGCCGTACTGATCGAAACGCTCGGGG
>Ga0207421_10000834_pt1 | contig 40113 bp, 36 predicted proteins | sample SodLakKL_010_SED_4_FD_187542 | JGI IMG/M metagenome (GOLD analysis project Ga0207421, IMG submission 187542) | Alkaline sediment microbial communities from Lake Tanatar, Kulunda Steppe, Russia - 8KL_010_SED (SPAdes) (version 2) | ecosystem: Environmental > Aquatic > Non-marine Saline and...
AGTGCAAACCGTGGGACAAAGAGAAAACCCAAGCAACTTCCTACTCATGCATGCCATGGGACCTAACGTATCCGGCGTAATCGGCTCTGCCGTAGCCGCAGGAGTCATGTTATCCCTATTCGGCGGCTAGGACAGAAGAAGGACAGAGGAAGGACAGAGAAAAAACAGTTAGAGAACTTAAGACCTCTAAGAAATAACGTGAGCGAAAGAAAGTGTAAAGACAATAAAAAACAAGTAGATAACAAAAAACCTTTCCAAAGCTCTTAAGTAGAGAATAAAAACTTTAAATTGTGAAAGAGGGTGCGAGAATGGATAATTCGTTAGAAAATGAAAAAATTATGGAAGCGACTATCGAAAATATTCATCGTTATATGCAAGAGAGGGAAATCACTTCCAAAGAATTGGTGGAATTTTACTTAAAACGCATTGAGGCCTATGATCAGAGGGGGCCGAAAATCAATTCCGTAATTAAAATCAATCCAAATGCCTTAAAAATTGCACAGGAATTAGATGAAAAATATAAAACTTCAGGGTTAACGGGGCCTCTTCACGGAATTCCTGTATTATTAAAAGACAACGTGGACACAAAAGATATGGAAACTACGGCGGGATCCTTAAGTCTGGAAGGTGTCTATCCAGAAGAGGACGGCTTCATTACAAAGCGCATGAAAGAGGCGGGAGCCATTATTCTGGCTAAGGTCAATCTTCATGAATTTGCTGTCTGGGGAGAAACCGTAAGTTCAATATTGGGGCAAACTATTAATCCCTATGATTTGACAAGAACACCGGGAGGCTCCAGTGGCGGAACGGGTGCGGGTATTGCATCAAACTTCGGAATGATAGGAATTGGCACAGATACAATTAATTCTGTACGTTCACCGGCGTCTGCATGCAGTCTGGTAGGTTTTAGACCCACGGTAGGTTTGGTTAGCCGGACAGGCATTGTGCCTTATTCTTTTACACAGGATACTGCGGGCCCCATTTGTAGAACTGTTGAAGATGCAGTGAAGTTATTAGATGTAATCAATGGATATGATCCGCTGGATTCTTCAACTGCGAAAGCGCCTAAGGACCGAGTCAGTTCTTACGTGCAGTATCTGAAAAAAGATGGATTAAAGGGAAAGCGCATCGGCGTATTGAGAAGCTTTTTCGGTAAAGAGAAAGTGCATGAGGAAGTGAATGAACAAATCAGTGAACGGCTGGAGGATATTCGAAAATGCGGTGGAGTGCTTGTAGATTTGGATGAAAGCATCAATGCTGATCAGCTGGTTAAAGGACTCAGTGTGCACTTATATGAGTTGAAAAGAGAATTGGACAAATACTTGGAAGCATTAGGTGAGAGATCAAAGGTGCGATCTTTAAAAGAAATTATTGAATCCGGTAAGTTTCATAAAGGTATAGAAGAAAACATCAAAATTGCTCAAGGATTAAGTACTGAAACATCGGAATATCAACAGCGTTTGGATAAACGAAAAGAACTAAAAAAACAAGTGGTTGATATAATGGGAAAATATGACTTGGATGCAATCGTGTACCCTCATCAAAAACGTCCGGTGGCAAAAGTGGGTGAGTCCCAGGTGGAACGAAACGGTGTACTCGGATCTGTTACTGGATTCCCAAGTTGTGTCGTACCTGGAGGATTTACCCACGCAACGCCGTCAGCTCCCCAAGGAATCCCGATTGGGATCGAGTTTTTAACAAAGGAATGGGATGAAGCTACGTTGATTGAAATTGTCTATGGGTTTGAACAAAACACGCTATGTCGTATACCACCGCTGAATGTACCAGATTTCGACTTTTAAGAGACAGCGGCTAATTTTTTAGAAACACTTAGCTTCTCGGTAAAGGAAGTTTAATTTATAAAAATAAGGGTAAATGATTGTTACATGAAAATATTAAATTAAGGAGGTAGTAAACATGAAAATTCTGGTAGGATATGATGGCTCGGAAGGTAGCAAAAAAGCACTGGAAAAGGCAAAAAACTTGATATCTACTTGTGATGTATCCAGTATCACTATGGTTCATGTAGAACAACACAGTGCTATTGAATATGCACCCTATGGAGGGGTAGTGAAAATGGGGGATATGGAGAGTACGGCAGAGGATGTTTTTGGAGAGGACTTTAAAGAAATGCAGATAGCTGCGAAAACCATAGAAAACAGCGACGTTGAACTTAAAATCATAGAAGGAAACGATCCGGCTCAGGTGTTGTCGGACTACGCTAAGGAGAAAGAGTTTGATCTTATTGTTGTAGGTGCCAGAGGAATCACTGGATTGAACAAATGGAAACCCGGTAGTGTAAGTAAAGCGATCGTGGATAATTGCTGCACAAGTGTAATGGTTGTAAAATAAATATTATGTAGATATGTTTGAAGTATAAATGCGCCTGAAGTCTAATCGCCGAATAGACGAAAGGCGTTTTTTTATTGGTTTTTAAGTAAATTAATTTATATAAATAATTGAAGTATCAAACCTTGGATCTTTAGTGGAATTTACTAAATAAAAAAATGAAAGTATAGGAAGCTTTCAGGAGGGGGATCTCTATAAAAAATCTTGGGTAATCCCACTGTGCAGGAGGGACTAGAAGGCTAGGGAGATGAATGTTCATCCTGTAGAAAAAATTGAGTATCTGTATTTGTTAAAAATATAGCGAAATTGTTGTGAAATATTTCTAAAAACTCTGGTAATTTAGAATAAAAGTTGTTAAGTAATACCAAAAGATGTTTTGGTATAATAGGTATAAGTTGAAAATTAAGAATATAGAAAATAATAAAGTTAAAGTGAGTTTATTATAAAAAATGGAGGTGTTTAGATGAAATCCTTTGAATATTTCAAAGTGAAAACGGTTGCAGAAGCCATTGAACGATTACAAGAAAATCCCGACGGCAGTCATATTCTAAACGGTGGGACGGATTTAATTCTCCGGATGAAAGAAAACCATCTACACCCGGATCGAGTCATAGATATTCGGGGAATTGAAGCGTTATCAGAAATAAGTTTCTCTAAAGAAGAGGGTCTTTTTGTAGGGGCATGTGTGCCTTTAGGAGAGATGGCACATCATAAAAGTGTGATGAAACATTACTCGATGCTGGCTGATGCAGCTGAATTGGTAGGCTCGGGACAAATTCGCAACGTAGCAACAATGACCGGAAACTTATGCAATGCATCACCTTTGGCGGATACGGCGACCCCTGCACTTGTTTTAAAAGCTGTAATGATTGTAGAAGGATTAAATGGGAAAAAGGAAATACCGGTAAATGAATTTTTCAAGGGCGTTCGACGAACGGCTCTAGAAAAAACGGATCTGGTAAAAGGAGTACGAATACCTTACGAGGAAGGTTTACAAGGAAGTTTTCAAAAGGCATCCAGAAGAAAAGACGTGGATCTTTCTACAGTTTGTGCCAGTGGAGTTATAATTGGAGACGAATACCGATTTGCTTTAGGAGCTGTGGCACCGACTCCGATTCGATTACCTCAGGTTGAAAAATTACTAAAAGGGAAAGAAATCAATCAGGAGACAATTAAACAAGCTATGGATTTGATTGAAGATGAAATTTCACCAATAGATGATGTGCGCAGCACAAAGGAATTCAGAATACATCTTGCGAAGACTTTAGTGCAAAGATGTCTTGAACAAATGGCGTAAACGGAGGTGTAATAGATGAAAATTAAATTCACATTAAATCAGGAAATAATAGAACATGAAGTATCTCCGAATAAAACCTTGGTTAAAATGCTACGGGAAGATTTTGACCTTACGGGAGCAAAAGAAGGTTGCGGGGGAGGAGAATGCGGTGCATGCACCATTCTTTTTAATGGCAAGCCTGTCACATCCTGCCTATTGTTAGGCGTTCAGGCAGATGGCCAGGAAATTACAACAATTGAAGGTTTATCCCAGGGGAATGAGTTGGATGAACTACAAAAAACGTTCATTTCTACCGGCGCTCTCCAGTGCGGATACTGCACTCCCGGTATGATCTTGACTGCAAAAGGATTATTAACGGAGAATCCGGATCCCTCAAGAGAAGAGATTAAAACAGCTTTAAGCGGTAATTTATGTCGGTGTACCGGATACAAGAGAATAATCGAAGCGGTAGAACAAGCAGCCAAAAACTACCGATAAAGGAGGGACCTTAAATGAAATATGTTGGACAAAGTATTGAACGGGTTGACGGAATAAAGAAGGTCACAGGAGACTTAAAATATGTAGATGATATGAAACTTCCAAGAATGCTTTATGCAGGGGTAAAAAGAAGTCCCCATGCCCATGCAAAAATTTTAAAAATCGACACGTCCCTAGCAGAGAAATACCCTGGCGTAAAGGCTGTTGTTACAGGAAAAGACTTCCCCAAGAAAGCGGGACTTTATTTAACGGATAAAACATTCTTTGCCGTGGATAAAACCCGGTTTACCGGAGAAGCGGTAGCAGCAGTTGCTGCAGACACGGAAGATATCGCAAAGGAAGCAGCAGAACTTATTGAAGTGGAATATGAGGTTTTGCCTTCTATTCATGATGCAAGGGAAGCGATTAAAGATGGCGCACCACTAATTCATCCTGACTTAGGGGATTATCGGATCGTTCCGATTTTCAAACCGGTTCCGGGAACTAATATTAGTGAACATTTCAAGCTTAGAAAAGGGAATGTGGAGGAGGCTTTTAAAAAAGCCCATAGGATATTTGAAAAAGAGTTTTATGTTCCCCATATACAGCATACACCTATCGAAAATCATGTTGCTATTGCGCAATACGATCGGGATAAAAATTTGACTGTATGGGCAAGTTGTCAATCGCCCTATGCGGTGCGAGCTGCATTATCAGATGCTTTTGATGTACCGTTGCATAAACTTCGAGTTATATCTCCCGCGGTAGGAGGGGGTTTTGGAGCAAAAGCCGGAACAACCTTAGAGGGCATTATTATTCCACTGGCAATGAAAGTCGGAAATCGACCGATTAAACTAACTTACAGCAGGGAAGATGAATTTGTAAGTTCTTATGTTCGACAAGCGCTTCACTCTAAATTCAAAACTGCTGTGGATAAAAATGGAAAGCTGCTTGCGGTAGAAAATGAGTTCATTTGGGATGGTGGAGCTTTTACGGAATACGGCGTGAATATTGCGAAATCTGCGGGGTTTGCTGCTGTAGGCCCTTATGATGTGGAAAATATTCATTGTGATTCTTATGCGGTATATACAAACAATCCTGTTGGCGGTCCTTATCGAGGATTTGGCATGGCGGAAATACACTTCGGTATTGAACAAAACATGGATCATATCGCTAGAGAAATGGGAATGGATCCTATAGAACTTCGAAGAATGAATGCCCAAAAACCCGGTGGAACAACAGCTACCGGAGCAAAGGTTGATGCAGCTTGCGGATTAGAGGAAACTTTAGAGGCTGTGGTCAAGGAAATTGATTATCATACGCCCTCGGAGCAACCCTCGGACCCTAATAAAGTTCGGGCAAAGGGTATTGCCTGTGGAATGAAAGCTCCTTCCATGCCGAATAATGCCGGATCTTCCGCCGTAGTAAGAATTAATGAAGACGGATCAGCATTTCTTTCTGTAAGTGCTCAGGATTTAGGACAAGGTTCGGATACAGCCCTTACGCAGATTGCTGCGGAAGGTTTACAAATTCCTGTTGAGAAAATCACAATCAAAACAGGAGATACGGACCATACTCCCTATGAATGGCAAACTGTGGCAAGCCGAATCACTTATTCCGCGGGGAATGCTATTATCAAAGCTTGTGATGATGTGAAAACACAATTAGTTAACTTAGCTTCTCAGAAACTGGAAGTTCCTAAAGAAGAACTAATTCTGGATGATGAACATGTGGTTTGGGAAAAGGATTTCACTAAAAAAGTTCCTATTAGAGAGCTTTCCTTAGGTCTTCAATTGGAAGACGGTTCGGGAGTGCATGGACCGATTATTGGTAGGGGATCTTTTGTACCGGAAGGTGTTGTTAATTTTGATCCGGAAACAGGATTATCGGAAAAACCTGTTGTGTTCTGGACTTACGGAGCCTATGGTGTGGAGATCGAAGTAGATAAACAAACTGGAAATATCAAAGTATTAAAAGCCACAACATGCTTTGATGTCGGAAAAGCTATTAATCCGGAACTGGTAAAAGCTCAGTGTGAAGGTGCAGTAGTTCAAGGCTTAGGATCAGCAATTTTTGAAGAAATAATTATGAAAGACGGAAAGTTCCAAAATCCGAACTTTACAGACTATAAAATCCCAACATCAGGAGATATGCCGGAGATGACTATTCATATTGCGGAGAATCCTCAATATGACGGTCCTTATGGAGCCAGGGGAATGGCAGAGCCTGCCATGATTCCTGCAGCACCCTCCATTGTGAATGCATTTTACAATGCGACAGGTATTGCGATGAATAAACTTCCTTTAACGCCGGAAAGAGTTGTTAATGCTCTAAAAGAGCATAATAAATAGATTCACTTCAAAGGGAAAACCTAGGTTTTTCCTTTGAAGCAACTTTTTAGGAAGGGGGATCAGGAAAGAAGTAAAATTTACTAATGAGGAGGAAGGTAAATGAGTGAACTAAAAGAAGAAAAAGAAGTCATGGATAAGGATGCTGACTTTGTAGCTGCTTCAGACTTATCCGATAATTTCAGCAAAGGACAGCAGGTATTTTTAGGTTTTCAACACACACTCGCAATGTTCGGCGCCTGTATTCTGGTACCATTATTAACCGGTTTAAGTGTTTCAGCTACATTATTTGCGGTTGGTGCAGGTACCTTGATTTTTCATTTTATGACAGATCGAAAAGTACCGGCCTTTTTAGGTTCATCCTTTGCGTTTATCGGACCATTGATTATAGCAGGGGAACAGGTTGGATTACGGGCAGCTCAGGGTGGTATTATTCTAGCGGGTATTACATACATTGTTGTGGGATACCTTATGGAATTAGCCGGACCTGAAAAAGTAAAGCGGGTTTTCCCTCCCGTTGTTACCGGACCAATCATTATGATCATCGGATTAAGCTTAGCTCCTGTAGGCATTGATATGGCAAGTGGACACTGGGGTGTGGCACTGATCACCCTCGGTACTGCGGTTATTGTGAATATTTGGGGTAAAGGTATGATTAAAGTTCTTCCTATAGTAATCGGACTGGCAGCAGGATATCTCGGTTCCTTGGCATTTGGAATAATTGAAACAGCAGAAGTTGCAGAAGCTGGTTTTGTAGGGCTTCCTGGCTTCACACTACCAGAGTTTAACACCACAGCGTTATTACTGGTAGGACCAGCGGCGATTGTTTCTATTGTTGAACACTTTGGTGATGTGCTTGCCATCGGAAGTACAATCGGAAAAGATATTCGAAAAGATCCTGGGATTCCAAGAACTTTCTATGGTGGTGGAGTGGCCACAATGCTTTCCGGTTTTTTAGGAGGCCCCTCTTTGACAACCTATGGTGAGAATGTCGGTGTGTTGGCACTGACTAGAGTTTATGCTACCTTTGTAGTTAGTATGGGAGCTGTATGGGCTATAGCCCTAGCTTTTATCCCGAAAATCGAAGCAGCCATTCATACGATTCCAACTCCAGTAATCGGCGGAATCTCCGTTCTTTTATATGGTATGATTGCAGCAGTAGGGGTTCGTACGGTTGTTGAAAACAAAGTAAACTTTACGAAATCACGAAACCTTATTGTAGCATCGGTAATTCTGGTGCTTGGTGTTGGTGGAGTAGCATTTGAAATCGGAGACATTGAATTTAGCTCGTTGGTAATTGCAGCGGTATCCGGTGTTGTATTAAACCTTATTCTGCCCGGCGGAGAGGTAAAATAAAAAAAGTCAGGTAATATCAAACGATAATTAAAGACATCATTCATATTTTTTGTTGACAAGTATCCATAGATTTTTATGGGTACTTGTGTTTTCAGTAGATAAATATTAGACTAAAAGCAAATGATTAAATAAGTGATTAGAAGAAAGAGAGGTGAAGCTGACATTTGTCAGCGAAAATATGACACATGAGAAAAAAAGAATTGTAATAGCTTTAGGGGGAAATGCACTACAAGCGGATCCTAAAGATACTACTGCAAAGACACAGCGAGAAACCGCAAAGGAAACTGCAAAACCGATTGTCGACTTGATTGAAGAGGGTCATGAAGTTATTCTTGCCCATGGAAATGGACCTCAAGTAGGTCAAATTATTGCAACTTATGAAACTGCTGTTGAAAACGATGATAGCATTAATTTAATGCCTTTTCCAGAATGTGGTGCCATGTCTCAGGGATATATAGGATACCATCTTCAACAAGCGGTACGGGAAGAAATGGTTCAAAGAGGTGTTGCGAAGGAAATTGCAACTGTAGTAACCCAAGTAGTAGTTGATGAAAATGACTCTGGTTTCCAAAATCCTACAAAACCTGTGGGTTCCTTTTACTCAGAAGAAGAAGCAAATAAAATGGAGAAGGAGCTGGGTTTTGTAATGAAAGAGGACTCAGGAAGAGGTTACCGACGTGTGGTAGCATCTCCGGAGCCAGTTAGCGTAGTAGAAGCACCAATTGTGAACTCTTTAGTGGACCAAGGCCATGTAGTTATTACCGTGGGTGGGGGAGGGATCCCAGTGGTTGATCGAGGTAACGGCGTATTGGAAGGGGTTCCTGCTGTGATCGATAAAGATTTTGCTTCGGGAAAAGTTGCTGAAATACTGAATGCGGATATTTTGATTATTCTTACCGCCGTTGAAAAAGTAGCGATCAACTTTGGAAAACCGAATCAGAAGGAATTGAATCAAATTTCTACGAAAGAAGCGTACCAATATATTGAAGAGGGACATTTTGCCCCGGGTTCCATGTTGCCTAAAGTAAAAGCCGCATTAAAATTTGTTGAATCTGCTCCCGGCCGACAAACGCTTATTACTTCTTTGGGAAAAGCAAAAGAAGGAATCGCGGGAAAAACCGGGACAACCATTGTACAAAAATAATTTTTTCTAGAATCGTAGATTAGCTGTGTAGCATTATAAAAAGGACACTAACTTAAGACGGATTAAACAGCGGCCGTCTTTAGTTAGTGATTGTACATTGAAGGAGTGTAGGGATTGGGAGAGAACATTAAAAAAATGGTTTTCAGCCAAACCATTTATTCGATTTTCAAAAGTTTTATTATGGTTTTCGTAAATATTTACTTATGGAGAACCGGTGAAAACATTGAAGGCGTAGCCTTATTTAATTTTTTTAACTTTGTGGCGGCGTTTCTTTCTTTTTACCTGGCGAATCGAATTGCACTTAAAAATATGAAACTGAATTATATCGGTTCTTCCCTAGCTTTTATTTCATTATTTATTATTGCAGCGATCTTTCAAGAAGGCATAAATGATTATGCTATACTTATTGGTATCCTAGGAGGAATAGGAGACGGGCTTTTCTTTTTTAATATGAATGTTTATCAGGCGTATCAACTGGACAGGGAAGAAGCGGACCAATTTATGAGCATGGTAGGAATGGTTACGAAGGCTTCGTCCATTGGAACACCGGCAATATCAGGATTTGTTATTGGTCGATTCGGATTTACCGCTATGATCTATGTACTTTTAGTACTGTTAGTAGCTCAAATGATAAATGCTATATCCTTGCCAAAAACCAATATTCAATATATGTTTAAAGTGAATTTCAAAAAGTTATTCAGTTGTCCTGATCAAAAACGAATTTTCTTGACCCATGCGATTCATGCACCCTATGGTCAGTTTATCATCATGGCGAACAGTGTTTTTCTATATTCTTTTGCCACAAATGAAGAGCTGATGGGTTATTTAAATACAAGTTTTGCTTTTGCATCCATTATTCTATATTATGTATATCTTCGACTGCGAAACTATTTACCGAGAAAAACACTTTCAAAGATCGGCGTTGTAGCCCTAGCTTTATCAATTTCCGTATTGTTTAAACCGAGCTTTCTTACCTTTGTAATATTCAGTTTAACCATTGGTTTGGGAGACGCTTTTTTTAATAAACCCCTGACAGGGGCACAGATTTATTATGCTAAAGAGTATGCGGAGAGTGAAAGTGAAGTTCTTGGAAACTTAATCACAAGAGTGTTTTTGTTAACGACGGGAAGGGGAATTTTCTACATTCTTGTCTTCCTTTTCTATGAGGATCACACATCTTGGATTTTTACAGTGTTTTTAATCTATAATATTTTGTCACCGATGGTCAGTTATCAATTAGCGAAAAAACAAATGAGATAAGGGTGATATTATGACGAACGCAACCGGGATTACAGTAAAAGAACTAATGGCCTTGGAATTCATGAAAGATGCCAAAATCTTAGCAGGCAAGAAAGGGATGGAACGATTCATTCAAAAGGTTAATGTAATGGAAGTTCCGGATATTGCCGACTGGGTTGAAAAAGGGGAGCTGGTACTAACTACGGCCTATGCGATTAAAGACGATCTGGACCAACTTCATAAACTTATAATTGATTTGGATAATAAGGGAGTTGCAGGGCTCGGCATTAAAACCCATCGATACATTAAAGAAGTTCCACAATATATTATTGATGAGGCAGATAAAAAAGCATTCCCAATTATTCAACTTCCCTATGAACTTTCCCATTCTACGGTTATCGCAAATAGTTTGACACAAATTATCAATAGACAAACCGAACTTTTAAAACGAATTGATAAGGTGCAAAACCGTTTGCTCAATACTATGCTTCATGGTGGGGGTTTGGAGTCTATTGGTCAGGTTATTTGTGACAGCTTAGAAAAAACCACCTTGGCCATTAGAGAATACGTTTTTGAAGAAAATATTATATTTTGTGATGAATCCAAAAAAGATGAAATAAAAGAGATATTAAAAAAGGACCGGGAAAACGGAACGGAATATGATCTGTATATGGAAAATAATTTCAAGCACTTTGAGACTAAAGATGAAATCAACGGCAAGATGGTTAAACGTTATACTATTCCCATTTGTACACAAGATCGTAACTTTGGGGCTATTTACATTTGGGACAGCAACAATCGACTGACCACATTAGAGCTGCGGATGATTAAATCCTCAAGTTCGATTATTGCATTAGAGATTCTACGGAAGTTGTCTATGTTCGAAATTGAGAGTAAATATAAAGTCGAATTTTTTGATGATCTATTTTCCAAAAATCCTGTGAAGCGAGAACGGGCCTTAGATCGGGCAGCCTTTTTTGATTTTGATAAGAATCTTTCGTACTCCGCCGTTGTAATTTCTATCGGAGCAAATATTAGTGGGGATGGACAACAAAATCTTCAAACTCAACTGTTACACAAGGTAAATGTTCGGGTTCTAGGATTGATTCAAAGAGTCTTACATCAACAAAAAAGAAACATGATTTGTGGAAACAAAAGTGATAAAATCATCATTCTTTACGGTTCTACTATTGAAGGGAAAAGCAAATTACTGAAAAAAGAAATACTTTCTTTTTGCAATGAAATTTTTCATTATGCAGAACTCGAAGCGATTGAGAAAGTCCAGATTGGCATCGGAAGAAACTATAAAAACTCAGGAGAATTGTGGAAGAGTTACCAGGAAGCAAAAAGAGCCATTCGAAGCATTGATATGGATGAAGAACATAATGTAATGCACTATGGGGATTTAGGAATTTATAAACTATTAACCTATGAAGAGTTAAAACCGGAACTCAATGCTTTTTATAAAGAAATCCTACTTCCTTTAGTAGAATATGATAAAGAGAAAAATACCGAGCTGGTATTAACTCTAAAGAAGTATTTTCTTCACGGTGGGAATTTCAAGAAAATATCTAAAGAAATGTTTACTCATTACAATACAATTATTTATCGGGTCCAAAGGATTCAAGAAATTACAAGTGCTGATTTGGAAGATTATAATGATCGTTTGAATTTACAAATTGCACTCAAAATTTATGACATCATAGATGATACTGAAGATAGTTTCTGAAATTTCAAATGATTTATTAACAGTTAACAAATCGGTGTTTTGTATTTTATTCAATGTCACTAATGATTTTAAACTTTAAATAATGTATTATTATTGTAGAAGGTTGATAATATGAAAATCGAATTAATGGATAAAAATCTCTATGTACAATTAATTAATGAAAATGAAGCCTCTTTTAGAGTGCATTCAGTCTTTAATCAGGCATGCAACCTTTACACCTCTCAAGGTTTATGGTTAACTTTGGTGTCTAAGAATAAGTGGTTACCGCCTAACGGCATAAAATTGAATCACAGCAGAGATTTTAGAGATTGTTATCTGCAAGACGAGCTCATCAGATTTTCGATTCGAGATCAAGAGATTAAGCTTTTGAACCTGTGTTTGCATTCCTTGGAGATCAATCAAAAAGAAAGCTGGAAAAACAAAAGTTTGAAGTTGGAATACATGAAAGCTTATCTTGATTTGGAAGGTAAGTCAGAAGCAATAGGAAAAGTGGACTTACCAAAAGGAGTTAAGTCATCTTACCACTCCCTCGAAAAGGCCCTGGAAGAAAACAATCTGGAAAAGATAAAAATAGCAGCTCAAGGTCTTATAGGATTTGGAAACGGACTAACTCCCTCCATGGATGACTATTTGACGGGACGAATTCTCATGTGGAAAACATGGACGATGCAATCGACAGCCGTAAAGGAAGAGGATTATTCCCGGGTAATTCAAGAGGCAAGCAAAGGAAGGACGACCACGGCCAGTGAATGGATGATTCGGTTCGCAGCGCAAGGTCGGTGTTCTGAAGAGATTATTAATTTTTTGCATTCTTATTTTTCAAAATCTTCCGGCAGTGTATTTGAGGATGCCTTAAAAGAAGTACTGGAAATCGGAAGTACTTCCGGTGAAGATCTGATTTACGGAATGTGGTGTGAAGGCATGCGTTTACTTAAGAAATATGAAGGAGGAAACAGTGAATGGGATTAAAATCGTATGTAAAAAAGAATGCCTACTATGATTCAGTGGTGTTGATGCAAGTCACAAAGGAATTAAAAAAATCTGAAGATATCAATGAAGTAATTGTGGGAATGGGAACCGCTTTGAATAAAGAGTTGGCTGGAAATTTAGGATTATTAACCGATGAAGTGAAAGCCACCACGCAAAATGATTTTTTCGTCAGCCTTGACGGAGAAGATACGGTAGATATGGATGAAGTATTGAATAAAATTACCGAGTTGTTAAATAAGAAAAAAACTTCGGGAGATGAGGACTATCGCCCGGCAACGCTGAAATCAGCACTGAAGGTAATGCCTGAGGCGAATCTTGCATTGTTTTCTATCCCGGGAGAGTATGCCTATGAGGAAGTCAAAAAAGCTTTGGATGAAAACTTACATGTGATGCTTTTCAGTGATAATGTAACCATGGATGAAGAGAAAAAACTAAAAGATTATGCAAAGGAAAAAGGACTACTAATGATGGGACCGGATTGCGGAACCGCTATTATTAATCATACACCTTTAGCTTTTGCAAACGTTATAAAACCAGGGAACATCGGAATTGTGGGAGCCGCAGGAACTGGTACTCAGGAAGTATCGGTTTTAATTGATAAGTTCGGTGGCGGGACTTCTCAAGTAATCGGTACCGGTGGAAGAGATCTTAAAGAGCAGATTGGCGGAACTATGATGCTTATGGGCTTTGAAGCCTTAGAAGCTGATGATGAAACGGAAGTAATTGTATTGATTTCCAAGCCACCCCACGAGAGTATAGCAAAGAAGATTCTGGAAAGGGTTAAGGAATGCAAAAAACCGGTGGTGGTTGATTTTATCGGTGGAGACACGGAAATGATAAAATCCTACGGTGCCCACGCTTGTATAAGCTTAGAAGATGCGGCACAAAAGGCAGTTGCCTTGGCTAAGGGGAATACTCCGGAAGATTTTACCGGATTTTCTATGGACGAAGGTGCAGTGGATGAAATGGTTGAAAAAGAAGTTCAAAAATACAGAAACACTCAAAAGTATGTCCGGGGGTTATACACTGGAGGAACCTTAGCCGATGAAGCCATGATGGTTTTAACGGAAAGCTTAAAGGCCGTGTACTCCAACAAGCCGAAATCACCGGAGTTTAAGTTGGAAGATGTATTCAAAAGCAGGGAGAATACGATTATTGATTTAGGAGAAGATGAGTTTACCCTTGGAAAGCCTCATCCGATGATCGATCCCTCAGCTAGAGTGGAACGAATGAAGCAGGAAGGTTCTGATGAAAACGTGGCTGTGGTATTAATGGATATGGTGTTGGGATACGGTTCTCACGAAGACCCTGCAGGAGAAATGATTGAATCCGTAAAAGAAGCAAAAGACTCTATGGCTTCAAAAGGAGGACATCTTACTGTGGTTGCATCTGTATGTGGTACAGAAGGGGATCCTCAAGACCTTAAGGCTACGGAACAAAAGCTTAAAGATGCCGGTGTTATTCTTATGCCGTCAAATGCACAAGCGGTAAAGTTTGTTGATAAAATTATGAAGCGAATTTCTTAAGGAGGATGAATATGTCTAAGATTAATGAGTTATTTGACAGTGAACTAAAAGTCATAAATTTAGGTTTGGAATCCTTCTCAGATGATTTAAAACTGCAAAAGAAAGCGGTTGTTCATGTAGAGTGGAGGCCAGTTGCAGGAGGAAATAAAAAGCTGAGTAGTATTTTAAATCAATTATAATAATTTATAATCTAAAAGATCATAAGAATGGAGTGAGTCAGTTGCTAAAAGAAAAAATTGAACAAGCGAATAAGGAAGCGATTGAAAAATTATTTAAAGCTCAACCGACCCTAATCGGTTTAGGTACTGCGGAACAGGACATCCCGAATATGAATAAAAAGACAATCCTGCATGCGGGTCCCCCGGTTAAATGGGAGAAGATGAGTGGTCCGTTAAAAGGAGCAATCATGGGAGGCTTAATTTATGAAGGACTTGCAAAGGATGAAGAAGAGGCAATAAAATTAGCGGAGTCCGGAGAAATCACCTTTGACTCATGTCACCACCATAGTGCAGTTGGACCGATGGCCGGAGTTGTAACTGCATCCATGCCAGTTTGGATTGTTGAAAATACGACTTTTGGTAACAAAGCATATTGTACATTGAACGAAGGATTAGGTAAGGTGCTACGTTATGGGGCATACAGTGAGGAAGTAATTGAACGACTCAACTGGATTGAAAAAACTTTGGCTCCTGTTTTAAAGGCAACCTTGGCTCTTTCCGGCCCCATCGATCTGCAAACCATGATTGCGCAGGTAATCCAAATGGGAGATGAAGGACATAATCGAAATAAGGCGGGTACTTCTCTAATGATTAGAGAACTGGCTCCGTACTTGGTCCAGACTTCTTTTGACAGCCAGGTAAAAAGCGATGTACTAACATTTATGCATGGAAATGATCACTTCTTCTTAAATCTGACTATGCCTGCTTTCAAATCCTCCCTGGATCCTTTGGAAAATACGCCGTATTGTACATTAGTCTACACTATGGCCCGAAATGGTACAGAGTTTGGAATTCGGGTTGCAGGAATTGGAAACCGATGGTTTACTGCTCCTGCAGAGGTTATTGACGGTCTGTTCTTTCCTGGTTTCACTAAGGAGGATGCCAATCCTGATATAGGGGACAGTGTGATCTGCGAAACTGCAGGAGCTGGTGGGTTTGCTATGGCTGCAGCGATTCCTATTGTGCAATTTGTAGGAGGAACCCCTCAAGATGCCATCAACTTTACCAAGAGCATGTACGAAATCACCCAAGGAGAAAATGCAAGCTTTAAAGTTCCTGTATTGGATTTCAAAGGAACACCAACGGGCATTGATATACGAAAAGTGGTTGAAACTGGAATCCTTCCTGTTATTAATACCGGTATAGCACATAAGGACGCCGGAGTAGGTCAGGTAGGTGCAGGACTTGTTCGACCACCGATGAAATGCTTTGAAGAGGCATTAGAAGCTTTTGCAGAAAGCGTTGGGATATCATAGTCTGTTTGAATTATCTCTATAAGGGTATTTATACAGATGTAGTAGAGAGTCAAAAAAATAGTTGTCAATGTAAATAGAATATAAAATACTAAAAATCTCAAGGAGGAATTACACATGAATATTTTTGATTTATGGAACAATGTAAAAACCTATGATTTAACACAAGATGTTGGTACTCAGACACCACCATGGCCAACCTATGAACCTTTACAAGTAAAGTTTTTTAAACGGTTATCACCTAACGGTGCTAATGGACAGTTAATCACTACGTCCAATCACGTGGGTACGCACCTTGATGGGCCACTTCACTTTGATACCGCAGGATCAGACATTGCATCATTACCAATGGACAAACTAATGGGACCTGCAGCAATTGTGGACCTGTCTGATATAGCAGAAGACTATGGTATTTATACACCGCAAGATATTATGGATCGGGTAGAAGTGAAAAAAGGAGATATTCTGATTATCAATACCGGTTACCATAAATATGGTTGGGATCAACCGGAAGCTGACGAACGGCGATATATGTTACGACATCCCGGACCATCCATGGATTTTGTAGACTGGGTAAAAGAAATGGAAATTAAGTGGATCGGTGTTGACTGCGGTTCTGCAGACCATCCCTTTAATACGAAGATCCGTGATTGGGAACCCGGTGAAGCAAAACTAGCGGATAAATATCTAAAAGAAAAGTATGGCAAGGGTCTGGAAGAAATATATAACTGGCCGGATACTTACCAGGCGATGCATGTTCATGTATTCCCAAAACCACATGAAATTATACATGCAGAAAATCTCGGTGGAGAAATGAATAAGATCTTAAATAGAAGAATGATCGTTGGTTGCTTCCCATGGAAATTTGTTGGTGGAGAATCTGCTATGGCAAGAATCGTAGCCTTCGACACAGAATAAAAAGTAAGATCATATAGATTAAAGTATATAATGCCCGCCTAGTTACTAGGCGGGCTAATTACTACCCGAACATTGGTGATAAATTTTTTTTGAGAAATTTTTGCTAAAAGTTAGAAAAAAAGGAGTGATTAAATGGAGTTAGCATTGGAAAATGTAAAAGTATTGGATTTAACAAGAGTCTTGGCAGGACCCTACGCAACTATGATTCTAGGAGATTTGGGTGCGGATATTATAAAAGTGGAAATGCCGGGAAAAGGTGATGATGCAAGAGCTTTTGGTCCTTATGTCAAGGATGAAAGTGCTTATTTTATGAGTTTGAATCGAAACAAAAGAAGTATTACCCTAAACCTTAAGGAAGAAGAAGGCAAAAAAATCCTTCGTGATATGATCAAAAAAGTTGATGTAGTGGTGGAAAACTTCAGACCGGGTACCATGGAGAAATTAGGATTAGGCTATGAAGACTTAAAAAAAATCAACCCGAAGATAGTATATGCTGCAGCTTCCGGTTTTGGTCACACTGGGCCATATAGCAAAAGAGCAGCATATGATGCGGTTGTCCAGGCTATGGGAGGAATTATGAGTATTACCGGTCAGGAAAACGGAAAACCTACCCGAGTGGGAACTTCCGTTGGAGATATAAATGCAGGAATGTTTACAGCTATAGGTATCCTTTCAGCACTATATCGGGTGAAAGAAACCGGGAAAGGACAAAAAGTTGATGTTGCCATGTTGGATTCTCAAGTTGCGATTTTAGAAAATGCCATTGCCCGACATGTGGTAACAGGAGAAATCCCTGCACCGAAAGGCAACCGTCATCCGGCTATTGTTCCTTTTGAAACTTTTGAAACCACTGATGGGGAAATTATGATTGCCGCAGGCAATGATGCCTTATGGGCAAAACTTTGCACCGCCATGGATCTTAGTGAGTTAATTGAGGATCCGAAATATAAGACGAATCCTTTAAGAAACACAAACTACGATACGCTGAAGCCGATTTTAGAAGAGACTACCAAGAAAAAGTCCACAGAAGTGTGGCAGGAGATATTGGATCAGGCCGGGGTGCCAAATGGTCCAATCAACACCATCGATAAAGTCCTGGAAGATCCCCAGGTAATAGCAAGAGAAATGATTTTGGAGATGGACCATCCTACTGCAGGGAAATTACGAGTACCGGGAATTCCTATTAAGCTTAGTGAAACACCGGGAAAAATTCGATGCGCATCACCCACATTAGGGCAGCATACGGATGAGATCTTAAGAGAGTACTTTGATTATAATGATGATGAGATCGAAAATTTACGCAAGACGAAAGTTCTTTGATTTGATAAATGAACGTAAAAAGAGCGTCGTCCGGATTATTAGCAAAACGGACGATTCTTTTTCCAGGCCGTTATGCGAAGGAATGAATAACGGAAGAAATGGAGGAGAACTCTATGAAAAAAGTTAAAGTGGAAGAAGCGGTTGGGCAACTTTTTGCCCATGATCTGACGAAGATTGTTCCCGGCGAGTTTAAGGGGGCACGATTTCGAAAGGGAGAAATTATTAAAGAAGAAGATATCAAAGAGTTAAAGTCCATGGGAAAAAACCATGTATTTATCTTTGATATGAAGGAGGATGAATACCACGAAAATGAAGCAGCTTTTCGTATAGCCGAAGCTTCCATGGGAAAAGGCATTCGATTAGAAGGTCCGAAGGAAGGGAAAATGACGTTGGTGGCTGATAAAAAAGGCTTGTTAAAAGTTGATTTGGAACAACTCTATCGAATCAATGATTTGGACGAATTAATGTATGCCACCATCCATCGCCATACGGTAGTGGAAGAGGGGAAAGCACTGGCAGGGACCCGGATTATCCCTCTGACGATTAAGAAAGAGAGCATTGATACTATGGAAAAGCTTTTGTTATCAGAGAAGGCCAAGAATAATCCTATGATTTTCGTAAAAGAACTGTTTCCTTATAAAATCGGCATCGTTGTAACCGGTACCGAGGTATACGAAGGTACTATTAAAGATCGTTTTGGACCGGTCCTGGAGAAAAAGGCAAAGGAATACGGTGGGGAATTCCATAAAATGGTTTATGCGAAGGACGAGGAGGACGATATCCAAGAAAAAATTGAAAGTCTGATCCGTGAAGGAGCAGAGTTGATTATGACCAGTGGTGGTATGTCCGTAGATGCCGATGATGTAACTCCCTTAGCCATAAAAAATACAGCGGAGGAAGTTGTGACCTATGGCTCATCGGTACTGCCCGGCGCCATGTTTATGTTGGCATATAAAGGAGAAGTTCCGATTCTCGGTATCCCAGCTTGCGGAATGTATCACCGAATTACGATTTTGGATCTGGTGCTGCCCCGGGTTATGGCAAAAGAAAAAGTTACAAAAAAAGAGATTAATCAACTGGCCCATGGAGGCCTTTGTCAAAACTGTGAGGTGTGTCATTATCCGGTTTGTCCTCTGGGGAAAGCTTAAATAATCATTCCAATTTTACAACAATGAAGTTACAAGTGTTCATATACGAATTTTTTAATAATAAGGGGTGGAATAAAATGTTTTGTAAGTGCTTTAGTCCAGGAAAGAAAGAAAAAATAACAAAAAACATCGTATTGCATATGGAAGGAAAGGCCATCGACATAGGAGAAGTTACGGTGGAAATCTGCGGAAGTACCTATTGTAAGGAAGGGTATATCAAACCTGAGTCATGGAAGGAAATTCAAGAAACCGTAAAAAAAGAAGATATTGACATAAGCGAAGTGGCATTAAGTCGTGTTTTGTTTTCGAATTTCCGATAAGGTACTTTGACAAACTCCAGAATAGAGTTTTAATTTGAAAATGAAAAGATATGAGGTGGCATATTAATGGGTAAAATGAAAGTACTTATTCGAGGTGGCGGGGATTTAGCCAGTGCCGTGGCGCTACGATTGGCTATCGTAGGGTTTAAAGTTTTGATTGCGGAACTTGAGAAACCGTTATGCATACGTAGAACTGTTTCCTTTTCTGAAGCGATCATCGCAGGAGAAGTTCATCTAGAAGGAGTAAGAGGAGTTAAAATGGATTTAACGGACATTGAAAACTGGCTAGAGGAATCTCCCAATGGTCTAGTGGCTGTAGTTTCCGATCCGAATCTTCAATCTTTAAGAATCATCGAACCGGATGTGTTTATTGAGGGAACCTTACAAAAAAAAATTAATGGTGTCATAAAAGATTTTGCGCCGATTACCATTGCACTGGGTCCGGGTTTTGAAGCTCCGAAGGATGTGGATGCGGTTATTGAAACCAACCGAGGACATAATTTAGGACGGATATACTATCAAGGCATGGCTATGGCAGACACTGGGATTCCAGGACTTATTGAAGGCTACGGTAAAGAGCGAGTCCTTTACGCCACGGGTAGCGGAAGTTTAAAAAGCATTAAGGAAATCGGCGATATTGTTGAAAAGGGTGAAACCGTGGCAGAAATTCGATCCCCAAAGGGAGAAAGGCTTCTCGTTAAAGCAAAAATTCCCGGTGTACTACGGGGAATGATTCCATGTGGCGAAGTTCAGAAGGGACTGAAAATTGGAGATGTGGATCCTCGGAAGAAAACGGAGTTTATTCACACAATATCCGATAAGGGTCGAACCATTTCTGGTGGAGTCTTAGAAGCCGTGCTATATTTGAAAAACCTACAGCGACACGGAAGTTAATATGACAACATAAGAATTGAAAGGGGACCATATTATGACCGATTTACAGTTGTTAAGAACATTAGAAAATTATGTAAAGAAGGGAGAGAATATTGCTCTTGCTACGATTACACAGGCGGATGGATCCTCACCGGGTAAAGCAGGCAGTATGATGGTGGTCACATCTAGAGGGGAAACATATGGCACGATTGGTGGAGGGGCTATTGAGAAAGCCGTAACCCAACAGGCTATAAAATCCATTGAAATGGGAAGGGGAGGATCTTTCCACTACGGTCTGAACACGGACCAGGGAAGTCTCGGTATGCAATGTGGAGGCGATGTAGACGTTTATATTCGAGTATTTCGGCAGAAACCACAGTTATGGATCATTGGGGGAGGACATATTTCGAAAAGTTTGTATCAATTTTCGGAAATACTGGATTTTGAAGTTGAGATCTTTGAAGATCGGAAAGAATATGCATCGAAGGATCGTTTTCCCAAAGCAAAAAATATTAACCTGGGTGAGCTGGGAGAGACATTGCGTAGCAAGTCAGTAGAAGGGGAAACCTATGCAGTTGTTGTAACACGTGGGCACCGTTATGACCAGGAAGCTGTAGAGTATTTGCTAGAAAAGGAACTGCAGTATATCGGTATGATCGGTAGCAAAAATAAAGTTCATAACACCCTTCAAGCCCTAATAGAAAAAGGTTTTTTAAAAGAGCAGCTGGATAAAATTTATGCTCCCGTGGGAATTGATTTGAAAGGTCCATCTCCAGAAGAGATAGCACTGAGTATTATGACGGAAATGGTTGTAATTAAAAACAAGGGAAATCTTAAACACTTAAAGGATGAGTAAATAATGCAGGCGGAGATGAAAATTTGGTTTGTTGAAAATGACAATAAAATATTTGGAGAAGGTCCCTATCGATTGCTAAAATATGTGGAACAATACGGATCTTTGAGGAAAGCTGCAACAGAGATGGAAATGTCCTACAGCAAAGCCTGGTCTCTGATTAAGAAGATTGAAAATGAACTGGATATTCAATTATTGGATAAATCCATCGGTGGTCACGAGGGTGGTGGATCAAAAATTACGGAAGAAGCCTTGGCTTTGATTGAGGAGTATGAATATATTTTGAAACGAATGAGAAAAGAGCTCGAAAAATTCAATCAAATCATGACAAAAAGAAAATAACGTTAAAAACAAGGTCTGCTCTATGCAGCCCTTGTTTTTAGGAAATCTTCAAGGTATTTATTCTTCGAGATTAAAAAACTCTCGAAAGACCAGCAGAGCCTCCATCATTTTAGGGAAACCTACAGTCGGTGCGATCAAAAGAATGGCGTGGAGGATTTCATCCTCACTACACCCTGATTCGGTAGCTTTTTTCATATGAGTACGGAGGGCGTAAGGATAACTCTCGGTGGCGGACACACTGATTTTAATTAACCAACGGGTTTTTTCTTCTAAAGGGCCACCATTTTCATGAAGGGTTTTACCGTAATTTGAATAGGAGCTGTATACATCTGGAAAACGTTTCTTAAAATAATTCAGGTTTTTTTCAATTTCACTCATCAACATCAATCCTTTCTTTGAGTTTTGTATGATTAAACTTGCACATAAAATATATACTCAAATTTCATATCTTTAAACAGATGAGGTTGGTATCCTGCTATACAATAAGCATAAATAAAAAGTTTCAGGGAAGATAATGTGGATTCATTCCGACTTTGGGTCAAATAGTAGTGAGGATTATCATAACACAATGAAGATACGAAGAGACCAGAAATAAAGATGGCAGATTGAGACTGGGAATTTTTAAAGGTAAAAATAGTTAACAAGAAAAATACAATTGATTCACATAATTTTGTAAACTAATCATAAAAGACTTTTTTGTCTAAAATGATAAAATATAGATAAGGAGTATTCAGAAAATTCAAGAATGGTACTGCTATGCATATAGAAGAAATAAAAATGCTCCTGAAAGGTGTTGTTGGGAAATTACAATTGATCATTTAAGGAGGTAGGCTATGTTAAGTAAGTTTGAGTATGTAAAACCGGAAACGTTAGAAGAAGCCGTTGGTTTCCTGGGAAGTCATCCAGAAACTAAAATTTTAGCCGGAGGTACAGATTTAATGGTTCTTCTGCGTAGAAATCTGTTGATCACCGATCACATTTTGGATATTAAAGGAATTCAAGATCTCGATCGCTTGGAGTATAAAAGGGGAGAAGGTCTTTATATCGGAGCTACGGTCCGGGTTAATGAAATTGCTGAAAACTCCATGATTCAGAAGAAGTACCGCGCTCTACATCAGGCTGCTGGTGCCCTTGCATCTCATCAATTACGAAACCGGGCAACTTTGGTAGGAAACATCTGTAATGCTTCACCGGGTGCGGACCTTTCAAGCCCTCTTTTAGTCTTTAATGCTAAGGTTCATGTTCAGGGACCGGAAGGAAAGAGGGAGCTTAAAATTGAGGACTTCTTTACTGGGGTTAAAAAAAATGCTCTGGAAAAAGGAGAGATTGTGACCGGAATACTCTTACCTGAGGTAAATGACGGAGATACCAGTTATTTTAAGAAACAATCCCGCGTAAAAGGCCATGATCTTGCAACCGTGGGCATTTCCATAAGACGTACTGCTGAGAAGGAAACCCTGGTGGGAATGGCCGCAATCGCGCCCACACCGATTCGACTTAGAGAATTGGAGAAAAAATTGAAAAATCGGGATTTTAATGAGGAAACTGCTGAATGGTTGAAAGTTGAAATAAAACATCATTTGAAGCCTATTTCTGATGTAAGGGCCTCCAAGGAATATCGTTTCCTTGCGTCCGGTGCACTGGGTAAAAAGATTATGATGGCTATGATAGAAGAGGGGGTTAAATAACATGTGCAGCACAGCCAAGAAAAAAGGAAATTGTATAGAATATACGGATTCCGGTTTACCTAAAACAGCAATCCGATTTGAGGTGAACGGAGATAATTTTGAAAAAAAAGTGGATCCTACCATGACGCTGTTACAGTTACTTAATAATGAGCTGAAGCTATTTGGTACTAAAGAAGGATGCGGTGAAGGAGAATGTGGAGCTTGTTCCATTATTATGAACGGGAAAGCCGTGAATTCCTGTCTTGTATTGGCAGCAGAAGCTGATGGTGCAAGTATACTTACTGTGGAAGGTCTAGGTCAGGGAAATAAACTTTCCATTTTACAACAGGAGTTTATTAAATATGATGCGTTGCAATGCGGATTCTGTACTCCGGGGATGTTAATGTCTGCGAGGTCCCTATTAGATCGGGATAAGGATCCCAACGACGATGAAATCAAAGAGGCGATTGAAGGAAACTTTTGTCGGTGCACCGGATATATTCCTATTATTGACGCTATTCGTTCAGCAGCAAAGCGGGAAAGAGAGGAGTTGAAATAATGAGTGAAAAGAAACTTAACCATATAGGTAAAGGTTATGATCGCAAAGAAGCTCAAGAAAAGGTTACGGGGCAGGCAGTTTATGTGCATGATATGGAAGTGCCAGGTATGCTGTATGCTAAAGTTCTGATTTCACCTTATGCTCACGCAGAAATTGTATCTATTGATTGTTCGGAAGCGAAAAGGCTAAAAGGGGTAAAAGCTGTTGTAACCGGAAAGGAAGCATGTCAACGAGTTGGACTCTACATGGTGGATAAAAACATCATGGCAGGAGAAAAGGTACGTTACCAAGGAGAAATTGTATCAGCGGTTGTTGCAGAGACTGAAGCTATAGCAGAAGAAGCAGTTACGCTTATCAAAGTGGAATATAAACCGTTACCGATTATTGATAGTCTGGATGAAGCTTTGAAAGGGAAAAATCTTGTGCATGAAAAACTTCATACCTATGAACATATGAAAGGGGTATTTTTCCCCCAAAAAGACAGCAATATTGCAAGCTGGAATCGGACAAAAAAGGGAGATATTAAGAAGGGTTTTGAAGAGGCCGATTTTATTTTTGAAGAGGAGTACACATTGCCGGCAGTAGCTCACGTTCCTATGGAGACCCATGTGGCGATTGCTCAGGCTGATCCTTACTCCGATAAGGTCAAAGTATGGTCTTCCGCCCAATCACCCTTTGCGGTACGACAGCTATTAGCAAAGTCCTTGGGGATAGCAAAAGGAGATGTCAACGTCATCGTTCCTTACGTAGGTGGAGGCTTTGGCGGAAAAGCGGGAGTCCATTTGGAACCCTTGGTTAGTGTGTTATCTAGAGCTGTCCATGGACGACCAGTAAAGCTGAAAATGACTAGGGAAGAGGAATTTAATACCTTACCTACCCGGGCAGAGATGCGGGCAAGATTTAAAACCGGAATGACGAAAGAGGGAAAAATCACGGCCATGGAAGTTTACCACGATTGGGATAGCGGAGCTTATGCTGATTATGGAGTAAACGTTGGAAAAACTGCGGTCTATTCTGGAGCAGGCCCCTATGCTGTTCCTAATATTGAACTTCATTCACGAACGATATATACAAATAAAGTATTTAGTACGGCCTACCGCGGATTCGGACACTTGGAAACGCACTGGGCAGTCGAAAGACATATGGACATGATGGCTCAAAAGCTAAAGATTGATCCCTATGATCTACGAATGAAAAACCTTCTTCGTCCTGGAGATACCACCATCAGTGGTGAGCTGGTCTATCCTACAACGGGAGATCCTGTAGCTTGTCTTGATGCGGTATCGAAGGAGCTTGGATGGAAAGGTCGAAAATCTGAGGAAGAGCGGAAGCAGGAGATGAGAACCGGCAAGGTCAGAGGGAAGGGATTTGCCATGCTGCATAAAGCACCTGCGATGCCCAGCTACACTTCAACTGCAGCGATTATGCAAATGGATGAAGATGGTCATGTGAAAGTCATGCTCGGAGCTGTGGATTTCGGTCAGGGAGCGAATACCATAATGGCCCAAGTGGCAGCGGAAGAGCTTCGACTTCCCATCAAAGATGTGGAAGTGGTGTGGAACGTAGAAACCGATAAACACCCCTATGACTGGAATACCGTGGCATCGAAGCATGCCTTTATGGGAGGAAATGCCGTTCGTAAAGCAGCAGGGAGCATGATCCAGCAGATGAAAGAAGTTGCAGGTCAAGTCCTTCGTTGTCATCCTGATGAACTCACCCATGGAGATGGTTACATTTATCATATACACCAAACCCATAGAAGATTATCCTATGTAGATCTCTCCATGGGATATGCCTACGAAAACGGAAATGGCATAGGAGGGCCATTGATTGCTCATGGGATTTATATGGCCAGCGGACTCACTAACCCCGATCCTGAAACAGGGCAAGGTCGTCCGGGCTTAGTGTGGACCTTTGGAGCCCACGGTGTGGATCTGGAGGTGGATGTTGAAACCGGAGAGGTTAACATTCTTAGAGTTGTATCCGCCTTTGACATCGGTAAGGTGATCAATAAAAAGCTGGTGGATGGCCAAGTGTTTGGAGGAATAGTTCAAGGCGTAGGTTCTGCCCTGATAGAGGGATATAAGTTTGATGAAGACAGAAAGCTTTTGAATCCCTATTTTGGGGATAATCGTATTCCTTCATCAAAGGATATTCCTGATGAGGTCAAAGCAATTTACATCGAGGAACCTAAAACTGCTCAAGTGGATGGACCCTATGGTGCAAGAGGAATTGGAGAACACCCCATGATTTCAATGCCCTCAGCCATTGGTAATGCCCTCTATGAGGCATTAGGAATCAATTTCCATAAGCTTCCCTTTACACCGGAAAATGTAGCTTTAGCCATTGATAAGCATTTGCGTAATGATGTTTAAGAATAATGAAATACAGGGAATCAAAAATGAAATGGCGGCTATAATAATAGCCGCCGGTTATTCTAGTAGAATGAAAGTTTTTAAGCCACTACTGCCATTAGGAGGACTTACGGTCATAGAACACGCCCTAAAAACTTTTGTGGATGCGGAGATAAAAAACATCTTTGTAGTTTTAGGGTACCAAGGAAAAAAAATCGAACCCCTGTTAGAAAAACATAACATCTCTTGGGTGTATAATGAGAACTATGACCAGGGAATGTACTCCTCGGTTATGGCAGGAGTCAATGCACTACCAAGCAATAGTAAAGGATTTTTCTTATTGCCGGTAGATATTCCTTTGGTAAAAAGCAGTACGATAGAAGAACTTATTAAGGCCTATCATCAATCGGGAAAGGATATCATCTATCCTTCCTATAACAGAAAGAAAGGACATCCACCCCTAATATCTTCGTGCCTTTATTCGAAAATCCTTGCTTATGACGGCAGTGGAGGATTAAAAACCCTGCTTAAAAAGTACGATCAAGAGCATGGAGAGTATGTAAACGTGCAGGATGAAGGGGTAATTCTGGATATTGACTATTATGAAGAGTATCAGGAAATGATCAAAAAAGTAAATGAATAAATTCCAATAGGAAGCAATCGGGTGGAACCTGAAGCTTCCTATTTTCCAATAAATCATATATCATGTATAATATATCATTAAGGTTGAAATGTGTTTTGTTATGAAATAGTAATTAAAGGAGTGGATTACAATCAAAAACAAGAACTTTATCCTACTGATCGTTATTCTTATAGCTACGGTGGTTAACTTATTGATGTACAGTATTGTAGGCATGGATCAGTCTATCATTATAAACGGGCTAATGTTGTTGAGTGTTAACGCCGTTATTCTTATTGGTTACAATGAAATCATGGAAAAACGAAGGAATAAGGACCTACAGGAAGTCACGAGAGTCCTTAAAGGTTACGGAGAAGGAAATTTCCTTTCGGATTCCACGAAAATAGTTAATGACAGTTCCTTTGCAAGAGAACTGAGAGAGACCATCCCGAATTTGGAAAAAACAATGAAAAGTTTATTGTATCAGGTCTTGCTATCGGAAGTGCAGCTGAAAAGTTTTTCGGGGAAATTGAAGGAAGTGGCCTCCATTAATCTTGAAGCTATGGAAGGCATTTTTCAAAATATCGAAAAGATTAACGAAGACTTACATAAAAGCGCAGGTGAAGCGGAAGAAAATGCTTCAATTTCTGAGGAACTTTTAGGAACAAATATTGAAGCATTAGAAAACACAAGAACATTTAAAGAATTAACGGATGAATCAAAAGAGAAAATACTGAAAAATACCCAGGGGATTGATCATACCTTGCATGAGGCAACAGCGATTGAATCCTTGATGGGGGAAACAACGAAAGAAGTGAATAATTTAGAAAAACTCTTGCTTCTAATCGGACAAATGAGCCAAGAAATCAAAGGAATCTCCGAACAAACGAATCTTCTTTCTTTGAATGCTTCCATTGAAGCTGCAAGAAGTGGTAGTGCAGGGAAGGGTTTTGCCGTAGTTGCCCAGGAAGTAAAAAAGCTTGCCGAGGAAAGTGATGTGACTTCTGTACGAATCGGGGAGCATTTAAATCAAATACAGGAAAGCTTTAAGAAATTACAGCAGGGAGCGTTTACCTGTGCAAAGCAGTCAGTTGCAATAAAATCTCAAAGTGAAGGAGCAACTAAAGAGTTATCAACGATTCAGAACTCCATGGAAGAAATTTCTGATCATATCACTCGAATATCCTATAGTATGGAAGAACAAAATACAGCTATCGAGAGTCTTACGACCAATGTCAACAGCAATGCTGAATTTACCAGTACATTAGAGAAAATGATGACGGAAATGAAAGAAAAGATAGAAAATCAAGTGGATAATGAAAAAGAAAACATTCATCATGCTAAAGAGATTATGGAGGTTTCCAGCAGATTTTCTGATTTTACAAAAACTTTGGAAAATCAAGTGGATAAAGAATTGTTAAAGGTTGCGAGAAAAGTGGGTAAAAAGGAAGCTGAAGGATTAATCACAAACGACTATTTAGAAAAACTTGCAAAAGAAACGAACATCTCAGAATTTTATATTATGAATGAAAAAGGGGTTACAAAGTATTGTAATAACCCTAAGGGAATCAACTTTACCATCGATAATGATCCAAATTCTCAGGCATATGAGTTCTATCAAATCCTTGAAAATCCTGATAAAGAAGTGGTACAGAAGATACAAAAACGGGATATTGACGGAGAATATTTTAAATTTGCAGGAGTTTCTAAAGTGAAGAAACAGGGAATTATTCAAGTGGGTGTAAATATTAAAGATCTCTTGAATTTCAGAGGATTGAAATAGCAGGATGCTAATAGCCCGATGCTTAAAAATTATGACGTTGATCAACAGGAAAGGATGAGGCATCTAATTGATAAATAAATATTTAATTCTATTTATTGTAATTAATCTTCTTGCTGCAACAATTCTTTTAGGCTGTAATCCTTCTGTGGGTAAAGAGGAAAGGGTAATCACTCTTTCTGTGGCGGGAAGCCTTACTCCGGTTATGGCAGAGTTGGAAGAAGCCTTTTATGACACAGATCCCGGCTTTAATATAAGAATTAATTATGGGAGTTCGGGATCTCTAAAACAACAAATTCTTCAAGGAGCGAAGGTGGATCTGTTTCTCTTTGCCTCTCTCCAACATATGGAGGAGTTACAGGAAGTTGATTTGGTAGATGAGGAATTACTGGTGAATTTGCTTCAAAACCGGTTGATGCTCATTACTCCTCGAGATCAAAAAAGGATTCAGAGCTTTCAGGATCTTTTGAAGAAAGACATTCATCGAATAGCAATCGGAGAGCCCAGCAGTGTTCCCGCTGGTACTTATGCAAAGGAGAGTCTTATTTACTACGGATTGTACGACGAAATACAAGATGCTTTGATTTTCGGGAAAGACGTCAGACAAGTGTTAACCTGGGTGGAAACGGGAAATGTGGATGTGGGTTTGGTGTATGAAAGTGATGCATTATCCTCTGATAAGATACGGAAGGTAGCACTGGCGAATAAAGATAGTCATGCTCCCATTCTTTATCCTATCGGCGTTTTAAAAGATACAGAGCACATGGAAGAGGCACATATATTATTTGATTTTTTACAAAAAGAGGAAGCAAAAGAAATCTTTGAGTCCTTCGGTTTTACTGTTAATCCTGCCAGATAGGAAGTGATATGATGATTACGAATTTTTCTCCTCTATGGATCTCCCTTCGAACCGCCATGGCCTCTACCTTTATTACATTCTTCTTAGGGTTGCTCGGGGCTTGGTATGTTACCTTTTATCTGAAAAAATTCAAAGGTTTGGTCGACAGCTTGTTCACTTTACCTTTGGTGCTGCCTCCTACGGTATTGGGGGTGTTCTTACTACTGATTTTTGGTCGTAACAGTGGCCTTGGTCAGGTGCTTCATTCTATTGGTATCCAAATTGTTTTTTCATGGTGGGCTACGGTGATTGCCGCGGTAGTGGTCTCCTTTCCTTTAATGTATAAAACCGCAAAGGGAGCCTTTGAACAGGTGGATTCGAACCTTTTTTACGCTGCCAGAACTCTGGGTGCCACGGAATGGCGGATTTTTTGGAAGGTGATGGTACCCATTGCCTGGCCGGGAATTGCCGCGGGCACTGTCCTTGCATTTACTCGAGCCCTTGGAGAATTTGGCGCAACCCTGATGTTTGCAGGAAACATTCCAGGAAAAACCCAGACTATTCCGATGGCAATTTTTTTTGCTGTGGAAGGCGGACAAATGGACAGGGCGATTTTTTGGGTTCTGTTGATCACTTTGCTGACTATTTTTGTAATGTTTATGATGAATTTCTGGAATAACCATCAAAAGAAGAGACTTACAAAGGGGGCCTTTGGGAAATGAGACTCGTTGTGGATATTAAAAAACGTATCGGAGATTTCACACTGGAGGTTGCCTTTGAAACCGATGGGTCGGTTACCGGTCTTCTGGGACCTTCCGGTTCAGGAAAATCCATTACCCTACAACTGATTGCAGGTATTGAAACTCCCGATGAAGGAAAAATCATCTTAAACGGCAGAATACTTTTCGATTCAGAAAAAGGAATTAATCTTCCCAGTCGGGAAAGGCGGGTCAGCTATCTTTTTCAAAACTATGCACTGTTTCCTCATATGACTGTGGCTGAGAATATTCTTTTTCCTTTGTACAAAGAAAAAGAAGAAACAAAAAAAACAGCTCTGAGAGAAATTGTGAAGATAGTGGAGCTGAACGGAATGGAAAATCGCTATCCCTCTCAACTTTCCGGCGGACAGCAACAGCGTGTGGCCCTGGCCCGCGGCATCATCGGTAAACCCGATGCGCTCTTATTGGATGAACCCTTTTCCGCCTTGGATGATTATCTAAAGTCTTCCTTGATTAAAGAGTTGATGGAGGCTCTAAAAAGTTTTCAGGGTTCTACCCTTTTTGTCAGCCACAATATGGAGGAAGCCTACCGAATCTGCCCGAAATTGTTGGTTTTATTCAAGGGAAAGGTGGAGGCTTATAGTTCTAGAGAGACTCTGCATCGTTATCCACCCACTCTTTCTGTCGCAAAACTTACGGGATATCGAAGTTTTTCCAAGGTAGAGCCCCTGTTAAATAATCTTGTAAGAGCCTTGGACTGGAATGTTAAACTGGAGGTAGAGAAGATGCCTAAAAAAGGGGAATCTCTTATTACCTTGGCTGCGCATAAAATCCTCTTGGCAGAGGATTCCCAGGAAAATAGCAATACCTTTTCTGCTTGGATTAATACTTATGAAGAAGGTCCAAGAAGAGTTCTTTGTTTTTTAACCCTGAATCATCCGCCGAAGCACTCCAAGGATGATTACCTGGAATGGGAAATTTCTAGGGAGGAATGGGAAGAAATCAAGCAAAAACCTCAGCCTTTGAAAATCTGTATTCCAAAGGAGGAAATTCGGTTTTTAAAGGAAGAATAAAACTTTTGCAATGCGGATAGAGGTCACAGTTATGAAGGGTGTTGATAATTATGGGTTTAAAGAATATGATTAACGATTACATTGGTTTACGAGTATTAAAATCCGGTTTTGCGATTATTATTGCAATATATCTCGCTAGTTTTTTAGGATTAGAGAATCCTTCCACAGCAGGAATCTTTGGCATTTTATCGATCCTGGATACGAAACGTAAGACTTTGAAAATTGCTATCAGAAGACTTATCTCCGCTTTCCTGGGACTTGGAGTGGCAGCAATCTTATTTACGCTGTTGGGTTATGAAATCTATGTGATCGGAATCATTCTGGTTGTTTTTCTTCCTATGGCTAAAAAGTTTCATTTAGAGTCAGGCTTTATCATCAATATGGTACTGGCTACTCAATTATTAGGTTTTGGTGAAATGACAGTTTCGATATTCTTCAATCAAATAGGCCTGGTAATCATCGGGCTTGCCACCGGGTTATTGATGAATATTCATATTCCCTATCGAGAGAAAGACATTATCGAAAAACAAAAAGTCATCGAAGAGGACCTGAGAGTTATGCTGGAGATTTTTGGATATAGCCTACATAATGCTTGTCCCATTGGCCAGGATATGGATGAGAGAATGAAAACTTTAATTAAAAATATAAAGGAAGGATTGCGACTCGCCTACCGTTACATTGATAATCGTTACTTAAGTTCGGAACATTACTATGTGCAGTATATGCTCATGAGAAAAAAACAATTTCGTACTATGGAAGCCATGCGGGTGAGTTTAAAAAGAAAAATAATGACGCAAGAATTTGCCGATGCCTTAAGTAAAATCTGCTTTGATTTATCAAAAGAGCTTCATACAAATAATGACGGTATAGAGGCAATGAAAAAATTGGAAGACATTAAAGCATACTATCGAGAGCTGCCTCTTCCTGAAACTCGAAAATGCTTTGAAGATCGAGCGCATCTCTTCGTATTTCTTCACCATTTAGAGCATTTTATACGAATTAAAATGGAATTCTATAACCTTTAAGTTCCTACGAAAAAAAGCAAGACACCTTGGTTAACAACACCCGGAATGCCTTGCGTAAGTTTTTGAAACAAGTTTGAATTATTTTTTCATACGCTGTGCTGAATCCACAGCCTTCTGTATGTTCTCATACCCTGTGCAACGGCAAAGATTAGAACTCAGCCACTCAACCTTTTCCGATACATTGGCATCCGGAATCTCTTCCAATAAGGCATAGGTATTAACAATAAAACCTGCAGTGCAATAGCCACATTGAAAACCGCCTTCTTCAACAAAGGCTTTTTGTGCTTCCGTTTTATGCAGCCCCTCTACGGTAACCACAGATTTTCCGATGGCTTCTACCCCAAGCACCAAACAGGACTTTACCGGCTGACCATCCAAGAGGACCGTACATGCGCCGCAATCCCCGTTTTCACATCCGACTTTAGGACCCGTCAAACCGATCTTATCTCTTAAAATGCTAAGCAGCGTTTCGCTGGGCTTAATGATGACTTCCCAGTTCTCACCGTTCACAAACAGTTCCACACTATTATAACCACTATAGCTGATCATGCTCCAACCCTCCTAACATGTCTTCAATTAAATAGTCCAGCAGATGAAGTCGATATTCCTTACCGGAACGATCATCTTTTTTTGCCAAGGAGGCAAATTCCTTTACAAGATTCTCTTTGGGCTGCTCCCACTGAGCAAACTGCTCTTTATCAATCCACTTATAAAGAGGAAAGCCTGCGAATCCTGAGAGGCCGACGAAAAGCCGGTTTTCTTCCCATATTCCTACCAAATGGATAACCGGATAATCGATTGGAATATCCGATTCGATTCTTCGGGAATAAATGGACATTTTATCACGTCGGGGAATTTTAAAACCGTAAACAAATTCACCTTCTGAAAGTTTCAACATTTTATCAAAACACTCAGAGAGCTTTTTCTCCGAGAGCCCCTCCGCACCGGCAATTAATACATGGGCCTCACTTGCCAACAATGGTAATACGGCTTCACGGTAAGCAAGCTTTCCACAAATGTTTCCGCCTATGGTGAGGCTGTTGCGAATCGTACGATCGGCAATCTTGTTAAAAATGGCTTTCATGGGTTCTAAAGGTTTGAAGTCGGCCACTTTACTCAAAGAGACATTCGCACCCACAAATACCCACTCCCCTTCAGCATACATCTTCGACATCTCCGGGATGCCTTTTAAATCAATGACAGCCTTGGCTTTCAAAGTGCCTTTTCTTATGAAAGAAACCACTTCTGTGCCACCTGCGTAGTAGACCGCATTGGTTTTTTCGGTCTTAAAACGACGCATCAGGTCGTAAGCTTCATTGATGTTCTCAGGTTTATAGTAATCAAAGTCAATTGAAATCAAGACGACACCTCCAACAATTTCTTGTATAAGCGTTCAGACGTTATGGGAATTTCATATAATCCTTTGCCGATGGCTCTTGATAAGGCATTTACGATGGCGCCAGGCATTCCGATCACCGATTGTTCTCCAAGTCCTCTGGCCCCGTGAGGTCCGTCAAGTTGCGGTGTCTCCAAAAATTCCACTTTATATTCCGGTTGATCACCAAGGCGCATGATTTTATAATCTCTTAAAGTGCCATTGGTCACTTGCCCACGGCTATTAAACTTAAATCCTTCCATCGTTGTATAGCCCATTCCCATGGCCATACCGCCTACAATTTGTCCTCTGGCGAGATCCGGATTTATGACTTTTCCTACATCGATGCAGCAAACCGCTTTTACAATTTTGTATTGACCGGTTCTTACATTCACATCAACTTCCACACCTTCAGCACCCAGTGTCCATTCCAGATCCGGATGGCCCTTTCCTGTTTCCTTATCAATGTCGGTCAAATGCTTAGTAATATATCTGCCTTTTCCAATAATTTGTCCATAATATGCATTTCCATTGGGGTAAACATACCCCAAAGCAACCTCGGATAGTTGAAGACCCAGTGTCGGTTCATCGACAACAAAAACCCGTTCATCTTTTACCACGAGAGCGGATTTTGGAGCCCTTAATACAGCAGATGCAACTTCTTTGATCTGTTCTATGGCATCGAGACAGGCTTCATGAGCGGCGAGGGCTCCCATGAACAAGCCTCTGCTTGCAGCCGTTGCCCAGTCGCTGGGCGAGGTCCTCGTGTTAACATCCATGACCACATGTACTTTTTCGATGGGTATTCCCAAGGTATCTGCTACAATTTGTGCAATGCCGGTTTTGCTTCCTTGACCGATTTCAACGACCCCTGTGTTTAAATTGCAACTGCCATCTCCATTAAAGGTCAGGATCGCACCTGCATCGGTATTGGTGGGCATCGCCGGCGCTTTCCAAAATCCTGCAACACCTTTTGCCCTGACCCATTCTTTCCCTATTTCTTGAACTTCACCCACCGATCCGCCTAACATATCCTCAACACGTTTGAAGCATGTTTTCAAATCCCCTGTACTTGAGTTCAAAACACTTTGTACCGGAGTTTGATCCCCTTCCTTAATGGAGTTCAGTATGCGAAGTTCCACAGGATCCATTTGCAGTTTGTCGGCTAATTCATCCAATGCTTTTTCAATACCAAAGGCCATTTCTATATGTCCAAAACCTCTGTATGCAGTGGCGAAAGGCATATTGGTGTATACACACATGGAATCGCATTTGACATTGGGGACATTGTAAGGCCCCGTACAGGAAATCGCGGCAGCCCGAGAAATATTTACAGCATAATCTGCATACGCACCGCTATTGAAGCAGTAAGTCAAGTCCATTCCAAGCAGTTTCCCGTTTTTATCTGCGGCAATTTTTACGTTGGATTCAAGGCCGATATGTCCGGGAGACGCAAGCATATCCTGCTCCCTGGTGTTCACAAGTTTTACAGCTCTTCCGCCTACCTTCAGTGACATCAAATAGGCAAGACCTTCCAGTTGAATACCTGCTTTCCCTCCAAAACCGCCACCCACCATGGGTGCCGTAACAACAACTTTTCCGGGTTCCAGCCCAAAAAAGTGACACATGAGATTTTTCACAACAAAAGGAGCTTGGGTGGAAGAGGTAATATGCAATTCACCCGTGGATTTGATTTCTGCTATGGAAACCCGGGGCTCCATCGCCACATGATCACCTGGTGGAATGACCATGTTGGTTTCAACAACACAGGAAGCCTCAGTGAATGCCTTCTGAACATCCCCTTTTCGAATTTTTGACCGGCTTGCAACATTGCTTCCCGGCTCAGGATGTATGGGCTTTATGTGGCTGTAGGTTGCCATTTCTTGATGAATAATAGAGGCATCGGCTTCCAACGCTTCTTTAGGCGAGAGGATAGGATCCATCTTTTCATAAACCACCTGAATGACGTCGACGGCAGCCCTTGCTTTTTCGACGGAATCTGCGATGACCACTGCCACCACTTCACCAAAATGTCTCACGGTGTCTCTTGCAATTGGTGGTTTATCACATAGATATAGACCGATGTTTTCCTTTAAGTCCGTACCGATCAGAACTGCTTTCACCCCGGGCATCTTTTCTGCATCCTCTTTGTGTATTTCTTTAATTTTTGCATAGGCATGAGGGCTTGTTTTTAAAGCACCATGCAATAAACCCGGACTGTTATGATCATTACCATAGATTACTTTGCCCGTCACCTTGTCCAAGCTTTCCTTACGTAGTGTTGAATTCCCTATAACATTGCTGTTCATTTTGTTCCCCCTTCTATTCACTTTTGTTAACAATGAGTTTAAACCATTACAAAAATCACATAACCTATTACCAATTTACCATTTTATTACACTGTTTTCAACAATAATCACTCATATTTTTCTGATCTATCAAAATTTTGTGAATGTTTGCTATGTATGGATATTTGTCATTGTCTCATCATTTATTTGTAAAAAAATATGGTGTCGGTTTTAAATCACCAACACCATATATTATAGAACCAAAAAAATCGTATTATGAAAAGGCTTTTTTAGCATGCTTGCTTTTTTTGTGAATATCTTTATAAAAAATATTTAACTTTAGTTAGCTGGTTTTGTTTGAGTTATACTTTTGGAGGAGTTCCTTCCGCATTGGATACAACTGCATCGATTTGGACTAAGGCATCCACCGGTAAACCTGAAGCTGCAACGCTTGTGCGAGCAGGAATGCCATTTGGGAAGAAGGTGGTGTAAACCTCATCTAGGGCACCCAGATCCGCGATATCCTTCACAAATACATTAACTTTAACCACATCTTCCAAAGCGTGGTCGATGCTTTCTACAACAGCCTGGATGTTTTTTAAGCACTGTTCAGCCTGCTCTTTTACACCACCGGTCACCATTTTACCTGTTGTAGGATCTAGGGGTAATTGAGCGGATAGATGATTGTAATGAGAAAAAGCTACAGTTTGGGTCGATAGTGAACTTTTTGGTGCTTTTTTTGTATTGTTCGCTTCAATGATAATTCCATGTCTGTCTTCCACCGCTTGTGGAGGGGTACCGTCTCCGTGGGAGACCACGGCTTCAATTTGCACCAAAGCATCCATCGGTAACGCTTTCACTGCTACAGTGGTACGTGCCGGAACATAGGCTACTGCCCTGGCGATCGCCGAATCAGGGAAAAAAGTTGTATAAACTTCATTTACAACTTCAAGATCCGAGAGATCTTTAAGGAAGATATTGATTTTAACAATATCGTCAAAGGGAACATCTATACTTTCCAAAATCGCCTTGATATTCTTTAAGCACTGTCCTGTCTGCTCTTTTACTCCGCCGGGTACTATTTTACCGGATTTGGAATCAATGGGTAATTGAGCGGAAAGATTATTGTAATGGGAAAAAGCTACGGTTTGGGTCGATAGCGTATTCATTGGGGCATTTACCGTATTATTTGTAAGCTTGATGAGGTCCCCTGCTTGGGGGGCATTTGGAATTGTACCTTCACCATGTGATACAAGTGCATCGATTTGCACTAAAGCATCCATAGGTAGCGCTGCAACGGCCACAGTGGTACGTGCTGGAACATAGCTTGAAAAAAAGGTTTTATAAACTTCGTCTACAGCATCGAGATCTTTGATATTCTTAACAAATACAGTGATTTTAACAATGTCGCTCATCCTGTGATCTATGCTTTCCACAATTGTCTGGATATTTTTAAAACACTGTTCTGCCTGTTCTTTTACCCCACCGGCTATTAATTCACCGGATTTCGGATTGATGGGTAACTGAGCGGAAAGATTATTGTAATGAGAAAAAGCTACGGTTTGTGAAGATAACCCGTTGCCTTTTGGAGCATTTTCAGTATTCCTGGCTAAGACTTCGTTATAGTTGCTGATAATAAACACTCTCCTTTAGATAAATTATTTTTTTTAATGGTTATTCCCTCATGCATTATGCCGTAATTCTTAAAGTGGCACCACAAGTACAATAATAGCATATCATCTGGAATTTTAATACCCGCTTCGAGCGAATTGTTAGTAAATTTTGAGTTTTTTATTTTTAATATGCTCTATCCATTTGTATCGCACTACCAATGACTGAGCGTGGAACGTATCGGTAAACCTGGTTAATTTAGGGATGAGCCCGATACTGATGGTCATGACTGCAGCAATTCTCATAACCTTTGGATCAAAGAGTTTTGTCAGGGCTAATACACCCGTGTACCGTCACCCATTAAAGTTCTACGAAACCCCGGAACTTTGGCGAGATCCTTTTTAGAAGTCTTCACAGAAATTCTGGAAATTTATAAATCTTGAGATAAATATAACCTTAATATTCATTTGACTCCAAATAAGATACATGTTATAATTATTATCAATTGAAATATATTATCAAATGATTTTAATGAAATATCAAATATACAAAAATTTGAAGGAGGAATTACACATGAACATTTTAGATCTATGGAAAAACGTAAAGACCTATGATTTAACCCAGAATATCAGTACCCAAACGCCACCATGGCCAACCTATGAGCCTTTACAAACGAAGTTCTTCAAACGATTATCACCAAATGGGGCTAATGGACAATTGATTACCACATCAAACCACGTTGGTACTCACTTGGACGGACCACTTCACTTTGATACTGCCGGAAGAGACATTGCTTCATTACCAATGGACAAACTTATAGGTCCTGCAGCAATCGTTGACCTTTCCGATATGGCGGAAGACTATGGAATCTATACTTCACAGGATATTATGGACCGAGTGGAAGTGAAAAAAGGAGACATCCTGATTATCAACACCGGATACCATAAATATGGTTGGGACCAACCGGAAGCCGATGAACGACGATACATGCTACGACATCCGGGACCATCAATGGAATTTGTTGATTGGGTAAAAGAAATGGAAATAAAATGGATCGGCGTTGATTGTGGATCTGCAGACCATCCTTTAAACACAAAGATTCGTGAATGGGAACCTGGCGAAGCGAAACTTGGGGATGAGTACTTGAAAGAAAAATTCGGAAAAGGTCTGGAAGAAATTTATAGCTGGCCAGAGACGTATCAGGCAATGCACGTACAACTATTTCCAATGCCTCACGAAATCATCCACGCAGAGAACCTTGGTGGAGAACTCAACAAAGTCTTAAACCGAAGAATGATCGTTGGAGTATACCCTTGGAAATTTGTCGGTGGAGAATCCAGTATTGGACGAATCGTAGCCTATGATACAGAATAAAAAAGAAAACCTTTAGCATAAAATATTTATCGCCCGCCTGGGAATACCAGGCGGGCTAACTATTACAATCAAAGCGGTGCCGGAGCGGGTTTTTTGTTTAGAGAAATACGCCTTAAAAACCGAACAATAGAACCGTCCAGTGTGAGGCTCTGAGAGAAAGCTTCTTTTATGGCGACTGCAATTTGCGGTTGATCTTAAAAGAGGCTTTTATTTTGCGAAAAATGTCGAAGGGTTTTTTGGAATAAATTCTCTGGAAATAAAGGATATGGAGAGTGTTTTATAGAATAGTATTCTGAGGTGCTAAAAAATCGACTACAATGATATAACCCGAGAACCGGAAACAGGAAAGGTATTGGATGGAAAATTTAATGAAGTATTAGACAGATATCAGTAGGGAGTGATTATTTGAAGAAAACAAGTATTTTGATATATAGTAGCATGCTTCTCGCCACGATACTTGGAGTATATGGTCAGCGAATTTCTTATTATTTACCTAGAGTTATAGGAGAAATGTCTCCCTTATACTATTTAACCATCCTAACGGTGGTAAGCTTTCTTTTGTTTTGGGCTTCGCCTATATTCGTATATAAGCTAACTAAAAATATCGAGAAAAAAAGCTTTGCTACAACGATCGGGATTAATTGTTTTATAGGTATACCGGTCTCCGCTTGGTCTTTTTTTGTTTTGGTTATGTGGTGGGGTTAAAAAGAGCAAAAGAAACGGCAGATTATTAGCAATGAGACGATATAAGGATTGTTTAGTGGATGAATTAATGGAATGGGGAATACCCACAGGATGCTGAAATTTGTATTGTCTCCCATGGTGGGATGAACAATATGATTTTTCGGGCATTACTTAATCTACCCATGATGACGGAACATTCCATAAGCTTCGGGGATACCGCGATACATAAGTTTGTTTTAAATGAAGGTAAATGTCATATTGAGTATATCAACCGATTGACACATTTAATTGATCTATTATAAGGTTGTATTCTAATGGTAATGCCACTTTGACATTAGAAATATTTAAAGCTTTGAATCAAAGTGGTCAAATTTATAGAAGGAGTGTTAAAAGATGGGATTATTCGACAAAATGAAAGAGCCGGTGTTTCTAAAAGAGGCTACCAGCACAAGGGAGCACTTAGAAAAA